>Ga0335072_10008327_pt1 | contig 15043 bp, 16 predicted proteins | sample Lox_Sample_21_FD_206725 | JGI IMG/M metagenome (GOLD analysis project Ga0335072, IMG submission 206725) | Soil microbial communities from Loxahatchee National Wildlife Refuge, Florida, United States - Lox_Sample_2.1 | ecosystem: Environmental > Terrestrial > Soil > Wetlands | place: USA... | reverse complement strand
GTGAGGTCGAGCAGGTGGCCGACTTCGTCGCTGACGTGTTGGATGCTGGCGGCGCCGATGCCGTCGTAGAGCGGGTACGCGGCCAGGTGCTGGAGCTCTGCCGGCGCTTCCCCGTCTACGGTCAATAGGAGATCGCGGTCCGGGCGGGGCTGCGGTCCGACCGAGCAAGTTCGTGCACTGCCCGTTCTGCGGCCACGTCGAGACGAAAGTAACCGACTCCCGGCTTGCCGGTGAGGGACGTCAGATCCGCCGCCGCCGCGAGTGTCTCGCCTGCGGCGAGCGGTTCACCACTTTCGAGACCGCGGAGCTCGTGATGCCCATGGTCGTCAAAGGCGACCGCACGCGCGAGCCCTTCGATGAAGGCAAGCTCCGCTCCGGCATGGAGAAGGCGCTCGAGAAGCGGCCGGTTCCGCGCGCGCAGGTGGATGAGGCGCTGAGCCGCATTGCGCACGAGGTCCGCGCCTTGGGTGACCGGGAGGTGCCATCGCGGGTCGTCGGCGAGCTCGTGATGGAAGAGCTGCGGCGGCTCGATGAAGTGGCCTACGTGCGCTTCGCATCCGTGTATCGGCACTTCGAGGATGTCGAGGCTTTCCACGAAGAGATCCGCAAGCTCCGCGACCAGCGCGAGGTCAATCAGCCTGCCCCGCAGCAGAAGCGTGCCGGCAGACGACAGCCGGCGGCGGCTCGCGATCAGCTCTCGCTGTTGCCGCCCGAGTCTCCCGCAGCGGAAGAGCCCGGTGCCGGAGACGGACACAAGTGAGGCGATCGACGCGTGTTCACCGACTTTGATCGCAGGGCGATGGCTCGCGCGCTCGAGCTCGCCGAGCGCGGTCTCGAGACGACTCATCCGAATCCACGGGTCGGCTGCGTCATCGCGCAGAGTGAGGAAATCGTCGGTGAGGGATGGCACGAGCGCGCAGGTGAGCCCCACGCGGAGATCAACGCGTTGGGTGCGGCCGGCCCCAAGGCTGCCACCGGCGCGACCGCCTATGTCACGTTGGAGCCGTGTAGCCATCACGGCCGTACGCCGCCCTGTGTCGATGCGCTGATCGCCGCGCGGCTCGCGCGGGTCATCTTTGCGCTGGAAGATCCCAACCCGCAAGTGAGCGGTCGAGGGGCGGAGGCGCTGCGGCGCGCGGGAGTGGTCGTCGAGTCCGGCCTGATGGCAGCGGAAGCCGCGGCTCTCAATCCCGGATTCCTGAAGCGCATGCGCACCGGCCGGCCATGGGTGAGGGTGAAGCTCGCCATGAGCCTGGATGGCCGCACGGCGCTGGCGAATGGTGCGAGCCAGTGGATCACCGGTCCGGCTGCGCGTGAGGATGTCCAGCACTGGCGTGCCCGCAGCTCCGCAATCCTGACGGGTATCGGCACGGTGCTGGCGGATGATCCGCGGCTCGACGTGCGCTTGCCGGATCCACCTTCGGGAGGCCCGCGGCTGCAGCCCTTGCGGGTCGTACTCGATGCTCGCTTACAGACACCGCCCGGCGCGAAGATGCTGGCAACCGGAGGTCGCATCCTGATCATGACGGCCGCGAATCACGGGGAGAACGAGGTCGAGTGGGTGGCGCGGCGCTCTCAGCTCGTGGAGCGAGGTGCCGCAATCGAAGAGGTGCCTGTCTCCCAGCCGGGAGCCTTGCCCGGCACGACCCGCTTGAGCCTGCCGGCCGTGCTGGAGCGGCTCGGGCAGCGCGAGATCAACGAGCTGTGGGTCGAGGCGGGAGCCCGGCTCGCCGGTAGGCTGCTGGACGAATCGCTGGCCGATGAGCTCGTTCTATACATGGCGCCCAAGCTTCTCGGGTCCAACGCGCGCCCGCTCGCTGACATCGCGGATGTGCAGCAGTTGCCGGATGCGCGGCGGCTCGCAATCATCGAGACTCGGCAGATCGGAGAAGATTTGCGGATTCGGTTGCGGCGGGGCGGCGACTCTACCGCCCATGGCACAAAAGCGGGAGGGTAGCGCTTGTTCACGGGTATCGTTCTGGACGTCGGCAGGGTGGTCAGCAGAGAGGCGCGCGGTGGAGACACGCGCATCGTGATCGCTTTCGATCGGCTCGATCCATCGGGGATCCATGTGGGCGACAGCATTTGTGTGCAGGGGTGTTGTCTCACGGCTGTAGAGTTACGCGATCGCACCTTCGCAGCCGACGTATCTCGCGAGACACTCTCGCTGACAACACTCGGCGACCTGACACCCGGCTCCCCGGTCAACCTGGAGCCCTCCCTGCGCGCGGGCGACCCCCTCGGCGGGCACTTGGTCTCCGGTCATGTCGACGGCATCGCTGAGATTACGGCGATGAGCGGCGACGCGCGCTCGACCAGAATCGAGGTTTCCGTTCCGCCCACCCTTTCCCGCTACATCGCCCGCAAAGGCTCCGTTGCGATCGACGGCGTGAGTCTCACGGTGAACGAGGTGCACGGCGCCACGTTCGGCATCAACCTCATTCCCCACACGCAAGCCGTGACGACCCTTGGCGGGCTACGCGTCGGAACGCGCGTAAATCTCGAGGTCGACCCGATCGCCCGTTATGTCGAGCGGCTCCTGGGTCCCTCCAACAGCCCGAGCGCCTCTCTCCACAGTCGCTGAACGGCGTGGGCGGCGGGCTCGGGGCGCGCGAGGCTGGCGGCCTGGCCGGCCCACGCTTGCATCGTACGCAGGGCACCCTGCTCGATGGCCTTGCGCCGCATGGGACCCGTGAGACCGCGCTGCACCGGATAGGGGGCGGGCGATGGCGCGTTGGGGGCGGCGGCGGCCCGGACGTAGTCCGTTACCAGGGCACGGCCCGCACGACCGCTGAAGGCGCGAGTGAGAGTTGTGTCCTCCGGGCGGGCCGCGGCGAGCGCGTCCGACCAGGCTTGCGGGAGCTGAGCTTCCGGACAGCGCAGAAACGCCGTGCCGATCTGCACCGCGCTGGCGCCCAGCAGCAGTGCAGCAGCGATGCCGCGCGCGTCGGCGATTCCACCTGTTGCGACCACCGGCAGACGCACCGCGTCCACGACTTGCGGCAGTAGCGCGAACAGTCCCACTTGCTGGCGTTCCGCGGCCGCGTTATCGAAACATCCGCGGTGACCTCCGGCCTCCATTCCCTGCGCCACGATGACATCCGCTCCCGCTGCTTCCGCCAGAACGGCCTCATTGACGGTGGTGGCGACGGCATACCAGGCGATCCCGGCAGTTTTGAGAGCCGTCACCAGGTCGGAGGGGAAAACCCCCATGATGGAGGAGGCGACGGCAGGCCGAAGCGAAAGCAGTGCCTCGCTTTGCGCCGTGAAGTCGCGAGGGACCTCATCCGCCGCACTCTCCGGAACCGGCGGGCCCCACTGCGCCAGAAACTGGCGCACTCGCGCCTCGTGCTCCGTGTTCCGGGACGGCGGCGGCTCGGGTACCCAGAGGTTGATCTGCAACGGCGCGGCGGAAGCTGCCCGGACCGATTCCGCCCAGGCGCGGATCTCTTGCGGGCTGAGGAGCAGGGCGCCGCAGCCACCCATGCCGCCACCCTCCCCGACGGCGATGCTCAAGGACGGCGGGCAGGCGCCTGCCATGGGGGCAAGCAGAATCGGCACTCGCAGTCCGAATCGGCGGCAGAAATCACCGCAGCGGTCGCTCAGTACGCTCATGGTCACCACCTGCTCATCCCGACACTCCTTGCTGTCAATTATGACGCTGCCACCGGGAGTCGGCGCGGTGCGAGGAATTCGACCGGCGGCGCCCGGCATGAGGCAGGCCGCCACGCTCGGCACCCCACCCCTGTGGCACCATTGGAGCGATCGCCTCCCCGGAGCTCGAAATGCCGAAGTCGCCGTCACGGATATTCGTGAACTTCCCTCTGTGGCGCCTGTTGTTGACTGCCGCTCTGCTCACGGCTGCGCCGCTCGCGCTTGCTGCACCACCCGCCGTCGACCAGCCGGCCCCGCAGCTCGTCGTGCCGCAGCTCGATGGCCATCCGTTCGACCTCGCGAGGCTCCGCGGCAAGGTAGTGCTGGTGAACGTGTGGGCGACCTGGTGCTCACCCTGTCGTGGCGAGATGCCGACGCTGAACGCGTTCTATCGCCGCTACCATGCGCGCGGGCTCTACCTCCTCGGTCTCAGCATCGACGAGACGTCGGATGCGGCTCAGGTGCGGCAGGTGATGAAGCAGTTCAGCTATCCGGGGGCGCTCGCCAGCGCGGCCAAGGTCAATGGCTTCGGGGAGCCGATCGCGGTCCCGGTCACATACGTGATCGATGCCCACGGGGTGATCCGGGCCGAGTTGCAGGCCGAGGGACCCTCCGGAGTCTCCAAGCAGGCGCTGGAACGAGCCGTTTTGCCGCTCCTGGCACAGTAGAACGGGCAAGGACCCGGGAGCTGAGCCGGCACCGAGCGCTGCGGAACTGCCGGTAAACCCGGCAGGTATACTTGGGGCACTTACGTCGAGGCGCGCCCATGTCCAAAGTCCTGCCCATTTCCAGCAAGCCGGCCCCGCCGGCCGGCTCTGCCGGTCTGCACTCCGTCGAGGAGATCGTCGCCGATCTCAAGGCGGGACGCATGGTCCTCATCATGGACGACGAGGACCGCGAGAACGAAGGTGACCTGATCATGGCGGCCGAGCTCGCGACGCCGGAGGCCGTGGCGTTCATGATCCGCTACACGAGCGGCATCATCTGCGTCCCGATGGAGGAGGACCGGCTGACGCGCCTCGACCTGCCGCAGATGGTTGCGAGCAACAGCGAATCGCATCGCACCGCCTTCACCGTATCCGTGGACGCGCGCGCCGGGACGACGACGGGCGTGTCCTCGAGTGACCGGGCGGCCACCATCCACGCGCTGGCGGACGCCAGCTCGAAGCCGCTCGATTTCGCTCGGCCCGGTCACATCTTCCCGCTGCGCTCGCGCCGCGGCGGCGTGCTCGTGCGGACCGGCCACACGGAGGCTGCCGTGGACCTCTGCCGCATGGCCGGCCTGCAGCCGGTGGGAGTCCTCAGCGAGGTGATGAACGAGGACGGCACGATGGCGCGGCGGCCGGAGCTCGAGGCTTTCGCCAGGCGTCATGGCCTGAAGATCGGCACCATCGCCGACCTCATCCGCTACCGGCTGCGCAACGAGCGCTCCGTCGAGCGGGTGAAGGAGCAGCCCGTGCAGACGGAGCTCGGCGAGTTCACGCTGTACGCCTACGAGGACCGCGTCAGTCAGGAACTGCATCTCGCGCTGACTCGCGGCAAGCTCCGCAGTGACGAGCCGCCGCTCGTGCGGGTGCACGTAGTGGATCCACTGCGCGACCTTCTCGGCATTCGGGCAGACCCCATGGCCTGGACGCTGCGGGCTGCGATGGAGCGGATCGCGCGCGCCGGCAGTGGCGTCATCGTGATCCTGCGGGATCGTGAGTCGTCCGGAGACCTGCTGGAGTCGGTGCGAACGTTGGCGGCGTCGGGCCCTGGTGACAGTCAGCCTGAGGCGGTGTCCGGTGCGCCCACTGCGCGGCGAGACGGTGAGGTGCTGCGGACCTTTGGTGTGGGAGCGCAGATCCTGAAGGACCTCGGGGTGCGCCGCATGCGGGTGCTGTCGGCACCGAAGCAGATACACGGCATCTCGGGGTTTGGCCTCGAGATCGAGAGTTACGTCGGAGAGGACGTTTGAGCGCACCGCGCGTCCTCGAGGGCGAAATCATCGCCCGCGGCCGCAAGGTGGCCATCGTCGCTGCGAGGTTCAACGATTTCATCGTCGCGAGTCTCCTCAAGGGCGCCACCGCGGCCTGGCTCGAGCACGGCGGCCCCGCGGAGGACCTGCTGATCGCGCGAGTACCCGGGGCGTTCGAGCTCCCCGTCGTCGCGCGCAGGCTCGCTCTGTCGGGGCGCTACGATGCGGTGGTGGCGCTCGGCTGTGTCATTCGCGGCGATACGCCGCACTTCGAGTACGTCTCGGGTGAATGCGCGCGCGGCCTGCAGCTTGCGAGCCTGGAGACCGGAGTGCCCGTGATCTTCGGGGTCCTCACCGTCGAGACGGTGGACCAGGCGCTCGAGCGGGCGGCTACGACCGCCGGTAACAAGGGCGGCGAAGCCATGACGGCCGCGTTGGAGATGGCGAGCCTCATGGCGCGCCTCTCATCCTGACATTGGATGCGCAACGACCTCACGATGCCGACCGAGCCCTCGACCCGCACGCTCTCCAGCCAGCGCTCGCTCGCGCGCAAGCTCGCGATGCAGGCGCTGTATCGCTGGCAACTCAACGACGCCCCCTGGCAGGATCTCGTGCAGGAGTTCCGCGATGCGGAGGATATGCCGCGGGCGGATGGCGAGTACTTTCGCGAGCTCGTCGAAGGCGTCTGGCGAGCCCGTGCAGAGCTCGACGCGGACCTGTCCTCGTGGGCGGACCGCGGTATCGCGCTCCTCGATCCCATAGAGCATGCCGTCCTGCTCATTGGTGTCTATGAGCTCCGTCACCGCCAGGACGTGCCGTACCGTGTCGCCATCAGCGAGGCGGTCAACTTGGCCAAGCGCTTCGGCGCGACCGACGGCCACAAGTACGTCAACGCGGTGTTGGATCGAGCGGCGCGCGCTCTCCGTCCCAACGAGCATTGACACGTGTCTCTGTCGGAATTCGACCTCATCGAGCGGTATTTCCGCGGGTGCGGCGCGAGGCGCGCCGATGTCCGCGTCGGGGTGGGAGATGACGCGGCGATTCTGGAATGTCCTGCTGGCGCGGAGCTCGTCGCCGCGGTGGATAGCCTGGTCGCCGGCGTGCACTTTCCGCACGGCTCGTCGCCGGCCTCCATCGGCCACCGTGCGCTGGCCGTCAACCTGAGCGATCTCGCTGCCATGGGCGCCCGCCCTGCCTGGGCTCTCCTTGCATTGACTTTGCCGCAAGCCGATGAGTCCTGGTTGTCGGAGTTTGCGGCCGGCATGGCCGCCCTGGCGCGCGCCCATGAGGTCGCGCTCGTCGGTGGCGACACCACGTCCGGGCCGCTTTGCGTCACCGTCACGGTCCTTGGACACGTGCAGCGCTCATCCGCGCTGCTCAGGTCGGGAGGGCGGCCCGGGGATGCGGTCTTCGTGTCGGGAACACCCGGCGATGCGGCCGCGGGCCTCGCCGTCGAGCAGAGCAAGCTAGCTGCCGTCGGTGACGTGGCGGTGTATCTGCGGGAGCGGTTTCTCTACCCGGCTCCGCGCCTCGCCCTTGGGGAGCGTCTGCGCGGCTACGTCAGCGCCTGCATAGATGTGTCCGATGGCCTGCTCGGCGATGCGGGCAAGCTGGCGCGTGCCAGCGGCTGCGGCGTCGAGATCTCCCATGCCGACGTGCCGGTCTCGGAAGCGCTGATGCGCGCGGTGGGCGAGGAGCGTGCGCGCGAGCTCGCTCTGACCGGCGGAGATGATTACGAATTGTGCTTCAGCGTGCGGCCCGCGCAGGTCGCAAGGCTCCTGGCGGAGTTGCCGCCGGAGCGCTGGGGCTATACGCGTATCGGCACGTTGCGCGAGACCCCAGGCGCGGAGGTTCTTCGCGATGGCATCGTGATGAACCTCTCGCATTCCGGCTACGATCATTTCAGGTGACTTCACATAACCAACGTGACTTCACATAACGATGTCGAAAGCAAATAACTGAGCGGCCCAGGGCCGCTCCCTGGGCCGCGGGATCAAACGCGGTAAGAGGGTTGGCCGCTCGAAGCGCCGCCGGCGACTTTGAGCCAATCGTCACAGTCGCGCGGGGCCTCTGTCCGTATCCTCTCGGACGTTCCACGAGCCGCCGCCACTCCATGTCCGTACACGCCAAAGGACCCAATGCTTTGCCCAAGGCCGCACCACGCGGCGTCCCGGAGAGGATTGGCAAGTACATGGTCATCAAGGAAGTCGGTCGTGGCAGCACCGGTGTGGTGTATCTGTCGCACGACGCCTACTACGGGCGAGACGTCGCGATCAAGGTCTACAACATGGACCCGGGCGCGGACGAAGAGCGCGCGCATACGGCGCGCAAGATGTTTCTGTCCGAGGCGCATCTGGTCGGGATGCTGCAGCATCCGCACATCCTGCCCATCTATGATGCGGGCGAGGAGAACGGCCACTGCTACATCGTGATGGAGCACGTGCACGGCGCGCGGACGCTGGCGGCCTACTGCCGCCCGGACAACCTTCTCAGAATCGACGACGCCGTGGAGATCATCTTCAAGTGCGCCAAGGCGCTGCACTACGCGCACTCGCGCGGCGTCATCCACCGCGACATCAAGCCTTCCAACATCATGCTCACGCAGGACAGCGACGTGCGCATCATCGACTTCGGCATCGCACTGGTGTCGGACTCGGAGATCTCGCGCATCGAGGGCATCGCGGGCAGCCCGTCGTACATGTCGCCGGAGCAGGTGCAGAGCCTCGAGCTCACCAATCGCTCCGATCTGTACTCGCTCGGCGCCGTGATGTACGAGCTGCTGACGGGCTCGCGCCCGTTCCGCGCCGGCAACCTGCAGAAGCTGCTGCACCAGATCGTCTACGCCACGCCGCCGCCGATCCACACGCTGCGCAAGGACGTACCCGAGGAGCTGGAGAACGTCGTGGCGACCGCGTTGCAGAAGGAGCCTACGAAGCGGCAGAAGAGCGGGCTCGACTTCGCCGCGGAGCTCACTCGTGTGCACCAGCGCCTGCGCGAGGCCAACGCGCGCATCGACCGGCAGGAGCAGTTCGGCGTGCTGCGGCGCCTGAAGTTCTTCCACGAGTTCTCCCATGCGGAGATCTGGGAGGTGCTGCGCGCGAGCAGCTGGCAGGACTACTCCCAGGGCGAGGAGATCGTCAAGGAAGGTGAGATGGATGACCGCTTCTACATCCTGGTCTCCGGCGGCTGCGCGGTCGAGCGGCACGGACGACGCATCGGTGCCCTCGATAACGGCGACTGCTTCGGCGAGGCGAGCTACGTGCCGGGGGCCAAGCGAACGGCCACCATACGCGCCGCAAGCGCGGTGACGGTGCTCAAGGTGAGCTCGACCCTGCTCGAGCAGGTGTCGGCGTCGTGTCAGCTACGGTTCAATCGTGTGTTCCTGCGGTCCCTCATTGGGCGGCTGCAGGGCGTAGAGCAGCCGCCGCCCCATTCCATCGCCGGCTGAACCCGTCTGAATCCAGGGACAGGGATGTGCCCCGCCGCCGCAGGTGGCGGAGCCGCGAGCAAAAAACCACGCTTTTTGATCGCGGCGCGCCGGGCCGGGCAGGAGCCCGGATCCAGCGCTTCAAACCATTCTGCTGTACATTCCGGGCCGTGCACATCCTGCTCATCGAGGACGATACCGAGGCCGCGCGGGTCCTCGTCAAGGGACTGCGCGAGAGCGGCTACACGGTCGATCACGCCGCCGACGGGCGTGAGGGGCTCTCCCGCGCCCTTGCGGGCAAGCTCGACCTGATCGTCACCGACCGGATGCTGCCGCACATCGATGGGCTCGCGATCATTCAACAGTTGCGGCGGGCGCGGCTCGCGACGCCGGTGCTGGTCCTGAGCGCTCTCGGCACGGTCGACGATCGCATCCGCGGCCTCAAGGCGGGCGGCGACGACTATCTCACCAAGCCGTTTGCGTTCGCGGAGCTGCTGGCGCGCATCGAGGCGCTGCTGCGGCGGCATGCGAGCGCCGCCGAAGCGACGGTGCTACGGGTAGCGGATCTGGAATTCGACCTCCTCGCCCGCAAGGTCGCGCGGGCCGGGCGCGAGATCGAGCTCACGGCGCGCGAGCAGAAGCTGCTCGAGTTCCTCATGCGGCGGGCGGGGCAGGTGGTCACCAGGACCATGCTGCTCGAGGGCGTCTGGGACCTGCACTTCGATCCGCAGAGCAATCTCGTCGACGTGCACATCAGCCGGCTGCGCCAGGCGGTCGATCGCGGCGCCGAGCGGGCTCTCATCCACACCGTGCGCGGCTCGGGATATGTGTTGCGGGAGGAGGAAGAGTGAAGGAGGGGCGCCGCTGGGGGCTTTTCAACACTTCCGCCTTCCGGATGTCGATGGGCTACACGTTCCTCGTCACGCTGGCCGTGTGCGTCACGCTCGGCAGCGCATACCTGCTGACCCAAAGCATCATCACGAGCGACGTCGACCTGATCATCGGCACCGAGCTCAAGAGCCTCGAGAACCAGTACATACGCAGTGGCATTCCCGGAGTCACCGACGAGATCAACCTGCGCATCGACAGCTGGGGGCGGATCGGCGCGGTCTACATGCTCGCCGACCCCAAGTTCAATCGCCTCGCCGGCAACGTCACCAACTGGCCGTTCGACGGCGCGCCGGCCGAACCCTGGCCGGAGTTTCGCATCGAGTCCATCGAGCCCGGACAGCGCTCCGTTCACCCCGTGCGCGCTTCCGTGCGCAAGCTCCCGAACGGCGACTGGCTGCTCGTCGGCACCGACATGTCGCAAGACCGCAGGTACGTGCGGACCTTTCAGATCGCCACGCTCTGGGGCATCGGCCTATCGATCCTGGCGGCCGGCATTGCCGGGTTTTCCTTCAGCTTCCGCCTCGCACGCCGTGTCGGCGACGTCACCGATACCTGCGTGCGGATCATGTCGGGCGAGCAGGGGCACCGGCTTCCCGTTGTCGGCACCAGCGACGAGTTCGATGCGCTCGCGGCCTCGGTGAATCGGGTGCTCGATCGTCTGGAGGAGCAAACGCGCACGCTGCGTGCGACCTTCGACAGCGTGGCGCACGATTTGCGCGCACCCTTGCATCGCCTGCGGACACGGATGGATGCGGTGCTGCGCCTGCCGGCGCTGGAGTCGGGTATTCGGGAGCCCGTGGAGTCCGCGCTGCGGGAGGTCGATCGTCTGCAGCGCACTCTGGCTACGCTGCTGCAGATCGCCCTTGCCGAATCAGGCGCGCCGCTCGCTTCGCCGGCTCCCGTGGATGTCGGTGAGCTGGCCGAGGAGATGGCGGAGCTGTTCGAGCCGGTCGCACGCGAGCGCGGCCTGACACTGACCGCGCGTACGGATCATGGAGTGATCGTCGAAGGCAACCGACAGTTGCTCGCGCAGCTCATCACCAACCTGCTGGAGAACGCACTCAAGTACGTGCCCTCGGGCGGGCGGATCGAGGTGGCAGCGAAGCGGCTCGCTGATCGCGCGGATCTCGTCATCAGCGACAATGGCCCGGGCATGCCGGCGGAGGACCGACTGCGGGCCGGGCAGCCGTTCGCACGCGTGGGGAAGCGTTCCGGACTCGAGGGCAGCGGGCTCGGGCTGTCGCTGGTATCGGCGATCGCGCGCCTGCATCGGGCGCGGCTCACATTGGAGAGCAATGACCCCGGGTTACGCGCCGAGGTCAGCTTGCCGCTTTCCAACGCTCAAGTCGCCGCGGCGTCCTTGTCGCGCTCGATGAGCGCGTAGGCGGAGTGATTGTGAATGGACTCGAAATTCTCCGACTCCACGACGTAGGCGGCGATCCGCTCATCGGCGTTGAGGCGGGTAGCGACGTCACGCACCATGTCCTCGACGAACTTCGGGTTGTCGTAGGCGCGCTCGGTCACGAACTTCTCGTCGGGACGCTTGAGGATGCCGTAGAGCTCGCATGAGGCCTCGCTCTCGGCGATCTCGATCAGCTCCTCGATCCACATGTGGTGACGCAGGCGCGCGGAGATGGTCACGTGCGAGCGCTGGTTGTGCGCGCCGTAGTCCGAGATGCGCTTGGAGCAGGGGCACAGGCTGGTCACGGGCACGATCACCTTCACCCACATCTCGGTGTGATCAGCGTGACACTCGCCGATGAGGCTCGCGTGGTAATCCATGAGGCTCTCGACCCCGGAGACCGGCGCGCGCTTCATCACGAAGAAGGGAAAGGTCATCTCGATGTGGCCGGCGTCGGCCTCGAGACGCTGCGTCATGGTGGCGAGCATGGCGCCGAAAGACTCCACGGAGATTTCGCGCTCGCTGTGCAGGATCTCTACGAAGCGTGACATGTGCGTGCCTTTGAAGTTGTGCGGCAGGCTGACGTACATGTTGAACGTGGCGATGGTGTGCTGCTCGCCGGCGGAGCGGTCCTTCACGCGCACGGGATGGCGGATGTCCTTGATGCCGACGCGGTTGATGGGCAGCCGACGGGTGTCGGTCCGGCCCTGCACGTCCTCGACTTCGGCGAGAAAGGGCCGGGGCGACTTGGCGCTGGCGGGAGGAGGGGTCATGGATGAAGCCTACCGGATCGGTGCACACCGCACCTATATCTGTCGAGGTATGTGCCTAAATCCGGGCGGAAGGTTGCTTTTTCAACCCTCAGGCGCTGCCGACCGAGCGAATGCGATCGTGGGGCTGCAGGGACCACCAGCCCTCGACGGTGGCGGCAAGGCTCTGGGCATCCAGGCCGGCAGCGGCCAGGCAGGAGTCGCGTGAGCCGTGCTCGATGAACCGGTCGGGGATACCGATCTGCAGCAACGGGAGGGAGAGGCCCTCGGCCGCGAGGAGCTCGGCGATGGCGGAGCCGGCGCCGCCCTGCACGGCGTTCTCCTCCAGGGTGATGAGGGCGCGGTGCCGGCCGGCCAGCTCCAGAATGAGCGCTTCATCGAGCGGCTTCACGAACCGCATGTTCACCAGGGTGGCATCGAGCCGCTCGGCGATGCGCGTCGCAGGTTCCAACATGGGGCCGAAGGCGAGCAGCGCGAGCCCGCAGCGACCTTCGCGCTTCACCAGCGCGCGGCCGACCGGTAGGGCGGTGAACGCCTTCTCGAGCGGCACGCCGGGGCCGGTGCCGCGCGGATAGCGCACGACGCTCGGGCAGGAGAGGGTGGTCCCGGTGTAGAGCATCTGCCGGCATTCGTTCTCGTCGCTCGGGGCCATGATGACGAGATTGGGAATGCAGCGCAGGTAGGAGAGGTCGTAGCTGCCCTGGTGCGTGGCGCCGTCACTGCCGACGAGCCCGGCGCGGTCGAGAGCGAATAGAACGGGAAGGTTCTGCAGGGCGACGTCGTGAATGAGCTGGTCGTAGGCGCGCTGCAGGAACGTGGAATAGATGGCCACGACGGGCTTCAGACCCTCGGTGGCGAGCCCGGCGGCGAACGTGACGGCGTGCTGCTCCGCGATGGCAACGTCGAAATAGCGATCGGGGAAGCGCTTGGAGAACTCCACCAGGCCCGAGCCCTCGCGCATGGCGGGCGTGATGCCGATGATGCGTGGATCCTGCTCCGCCATGTCGCAGAGCCACTTGCCGAAGATCTGCGAGTAGGAAGGCCCGGAGGAGGCTTCCTTGAAGATAGTGCCGCTCACCGGATCGAAGGGGCCCGGCCCGTGCCACTTGATCGGGTCGGCCTCTGCCGGTGCATAGCCCTTGCCCTTGCGGGTGACCACGTGCAGGAACTGCGGGCCGCTGAGCTTCTTGACGTTGCGCAGCGTGCTGACCAGCGCGCGTACGTCGTGGCCGTCCATCGGGCCGATGTAGTTGAAGCCGAGCTCTTCGAACAGCGTCCCGGGGAGGACCATGCCCTTCAGATGCTCCTCCGAGCGGCGCGCGAGCTCCCAGATCGGCGGGATGGGCTTCAACACCTTCTTGCCGCCTTCGCGCAGGTGTCTGTAGACGCGCCCGGATAGGGCGGCGGCGAAGTAGTTGGACAGCGCGCCGACGTTCTCCGAGATCGACATGTCGTTGTCGTTGAGAATGACCAGCAGATCCGTCGGCAGCGAGCCCGAGTGATTCAACGCCTCGAAAGCCATGCCCGCGGTCATCGCGCCATCACCGATGATGGCTACCACGCGGCGCGATTCGCCGAGGCGTCCAGCGGCCACCGCCATGCCCAGCGCCGCGCTGATCGAGGTGCTGGAATGGCCGACTCCGAACGTGTCGTAAGGGCTCTCCGACCGTGTCGGGAAAGGCGCGAGGCCGCCCGGCTGCTTGATCGTGTGCAGCAGGTTGCGCCGCCCCGTCAGCACTTTGTGCGGATACGCCTGATGTCCCACGTCCCAGACCAGCCGGTCGTGCGGCGTGTCGAAGACATAATGCAGCGCGACGGCAAGCTCCACCGCGCCCAGGCCGGCAGCGAAGTGGCCGCCGCGGGTGCTCACGGTGTGGATCAGGAACTGGCGCAGCTCCTGCGCCACCTCCGGCAATTTCGCCACAGGCACCTGGCGAAGATCAGCGGGCGATGCGATCGCGTCGAGCAGCGGATAAGCGTTCGGCGGGGAGGTCATCTTTTACAGTTTACACCGCCGTGCGGCGGCACTCTCGGTAGTCTATTGTTGCAGAACCACAACAGCAACTTCGGGATCATTTTTGGCCCGTGGGCGCCCCGTCCTGAGATTCGGCCATATTGAACGGTTCGGGTTCCACTTGGCCATTGCGCTTTAGTAGTATTTCGACCCGCTGCTGCGCCGTCTTGAGCGAGCCCTGGCAGTGTCGCGTGAGCTCCACACCCCGCTCGAAGGTCTTCAAAGCCTCATCGAGCGGCAGGTCGCCGCGCTCCAGGCGCGCGACCAGCGCCTCGAGCTCCGCCAGCGCCTGCTCGAAATCCGGTGTTCTGCTCTCGGGCATAAGGCGGGCACGTTATACAGGCGTAGCGGCGCCGGTCAATGTGATTGACGAGCCGAGACCTGGGGCTTACAGTCGCAGGCCACGTTAGACCCAGTCTAAGACAGGAGAGCGGCATGAATCTCAAAGGCAGCAAGACCGAGAAGAACCTGAAGGACGCGTTCGCGGGCGAATCCCAGGCGAACCGTCGGTACCTGTACTTCGCAGCCAAGGCGGACGTCGAAGGCTTCAACGATGTGTCGGCAGTCTTCCGCTCGACAGCCGAGGGCGAGACCGGTCACGCGCACGGCCACCTCGAGTACCTCGAGGCGGTGGGCGACCCGGCCACCGGCCTGCCGATCGGCGATACCAAGCTCAACCTGAAGGCCGCGATCGCCGGCGAGACCCACGAATACACGGACATGTACCCGGGAATGGCGAAGTCGGCTCGCGACGAAGGCTTCGCCGAGATCGCCGACTGGTTCGAGACCCTGGCCAAGGCCGAGCGGTCGCACGCCAATCGCTTCCAAAAGGCGCTTGACGCGATTTAGGGTTTGAAGCGCTGGATCCGGGCTGCGGCCCGGACTAGCGCGCCTCGGGCAACAAACGCGTTTTTTGCCGGAGGCCCCG
>Ga0335072_10008322_pt1 | contig 15046 bp, 10 predicted proteins | sample Lox_Sample_21_FD_206725 | JGI IMG/M metagenome (GOLD analysis project Ga0335072, IMG submission 206725) | Soil microbial communities from Loxahatchee National Wildlife Refuge, Florida, United States - Lox_Sample_2.1 | ecosystem: Environmental > Terrestrial > Soil > Wetlands | place: USA... | reverse complement strand
CGGCCGATCTGAAGCCGCGCATCCCGGCGCAGCGGCTGGCCAGCCTCGAGCCGGCGCTCACAGGACCGCAGCGACACAGCAAGGCGCTCGGCGTCGCGCGCCGCGCCGGCCTCGCCACCGTGTCGATCGGCGGCGCCGTGCTCGCGTTCCTCGCGCTTCAGAAGATCGGGTTGACCAACATCGCCAAGGCGCTGATCACCGCGAGCCCGACGCTGATCCTGCTCGGCCTCGCGATCATGTGCAGCGCGATGGTGATGCGCGCCTTCTCGTGGCACGCGATCCTGAAAGCCGCGCTGCCCCGCGCCCGCGTCCGGCTGGCCGACGCCGCCCAGGGGACGTTCATCGGCGTGCTGATGTCCTCGACCCTGCCGGCTCGCCTCGGCGAGCCCTCCCGCGCGCTCGTGGTGGCGCGAAGAACGGGTCACCCGCGCGAGAACCTTCCGATCGTCCTCGGCACGGTCGTGTCGCAGACGCTGCTCAACATCGTCGCGCTGATCGTGCTCGGCGCGATCATGTTCTCGTCGGTCGACTTCTTCAACGGCCACCAGAACGCGCTGGTGGTGGCAGCGATCGCACCGCTCGTGCTGCTGATCATCGTGATGCTGGCGCCGATCGTGCTCAGGGACGCCGCCAACCGCTCGCCCGGCTCCCGGCTGCACGCGATCGCGATGCAGGCCCGCAACGCGCTCACCCGCGTCCGGGCAGGCCTCAGCGTGTTCCGCGACCCGCGCCTCGGCGGGATCGCAACGGTCTCCCAACTCGGAGCGTGGGCCCTCCAGTGCCTGTCGTGCTGGATCCTGTTGGTCGCGCTCGGGCTCGACAAGCACGGCGCCGGCCTCGGAGCCGCGGCCGCCGTGCTGTTCGCGGTCAACATCACCGCGGTTCTGCCGGCCACGCCGGCGAACCTGGGCGTGTTCCAGGCCGCCTGCGCCACCGTGCTGCACACCGGATGGCACATCGGCTACGGCGATGGCGTGGCTTTCGGGGTGATCCTCCAGGCGGTCGAGGTCACGACCGCGATCCTGATGGGCATGCCGGCCCTGCTCAAGGAGGGCATGTCGTGGCGCGAGGTCCGGCTGCGCGCGATGCACACGACGCCGGTCAAGTTGCCGGCGCGCCCGAGCTCAAGGCCCTCGACCGCCTCCGGCGCGGTCAGCGCCCGGTCCTAGTCCCGCCTCGGCTCCTCGACACCGGCGCCTCACAGCACTAGTATTCGGTGCATGCGGGCGGCGGGTCGGCTCGGCATCGGGGGCTTGGTGGTGGCGGCGTGTCTTGTAGTGACGGCGCCGGCCGCCAATGCTGCCGTCGTGTCGGTCAAGGCGCTTGCGGATCCGCAGACCACGTACACGGTCAGCGGAGCGACGGTCACGATCCAGAGCACCGACGTCGCGGTGCTCAGGTTCGTGCGCGGGACCGAGGTGGAGGTCGATTGCGCTTCTCAGCGGGACACCACGAACTGGGACGCCGACGGTCGCTGGGGGAGCGGAGCCTCCGCGATGACGGTGCGCTTCAAGCGCGCGGTGACGGACGTGGGAAGGTGCTCGGCCATCGAGGTCTCGCCCAGACGTCTCTTGCCCGAATTCCTCGGTCCACCGATCCAGTTCTCGCTTGCGGCGTTCACCGCGCGCTGGCGCCGGCTATTGGCATCGACAGCCGCGCCGGGGCTGACCATCGCCCAGGCGCAGCTGCGCACGGACTGGTCGGCGATCGAGGTCGACCTCCCCACCCGACTCAAGGGCGCCGACGGGGTGCCGTTTGCTCTGCCTCCGGCGATGGATGTCGCCGCGTCCATCAACAAGCTGCCGCGCAACCGGGGACCGCATTTGCGCTACGCGCGAACTCTGGCCGGTGTGACCGAGCTGGGCGTGACCTACGTCATCGGCCGAGGGTCGGGACGGACGAGGATGGAGCTAGCGGTTCTCGGCTACGACGGCAGGCTGTATGTCGCGCACGCCAGCGTCGGAGCCAAGCGCAGCTACCGCTTCGGACTCGCCTGACGCGACTACGCCTCGGCCATCGCCGGCTCGCCATCGCCCGCGCCCTCGTCCACGAGCTCCGGCTCGGCGTCGCTGAGCTCGGACAGCCGAGTCGGGTCGCGGTCGGTCCCGGCGATCAGCTCGTCGGCCGCCTGGCGGTCGGTCTTGGGCAGCGAGCCCGACTTCATCCCGAAGTAGGTAGCCTGCGGGTGGTGGGCGACAATCGCGAGCGTCGACTGCTCGGGCTCGACCGCGAACCCACCCGAGAGGCGGAGCCCGATCGACGGCGCGTCGAGCAGCCTGAACACCTTCTCGTGCTCTGACTGCTCGGGGCAGGCGGGGTAGCCCCACGAGTAGCGCCGGCCCTGGGTCGGCTCGATCCCGAAGTCGGCGCGGATCCGGGAGTGAAGCCACTCGGCCATGCCCTCGGCGGTCTGGACGCCGAGCCCGTGGGTGAACAGCTGCTCGGCGAACTCGCCGTCGGCCTCGAGCTTGGCCATCAGCTCGGTCACCTCGTCGCCGGCGGTGACCGCCTGGAGCGCGACCACATCGACCTCACCGGAGCCGACCGGACGGTAGAAGTCCGCCAGGCAGATCCGGTCGTGGCGCGGCTGGCGCGGGAACACGAGTCGCTCAAGTTCCCGCTCGCCGGGCGCCTCGGGATCCCACACGATCAGCTCGTTGCCGTCCGAGTTGCACGGGAAGTAGCCGACGAGCGCCCGCGGATGCAGGTAGGTCTGCTCCCGCCACATCCGCTCGAGCCGCGGCTTGAAGTCCTCGCCGACAAGTCGCTGCCATTCCTCGCCCTTGACGCCGCGCCCGCCCCAGTGGAGCTTGAACAGCACGTGGGTGTCGAGGTGGTGGTAGACCTCGTCCATCGGCACATCGATCTCGCGGACGCCCCAGAACGGCGGCTCGGGGATCGGGGTGTCGGTGGCGGCCCCGCTGCGGACCGAGGCGTCGGTGACTGGGGGCGCGTCGTCGTTCTTCACCTCCGGGCGCTCGCGCAGCTCCCGCGCCGCGTCGCGCGTCTTCGCGATCAGCGCTTTGCGCGCCTCGCCGTCGACGAGCTGGTCCATTTTGGCCAGTCCCTCGAAGGCGTCCTTGCAATAGAACACGCCGGGCTCGTACACCTCGTCAGACTCGGTCCCGTTCGGATAGAGGATGCGATAGCCGAAGTTGCGGTTGATCGCGGCGCCCCCGATCAGCAGCGGGAACTCGAGTCCCTGCGATTGGAGCTCCTGGACGCACGCGGGCATCTGCTTCGAGGTCGAGACGAGCAGCGCGCTCAGCCCGATCGCGGTCGCCTTGTGCTCGACCGCGGCGTCGATGATCGTCTGGATCGGAACCTGCTTGCCGAGGTCGACGACGCTGTAGCCGTTGTTGGTGAGGATCGTGTTGACGAGCGACTTGCCGATGTCGTGGACGTCGCCGAACACGGTCGCGAGCACGACCGTCCCCTTCGTGTAGCCCTCGATCTTGTCGAGGTACTGCTCGAGCTGGGCGACCGCGCGCTTCATCACCTCGGCCGACTGGAGCACGAACGGGAGGATCAGCTCGCCGGCGCCGAACTTGTCGCCGACCTCCTTCATCGCCGGCAGCAGCACCTCGTTGAGCGTCGGCACGGCGCCGATCTTGTCGACACTGCGGTCGATCCAGTCCTCGACGCCCTCCTTCTTGCGGCGGAGGATCTGGTAGTGGAGGGCCTCCTCGGGCTCCATGCCGGCGGTCGGATCGGCCTTCTCCTCGGCCTCTGCGGGGCCCTTGGACTCGAAGTGGGCGATGTAGCGCTCGAGCGCGTCCTCGCGCCGGTTCAGTACGAGGTCGTCGGCGAGTTCGCGCTCGTTCTCGGAGATCTCGCCGTACGGAGTGATGTGGTTGGGGTTGACCATCGCGAGGTCGAGGCCGGCCTCGACGCAGTGGTGCAGGAACACGCTGTTGAGCACGCTCCGCGCCGGCAGGCTGACTCCGAAGCTCACGTTGCTGACGCCCAGCGAGGTCTTGACCCCGGGGATGTTGTCCTTGATCGCGCGGATCCCCTCGATCGTCTCGACCGCGCTCGGCCGCCATTCCTCATCACCGGTGGTCAGCGTGAACGTGAGGCAGTCGAAGATCAGCACCTCGGGGTCGAGCCCGTGCTCCTCGCAGCACAGCTGCGTCAGCCGCTGGGCGACCTCGAGCTTGCGCTCGCGGGTCTTCGCCATCCCGACCTCGTCGATGGTCAGGGCGATCAGCCCGGCGCCGTGGGCCTTGGCGATCGGCACGACCTTGTCGAGCTTGGCCCGGCCGGCCTCGAGGTTGATCGAGTTGACGATCGCGCGGCCGGGGATCTGCTGTAGCGCGGTCTCGATCACGTCGGGCTCGGTCGAGTCGATCTGAATCGGCGCCGGCTGGCTCAGCGAGATCCGCTTGACGACCTGGCGCATCTGCTCGTCCTCGTCCTGGCGCTCGGTGAGCGCGACGCACACGTCGAGCACGTGGGCGCCACCGGTGACCTGGTCCTCGGCGACGGTGAGCAGCCCGTCGTAGTCGTCGGCCAGCAGCAGTTCCTTCGCCTTGCGCGAGCCCTGCGAGTTGACGCGCTCGCCGATCAGAGTGGGGCGGGGGTCCTGGACGAGCGGCGTCGCCGCGATCATGCTCGACGCGTGGGGCGGGCGCTTGGCGGGGCGCTCGGCGGGCTTGCGCCCGCGGGCGCGCTCGGCGATCGCGGCGATGTGGTCGGGCGTGGTGCCGCAGCAGCCCCCGACGATCGACACGCCATAGCGCTCGATGAAGTCGCCGAGGACGTTCGCGAGCGGTTCGGGCTCCTCGGGGAAGATCGTCTCGCCGTTCGGGCCCTGGAGCGGCAAACCGGCGTTCGGGATGCAGTGGACCGGGACCGGGCAGTACTCGCCTAGGAACCGGATCGCGTCGCGCATGTCCTCGGGGCCCGTCGAGCAGTTGAGCCCGATTGCGTCGACGTCGAGCGCCTCGAGCGTGGCCAGCACCGCGCTGATGTCGGTCCCCAGCAGCATCTTGCCGCCTTGGGGGAGGAGCGACACGCTGCACTGAATCGGCACCGCGCGGCCGGTCTGCTTGAACGCCTCGCGCGCGCCGAAGATCGCGGCCTTGACCTCGAGGATGTCTTGCGCGGTCTCGATGATCAGCAGGTCGACCCCGCCCTTGATCAGCGCGTGCGACTGCTCTTCGAATACGGTCACGAGTTCGGGGAAGGTGATCTGCCCGAGCGTCGGGTCGTCGCTCGCCGGCAGGAACCCGGTCGGGCCGATCGACCCGGCCACGAAGCGGTGCTCGCCGGCGGCCTTGCGCGCGATCTCGGCCGCCTTCTGGTTGATCTCGAACGTGTGCTGCTCGAGCCCCCACTCGGACAGCTTCAGCCGCGACGCCTGGAACGTGTCGGTTTCGAGCACCTCGGCGCCGGCCTCGAGCATCGCGGTATGGACGCCCTCGATGACGTCGGGACGGTTGAGGACGAGCACCTCGTGGCACCGACCGGGAAGCTTGTAGTCGTTCTCGAGGCTGAGGTCGAACTGCTCGAGCGTCGCCCCCATCCCGCCGTCGTAGACGATGATGCGGTCGCGGGTAGCCGCCATGAAGTCGCGCATGGGGCGGACTCTAGCAAACCTTGACAAGCTCGTGTCAAGGTTGGGCGCTGGTCTGATGGTTAGGTCTTTGGGTCTCGCTTCGCTCGACGTCCTGGGGCCGGTTCCGCAGGGCGTCCTTGCCCTGCGGGCGTTTGTGGCGCACCCGTGGATGGCTGAGAGTCGGCGTGGCAACGTCAACGGCGGCACCTGGAGGATGGGTGGGGTCGTTCCCGGGGGCGGATCGCGGCTCCCGGATCATGCGTAACAGGCCATTTGACGCGGTTTCGTGTGACCGTGGCCTGTCAGGCATGTGGGGCATTCGTGAGAGGCCACGGTCACGGCATTCGGCGTCGAGTGGCAGGTTTTGCATGCTCCGCGGCGCTCCGGCACGGATGGGGGGTCGCCACACCCATGCTCCAGGTGCCCGCCGTTAAGACGGGATCGCCGGCCGGGGCGGATGACGGGAGCGCGATCCCCGGCCGGGCATGGATGCCCGGCCGCACGGCCCCATGGACGTCGAGCGAAGCGAGACCCCTACGAACCAGAGCGGGAGACCAACCGCGACATGACCACCTGCGACCGCGTCCGGACCACGTGGCCGTCGCGCTGGAGGTCCATGATCAGGCGCTCGAGGTCGGCGTTGTTCTGCGTGCGCACGCGCGCGATCGCGTCAGCCTCGCCGGTGACGCTCCAGGCCTCGACGACCTCGGGGTGGCGGCGGAGCGTGTCGGTGACAGCGTCGAGCAGTGTTCCCGGCGCGTAGAACAGCTCGATCAGCGCCTCGGTGTTATCGCCGAGGGCGTTGTGGTCGACGACGGCGGTGAACCCGCGAAGCGCGCCGCGGGCGCGGAGCCGATCGACGCGCCGCTTGACCGCCGGCGCGGACAGCGACACGTGCTGGCCGATGTCGTCGTAGGTGCGCCGGCCGTCCTCGACCAGCAGTGCAAGAATCTGACGATCTTGGGTGTCCATATGGCGATCTATTGCACAGATTACATCGATTTCGGCATCGACAACCGCCGGAGGCCTGAGTAGGCTCTAGGTCATGACCGAATCCGGAATGCTCGCCCGCATCATCTTCGACGAGGCGCACAGCGAGGCGTGGACGATCCGTCCCGAGCTCGCGCGCCAGATGCAGCCAGCTCACCCCGGCGACGCGTCGTACGCGCGCGCCGCGGCCGCGCTCGCCGAGCGCGACTTCGTCGTCGACGCCCACGCCGAGGGGCAGCTGACCGAGGAGGCGCTGGCCGGCGCCGGCGTGCTCGTGATCGCGCACCCGTCGGACCCGCGGTGGGAGAAGACGACCGGCACCGGGACGCCGCGGCTGAGCGCCGCCGAGCTCGACGCGATCGAGGCGTTCGTGGCCGGCGGCGGCGGGCTGATCGTGCTCGGCGAGACCGAGCAGGACAAGTACGGCAACAACCTCAACGAGCTGCTCGAGCGGTTCGGGTTGCACCTCGAGAACGACACCGTCCAGGACTACGAGCACAACTTGAACGCTCCGAGCTGGGTGCTCGCCGAGCTGCAGCGTGGCGCCCGCGGCCGGGCCGGCGATCTGCTCGCGCGCGTGAACTCGGCCTGCCTGTACCGGGCGACCACGATCTCGTGCAGCAACGGCGCCAGCGTTCTCGCGCGCACGCACGCGACGGCGTCGGTCCCGGGGGCGCCGCTGATCGTGACCGCGGCGCACGGGCAGGGGAGGGTCGTCGTGCTCGCCGACTCCGACCTGTTCGGCGACGACTGCATCGACGAGCTCGACCACCGCGCGCTGTGGCTCAACCTGTGTTACTGGGCCGCCCCGCCCGCCGGCGGGACTTGGCCGGTCAGCCATCACCGCAACGGCGACGGGCCTGAGCATGCACCCGCGTGGGTGCGGCTGCGCGACGAGACCAACGCGCTCGCGCTGCTCCAGGCGCCCGACGGATCGCTGCTTGGCGACGCCGACGCCGACGCCGCGCGCGGACATGTGGCCTCGATGGCCGACGCCATCGAGGAGCTGAAGCCGCGCTTCCCGCACAACGAGGCGTACCTGACCGCGGCCGTCGAGGATCTCCGCGCGTGGGATTTCGGCAAGCCCGACTTCACGCGCGCGCTCGGGGAGTTCCGACCCGAGCTGATGCGCAGCGACGGGATCGAGCACCTGGTGCTGTTCCCGATGTACAAGCAGAACGGCTCGCGCGACACCTGCTTCGAGGCGCTGATCGTGCGCGTCCCGTGGCCCGATTGGATCGCGAGGATCGAGGGCGGCGGCTTCGACAATCCGAAGTACGTGCCGGTCGAGCTCGTCGATGCCACGCGCGGCTACGACTCAGAGTGCGCTGTGCTGTTCCCCGAGACCGTGTCGGTCGCCGGCCGCCCGGTGTCGAACTTCGGGGCGATCTTCTGTGACCGTGAGGCCGCGCGGCTGCGGCGCCTCGGTGGCGCCGCAGCCGATCTGCTTCGGCTGAACCTCCCGCCCGACGCGGCCTGCATGCTCGCCAGCCCGGGCATGTCGCAGCAGGCGTACATCCTGTGGGACCTGATCCACGACCGCGCCCACAGCCATGGCGACCTGCCGTTCGACCCGTTCATGATCCGCCAGCGGGCGCCGTACTGGATGTACTCGCTCGAGGAGCTCCGCTGCGACCTGACGGCGTTCGGCCATGCGGTGGCGCTCGAGGCCGAGGGCGTCGGGTTTGCCCGCTACGTGCAGTACTCGATCCTGCTCGACCGGCTGCTGCGGTTCCCGATCACCGGATCGCGGATCCGCAACTACGACGGGCTCGGCGGGCAGCTGTTGTTCGCGTTCCTGCACCGCCACGGCTACCTGCACTGGACCGACAACCAGCTGACGATCGAATGGGAACGCGTCGCCGACGGCGTCGCGGCGCTGCGCGAGGAGGTCGAGGAGCTGTACCGCCGCGGAATCGACCGGACCAAGCTCCAGCACTGGGCGGCGGCCCACGATCTGGTCGCGGCGAGCGTGCCGCCGGCGTCCGGGTCGAAGTGGGTGGCCGGGGTGCGCGAGTTCGACGACGTCGAGGACCCGCGGCCGTACGTCGACCTCGTCCGCGACGACGAGTTCCCGCTGTCGATCTTCTACTCGTCGCTGAAGGCTAAGCTCGCGGCGTGAGCTTGAACAGCGCGCGCGGGTTCGCCTCGGACAACTCGGCCACAATCCACCCCGACGTGCTCGCCGCGATCGCGCGGGTGAACGTCGGGCACACGTTCGGGTACGGGCACGACGACTACACGATCGGAGTCGAGGCCCGGGTCGCTCACACGTTCCACGACGACGCGAGTGCGTTCTTCGTGTTCAACGGCACGGGCGCGAACGTGGTGTCGCTGCGGGCGGCGTGCCGGCGGTTCGAGGGCGTGATCTGCGCGGAGACCGCGCATCTGAACGTCGACGAGTGCGGCGCGCCCGAGGCGGTCGCGGGCGTCAAGCTGTTGACGGTCGCCGGTGTCGACGGGAAGCTGACCCCGGAGATCGTCGAGAGCCGGATCGCGCGGGTCGGGGACGAGCACGCGGTGCAGCCGCGCGCGGTGTCGATCTCGCAATGCACCGAGCTCGGGACGCTGTACTCGCCCGCGGAGACGAGGGTGCTGGCGGATCTGGCGCACGAGCACCACATGGTCCTGCACGTCGACGGCGCGCGGCTATCGAACGCGGCTGCGGCGCTCGGGGTGTCGCTTGCCGAGGTCGCGGACGGGGCGGACGTGCTGTCGTTCGGGGGGACCAAGAACGGGTTGCTCGGCGCCGAGGCGGTCGTCGTCCTGAACCCCGAGCTGGTCCCGGGTTTCCTGTACCTACGCAAGCAGTCGATGCAGCTCGCGTCGAAGATGCGCTTCCTCGCGGCGCAGTTCGAGGCGCTGCTCGACGACGAGTTGTGGCTTCGGTGCGCCGGCAACGCGAACGCGATGGCGTCGCAGCTCGCCGGCGCGGTCGCCGATTTGCCCGGTCTCAGGATCACCAGGCCGGTCGAGACGAACGCCGTGTTTGCCGCGCTTGCGCCCGCGGTGATCGAGTCACTCCAGCGCGATTTCCCGTTCTACACCTGGGACGAGCCCGCGGGCGAGGTGCGGTGGATGTGCTCGTGGGACACGACCGCTGAGGACGTCGACGAATTCGCCGCGGCGGTCCGCGGCGCGCTGTCCGGCTAGCTGTTCCTGGCGCCCTGATCGGCGACGCAGCGGTTCTCGATGCGGCCGATCCCGTCGACCTCGACGGTAACGATGTCGCCGTCGGTGAGCAGCAGCGGGGGGTCGCGCCGGTAGCCGACGCCGGAAGGGGTCCCGGTCAGGATCAGGTCGCCAGGCTCGAGGGCGGCGAACTCGGAGATCGCGCTGATGAGCGTGGGCACGTCGAAGATCAGCAGCTCGGTGGTGGACTCCTGGACCTTTTCCCCGTTGAGGAACGTTCTGAGGGTGAGGGGATCCGGTGCTTCGTCGAGCGTGACGAGGTCCGGGCCGACGGGCGTGCACGCGTCCCACGCCTTGCCCTGGAGCCATTGGTGCGTCTTGTACTGGTAGTCGCGCATGGTCACGTCGTTGGCGATCGCGTAGCCGGCGACGTGGTCGAGCGCTTTGTCCCGGGGTATCCGCCGACCGCGCTCCCCGATGACGACGACCACCTCGCCCTCGTAGTCGATCGCCTCGGATTCCGGCGGGAGCGGGATCGGGTCGTACGGGCCGGTGAGCGTGGTGACGAACTTCGTGAACAGCACCGGATAGTCGGACTGCTCGCGCTTGGTCTCCTCGATGTGGGCGGCGTAGTTGAGGCCCACGCAGATGATCTTCCCGGGGTTGGGCACGACCGGGCGACGCTGGAGGTCGGCGCTGGGGAAGGTCGAGTCGGGTTCGAGGGGCGGGTCGCGCAGCAGGGACAGCGGCGTGTCGGCGCCAAGCCCGGAGACCCCGCGCAGCGGCACGGCCTGGTCCCCGTCGAGCAGCACGGCCATCGGCATGCCGTCGTGCAGGACCGAGGCGAAGCGCATGACGCGGAACCATACGTGTCCGCGTCCGTACGCGCCGGCGCGGCGGTTGACCGTGTCCGTACGGACCGCAAGCTAGCCTGCGGGGCGCAACGTTTGCGCCCGTGACGGGTTTCCATGGTTGGTTGCAGGAGGTTTCGAGACAGATGAGGTCCCGACGGTGGTCTGGGGTCGCCCGGGGATTGGTGATCGGGCTGGTTGCGGCCGCGGCTGTGCTGGCCGCGTCTCCAAGCGCGTTCGCCCAGGCGCAGGTGGCGGTGTTCCCGAGCCCGGGAACGACCTACGCGCTGCCGCAGACCCAGATCACGTTCCGCGGGATCCCGGCCGGCCAGATCGGGCACATCACGGTGACCGGGTCGAGCAGCGGCGTGCACACCGGGACGATCGACGCGGATTCCGACGGACAGGGCGGGAGCTTCATCCCGAGCACGCCGTTCACCGCCGGCGAGACCGTCACCGTGACCACCGGGTTGAACGTGTTGGGCGGCACGAGCGGCACCTTCCACTTCGGGATCGCCACCCCGTTCGGGACGATCAACCCGATGAAGCTGCCGATGGTCCCGGCGGGCTCGAACGGCGTGCAGCACTTCCACTCGCAGCCCAACCTGTTGCCGGCCTCGATCACGGTCAACCGCAATTCGTCCTCGGCGTCTCCGGGCGACATCTTCGTCACCCCCCAGTACGGCCCGGACCAGAACGGCCCGATGATCCTCAACTCCTCGGGCAAGATGATCTGGTTCCAGCCGGTCCCCGCCAACGAGCTCGCGACCGACTTCCGTGTGCAGACCCTCAATGGCCAGCCGGTGCTGACCTGGTGGCAGGGCTACACGAACAACGGGTCAGGTCGTGGCGAGGGCGTGATCTACAACACCCAGTACCAGCAGATCGCCACCGTCCAGGCGGGCAACGGCCTGCAGGGCATGGACCTGCACGAGTTCCTGGTCACGCCTCAGGGCGATGCGTACATCGTCGGCGTCTCCCCGGTGCACTACGGCGGGATGGGGCGGCCGCTGATGGACTCGGTCATCCAGGAGATCGACATCAAGACGGGCCTGGTCCTGTTCGAGTGGCACGCGCTCGACCACATCCCGATCACCCAGTCGTTCTTCAAGAAGGGCGCGCCGGGATACGTGTACGACCCCTACCACCTGAATTCGATCTCGATCGACACCGACGGCAACCTGATCGTCTCGATGCGGAACACCTGGGGCGTCTACAAGATCGACCACAACACGGGCGCGGTGATCTGGACGCTCGGCACCAACCAGAACAACTTCAAGATGGGCGCGGGCACGCAGACCGCGTTCCAGCACGACGTGCTGGTGCAGTCGGGCGGGATCTTCACGGCGTTCGACGACGGTGGCGGGCCGCCCACGGTCCACCAGGCTCGAGCGGTCGAGCTGGCGGTCAACGAGACGAGCAAGACCGTGACGCTCGTGAAGCAGTTCGAGCACAGCCCGGCCCTGAACACCAACTTCGAGGGCAACGCCGAGGTGCTTACCAACAACGACCTGTTCGTCGGCTGGGGACAGCAGCCCTACTTCACCGAGTTCAACTCGTCCGGGCAGGAGGTGTTCGACGCCCGCTTCACGTCGAACACGTCGAGCTACCGCGCCTACAAGTTGCCCTGGAGCGGGTCGCCGACGACGGCGCCGGCGATGACGCTCGCTCCGAACAACGACGGGACGACCGAGCTGTGGACCAGCTGGAACGGCGCGACCGCCGTGTCATCGTGGCGGGTGCTCGCGGGCACGAGCGCGAACACGCTGGTGCCGCTTCAAACGTCGACCTGGAGCAACTTCGAGACGTCGATCTCGGCGCCGACCGGGGTGGCCGACTTCGAGGTGCAGGCGCTCGCCGCAAACGGCAGCGTGCTCGGCACCTCGCCGATGGTCACCGCGAAGCCCCATATCGGGATCGCCGGCCGGACCGCGTTCGTGTCTTCGAGCGGGACCGGGGGGCTTCCCGCGGTTTGCGACAACGGCCGCACGTGTCATATCTCGATCACGCTTACGTCCGGGCGCACCGTGGTCGCCCGCACCGGCTCCGAGCAGGTTCCGGCGAACGCCGGCGGGATCATCTTCTTCTCGCTGACGAGCGCCGGACGGTCGATGCTCGCGCACGCGCGTGGGCGTCGGTTGCTCGTGCGCATGACCGGCTCGGCATCAAAAACGCTGACGCTGAACCGCCTGATCACGCTGGCGCCGTTCTCGACCAGCGGCGCCGGGCCGGCGCACAGCGCGAGCCAGTCCTCGACGCTCCGGCTCGTCGGGTCGACCGACTTCGTGTCCTCGGGCGGGACCGGCGGGATCCTCGCCGAGTGCCTTGCCTCGACCCCCTGCCACACGAAGACCACCGTGTCGGTCGGCAGTACCGTGATCGCGTCGACCGGGTCTGAGCTGCTCGGCGCCCGCGACGTCGGGTACCTGATCTTCTCGCTCACCTCCGCCGGCAAGTCGATGCTCGAGCACGCTCGCGGCAACCAGCTCGGGGCGGCCGTCACGATCAGCGACGGCGCGGCCACCGCGCACGGCAACCTGTCGCTGGTCCGCTTCCGCTGAGTGGCTGCGGGTAGTCTGCCGGGGCGATGCCGCGGCTGATGATCATCATTGCCTCCACCCGGCCCGGTCGGGGAGGGTGGCCGGTGGCGCAGTGGTTCATCGGGCGCGCCACGAATCACGGGGGGTTCGAGGTCGAGGTAGTCGATCTGGTCGAGTTCAGGTTGCCGCTCCTCGACGAGCCCAACCACCCGCGGCTGCGGCAGTACACCAACCCGCACACACACGAGTGGAGCGCCAAGGTGGACGGCGCCGACGCGTTCGTGTTCGTCACCCCCGAGTACAACCACGGCTACCCGGCGTCGCTCAAGAACGCGATCGACTACCTGCACCACGAGTGGCGCAACAAGCCGGTCGGGTTCGTTTCCTACGGCGGGGTGGCGGCGGGGACGCGGTCGGTCGAGCAGCTCCAGCAGGTGGTGACAGCGGTCAAGCTGTACCCGCTGATCGAGCAGGTCAACATCCCCTTCTACCAGCAGTTCATCGACGACTCCGGAGCGGTGAACGCCAACGATGTGATGGAGCAGGCCGCCGGCGCGTTGCTCGATCAGCTCGTGAAGATGGAGTCTGTCCTGCGGCCGCTGCGCGAACAGGGCTAGCGCGCGGTCCAGCCCTGGTCGAGCGTGATCGGGGCGCCCGTGAACATCTTGCCCTCCGGGCCGGCCAGGAACGCGACGACGCCGGCGACCTCGGAGGGCTCGATCAACTCCTTGACCGCGTGGGGCTGGAGGATGACCTTCTCGAGCACCTCCTCCTCGGGGAGGTTGTGCGCCTTGGCCTGGTCGGCGATCTGTTTCTCGACCAGCGGCGTGCGGACGTAGCCGGGGCAGACGGCGTTGGCGGTGATCCCGTGGTCGGCGCCCTCGAGCGCGAGCGTCTTGCACAGCCCGACGACGCCGTGCTTGGAGCTGATGTACGCGGCCTTGTAGGGGGACGCGACGAGGCCGTGGACGGAGGCGATCGCGATGAACCGGCCGGCTTTGGCCTGTTTTAGCGCGGGCCATGAGTATCTGGCGAGCAGGAACGGGCTCGTGAGCAGCAGTGACACGATCGTGTTCCACTTGTCGACCGGGAAGTCTTCGATCGGCGAGACATGCTGGATGCCGGCGTTGGCGACGACGACGTCAAGGCGGCCGAAGCGGTCCAGGGCCTCGTTGACGGCGGCCTCGTTGGCCTCTGCGTCGGTGAGGTCGGCTTGGTAGGGCGTTCCGGGGCCGTCGGGGTCGGGTTTGAGGTCGACGCTCAGGACGTCCATTCCGTCGGTTTCGAGGCGCGTCGCCACGGCCCGACCAATTCCGCTGGCCGCCCCGGTGACGAGCGCGGCCTTGCCTTGCATCGGCCCGGCGCTCACGACGATCTCCTGCCGGCCGGCGCCGAGGCGACGAACGACTCGTAGATCTCCGCGAGTGCCTTGCGCTGGCGCGAGGTCAGCCGGGGGTCCGCGGCGATTGCGTCGAGCACCGCGTTGTCCTCGGCCTCCTCGCCCGGGGGCGTCATCCCGGCCTGCTCATACAGCGCGTCGGCGGACAGGTGGAGCGCCTGCGCGATGCCGTCGACTACGTGTTGCGACGGCGCCCGAAGGCCACGTTCGATCTGCGACAGGTACGGGTTCGAGATGCCCGCCAGCTCGGCGAACTGGCGCATCGACAGCTCGGACAACTCCCGCTGCCGACGGATGATCTCGCCCAGTGCCGCTGAAGCGCGGGGAGACATGTCATCAGAATAGGCTTACTGTCTGGCCCGTGTCGGCCGCTTTGTAGAGGGCTTCGATGGCCTTCGCCTGGCCGACGGCGTCTTCTCGTCCGAGCAGGAGTTGTGCCTCGCCGCGGATCGCCGCCGACATGTTCTCGGCCTCGAGTCGATAGGAGTTCGTCGGCTCGACCTCGATGCGTTCGATTGAGTCGTCGAACCGGATTACGTCGATCCCGGCTTGACGGCAGTGCCAGGGGTCGTTG
>Ga0335072_10008321_pt1 | contig 15048 bp, 14 predicted proteins | sample Lox_Sample_21_FD_206725 | JGI IMG/M metagenome (GOLD analysis project Ga0335072, IMG submission 206725) | Soil microbial communities from Loxahatchee National Wildlife Refuge, Florida, United States - Lox_Sample_2.1 | ecosystem: Environmental > Terrestrial > Soil > Wetlands | place: USA... | reverse complement strand
TCCACTTCATCCACGTCAGGTCCAAGAATCCCGGCGCGATGCCGCTGATACTCACGCACGGATGGCCGGGCTCGATCGTCGAGTTCCTGAAGCTGATCGGCCCGCTGACCGATCCGGTCTCGTTCGGAGGAGACGCGGCCGATTCATTCGACGTCGTCGTCCCGTCGCTCCCCGGGTTCGGGTTCTCCCAGAAGCCCACGGAGACCGGGTGGACCGTATCGCGCATCGCCCGCGCGTGGGCGGAACTGATGAAGCGTCTCGGCTACACGAGATGGGCCGCGCAGGGCGGCGACTGGGGCGCTGTCGTCACCACCGCCCTCGGGGCCATGCAACCGGAGGGGCTTCTCGGAATTCACCTGAACACCCAGTACGCCTTTCCCGCGCGGGTGCCCGACGACTTGTCGCCCGAACAGCGCCACGCCGTGGAGACCCTCGCCCTCTACTCCGGCGACCTCGGCGGCTCGAGCCACCTTCAGGGCACCAAGCCGGAGACGGTCGGATTCGCCCTGGCGGACTCTCCCGCTGGCCAGGCCGCCTGGATCTACGAGAAGTTCCAGTCCAAGACCGACAACCACGGACACGCCGAGGACGCCCTCAGCCTCGACGACATGCTCGACGCGATATCCCTGTACTGGTTCACCAACAGCGCAGCGTCGTCGGCCCGCATCTACTGGGAGAACAAGTCGGCCACCTTCTCCGGCCCGAAGCTGACGCTCCCGGTCGCGGTAACCGTCTTCCCGAAGGACATCCCGCGCCTGCCACGAAGCTGGATCGAGGACACCTACAGCAACCTGATCCACTACGGCGAGGCCGACAAGGGCGGGCACTTCGCGGCCCTGGAACAGCCCGAGATCCTGGTCAGCGAAATCCGCACCGGCCTGCGCCCCCTTCGCTCCTGACCCCAGCGCGGTCGACTTCCGTTGGCCAGGAATTCCCGCGTAAGTCACCCTTGACGTTTTGCCGTGTCAAAATGGTCGTCCCAACGACCATTTCGGCACGTGATCATGGCGCATCGGCGGTTTGCCGCCGAGAATTGGTTCTCCAGTGCCGGAAGTGCCGGGAGTGACGGCAGCGGCAAAGGTCGCATGGCAAGCGCCGCCCGGCAAAGGCCCCCGAAAACGCGCGCCACAGCCTGCTCTCAGGAAACAAGAGTTGCCACGTTTCATTTAACCTTCAAGCATCGGTCACCTGCCGCTCAGTGCCCCGACAACGGTGTCCAGAACGATGGACCCATCGTTAGCCGGCTCGACGAGTCGCGACAGCCGCATCGCCGCCAGTGAAACTGCCAGCGGCACGACCGTCGTGACCTGAGCCAGCCGGCCAGTCGAAAGGACCCTGATGACCGACACAGTCCAGCCCGAGGACGGCAGCGGCTTCAGCCGGCGGCGCCTGCTCGGCGGTGCGGCCGCCGCGGGCGGAATCGCGGCAGCGTCGCTCGCCTTGCCGCCCAACGTGCGGAAGGTACTGGCCTCACCGCTGCCGTCCCCGCGCCGCCTCAGCGACATCAAGCACGTCGTGCTGCTCATGCAGGAGAACCGCAGCTTCGACCACTACTACGGGACGCTGTCTGGTGTCCGCGGCTTCAGCGACCCGAAGCCGGCGCGGCTGCCCAACGGCCGGACCGTGTTCTACCAGCCGGACCCGTCCAACCCGGACGGCTACCTGCTGCCCTACCGCCTCAACACCACCAACAGCGCCGCGCAGGCGGTGCCCTCGCTCAGCCACGACTGGGGGCCCCAGCACTCGGCCCTCGACGGCGGCAAGATGGACAACTGGGTGCCGGCCCACATCGCCGCCGACGGCGCGGCCAATGGCCCGTACACCATGGGCTACTACACCCGCGAGGACATCCCGTTCCAGTACGCGCTGGCCGACGCGTTCACCGTCTTCGACAACTACTTCTGCTCGGTGATCGGCCCGACCGGGCCGAACCGCGACATGTGGCTGAGCGGCACGGTTGACCCGAACGGCCTGGCCGGCGGCCCGTCGCTGACCACAAGCGGGCCGAATGCCGAGTTCACCTGGACCACGTACCCGGAGCGCCTTGAGGCCGCCGGGGTCAGCTGGAAGTTCTACCACGAGGCCGACACCGCGACCGGGCTGCCGACCCTCAACCACTTCACCCAGTACTTCGACGCCCAGCCGGGCAGCCCGCTCTACGACAAGGCCATGGCCAACTCGCCGGTGGGCAGCTTCGAGTACGACGTGGCCAATGACCAGCTCCCGACGGTCAGCTGGCTGCTGCCGCCCGCTGGCTTCGATGAGCACCCCAACGCGTCGCCGGCCGCGGGCGCCACCTACGTGGCGGCCAAGATCGACGCCCTCGCCGCCAATCCGGAGGTCTGGGCCAAGACCGTGTTCATCTTGTCCTACGACGAGAACGACGGGTTCTTCGACCACGTGATCCCGCCGATCCCGCCGGCCGGGACGCCGGATGAGTACGTCACGCTGACCTCCAAGAGCGGGACCGACGGCGACGGCCTGCCGGTCGGCTTGGGCTACCGGGTCCCGTGCGTCATCGTGTCGCCCTGGACGGTCGGTGGCTGGGTCTGCACCGAGTTGTCCGACCACACCTCGCAGCTGCGCTTCCTCGAGCTCATCACCGGGGTCAAGGAGACCAACATCAGCGCCTGGCGCCGGGAGACGGTCGGCGACCTGACCTCGGCCTTCCGCTTCGGTCAGCCCAATCACAACCCGCCGAAGCTGCCCGACACCCAGGGCCAGTACAACCTGTCCCAGTACGAGATCAGCCAGTTCCCGCTGCCGGCCCAGCCCACGACCAACCAGAGCATGCCGCGTCAGGAGCCGGGCCGCCGTCCCCAGGTTCCCTAGCGAGCCCGCCGCCACCGCCGTGAACGCCGGCCTCGACTGAGGCCGGCCTCGGCGAGCGCGCACGGCAGACAGGCGGGCGTGCCGGGCACGGCACGCGAGCGCGCACCGCACAACGGCCGCGGCCCGCGCCGACCGTGAAGGTCGGCGCGGGCCGCGACGCTTCCGTCCTCGCGTCAGCCGCCGGTAACGGAGCGCGTCAGCCGGTGACCGAGACGGTGCCGTAGACCGTCTGGGTGAACTCCTTGCCGCTGGTGGTCAGGCCCAGCTCGACGTCTATCTCCCAGGTCCCCGAGACGGGGCTGGCCGTGGTCAGCGTGACCGTGCCTGGTGACGTGCCGGCGGCGTCGGGCGTGCTGCCGCTGGCGGCGACCGTGCCGGTCGGGCTGACCAGGTAGTAGGTGATGGTGTTGTCCGAACTGACGTCAGCGGTAGAGAAGCTCGCGGTGAGCTGCGAGGCCCCCGCCGGGACGTCGATGTTGTACGTGCTGGCCTGCCCGACGCTGGCGCCCTGGCTGCGGCCGACCGTGCTAGTGATCAGGGTCTGGAACGACCCTCCCGACGAGGGAACCAGGGTGCGGCGCGCTACCGGCACCGACGTGACCGTCGTAGCGGGGACGTGGCCCCGTGCCGACGCGCTGAACTGCACCGACTCGGGGTGGTCGCCAGGGCTGGCCGGGAAGGCCACCCGCAGCGGCACCGAGGCGCTCTGGTGGGCGCCGATGACGACCGGCCGGGTCGCCGGGGTCGTGATCCAGTCCTGGCCCGACACCCTGAACGACAGCGGGCCAGTGTAGCTACCCGGCGCGACCGGCGGCAGCGAGAGGTCCTGGTCGACGCCGCCCCACACGATGTCCGCGGTCCACCGGCCGGGCTGCGGGGCCGAGACCTCGATGTGCTGGATGTTCGGTATCGTGCCCGACCGCCGGGCCGTCGGCAGGGTTCCGTCGTCGTAGGACTCCTGGGCCAGCGCTCCGCTCGGGTTGAACACCTCGATCGAGAGGCGGTTGCTGTTGGTCGGGTCGGGCCAGATCATGTCCAGGTCCAGCCGGCCCACGTGGGGCGGGACGGTGAAGGTGACCGGGCTGGCCGCCGGGGCGCCTGCCTCCGGCACCGGCAGGCTCGGGTCGGGCGCGCTGACGTTCTCGGTGACGACCTTGCCAATCGGGAACTCCGGGCCGATCTGCCGGTAGCTGCCGGCCACGCTGACCGGCGAGCCGCTGGTGTTGTACAGGCTGACGCTCGGGCGGGCGACGCTCCCGCCCGTGCCTGCCAGGTCCAGCTGAGACGGCGTGGCGACCAGCGCGGTGGAACCGTTGCCGCCGCGCAGGGTCGCGCCCGGCATCTCCTGCGCGGCCTTGACGGCGGCGTAGACGTCAAGCAGCCCCGACCCTTGCTGGTCGGCGGGTGAGTCGATGTCGGCCGCGGTGCTGGTCAGGATCTCCTTGACCTGCGCAGGCGTCGGGCTCGCGCCGTTGTGGGTGCCCCGGTAGGCCTGGATGACGTCCGCCGCCGCGCCCGCGATCAGCGGCGCCGACTCGCTGGTCCCGCGCATCGACTCGGTCGGGTAGTTGGCCGGGCATCCGCCCGAGCCGTCCGCGCAGGCCGCTTCGGTGCCGAACCAGCCGGGAGCGGACAGGTCGACCAGCCGGTTCGTGGGGGCCGTGCCCCCCGAGGACAGGGCGGCCATGTTGTTGGACACGTACCGCTTGTAGCCGTCGTCCATGGCCACCAGGCGCAGGTTGTCGACCGCGGCCGCCGCGATCACGTTCGGGTCTGAGGCTGGCGCGTTGACGGTGCCCGAGTCGCCCTGGTCACCCGACGAGACGACCACGGTCACGCCCGCCGCGACCGCGGCGTTGTCGACCGACTCGAAGTAGGTCGCGTCGGCCGTGCCGGGAACGTACGGGACGCCGAAGGACTCGGAGATGACGTCGGCGCCGTCGGTGGAGACCGCGTTGTCGGCGCCCGAGACGACCTGGGCCAGGGTCTGCGTGGACGGGTCATAGGGCGTGTCGGACAGGTCGACGAGGGAGGCGCCGGGCGCGTCGCCCTTGATGTCGAACGTGCACCCGGCCGGGATCGGGACGGTCGCGTTGGGCAGCGCGCCGGAGTACTGGTAGGTGACCGTTCCCTGGGCGGCGATGGACGAGGCATCGCCGTAGAACTCGTCGTTGCTGTCGTTGGCGGTGTAGGACGGGGCGTCGAGGACGACGGGCGACCCGTCCGGCCGGAAGAAGTTGGGGTTGCCGGCCAGCTCGTTCATGCCCTCGTTGGCGACCACGACGCCGGTGCCGGTCGCGATGGAGTTACCCTCGTCTGGCGCGTTCGGGTTGCCGTTCGAGGCGTGGATGTCGGCGTCCGCTTCGCCTTCCTGCAGCGGCTTGCCCGGCCCGGCCGGGTTGAACGGGCAGGCATTGGGGGCTGGGTTGCTGGTCTTCAGCACGTGCGCCACTCCCGGCACGGGCAGCGGGGTGGCTGGCGCGACCTGGATCTCCGGGTCCGGTATGACCTCCGCGACCGCCGGGTTGCCGCGCAGCGCGCTGACCTCAGCGGCCGACAGCGTAGCCGCCACGGAGCTGGGCTCGGTGACCTGCAGGACGCCGGTGCCGCCGCTGGACCGGATGCTCGAGACGATGGATGCCTGATCCGAGAGTGCGTCCGCCTTGAGCGCGCTGGCCTGCGTCCGCAGGTTCAGCCCCGCGTGCTGGCTCTTCAGCACCACGATCACGGCGCCGCCGCCCGCCGCGCCGTCCGGTGCGGCCGCCAGTGGCGTGGGGACGGTGGCCTGAGCCAGGCCCGGCGCCAGGCCGGTGCCGCCGATGACGGCCAGTGCGGCGGCTGTGGTGAAGCCCGCTCTCAGCAGGGGGTGGAGACTCCCAGGTCCTCGCACGCGCATTTCTGCTCCGTTCTGGCAGGTGCTGGGCCTCGGTGCCCGGATCCAGGGAGTGCGGTAGCGGAAGTCCAGCGGGGGAGGTTAGTTCAGCAAAACAAATATCCGTCAGTCGCATAGGGCCGTCAAGGGTTACGAATGCCGCAACTGAGCGCGTTCGCGCGCCCCGGTAACCGGCCGCGAGGGCCGGGTCAGGGGCGCGACATGCGCGCGGCCCGTGCCGACCATGATGGTCGGCACGGGCCGCGTGGTTCTCTGGGTAGGGGAGAGCTGCCTTACCGCTGGCCGAGTTGCTCCGTGCTGGCGGCGTCGTCCTCGGTCCAGGGGTGATCCTCCGCCCCCGGGCCGTCGACTGCCTCCACGACGTCGGCGGCCATGCCGGCGGTCGGCTCGGTCCCGGCCGAGGGCCAGGTCCGCAGCTCCACCTGCGGGATCAGCCAGGTCACCAGGAACGCCAGCGCGGCGATCGGCACCGCGACCAGGAAGACCGTCTGGATGGACTCGGCGTAGCCAGCCACGAAGCCGTGGTGGATCGCGGCGGGCAGGTGGCTCAGGGCCGCCGGGGTGGCGTCGGCCGCGCTGAAGCCCTTGGGGAGGCTGAGCCCGTGCAGGTGGGTGGCCAGGTTGCCGATCAGGATGTTGGAGAAGATCGCTCCGAAGATCGCCGTGCCGAACGACCCGCCGATTGACCGGAAGAACGTGGCCCCCGAGGTGGCCACGCCCAGCTCACGGTGCGGGACGCCGTTCTGCGCGATAATGACGAGCACCTGCATGACGCCGCCGAGTCCCAGCCCGAGGACGAGCATCGACAGGGCGTCCTGGAGGGTCGAGGACCCGGTGCCCATCAGTGACAGCAGGTACAGGCCGATGGCCATCGCCGCGGTGCCGGCGATCGGGAAGAACCTGTAGCGGCCGGTCCGGGCGATGACCTGGCCGGAGGTGATCGAGACCAGCAGCAGGCCGGCCATCAGCGGGAGCAGGTACACCCCGGAGATCGTGGGCGAGATGCCCCGGACGACCTGGAAGAACGCGGGCAGGTAGGTGATCGCGCCGAACATCGCGAAGCCGACGATGAAGCCGACGATGCTAGTCAGCGAGAACGCCCGCAGCTTGAACAGGTGCAGCGGCAGGACCGGCTCAGCCGCTCGCCGCTCGACCAGCACGAACAGGCCGATCAGCGCCACGCCGGCGATGCCGAGGATGTAGATCGGGGTCGACGCCCACGGGTAGGTGGTGCCGCCCAGGCTGGTCAGCAGGATCAGCGCGGTCGCCGCGAGCGACAGCACCGCGGTGCCGAGGTAGTCGATCGTGTGGTGGACCCGGCTGAGGGTGCCTGGGACCTGGCTGGCCACGACGGCCAGCGCGATCGCGCCGATCGGGATGTTGATGTAGAAGATCCAGCGCCAGGACAGGTCGTCGACGAACACGCCGCCCAGCAGCGGGCCGATCACGCTGGACACGCCGAAGACCGCTCCGAACAGCCCCTGGTACTTGCCGCGCTCACGCGGCGAGACGATGTCGCCCACGATGGCCTGCGCGCCGACCATCAGGCCGCCACTGCCGAGGCCCTGGACCGCGCGGAAGGCGATCAGCATGAACATCGACGAGCTGAGGCCGGACAGCACGGAGCCGACCAGGAAGATGACGATCGAGGCCTGGAAGAAGATCTTCCGGCCGAACTGGTCGCCAAGCTTGCCCCACAGCGGAGTGGACACCGTGGTGGCCAGCAGGTAGGCGGTGATGACCCAGGCGATATGGGATCCGCCCTGCAGGTCACCGACGATCGTCGGCAGCGCCGTGGACACGATCGTCTGGTCGAGGGCGGCGAGCAGCATGCCGAGCATGAGCGCGCCGATGATGAGCAGAATGCGACGGCGGCTCAGCCCCATCAGGGCACCGTCGTCGGAAGCCTTGGCCGCGGGAACCTGCGGGTCCTCGGCGGGCTGGGGAGTAGCCATTAGAGACTGTCCTTCTTGTCGGTCGTCTTGGTGATCTGCCGCAGCGGGCTATTTTCAGGCAGCCCGCTGGCCAGCGCGCCGAATGCCTGGTCAACGAGGTGGCTGAGCTGGACCGTGTCGCCGGAGTTGGCCCAGAAGGAAATGCAGGCCCGGACCACGCCAATGGCCGCGGCCGCAAGGACTGCCGGGTACGGATCGGCCTCCGGGCTGGCCCCCAGCCGGGCGGCCAGGCCCTCGGTGATGGCCCGCTCGAGCATCGCCATCTGCGCCGCGTGCGCCCCTCGGACGTGCGGGTCGCCGCGCGCTACCTTCATCCGGCGCAGCAGGTCGGCGGGATCACCGCCGAGCGCCCGGAACTCTCCGGCGATCATCTCCGCGTACTGTTCCATCACCATCCGCAGCGCGCTTAGTGCCGGCTCTCCTGGCGCCTGGCTGGCCACCTGATCGCGTAGCCAGCTGGCCCGGTCCGGGTCGCTGTCGCCGAAGAGGGCGGCCTCCTTGGACGGGAAGTAGTTGAAGAAGGTCCGCGGTGACACGTCCGCGGCCATGGCGATGTCCTCCACGGTCACGCTGGCCAGTCCGCGCTCGGCCACCAGGTCGAGCGCCACCCGGCGCAGCAGCCGCCGGGTGGCCAGCTTCTTGCGCTCCCGCAGCGAGGAGGGCTGCTCGGCGGGCGGGGCGGAACCAGCTGTAGTAATCATGCGCTCACTGAAACCTTGCATCGTGTCTAAGGTTGCATCGTGTCTAAGGTTGCACTGCGTCTAAGGTTGCAGTTACTGCATCCTTGCGTCACATGCAACGATAAGTCCCGGCCGGGTTATTCCCCCGAGGGGCCCGCGGAATCAGTGACCCGCGCCACCAGGCCGGGCCTATGCGACGAGCGCGATGACTTGTCCCCTTTAGCCAGAACGGCCAGCCAGCGCGGCCAGCACCGGAGCGTACATGCGGGCCTTGATGGCGGCGATGGTCTCGCCCGTCCTGCCGGTGTGCGTGGTGGCGATCTCGATCGCGGTGGCCCGCACGGCCTCCTCGTCCACCGCGCGGTCGACGATCCCGGCGGCCGCGGCAGCGTGGCCGCCGTAGCGGCGGGCCGTGACCATCGCCTCGTGCGCGACCTGCGGAGCCAGCCGGGCCTGGATCAGCGCCGACATGCCGGGGGTGAAGGGCATGCCGATGTCGGCCTCGGGCAGGCACCAGAAGCCCCGGTCGGCCCGCATGACCCGGAAGTCGTGCGCCAGCGTGAGCATCGCCCCGGCCGCGAACGCGTGCCCCTGCACGGCCGTCACGGTGACGACCGGCAGCGCCAGCAGGCGGGCGAGCAGCGCCTGCACCGAGGCCAGGTAGGAGTCGTGGGCCGCCGGGTTGGACTGCAGCCAGTCCAGGTCCAGGCCGTTGGAGTAGAACTTGCCGGTCGCCGCCGTGACCAGGGCCCGCGGGCCTTCGGCCTTCTCGACCTGATCGAGGGCGGCGTCGACCGCGGCGACCCAGTCGGGGTGGAACCGGTTCTCGCCGTCCCCGAGGTCGAGGACGAACACGTTCTCCTGCTGCTCCAGCGTGGGCATGCCGCGCTCCTCTCTACTAGCCAGTAACTTACGGCTGGCGCGGCTCAGCTGACAACCCGGGCTTAGAACAGCGTGGGCGGCGTGGCCAGGACGGGCTCGGGGAGCGGCTCTAGTTCGGGAACCCGGGCCCGGACATCGTCGTGGAACCGGCGGGCGAGGTCAGGGGCGTCAGCGTTGTCGGGCGTGTGGATGAACACGGTCGGAGAGCGTCCCTCGCGCAGCCAGTCGGCCACCGCGTCGGCCCACGGCTGCCAGCCCGCGACCGTGCGCGCGTCATCGTCCCTTCCGATGTAGCGGACGACCGGAAATGACGTGAGCGCCCGCGACCGGCGGGGCAGTCGCGGCTTCTTGGCCCACGCCTCCCGCTCGGCGTCGCTGGCGGGCGGGGTGGCGAACAAGGCCGTGGTATCGAAGGTCACCCACTCGGCATCAGCCGCGCCCAGAGTCGCCTCCAGTTGCTGCTCCCAGCGCGGACCCTCGAAGAAGGCCCGGTGCCGTACCTCAACGCAGGACCGGTACTGACGCGGCAGGCGGCGCAGGAAGCCGGCCAGGGTGCCCAGGTCACCGGGGCCGAAGGATGGCGGCAACTGGATCCACAGCGCGTGGACCCGCGACTCGAGCGGCCCGATCGCGGCCAGGAAGGCCCGCATCGGCTCCGCGACGTCGCCGAGGCGGCGCTCGTGCGTGACCACCTTGGGCAGCTTGAGGATGAACCGGAAATCCTCGGCCGTCTGCCCGGCCCACGATTGCACCGTGCCTGGCCCGGGCGTCGCGTAGAAGGTCGTGTTGCCCTCGACAGCGTTACACCAGGTCGCATAGGCGCGCAGGCGCTCGCGTGGGGAGAGGGAGGCCGGCAGGTACCGGCCCGGCCAGGAAGCGTGGCTCCACATCGCACAGCCAACGTGGAGCGGCCCTATGTTTGTGCTGGTCAAAACGCTAAAACCGTACAAGCTACTGTCGTCCGTGTCAACGATGTCCCGTTGACACGGCCGAATCCGCCCGGCTTGCTGGCATAAGCGCAGGTCAGCGCCAGGCGCTCGGCCGCTAGTTACTACTCGGCGTGTCAACGGCGCGTTCGCGCAGGTCAGAGTAGCTTTTCTCTGACCGCTCGACATCCGGAGGCTGGCATGCCGATGACAACTGAAGAGTGGATCGCACGCGAGCTAGCGAAGATGCCGCCGCGCTCCGAGGCATTCAAGGAGGAGACACGGCGGCGGTGGGGCCTGAAGCTATGCAGCGACAGCCCAGACGACCTCGACTCTGGAGCGGACCAAGCGGCAGCGAGGCCTGATCCCGCGCAACGCGAAGCCCCTTGATCCAGGCTCGGCCTGCCACTGTCTGCCTGCGCAATCACCACATATTCGCGCGACCAGGCGGCCCGTATGCATTTTCGAAACTCGTTAATGATGGGGGGTCGATTCAAAATCTGATATCAAATCGTTGTCAAGCGCTCGGGTCACTCTCGGTGTCCGGCCGCGTATTCGATTGTCCTGCCAAGCGAAAGCCCGGCCCCGTGGTGGGACCGGGCACGACGCGTCGTGCGTCAGGAGTCCTCGATAGGCCAGGAACCGGGCGACCCGCCGCTGTCGTCCTGCTCCATCACGATGCTCCCGTCGTCGTTGCGGTAGACGACCCAGCCGTTCGGGATGTCGAGGTCGATCAGATCTCCCTCTTCCAGGTAGACACGCGTGCTGATCTCGTCCTGGCTGTGGTCGGCGTCCGTGGTCATGCCTGCGCCCGGATGGCGGTGATGTCGACGTGCCGGTACAGCGTCGCCCGGCTGACGCCGACCATCTCAGCGATGCGCGCGGCCGAGAAGTCGGTCTTGCGGGCAAGCTCCTCAGCGTTCTTGCGCTGCTCGGGAGTGAACGAAGGGCCGCGTGCCGGCAGCGTGCCCCCGCGCCGCTCACGGGCCGCCTCCAGCCCTTCTAGCACGCGCTGGCGGGTCAGGTCGGCCTCGTACTCACTCAGGCTGGCCATGATGTGGAAGACCAGCCGGCCGTTCGCGGTGGACGTATCGATGTGCTGGTCCATGAAGATCACGTCCACGTCTCGCCGGTCCAGCTCCTGCATGATGTCCAGCAGGTTCTGTAGCGACCGGCCCACGCGCGTCATCGAGGTCACGGTGAGACGGTCGCCCTTGCGCAGCGCCCCCAGGAGCTTGTCCCACTCCGGGCGGGATGCCTTGCGGCCCGAGACGCCGTCGTCCACGTAGACGTTCTCCCGGTCGATGCCTGTCGCGATCAGGCGCTCCACCTGGTTGTCAACGTGCTGAGCCTTGCGGCCCTTGGCCGCCTTGGTGCTCACCCGCGCGTACCCGAAGTCCATCTCAGCCCCTAGTCTCAGGCGGTTGTCTCAACTAAGGTAACTATACCACAGATGAGACGAGACAGTGAAATGATACGGTCGATGCGTCTCGCCGGGAGGGTGTCGCAGGTGTCCGTCAGACAGTTGTCTTTTGAGACAGCTCCGTCCGCCCGGAGCGGCGTGTCTTCGCATAACTTGCCTGCACGTGGTCTAGCTTGCCCACTATGGACCCCACCATCGCAGCCGCGTGGATCACTGGAGGAGTCGGCGGCCTGGGCATCGCTGGCACCGTTGCGACGGCCATCGTCGGTTCCCGCTCAACCAGGAAGGCCACCGAGACGACCGTGGTGGCAGCTGCCGCCACGACTGCTGCCACGCTGGCTGCGGCGAGGGAGGACCGGCTTTGGGACAAGCAGTGCGCGGCGTATCAGGAAGCACTTTCGGGACTCCTGCATAGCCAGAGCAAGCGACAGCACGACCTCCGCATGTACCGGCTGAACGAGGAGGCAGAGCAGCAGATCAAGGACTTTCTTGCCAGCTACGAGAAACCTGCCTGGTTTGAGGCGCAAGGCCGACTGATCGCCTACGCATCCGAGGCTGTGCTGGAGGCGTTCAAGGTTGCTCGTGAGGCCGATAACGAGGTCTACGGACGCTACCAGCAATGGCAAATGCTGGCAGAGGAGGCCACTGAGGCGTTCCGATCCGGGCGTCCGGGCGCGGTCCAGGAGGTGAAGAAAAAGGGGGAAGCGCACAAGGCCACCACTCAAGCGATAGAAGAGGCCAACGCTGCGGACGAGGCGCTCATCAAGCTCATCCGCAACGAACTCCGGAGCAAGCCCGAGGCCGTCGTAGTTCCGGCAACCGCGCCTGCCAAGCGCCGGAGGTTCTGGCACCGTCGATAAGCGCCCTGATGTCACGGTGCGCCGCTAAGGTGCGCTCATGGATGAACCCCAGGACATCGGGCTGGAGGTGGCGGCTCCGCTGGACGATGACGCGCTGAACGCACTACTCGGTCGGCCGCTTGCCGAGTTGTCCTTTGACGAGTTGATGGCGATCAAGCACGCCTACGCCGCGCGCGGGATCCGGATCTACAACAGCGCCAGCGTTGAGCAGATGATCCTCGCCTTCCTGGCCGGGAACCTCGGTGCCCCGTTCCTCCAGGCCCTTAGCCAGCGTGCCGCCAACAGCGTTGCTGATGTGTCGAAGCAGGTGACCGGCGCTGTGCAGAAGCACGTCAAGCGGAAAGGCCGCTCCGGCGACACGCCTCGGATCGAACTCCCAGGCAACATGACCGATGAGGCATGGCTAGCGCTGTTTGACGTAGTCCAGGCCGGCGAGCTTAACGGCAAGGTGCTGCGGTGGGACGAGAAGGCTACGGCCTGGCGTGCTGACAGCGCCGAGGACTAGCAGCGCCCGGCACCTCGGGCTGAGTTAGGGAGCAAAGTTACTACTCTCCCAAAGTCATTGCCGTCACTGCCGTGGTCCGGCCGGCCGATGGCCTGTGCCTGGGGCCTGACGGGGGAGACTGGGTATGCGTGGGGAGTTACTAGCCAGGGAAACAGGGACGCACTACGGGTGACGTTGCCTTACATGGATGGTCTTTGCCCGGCCTGATCAGAGGGTTGCCCGGCTCGCGGACGCGGGTCACCATCCGTCTCTCATGTTCCATGCGTAGTCACTATGACGTGCCCGGCCGCTGGTGCCCGGCTCGCGCCGGTAGAAGTCGCCCGTGACCTGCTCGGCCTGGGGCGTGTAGTCGTAGCCTGGCGCTCCCAGGTACTGCGGAGGCCCGGCCCGGTAGGCGTTGAGCCGGCGTGGCTCCTGGCCACGGCGGGCCACGTTGCCGATCGTCCTGCGGTCGTACTGGTCCTCAGCCCGGTAGGCATAGCGCTGGTCAATCTGCGCCCGGACGGCGTCGGCCTGGGCCTGCTGCCGGCCTGCCCGGTCCCGCGTCTGCTCGGGATGCTCGGTGCCATGACGCCGGCCCCACGCGAGCCACTCGGGCCGGTTCCTGGATGGGCGCCGGCGCTCCTCAGCCTGCCGCATGCGGTCGTTCATGACCCTGTCTTGCTCGGCCCACTCGGACTCCTTGTCGCCCGGCAGCGTGGCTGTGGGCACGTCGGAGCGCCCCGTTGTCCGCGAGTGCAGTTCGGCCAGGCTGATGTTCTCGGGGGACTCGTGTTCAGCCTCGGGGGCCAGGGCTAGTAACTGCTCTCGGGCTTCCTCCCGACGTTGATCCTTGCGCTTCCATCGCATCCGGCAGCGTGCAGAGCACCAGGTAGCGTCAGCCCGCCGGCCTTCTAAGCGCCGCCCGCACTCAGCGCAACGGTGCCCGTCCGCCTGAACGTCAGGCTCCATGTCGTTCCACCTCGTGTTCACTCTTCTGGTCGTGGCCGCATGTTCGCTTTACGCCCGGATCGTGGCCTGCGGCTCCACGGTCAGATGCTGGGGTTCACCACGCTCTGGATGGCGGACGCGGTGGCGGGCAGGTCGAAGTTCACCTTGTGTGGCTTCAAGAGCGCATGCGCGGCGAGGGACTGGGCACCACGGCCGACTGAGCCAAGCACCTTGCCCGGCATCTCGGTCGTCGGCTGGTATGCATCGAACGTCGCCTGTGTCTGGGTCATCCGCGCGTGCAAGTCGCCGAACTGGGCGTCGGAGAGGTTGGGATTCGGGGCGGGTGTGTCCTCGGGATCCATGTCCTAGTCCTCCCCGGTGCCGGACTGCCGGTCTTCAGTGGTGCATGCGGTGAACGTCGGCACGATGTCGCTGTGGCCGTCGTCGCCCGGCACCGTGGGCCGCTGGTGTGGCCCAGTTGTCCCGTCTGCGCCGGCTCGGACCTTCCGGCCGCACTGTTCGCACGGCACGAGCGGCGGCACGGGCTTCGGCTCGGCTGGCTGGTGTCTGCGCGTGAGCCTGGGCATGGGATCAGCCCCTGGGACGCAACGGCCCGCGCACCGGCCCGCGCCGGGGACGTCCGGACTGCGGCCCTCTCGGAGTTGAGGTGCCGCCCCGAGGGGGAGCCTCCGACTTGTAATCCGCCGGGGTATGGGCGCTGGTATGGACGTCCATCGTGTCCATGGCGATCGGGGGCTGCCACTCCAGGATTGACCTCGGAACGGCCGACCCGTGGCTTGCTTGCTTCGTCTCCTGTAAGCCGGGTGGTGAACTCTCGCCCGGATGATTCTCGGCGGCGTGCGTGAGGCCGCCGCCAGGCTCCTCATCGCTCGGATCGTCGTAGTAGCCGCTAAGAAGATGCTTAGGCGATTCCCGGACCAGGTGGCCCGCGAGGCTCGCGGCGGTGTTCTCCCCGAGGGCCTGATGCCAGCTCTCGCCGGGGAGGATCGGCCCGTCCCCGTGATACTGGCGCGGTAAATCTGACATGCGTGCTCCTTGCCTTAGGGCTTGCCGGAAAATAACACGCTGTCTTGATCTTCGTGGCGTGTGATGCCGACTGTGGTCGCGTACTTATATAGGTCGTCGAGGCTGGCGAGGCGTT
>Ga0335072_10008320_pt1 | contig 15049 bp, 14 predicted proteins | sample Lox_Sample_21_FD_206725 | JGI IMG/M metagenome (GOLD analysis project Ga0335072, IMG submission 206725) | Soil microbial communities from Loxahatchee National Wildlife Refuge, Florida, United States - Lox_Sample_2.1 | ecosystem: Environmental > Terrestrial > Soil > Wetlands | place: USA... | reverse complement strand
AGGCTTGTGAAGAGCGCCGATGGCTGGTATCGTATTGGACGCGAAGTGAAGGTAGGAGAACAGCCCGTGAAGATTGTGGCCTCTCGGAAACAAGCCGAGGACTTGGAAGATGGTGAAGAGAATGCGGGCACAGCTCTCTACACTGAGAGCCAAACTGAATTGTATGAGGCTCCGCCAGTTGTCAACGGGCGGGTACCGAAGAACTCCTATGGAAACCTGGATATCTATGTTCCAAGCATGATTCCCAATGGAGGAGTTCACATTCCTGGTATGCTCTACCTAATTTAATTTTAGTATGTACTCACTGTCATAGATCCTGAGGCTTCACGAGCAGCTCGAATTCTCGCCATTGACTACGCCGATGCGGTCACGGGGTTTGAATTCAGAGGTCGTCATGGTACAGCCATCATTAAAGGCATCGTGGCCGCTGCAGAGTACAAAGACGCTATTGAGGCTGTAATAGAGGGATTTCGCGATGAGCAAGCAGAAGCCGAGGAGGAGATGCGCTCATTGGCGGCGTTGCGGATGTGGAGGAGGTTTATGGTGAGTTTGCGCATAAAGGAGCGCGTTGATGGGTATGAGGTTGAGGGCGAGAAGGCAGATATTGAGCCTGTGGAAGATGATAGCGGGATGGAGAGTGAAGAGTATATTGATGACGGCGCTGGGGGGTTTTTCCCTCAATGAAAGTTCAGATTTCCGAAGTCTGGCCAATCCCACCCTGTTACTTTAAACAGTGGAAACAATCCAATGCCAAGCAGCTCTTGTCCGTTTTTAGGCCACTTGTCACGTTCTGGCACCTTCGCGCGTGCGGCTGAGTTGCCGCTGTTGCAGTTTGAGACTGCCGTTTCACCGTTCCGCGTACAAAAATTTTACAGCGGCTGTTAATCAGGCAGGATTTATTTCATTCTGATTTTGGTATCGGATATGGATTTGCTGAGCGGCGTCTAACCGAGAGTCACAAGCTTGTCACAACCCTGGTAAACCGACTGGTTGATTGACCCGGAGAAACCTAGGCTTTGCCCTTTTGGCCGTTTCCATCGACAACAGAGAGTCTGGTATCCATATGAAATTCAATTCACACTTCTATCTTCTTCTCACATCAACAACTCTGTGCAATTAGGCCGTCCATGCGACGACATCTACAATCCCGGTTCTGCGGTCACTAACCCCGCTTTTCAACCATGCAGCCAAGTCGTGGGCACCGTATCAATGTGCTGCGGGACAAATTGGACAAGCGGCATAGTGGAGTCAGACACCTGCGAGCCTAACGGGCTGTCTGAACAGCTACGAGGGCGCGCCGTTGTATTGGTGCGAGAGCTGCACGGATCCGATGTGGAAGAGTCCGAATCGCTTGTCGAATCTACCGACTGAGTACTCGGTAGGCGCTCTAAACTTACCAGAGAGTGACGCTGAATTAGACACTAACTTGACAAGTGGAATAGGAAGACGGCGATCCGACGCAAAAATGTTGCGTTCATAGATTACGGTGATAGGACTTGGTGTTGTCAGGGCAATAACACGAAGTGTTGCGAGGGGAAACAAGAGGCACCGATTGCTGCGACGATTGGAGTATCAAGTACGAGCGCGCCGACATCACCGTCTTCGAGCAGTTTAGCCAGTACGGCCAGCACGGCTAGCATGGCCAGCACAACGGCGTCTATGGCAGCCAGCATTAATACAGACAATTCAACGACCGCACAATCTGAACAAGTAGGCCTGAGCAGCGGGGCAAGGATTGGCAGTTACCATCCCGCTAGTTGTAATATCGATCTCAGTTGCGATGGGATTCTGGATTCGCCACAAGAGAAGGCGCCTGCAGTACTCAACGAAGCCCATATCTCAGGGGTCCGGCTCAAATGCACAAGAGCTAGCCGCCTCAGAAGTGCCTCAGGAATTACCTGAAGAAAGGGGCCTGAGCCATTTTCAATATGAAATGGAGGGTGATTCTCTGCAGATCGCTAAGCTAGCGGCTAAGAGGTATAGTCGGGGTATGTTACTGGATCTAAATCGTAATACTCCACAAAAGAACAAGCTGCTACAGTAGCCTTTCGATGGAGCCTGGCTCTCGACTTAGGTCATTTAATTTTTCACATGTCGACTCTAGGATTATACGATTCGCATCCGTGCAGTATTGTGTGCTGCGCTTGATCATCGTGACCTGACCTGGTTCCCAAAAAACAGGGTTCCTACAGCTTAAAGGAATATCTTCTTATGAGAATTAATAATACTTGAGAGCAAATCGGCTTCCCTAGCGCTTTAGAGGATGCCCCATCGGACCAGTTCGAGCAATTTATCACTGGGATCATTGAAGGGAGCAGGAACTCCCACAGCGCATTTACAACGCTCCGTCAACTAAAGCAGAGCGACTACAAAAGATCTCTTCTTATATATGAATTTTAGCTAGCTAGGATAATGATAGAGACAGGAGATTGTTCGTATGAAGCTGCAGGGCTGCCATCTATTTCTGTACGCGCAGTTAGTCTAGAGGGAATCGAAGAGGCAGGCCGTAAAGTGGAAGTAGGGACGACAACTTACAACTAAATTGGCGCGTCCTCTTACGATGCTTTGATCCAAATATTCTGGGCTATTGTGGACCTTTTCCTGGCAGCCGGCATAGAGTAGGCGGTAAGTCTTCTATCAACTGCAATGCAAGATGCGATGAGAGGTATACGAGCATAACCACATGCGTTCTCCACAGGGCAGGCTGAAATCCGCGAGCAGGAGCCTTGTGCTGCGTTGACTGCAGGGGTATCCACCCTTCACCCAGTCAATCATCGCGCTAGTAAAAGCTAGGCCTATTCCGTACCCCAAACTGGCGCCTTAGACGGATCGGCCATATTGGGGGCCAAATTTGGGGAGCCTTTATGATCAAGGCTGTTTGAATGGAAGGGCGGTGGAGAGGCACTGCTGGGATGTCATTTATACTATACATGGCAAAATTTGAAAGGGAATGCCTGTATTATCTAAACCTCTCAAAATAATGATTTTTCTTGATGTCCAAGATACACGGACTGTCTACCCGTAATGCACCAGATTAAGAGGATAAATTTGTTTGCAACAGTGTTCGTCTCCTTACTGAGATATTTAACGCTGCTTTAGAGGTAGCCAATCAACCTGAATAGCGTTGAGGGCCGCCATGGCTTCACAGTAGGAAGCCCATGACATTCATCCAAGAAGGAAAGATGATCAGTTCCCTATCTTTACGTAGTCCAATACTGAATTGAACGTTTTGCAATATCTCGTCGTTGTCTACTGCCACTATCACCCTCCGAATTCAAGTTTTCTCTAAAGAGATGTACCCTTTCGCAGCAAAGTCCGCTGCTAAGATTTTAATATTCTCTACTACCCTGATCGCCATTTTTGGAGTCACAAGGAGACACTACAAAGTGTTGCGGCTTTGGTGGTCCTTAGACGTCTCCAGAGCCACCTGTAGGTCCTCATCCATCAGAATCAGAATCATGTCCAGAATTGTCGAAATCATAGTCATGACTTCGTTTTGCAATGCTTGGCTGCGGTAGCTGTATTGCTCGTAGAGTTAAGAATGGTTTATGTAGAAAATACGAGATATGTTGGTGATTTGGTGCTCAGCATAGAATTGATTGCTTGATGATTATAAAATGATAATCATCCAAGTAGGGCGGTGGCTCCCAAGTAATGCACAAAGTAGGACACTTCCAGCCTCCCAGTTTCGAGCCCTCTCTTTTCCCAGGAGATCGGGAGTCCTTTTAATGTCGAGGTTAGACCAATGGAGCTGTTACTGCAACAGAAATGACTGAGAGGGAGGAAGGAATGGAGGCTGGTATTTATGGTCATAAGGAGAGTGGTGAGGCTCGTGTATGCCCGGTATGCCCGATACCACGATAGAGATTAATGATTCCGTCCTAGAATCTGCTTCTGGGCTAGCAAGTAACTATAACCAAGCTTCTAGGTTGTTCTCTCAGCCCCTTATCGGAGTGAAGCGCTCCTCGACTAAACTTACGCTATCATTGGCTTGGTTGCAGTGTGGCATGCGCTTTGAACCCAAAACCATTAGATTTACCTACGAAAATTTGAGCCTATGGCCTTATTTTATAGGCAGGTAGAATAACAGTGCTACCTAAAACTCGGGGTCCCATTACCCGGTACGGGTAGTTAAACTGCCCGCTTTGGGGCTTGATTACCAGTTTAGACCGCATCCAAAAGCGGGGTCGCCTAGGCATCCATACGTCTCAGGGCAATACCTTCGCAACAGTAGAAGCCTTGCACTGCTGCACCTCAGCATCTTAGCATCGTTCATTGAATTCATCTCTTGGTCGTCTAAACAGTCTATATCTCCTTGACGACGTCACTAACTGTCGAAGTCCAACGCTATTCTTACCAACAAAATCATATACACGCGCGGGCCCTCCCGCGTCAGCTTCTGTAGGAACGTCAGCCTTATAGTACTGTAGATTCTTGAAAGCACTATAATGGAGCCAGTAGCAGTCGCTGGTCTTGTCTCTACCATCATCCAATTCATTGACTTCGGGAACAAGGTCGTAGATCGACTCAATGACTTTAAGCATAGCATCAACGAGGTGCCAAGGACGTTTCGCAAATTCAACGACCAGCTTCCATTATTAATCGATACCCTCAGGCGAACGAAAATTCAAGCCGATTCTGGCCATGTGGCCGAAGCGACGGCCAAAGCTCTAAACCCAGTGGTCGAAGGGTGTCTAGCGCAGGCCAAACGGCTGGAATATATATTGGTCAAATCAATCCCTTTGGAGAATGACTCTACATGGTGCAGACGCGTCAAAGCTCTTTCTAGTCTTGCTCATGACAAAACCGTCCAGCAGATCGCCTCTGAGCTCGAATCGCATGTGAAGGTGTTGACATATCATCAGGCTACGAGTATTTCTGATCTCAGTGGTCAATTAGTCATACGGGGAGCGTCGCAGCTGTTTCAGCTAAATACGGAGCCAGAATGGGAACCGTACTTCATGGTCAAATTCGAAAAGGACGATAACTTTACCGGTCGCGAAGACATTATAGAGGAAATCGACACAAGGCTAATAGGGCGGCAGCATCGCGTGGCTCTTACGGGAATTGGGGGTGTTGGGTAAGTGATCTACTTTGCAACGCTAGATTTGATCGACCCTCTGCGATGTCCTCCGCTACTATTCTTATGGTGATTTTATCTATAGGAAATCTCAAACCGCAATTGAATATTGTTATAGATATAGACGCGACCATCCCAAAGCCAACATATTTTGGGTCCATGCCAGCAATCATACCAGGTTCGCAGAGGCGTACTACGAAATCGCAAGAGAACTTGCTCTTCCTGGCATTGATAACCCAGATATCGACACCCTTCGGCTTGTCTCGAAATGGCTAAACAACGATGCCAACGGTCCATGGCTATTCGTGTTAGATAACGCCGATAGCATAGAGACTTTCTTCGGCTTAAGCAGTCATTCGTCATTAGGGGAAAACGGACAACCGCTCACGGCGTTGGTCAGCTATCTACCACAGAGTTCGAAAGGCGCGATGATTATCACCACAAGAGACAGACGTATCGGCGACAGACTAGTAACTAGGGGAAAGCCAATCGATGTGCTACCTTTTGAAGGGGAAGACGCAAAGCGACTGCTGCAGAAAACCCTTAGTGATGTTGAATTAAATGATGAAGAGTCGATGGCTCTATTAAAGGCTCTCGACTTTCTGCCTCTAGCAATCACCCAAGCTGCTGCATTCATCCGCGAAAATGGTATCTGTTTGATAGACTACCTTGAGTTGCTAAACAAGGAAGCAAAGGACCTCTTGACTAAAAATCACTATGATCCTGGAAGAGATCTGGAAAATTGGAACTCAGTCTTCCAGACTTGGAAACTATCTTTTGAGAGTATAAGAAAGCAAAATCCACGCGCAGCTGAGATATTGTCTCTCATGGCAGTTCTAGATCGTCTAGCAATTCAGGAACAATTGGTCTGTAAAGATGATGAGCTAAAAACCGACTTCACCGCTGCCATTGGCATTCTGAAAGCGTTCTCTTTGGTTACTAAAGAAAAGGGAGCAGCTACGTTTGGAATGCATCGGCTCGTACAGCTTTCAATGCAAAAGTGGCTAGAGCTTGAAGATGTAATTGAAGAGTGGCAAGAGAAAGCTTTGACTGCGGTGTCTAAATGCTGCCCGTTTGATGGTAGATATGAGAATTGGACAGCTTGGGAGACCATCAATCCACATGTTTATGTCGCGCTGGGTTTTATATGCAATACGGATTCTTGTCTACTCATGCGTGCAAGCATTCTTAGCAATGCTGCAAATTATGACACAGAACAAGGACGTTATAAGGCTGCATATAAGAAGGCTATTGAAGCATATGCTATACGCGATAAGGTTCTTGGCCCCGAACATCCAGCCACACTGACTAGCATCAGTAGCCAAGCTTCTGTGCTATTTTACCAGGGCAAATATGAAGCAGCTGAGGAGATAAGCCGACGAGCGCTAAACGGTTGTGAGAAGGTGCTAGGCTATGAGCACCCGGATACACTAGCAAGTGTTAACAACCTAGCCTTAGCACTGATGAGGCAGGGCAGGTATAAGGCAGCCGAGGAGGCATGTCGGCGAGCGCTAGCCGGGAGAGAGAAGGTATTAGGCCTTGAGCATCCAGATACATTGATAAGTGCTAGTCACTTAGCCTCAGCGGTAGGAAGACAGGGGAAATACGAGGCTGCTGAGGAAATAAATCAACGGGCGCTCAAGGGGAGGGAGAAGGTGCTAGGACCGAAGAATCCGGACACCCTAGAAAGCGTCAGTAAACTAGCCTGGGCACTTGCGAGGCAAGGCAAGTACGAGGCAGCCCGGGAGATGAACGAACAAGTGCTAGAACAGATGGAAAAGACACTAGGCTTTGAACATCCTATTACACTCGTGAGCGCCAGTAACCTAGCCTCAGTGTTAGAAATGCAGGGAAGCTACAAAGCAGCTGAGGATATGACCCAGCGAGTACTTGACGAGAGGGGAAAGGTACTAGGTTCTGAGCATCCAGACACGCTAATGACTATGAGCAACTTAGCCTCAGTGCTAGAGAGGCAGGGAAAGTATAAGGCATCCGAGGATATGTACCGACAAGTGCTAGATGGAACAGAGAGAGTGCTGGGCCCTGAGCATCCAGATACACTTATGAACGTTAACGAACTAGCTTGGGCACTATTGAGACAGGGAAAGTACAAAGAAGCTGAGGAGATGAGCCAACGAGCGTTGAACAAGAGCGAAAATGTTCTAGGGCCTGAGCATTGGTCGACGCTAACTACTGTTAATGATCTAGGCTTTGTGCTAATGAAGCAGGGCAATTACAAGGCAGCTGAGGAGATGATCCGCCGGGCGCTAATTGGGAGGGAGAAGATACTAGGTTCTGAGGACCCAACTACGCTATCGAGTATCACTTACTTAGTTTCATTGCTGATGAAGCAGGGAAAGTACAAGGAAGCCGAAGAAATGAACCAGCAAGTGCTATACCGGAGCGAGAAAGCGCTAGGTGTTGAACATCCATTGACACTAGCTAGCGTTGATGACCGAGCCTGGGTGTTAATAAGGCAGGGCAAGTACATTGCAGCTGAGGGGATGGGCCGACGAGCGCTAGACGGGAGGGAGAAGGCCCTAGGCCCAGAGCATCCTATGACACTAAGCAGTGTATATTGCCTTGGATACCTACTTCGGAACCAGATGCGATACGATGAGGCTTCCATTCTCTATAAGAGGGCCTACTTAGGGTACCAGAAGGCACTTGGCTTAGATCATCCTAGTACTCTAGAATGTTCGAAGCAGTACTTGTCCCTGCTCGAGGAATTAAAACGCGACTAAAGAGGAGCAAATTCACTTTCATCAAGCTTTATGTACCTTGCTCAGCTCAACTTACCCAACCGCGCACTTATATTTCTACGCTTACTATACCTACAGGACTGCTAGCTCTCGCAGCATGGGTCAGCTTGGGGTCATTTTAGGGGTTGCGGTCAGGTAATGTGTGGTCGAGGTTGCGGCTCTGAGATCAGGCCACTATAGGTAATAGGAGCAATACGGATAGGGCTCTGTATGGTTAGTTGTTAACTTCAACATTACAAGCTCTCCTCCTTCTATTAAGAGACCGTCCGTGAAGCATCTAAATTCGGTGCTAATGCCGGATTACTAGCAGCCATGCTCTCCAGCGCCATGACCTCGAATATCACGGCTGCTGTCGTCGTTTGACGGACTCTATCTGAGACGAGTGCGGTACCGCGGGAAACGTACGACCTTTGGTTACAACAATTGGAACAGCAAATATACGGCTTATTTTGAATGCATGTTCTGGTTCATGGATTGCGGATATGTAACGCACAATAAGAGAGAGTGGAAGGCTCACACTTCGACTCATTTCCGCAATAACCCTCTTCCACAATCCGTTCTTTGCATGATTTGTTACAGCAGGACCGGCTCTCAGTTTAGAATGCCTCGGGACGCGTGGTTGGGTTACACTGCTGGTCATATATGTGCTGGATACTTGATTTGCTGAAGAGCAGAGCTTGTTTCTCTTGTCGCTTAAGCGAGAGGTCTTTGTTCTAATGACGATTTCGAAAGAATTTGGCAGAGGAAAATCGAAAGTTAGCCACGAAAGACTCCAAAATGTCTATTTGAGTTTTCAAAACCTGTCAAACTGCAGTCGATCGCTAAAGCGTCAACGGGCAGTACCAAGTCTTACGGACAAATGAAACCTAGCATTGTAATAAAAGCGTCCGACGAGAAACATGATAACTCTGGGCATGATCGCGATGAAGGTGGGAATCATCCACAGGCGACTCTAGACAAAGACTAGGGTTCCAAGAAATTCTGACTTTACGGGAGGACCTCCTCAGAATGGAGACGAGGGAGGAGGTGCACATAAAGAACTTCATAGAGGATAAAGTGGTGATCTGCCATGGTTTCCATCAAAGCTACTGATTAGATCCGAAATCACGGCAAATTACAAAAACACTTCCCTAACCACCACGATGAGATATCCGTATATCATAACGGTACACCAGCAACACAATCCAGCAACCAATTTTATGATTTTTATGGGTTCGATCTATGGGTTAATGCCACAGTCGGCACCGCTTAGCCTGGTATTCCAACTATAAATAAGCATTAGCGTTAGTCCTTTTATCTTAAGTAGCTGTGAACATTACTTATACGAGATATACTTGTCCCCATCTTCTGGCTCGCCATGCAGTTATACCTCGGCCTGAAAAGTAGCGCTCCACCTCCAGTGTGGAGTCTTGCGAATGTAGTCTCATGGCATTAACACGAATGAGACTGCTGAATGACGTAGGCAGATGACAAAGATCTAGCAATGACTCTCGTGGATTATAAACAACCCGGCTCAACACATCCGCCATAAGATACCGGAGCATGATCTTGCCACTGGAGCGAGGAAGACTGACAAATGGAAAGAGAGTAAAGAATGCGGCCATATAGCTACCAAGGCTGAAGTTTCCGATTTCGGTGCTGTCGTGGCGGTATGATATGGAGTGGGCAGTCACCCGCCAGCCTAGTGCGAAATAGAAGTTGCCTTCATGATCGATGCTGTAAATGTGCTGACTAGGAAGGAGATCAAAGTTCCAACGTATAAGTCCGTGTTTATGTCCCCAATGGGAGCTCGCCTCTTTTGTCGGCGCCCTTTTCCTAATGCTCTAGTGAAGAAAACTTCCTTTCCAGAAGTTCCTGCCGGATCGTGTTGTGGAAAGGCTTGTGGCTTGCAACATGGATTCTAGGTCGTCGAATTGGAGGCGGGGAAGTCTAAGTCCACTATCGAAGACATCATTCCACAGGGTTACTGCCTTCAATTCCATTACTTTCCCAAAAGTTTGGCTCCCAATGGTGAAGTTTCAAGCCCGTAGCGTATCCGTGGAGGCGAAGCACGAGGTGTGAGTATCCGCTGTAATGCATGCGGACTGTGGCTCCATTCTATGATATACTGTGGTAATCTGGACGATGCTGGGCGCAGTCAGGATCAGCACAGTTCACGGACAGTACAAAGTTGTCAGATTAGCTAATGTTAGTAAATGTTCGGAAACTTCGCGGAGGGTTGCTGACCTGAATATCTGTAAACTGGAATCAACCATTAGCATTCTTTGCGCGTTAGCCTGAACGTAGTCTATGGTACCTAAATGTTTCCAGGTTGGACTCACCTCCACGACGAGGCCTTGACGCCCTGTGAGAGAGTGGGCTTGGAAAGCTCAATGCTCCGGTGTAAAGCGCACATATCCTCAGTTCGACGTTCCCTTCTTCGCAAACATCGGCCTCATAGCATATCTTTACCCGCACCTGCCCAATAATGGAGGCGGGTTCCGAGATATGCCACACTACCCTTGTACTGTACATTCAATGAAATTGTAGGATTTAGATGGCGGACGGTCCCTTATGCACCATGACCCGCTGTATTACATGATCATGAGGAGAGCACAGTGGGCTCCTCTAGGCCTATTGAGCTCTCTATTAGACACACATTGAAATATCAACGAAGAATAGTATACGGAGTACATATCGACCGCTTCTCTCGAGGCTGATGTAGCCGAAGCAAGATAGAATTCCTTCAATAGAGGCAATTCGGGGAAAGATGACTTCAAACATCTGCATACAATCCGCACTTTTATCTATTCAAGAAAGATATCAACTGCAAAGCAAAAATCGCAATGTGCAGAGGGCCACTTGCATTGAAGAGAAAAGAAAAGAAAGGCATTTTAAGCGCGAGCTAGGTGCTAAGAGAAAGATCGAAAGATTTCCCTCTAAGACATTATATATGAAGTACGTTAGCATATACAAATAACTAAAGAGCAATCCGCCTGACACCTAACTTGTCGCCCCGATCCCTCATCTGCATACCAGTAGTCAAGTTAGCCTGCCAAGTTCATGAGGTACCACCTCAATGTCATTCCCCCATCTCACCTCAATTATCGTCATTATATTGACCATCATCTGAGTCATCATTCTGAGCATTCCCATCACCATCACCATCAACATTCACAGGAGTGCAATCGTCCTCCGGCGCAGATGGATTACTATCATCCTCAGGAGGAGCCTCTCGGTACAATCAGGAGAGACTCCCAGAAATATGAGCCTGTCTAATCTGTTATGGGAATTACAGGCTGCAAAAACGACTCCACCAACTGCGACGACGAAGCAGACAACGACTTGCTACTAATCGAAGAGGTCCTAGGTCAGATTTCGCGCTGGGGAATCTTGACGGGAGGAGACTAGAATGCTAAAGCTGCCCTGCAAGATCTCGATAAGCCAGCTCTCAACACAATTAGAAGCTGTATTAGTCCAAAACAGTCAAGATTGGATAATGGTGCAGGCGACAGCTAAGGCACTCAAGGTATGCGCAGCAGCTCTCTATCGCTATAGCAAGCAGTCTGGTAATAATGCGCACAGATAGACTAGTGGTTATCGACGACGACGAGCCAGATAGTACGGACGACGAGGATGAGGATGAGGCTGAGGCTACTCGAGGCAGCGTTGACCTAAGCAGTGCAGAGCAAGACGCAAATCCATACAGTGCCCTCCTAACCTAAGACACAGACCCTGAGCTCTGCAAGCCAATTATTCCGTCTAGTCCTAAACGGTGGTATGATGTCGAGGCTGGCTGCTACGTTGATGAGGAGCCACTTCTAGGTCTTGAGCCTAAGGGCCAGAAAGGTTCGGCTGCTTCCACTCCAGTCTACGACCACAGCCACTCTCTCCACCACTCCCCTAGGCCACCACACCCACCAGATCTGCCAGCATGATAATGATAAAAACACTCAAAGCACATCAGAGGAGCCAGCGCCCCATTCTCTACCCAAGCTGTTGGGCTAGGACAGTGGAGGAGACAGTGGCGAAAACGTCTCTGACCTTGAAAGGGACATGCTACTGGCTTTCGAAGAGCAAGAGAAGTCGTCGTCGGCTACCGCCCTTAGCTCCCCACAGCCTCCTTGTCGCTATACAGAGCAATCGTCCCCTCAGATTGACCAGGAAGATGACCAGGGTGACACCAGTCATGGCAGGTTAGATGAGCTAGGATACAGCTATCCGCTTCGTGAACAAGACTGCGGTGAGGAGGAGCCGCAAGAGCAGCATCCGCAACAGCAACAACAGGTCTCCCTCATTGAAAGCCTATAATGGAAGCTAACGACTTCATGGCGCTGGCGTTTCCATTGCGTTGTTTGAGGGATGTTGATGTGAGGCGTGCACAGTGGTGGTGGGTTGAGGAGAAACAGGTCCCTAAGACGCTCGCGCGTAGGAGTACTCATACCCATCTCATAGCATTAGCAGCTGGCAATATTGCAGATCATATAAAAATTTTTAACGTTGAGAACGCACCATGTGGTGCGATAGCAATGCAATTGCTGTTATTACATCAAATCTAGAGGTCGCTCTCTGTAGTCTAGCGTGCTACCTGATATTTGTCCCTATTTTTAGATAGGTTGCAAAGCGGATCTAAAATCAGCTCCCCTAGCATCATTCTGCTGACGAGCCTTCCATGCTGCCTCGTCCTGTGCCTGAACGCGACGCCAACCATCGACCATGGACATAATGTCCGCTGCTGTCTTCTTAGGACCCCATACGAATTTCTCGTCCTCATCCCTCACTTCCAGGTTTTCATCATAGGACCTGCCATTATTTAGACCCATGGCGGGTTCAGATTCGCGCTTATTCTTGGACTCAGCTGAATCTCGAGAACCACGACCAGCACCACGACCAGCACCACGACCAGCACTACGGCCAGCACCACGGCCACTACGACCTCTACCGCTATTACCACCACGGTGATATGATCGAGAATTCAAGAAGTTTTTGGAATCCTTCCCCTCCGGATCCTCTCTATTATCCTTCTCATCCATTTCGTAATCTTGTCCATCATCATCTTTAGACTCACGCTGACGTTTCTGCCCGCTATGTTCGGCCACTACTTCTGGATCGCTCCGACTCCACAACGTGACCAATTTCTGAACCTTCTCCGTAACTGTCGCCGGAACACCTATATGAACCACGTTTCCGTGAGTGTCAGGTTTTTCGATATGTTCGACCGGACAAAGGCAGGCTGCGGTGGCTTTGAGAATCAAGGTTTGTGGACAGCCGAAGAAGTGTTTGGGAAAGCTGGCCCAGTCCAGGGTAGTGCTTTTTACTAAGGCGGGATCGAGTACATAGGGTTGGCAGATCACGCCGGTACCATCGATCTACCATGCGCAAAAGCGCTAAATATCAGCATGATGGAAGATTAGAAGAGTGAACGAAAAGCTACCTGTGGCAGAGCTCGCCCTTGCCGATCACCGCGTTTGGCAGCAGCAACTCGTGCGGTATAATCTTTTTTTTCGAAATTAATGAAAAAGTCTAAGTCGTGTGGGAGCAGGACCCAGCTAGGGTATTCGCAGTCGTACGCTCCATGGCAATTCCTGCAAAGTAGAATAAGGTTGCCGACGTGCGCGGGGTAGAAAAGCACTGGTAGTATTCCCAGCCTTTTCCAAGCCTCCAACTGTACATCGTCAGCGCTGTCTCGACTAACAGGACGAAGTCAAGAACAAGACTAATAAAGAGAAAGGAAGAACAGACCAGTTTGAGCGGAATGCAGGCGCCGACATTGTGAGCGACTTCTAAAATTGGCTCACAATCCATACTACAAAGCCAACATTTCCGGTCATTCTTTGTGCCGTCGCTGGCTTTACGGAAACTCATCGCTTGTACTGAAGGAATACGTGATTGCTTCGATTAAGATGAAGCATCTCCAGGGCCATTTGCCACCGGTATCGAATCGGAGGGGGTGGCTTCCATTATTCGAGTGGTCAGGAATAGGAAAATGGAGAGCCTAGTCGATCAATGCGACAGGCAAGAAGTTAGATCGAGAGGGTTGGAGATGAACGAAGTTGCTGGTGTGATGGAGATGATGTGCGAGGTCGTGATCGTCTCTTAATTTTCCGTCTTGGTGTTATTTAAGCGAGCTGATAGACCAGCGAAAACACATGAGCCAAAAGGTCAATTAAACGAATAACTGGTTATTCGTTCACTATCAGCAGTTAAATAGCTTTCAAACCAAGCTAGTCATCCGAAAATGACATTGGGTTTTTTGCTCGGTCATGTGATCAAGCGTTGTGTTGCCTCAGTCCTCAACTAAGGTGGTGAGCAAAATTCTGGAATTTTCACCTCAACGCATGCTCAGGCACTACCCTGACGATTCGAAAGCCCGGGCAAATGCCTTATGCCCAGGCTTTCGAATCGTCAATACCCAGGCAAATGCCACTAGTGTACAATTTGCGCAGACTCCAGCCCGTCTTTGCCGTCCCCTGCAATTAATTTCTGTGCGTTATCCATTTGTACTTGTTACATGCCCATCATGGGTCCAATTGGATGTGCGTTCGATATTTGTATTATGAAGTCCTAAACGCCAGTGCGAAGTTACCTTTTCCAGGACAACTTCCCGCCCACTGCTTCGCTTTCCGACTGTGATCTTGCAAGTTAACGCAGCCTCCGCAGAGCTACCCTAAGTTATATGCTCCTAGCCATGAATAAAAAAAATCCTATCGATTTCTGCCACGGTTTCGGCCACCAAGATTCAGACAAGCTTATGAAGACTCTATCATGTTGCTATCTACATTTTGCTGGCGATTCCATTAAAGGACTAAGGAGTCCTATACTAGACATACACAGAGAGCAAAAGCTGCTAGATTGGACGAGAACTGTTGAGAAGTATCTGAAGGGCTCTCTGCTTGATGACATGAGTGCTGTGGATGCTGTGAATGCTGATGCTGTGTGAGTGTTCGGCGGCGGTTGTCACGTGAGCCGTTCGCTAAAGCATGTAATTCTGTAGGGCGGAACTGGCCTGTAATTCGTAAGGGGAATGCCCTAACTATATGGCCAGCCATACAACCACCCCCCCTGGAAATTATTACCACCCCCCCACGTGATAACATACTATGGAGGTAGCTTCCCTCCTAATTTGTAAGGCAGAATACCTGCTGAGTATGTGTCGCATGGGAGAATGACTAGGACTTAACGAATGGATTCAACTGCTGGTTCCTATGCTTAGGACCCTTCTATATAT
>Ga0335072_10008318_pt1 | contig 15050 bp, 14 predicted proteins | sample Lox_Sample_21_FD_206725 | JGI IMG/M metagenome (GOLD analysis project Ga0335072, IMG submission 206725) | Soil microbial communities from Loxahatchee National Wildlife Refuge, Florida, United States - Lox_Sample_2.1 | ecosystem: Environmental > Terrestrial > Soil > Wetlands | place: USA... | reverse complement strand
GGGTCCTGGACGGCCAGAAGAAGTGGATCGGGAACGCGACGTTCGCCGATTACATCATCATCTGGGCCCGGGACGTCTCCGAGGGGTCAGACGGCCAGGTCAAGGGGTTCGTCGTGGAGAAGGGGACGCCGGGCCTGTCGACCACCAAGATCCGCGACAAGATCGCGCTGCGGGTGGTGCAGAACGCGTACGTCACGCTTGAGGGGGTCCGCGTGCCCGAGTCCTCCCGGTTGCAGCGAGCCGACTCATTCCGCCAGACCGCCGCGGTGCTCCGGCTGACCCGGGCGGGAGTGGCCTGGCAGGCGGTCGGCTGCGCCATGGGGGCCTACGAGCACGCGCTCGCCTACGCCAAGGAGCGCGAGCAGTTCGGCCGGCCGATCGCCGGCTTCCAGCTGGTGCAGGACCTGCTCGTGCGGATGCTCGGGAACATCACGGCCTCGGCCTGCATGTGCGCCAGGCTCGCCCAGCTGCAGGCCGCGGGCCAGGCCCGTGACGAGCATTCCGCGCTGGCCAAGGCATTCTGCACGGTGCGCATGCGGGAGACCGTCGGCTACGCTCGTGAACTGCTCGGCGGCAACGGGATCCTGCTCGAGCACCAGGTCGGCCGGTTCGTGGCCGACGCCGAGGCGATCTACTCTTACGAGGGAACCAGGGAGATCAACACGCTGGTCGTCGGCCGGGCCATCACCGGCCTGAGCGCTTTCGTGTGAGCAGTACCTTCGTGACGTGCGAGTAGCGGACGCCGACGTGATCATCGCCGGGGCGGGGCCGAGCGGCCTCATGCTGGCCGGTGAGCTAAGCCTGGCCGGGATACGGCCGCTGGTCCTGGAGAAGCGCCCCGGCACCTCGGCGGTCGAGCGGGCCAGCGGCTTCGGCGGGCAGGCCCTGACCATGCTGCGCTACCGGGGCCTGTTCGAGCGGTTCCGGGCGGCCAGCGCCCGCCCCGAACTAGCCGCCAGGTTCCCGTTCGGCAGCCTGCACATCGACCTCGAGAGGCTGGCCGGTAACCCGATGCTGGCGATGCCGCTCCCGCAGCCTGAGCTGGTGCGCCTGCTCGCCGAGCGCGCGGTCGAACTGGGCACCACCATCTCCTACGGACACGAGGTGACCGGGATAACCCAGGACGCGGACCTGGTGACAGCGGCCGTCCGCGGGCCGGACGGACCGTACCAGGTCAGTGCCCGGTACGTGGTGGGCTGCGACGGCGGGCACAGCCGGATCCGCGAGGCGGCCGGGATCCCGTTCCCCGGGACCACCTACCCGGAGGTCAACCGGATGGGCTCCGTCGCCATCCACGAGTCGGTGACGGTGCTCGACGGCGGTGACCTCAACGTCCCCGGGGCGGGCGTCATCCCCTTCGGCTACACGCACACCGACCGCGGTGTCTTCGCGGTCGCGCCGCGCGAGGGCCACGAGGCGATGCTCGTCTACACCACCGAGGACGACCAGGCCGCCGCCGAGAGCGCCGACGGCGACGAGCCGATGACCCTGGCCGAACTGGCCGGCAGCGTCCGCCGGGTGCTCGGCGTGGACCTGCCGATGGGCGAGCCGACCCGGCTGACGCGCTTTTCCTACCAGGCCCGGCTGGCTGGGCGCTACCGCGACGGGCGGGTCCTGCTGGCCGGCGACGCGGCCCACCTGTTCCCGGCCGGAGGCCAGGGCATCGGCGTCGGCGTCCTGGACGCGGTCAACCTGGCCTGGAAGCTGGCCGCCGTCCTGGCCGGCTGGGGGCCGGCCGGCCTGCTGGACACCTACCACGAGGAGCGCCGCCCGGTGGCGGCCCGGGCGCTGATGCAGTGCCGTGCCCAGGTGGCGCTGCGGCGCGGTAACGACGCCGAAGCCGGGGCGCTGCGGGAGTTGTTCCAGGAACTGCTGACCGACGAGCCAGCCCTGCGCCGCCTCGCGGCCCTGATCGCTGGCGCCGACATCCGCTACCCGATGCCCGGTGCCGCGCACCCGCTCGCCGGCACCTTCGCCCCCGACCTGACCGTGCACACCGACCAGGGCACCACCACCGTCGCGGACCTCATGCACGAGGCACGGCCCGTGCTGCTTGACCTCGCTGGCCGTCCCGGCCTGCGGGAGGCGGCCCGGGACTGGCAGGGGCGGGTCGACGTCATCACCGCCAAGGCCGACGACCGGCCGGCCGATGCCCTGCTGATCCGCCCGGACGCCTACATCGCCTGGGCGGCCGCCCCCGCCGGACCGGGGCCGACGGCCGGGGCCGCCAGCCTGCCCGGGCTGCGGGAAGCACTCCGCCGCTGGTTCGGCGCGCCGTAAGCGGCCCGATGCCCTGTTGACCGTGGGGCTGGTGTTGATCGTGGGGCTGGTGTTGATCGTGGGGCTGGCGTGCTGCCTGAGGCTCAATCCCGGAATCGTCGGATTAAGAGCCTAATCACTCTGGGTACCTGTATGGGAGGCAAAGAGTTACCAACTGTGACGGAGGGCAGCGCTCTGGATTTGCCGGGAATCACCGAGATAGCCGACGCCGGGGTGCACGCCTGGCGGCCAGGCGACTGCTGGCTGGGCGGCGGGACCTGGCTGTTCTCCCAGCCGCAGCCCGCGGTGACCCGGCTGCTGGACCTGCGGGCCTTCGGCTGGCCTTCCCTGGTCGCCACGGCGGACAGGCTGGAGATCTCGGCAACCTGCACGCTGGCCGAGCTTTACGCGCTGCAGGCGCCGCAGTGGGCCGCCACGCCACTGATCAGCCAGTGCTGCCATGCCCTGCTCGGCTCGTTCAAGGTATGGAACGCGGCCACCGTCGGCGGGAACCTCTGCCTGGCGCTGCCGGCCGGGCCGATGATCTCGCTCACCTCAGCGCTGGACGGCGTGTGCGTTATCTGGGACCGCTCGGGGGCGCCACGGGAGCTGCCCGTCATGGAATTCGTCACTGGCGCCGGGCAGTGCGCCCTCGCGCCGGGTGAGTTGCTCCGCTCGGTCCGCCTGCCCGCGTCCGCGCTGGCCGCCGCGACCGCGTTCCGGCAGATCTCCCTGGCCCCGCTGGGGCGCTCGGGTGCGGTGGTGATCGGCCGGCGCTCGCCATCGGGCGATTCGGTCGTCGTCACGCTGACCGCGGCGACGGTCCGGCCGGTGCAACTGCGGTTCGCGGGCCTGCCGGCCCGCGACGAGTTGCTGGACGCCATCACGGCCGCGGGCCCGTGCTATCACGACGACGTGCATGGCTCGCCGGCCTGGCGCGCGGCAGTCACCAGCGAGCTGGCGGTTGAGGTGCTCACCGAGCTGGCGGCGCGATGACCGGCGGTAACTCGGTCATCATCAATGGCGTTGCCGCCGGGGCGGCGCCCTGGGGCGGCCAGTGCCTGCGGACCTACCTGCGCGAGCAGGGCTGCTTCGGGGTGAAGAAGGGATGCGACGCCGGCGACTGCGGCGCCTGCACCGTCCACGTGGACGGGGTTCCCGTGCACAGCTGCATCTATCCGGCCAAGCGCGCGGTCGGGCATGAGGTCACCACCATCGAGGGCCTGGCCCGCGATGGCCAGCTGCATCCGGCGCAGCGGGCCTTCCTGGCCGGGCAGGGATTCCAGTGCGGTTTCTGCACGGCGGGAATGATCATGACGACGGCGGCCCTGGATGGCGCGGGGCTGGCCGACCTGCCGCGCGCGCTCAAGGGGAACCTGTGCCGCTGCACCGGCTACCAGTCCGTGACGGACTCACTGAACGCCTACCGCGGGCAGGCCCCGGACGGCGAGCCGGCCCCGGGCCAGGCAGACACGGACCAGCCGGGCCCGGTCGGGACGAGCATGCCCGCCCCGGCCGGCCAGCGCATCGTCACCGGCCGCGAGCAGTACACCCTGGACGTGGAGATTCCCGGCCTGACGCACATGGCGCTGGTGCGCTCGCCGCATGCCCACGCTCGTGTCGTCGCCGTGGATGCCGCCGCCGCTCTCGCCGTTCCGGGCGTGCTGGCCGTGTTCAGCTATCCCGACGCGCCGGACGTACGGTACTCGACCGGCCGGCATGAGCACATCGAGACCGATCCCCTCGACACCGTGCTGTTCGACCGCGTCGTCCGGTTCGCTGGCCAGCGGGTCGCCGCCGTCGTGGCGGACACGGCGGCGACAGCGCACCGGGCGGCCGGCCTGGTGGCCGTCGACTACGAGCCGCTGCCCGCCGTGCTCGACCCCGAGCAGGCGATAGCGCCCGGCGCTCCGCTCGTCCACGGGGACAAGGACCCCAGCGCCGGGATCGCCGACCCGGGCCGCAATATCGCCGTCCAGGTCCACGGCGGGGTCGGTGACGTGGCCGCCGGCCTGGCCAGCGCCACCGCGGTCGTCAGCCGCACCTACGCCAGCCACCGGATCCAGCACGCTCACCTGGAGACCCACGCCACCGTGGGCTGGATGGACGGAGAGCGGCTCGTGCTGCGCACGAGCTCGCAGACTCCGTTCCTCACGAGGGACGCGGTGTGCCGGCTCTTCGGCCTGCCCGCCGCACAGGTCCGGGTGCTAACCGGCCGGGTCGGCGGCGGGTTCGGCGGCAAGCAGGAGATGCTGACCGAGGACGTCGTCGCGCTGGCCGTGCTGCGGCTGGGGCGGCCGGTACAGCTGGAGTTCAGCCGCGAGGAGCAGTTCATCGCGTCGACCACCCGCCATCCCATGCGGATCTCGGTCACGGCCGGGGCCAGCGCGGACGGCGTCCTGACAGCGCTGGCGATGGAGATCATGGCCGATACCGGCGCCTACGGCAATCACGCCTGCGTGATCTTTCACGCCGGGAACGAGCCGGTGAAGATGTACCGCTGCTCCAACAAGCGGGTCGACGGCTGGGCGGTCTACACCCACACGCAGCCATCGGGCGCTTTCCGCGGCTACGGCCTTTCCCAGGCCACCTTCGCCGTTGAGTCCGCGCTCGATGAGCTGGCCAGCAAGCTCCGCATCGAGCCGGCCGAGTTCCGCCGCCGCAACATGATCAGGCCGGGTGACCCGATGATCGCCCTGCGCGACGAGCAGGACGACGTACGCATCGCCAGCTACGGTCTTGACCAGTGCCTGGACCTAGTGGAAGAGGCACTGGCCAGCGGCCGGGGGGAGCCGGTTCCGGCGGGACCGGGCTGGCTGGCGGGCACCGGGATCGCGGCGTCGATGCTCGACAGCGCCCCGCCCGATGGGCACTTCGCCTCGGCGCGCATCGCTGAGCGCGCGGGCGGGGGATACACGCTCCGCGTCGGCACGGCGGAGTTCGGCAACGGCACGGCCACGGTGCACTGTCAGCTGGCCGCTCAGGTTCTCGGCGTGACCGTGGCCGACATCGAGCTGCTGCAGTCCGACACCGACCTCGTGGATCACGACACCGGGGCCTTCGGCTCGACCGGGACCATGGTCGCCGGGCTGGCGACCGTGCGGGCGGCGCAGGCGCTGGCCAAGCTGGTCGCCGACCGCGATGGCGGCGAGCCCGTCCGTACCCTGCTATCGGCGCAGGCGAGCAGCGATGGCACGCCGCGGACCGTCACGTTCAACGTGCACGGCTTCCGGGTGGCCGTGCGGCCGGCTACCGGCGAGATACGCATCCTGCAGAGCGTGCACGCCGCCGACGCCGGGGTAGTGATCAATCCTCGTCAGTGCCGCGGCCAGGTTGAGGGCAGCGTGGCCCAGGCCATCGGCGCCGTGCTGTACGAGCAGCTGGTCGTGGATGGTGACGGGCAGGTCAGTACGCGCACGTTCCGCAACTACCACCTCCCGCAGTTCGGGGATGTCCCGCACACCGAGGTGCTGTTCGCGCGGTCCAGCGACGAGCTCGGGCCGCTCGGCGCCAAGCCGATGAGCGAGTCACCGTTCAATCCGGTCGCCCCGGCCCTGGCCAACGCGGTCGCGGACGCCACCGGTGGCCGGCTGACCGAGCTCCCGCTGACCCGCGACCGGGTCTTCGGCGAGCTGTGCACCAACGTCGACGCCTGACGGTCCCCGCCCGCCCGGGCGGGGACAGGGAAGTACCTACCGATGAGGGGGAACCAGATGGTTATGACACGTGATGACTTCATGGAAGAGGCCTGCCGTCTCGCCAAGGAGTCGGTGGACAACAACTGGGGCGGTCCGTTCGGCGCCGTCATCACCAGGAACGGCGAGATCGTCGCCCGCGGCCAGAACCGCGTCCTGCTGACCGGCGACCCCACCGCCCACGCCGAGGTGGAGGCCATCCGCAAGGCGGCGGCCCTGCTGAATCCCGAGGCGCCAAGCATCTCGCCCGAGCACGTGAACGAGTTCACGCTCGAGTTCATCCCGCGGCAGGCCGGCTCGCCTGATTCGGTCCCGGAGCGGGCGAGGATGCTCATCGGCCACGAGATCTACATCAGCGGCATGCCCTGCCCGATGTGCATGAGCGCGATCTACTGGTCTCGCATCGACGGCGTGTACTTCGGCAACGACCTCGATGAGACCTCCAAGATCGGCTTCAGCGACGCCTACCAGTACGAGGACTTCGCCAAGCCATACTCCCAGCGCCACGTCACGGTCGAGCAGTTCCGGCCGGACCTGGCGAGCGTGGCGTACAAGGCATGGTCGCAGAAGGCTGACAAGCACCCGTACTGAGCGAGGGTAACGTCGTTGGCATATGAGGGCAGTCAGCCGGGGAGGGGCACGGCCCAGCGCGAGCCCGCCACGGTGGTCATCACGCAGCCGGTGAAGCGCGGCCATGACCGGGAGGTCCGGCGCTGGCAGGAAGCGGTCAACAATGCTGTCAGCGCCTTCCCCGGGTACCTGGGCAATGACGTCGCTCCCGGTGACGACGGCGAGTGGACGGTCATCTACCGTTTTGACTCCAAGCCGCACCTGATGACCTGGCTGGGCAGCTCGGAGCGGGCCGAGGTCCTCGGCCGTGGCGGGCATCTCTTCGACGGGCCGGCAACCCAGCACGTGCTCATCCGCGAGAACGATGCTGACATGGTGACGATCGTTGTCGCCCATCCCGTCGATCCGGCCGACCAGGAGGCGTTCGTTGCCTGGCAGGACCGGGTTACCGACGCCGAACGGCAGTTCCCCGGCTTCCGGGGGGCGGAGCTGTACCGGCCCGTGCCCGGCGTGCAGGACGAGTGGACCGCGTTGTACCGCTATGACTGCGACGAGCATGCCAGCGCGTGGCTCGAATCGGACGAGCGAAAGAAGTTGCTCCGGGAGGGCGAGCGCTTCAGGGAATTCAAGCTGCACCGCATCTCATCCCCGTTCGGCAGCTGGTTCGCGCCGCCGGGCGGGGAGGACGGGGAAGGTTCAGCCGGCCCCCCGAACTGGAAGCAGGGGCTGTCGGTCCTTGTCGCCCTCTACCCGACCGTGGTGCTCCTCACCCTTGGGCTGAGCGAGATCTGGCCAAGAGGGCCGCTGTGGGCGACCCTGCTCGTCGGCAACATCTGCTCGGTGTCCCTGCTGACCTGGCTGTTCATGCCGACGGTGACCCGCGCCCTGCGGTTCTGGCTCGCGCCTGGCCATCAGGTCAGCCAGGCACGAGCCGATTTCCTTGGCGCGGCCGCCTCCATCGGCTTCCTCACGCTGGCGGCGCTGGTGTTCTGGCTCTGCACGACGCAAATCTGGCACCTGCCGTAAGGGCGGACGATGCCCGCGCTGAGCCGGTCCAGGCCGCCCGCCACCTGGAGCGGAGTCGACCAGTAACGCGCTCTAGGCGTGACACGGGGGCGCAGATTCCCAGATAAAGATCATCTAATCGAAATGTTTGTAGTTTCCTCCCTCATGGGGGTAGAAACTACAAACATTTATTCTAAACGATCTTGCCCTGGTGGGAGCTTCGGCGTCGTTGCCATCACGAGATGTTCGGCAGAGCCACTTCCCGGAGCCCGGCATCCCCATCAGGGCGCTCAACGAACCGCGGGGGAACACGCATGTGCAAGCGCGTCGACCAGCTCAGGGCATGACGGCGAGAGCCCGGCGGGCGCTGGGCCGGTTCATGCAGACGACGGCGGCTAGCGACAGGCCGGCGCCCGGCAAGCCGAGCGCGGTGAACGCGTATCCGGGGATGAGCAGCCAGAGCACGCCGAAGCAGGTCATCACGAGCTCGGTCGCGATGACCGCCCGCCTGGTCCGCTGAGACGGGCCGTGATTCAGCCGCAGGCCAAGCTGGATCTTCGCCGTCGCCAGGCTGCCCGCGATCACCAGCCAGGCGAGGGCAAGGCAGCCCGGTTGCCAGGGCGTGCCGATCGCCAGTGATGCGGCCCAGGCGATCAGGGCAAGGGCCGCCCCCAACGCCCAGAAGCCGGCCTGGACGAACAGCAGGAATTGCGGGTATCGAACTGACGGCGGGTTGGGCGTCCCAGCCAGGTGCGCGGATAGCCACGCCGCCGCGCTGACGGGGCTCAGCCGCCCGCAGGCCAGCGCCTCCACCACGACGGCGGCGGCGGTGGGCGGGCCGAGGTCGGCCCGCCACCCGTTGAGCGCCAGGAACTGCAGCCCGGCCGCGACCGCGACCTGCTCACCATGGCGGGGGAACGGGCGATGGCGCAGCAGCGCGTGCATGAGCCTGATCCCGGCGGCGGCAGCTGCCTCCCGGTCGGTGATCGCGCCGCCGGCCAGGCCCGCCTCGGTTAGCGCGGCCTGCGCGGCGGCCACGTCGAGCTGGCTTAGTGCGGCATCGGTGCCAATGCCAAGGGCCTGCCCGGCTATCACGACGAGGTCCGCCACGTCCAGGCTGGTCACTGAGGGTCCTCGTCCGTTCGCAGCAGGTCAAGAAGGCGCTGGTGCCTGGCCAGGTTCTCCTCAAGCAGGCGGCGGAACCGCTTGTCCTTGCGGCGTGCCTGGATCAGTTCGCCGATCGCCTGACGGGCCACGTCCGACACCGAACGGCCTTCCACTTCGGCGACGGTGGCGAGCAGCTCGGCAAGGTCGGGATCGAGCCGCAGCACGATGTTCTTCGTCTGGGCGCGCTCAGGGTTTGCCATAATGAAATCAGGATATCAAGATACCAAGATTCGGTGAAGGCCTGTCATGATCCTGCCCCCGACGTGGCTCACTGGCCGGACCGCGGCACTGAGCGAGCGGCAGCGCCTGTCGCGCATCCGGATGTGGCTCGGGCTGTTCGTGGCCGGCCTGCTGCTAGCTGGCATCACCGCCATCCCGCTGGAGTGGGAGACACGCGTGCTGAGCCAGTGGCTGCATGGCCGCGGCGGCTGGGCCGGCGACGCCTTCCCGCCACTGCGCGCGTGGATTGACCAGGTGCGGTACGGGCTCGCGGTCAGCTACCGCCGCTATCCGTGGCTTGCGTATGGCACGGACTGGCTGGCCTTCGGCCACATCACGATTGCCATCGCCTTCGCCGGTCCGCTACGGGACCCGGTGCGTAACAAATGGGTCGTCCAGTTCGGAATGATTGCCTGTGCGCTGGTAATCCCGATGGCCGCGATCTGCGGGCCGTTGCGGGGGATCCCGTCGTTCTGGATGCCGATCGACATGTCATTCGGCGTCGCCGGAATCATGCCGCTCATGCTTGCCTACCGGCACATCCGCGTGCTCGAAGCCCGGGCCGGTCCGGACGCATGAGAATGGCCCGGGGCCATGAAGCCCCAGGCCGTCACGGGTGCCTGAACTAGAACACCACGACCTCGGCGCCGACGGCCAGGTGCTCGTTGTAGTAGTGGGCGTTCGCCATGGTCAGGTGGACGCAGCCATGAGAGGGGGTCGTCAGGCTGCCGGCGTGGAAGGCGATGCCTTCCGGGCCGAAGAACACTGCCCACGGCATCGGCTCGTCGTAGGTGTTGCTCACGACATTCGGGCCGCCCTTCCAGCTCACGGTGAACGTGCCGGTCGGCGTCGCGTGCACTGTTCCCGGCGGGCCGGGCTCCATCTGCACGGGGCCGAAGGTGACCTTGCCGCCTGATTGAAGCCAGGTCAGGTGCCTGGTCAGGTCCACGCACGCCGAGGCGGCCGGCGGGCACATGCTGTCGTCACGGGCGGTGAGGGCCAGCGACCCGAGCGACGGCACCGTGGCGGCGGACGTCGCGGGCGGGCTCAGCCGGCGGCCCGTCGCGGCGGCGAGGCGCGCCGCGTTCTTAGCGTTGCTGGCCAGCCGCGTCGTCCCCGACCAGCTCCGCAAGGTGGCCCGGAGGCCGCCGGAACCGGTGACCGCGACATACGTCACGATCAATGCCCCCGCTGTCGACGCTACCCCCGCGGTCACGAGCGCGGTAGGCCGCCCCCAGGCCATCGGTTTTCGGGCAGCATGCCTGTAGTGCGCGCCCATGCCCCACCCCCACCTCTGTCTACTTAAAGAGTCCATTCGAATACTGTGAGTTGCCAACTTTTGGCTCTCTTATGCATCGAGAAGACGGAAAATTGTGCCGGAGGAGGGCACGCCGCTCTTTGCCTGCCCGTTATTCGGCGTTCTGGGATCGGCTGGCCAGGATCTGCTGCATTTCCCTCGGTAACGGCTGGTAATCGCGGGCCACGGCAGGGGCCAGCCGCCGCGCGTCGCTGGCGATATCGCGCAGCATGCCTGCCAGCGAGACGCGGTATCCGAGGAAGAACAGGCCCGGAGCCGCGGGTGGCCCGCCGTGGACCTTGGGCATGCCGCTGGCGTCGAGCACCCCCAGGTGCCCGGCTAGCCCCTCCAGCCCGCGGCGGTAGCCAGTCGCCGCGATCACCGCCTGGGGGCTGATGGCCGATCCGTCCGCTAGCAGGACCTTGTCACCGTCGAACCCGGTGACCGCCGCGACGGGGGTCACCGTGCCGCTGCGCACCGCCCCGATGAAGCCCACGTCCTGGAGGGGTACTTCCCCCACCCGCCGGACGCGCGAGAGCAGCCCGTCATCCGGCACGGGGATGCCGTAGGGGGCCAGGTCGGGGATCGTGAGCCGCCTTTGCAGCCGGGCGACCGGGTCCACCAGCGCCGCGGGCAGCCGGCTGACCAGGATGCCAGTCGCGTGAGCGGGCCACCCGGCCACATCGCGCCGGACGATCTGCGGCGGGGTCCGCACCGCGATCCACACGCGGCGGGCGCCTCCCTCGCTCAGGTCGGTGGCGATCTCCGAACCGCTGTTGCCCACGCCGACCACGAGGACGTCGAGCCCGGCGAACGGGGCCGGATTGCGGTACTCCCGGGCATGCCGCACCTGGCCGGTATACGAGTCGCGCCCCGGCAAGTCCGGCACGTAGGGCGTATGGGCGTGCCCGGTCGCGACGACGACGGACCGCGCCGGGAGCCGCTCGCCCGCCGAGGTATGCAGCACCCACCGGGCGCCGCCGCCGTCCTGTGCCTGCGCGGCCGCTATCCGCTCCACCTCGGTGCCCCCGCGGACGTCGAGCTCGTGCCTGGCCCGATAGCGTTCCAGGTAATCGACCACGGCGTCCCGGGACGGCCAGCGACCGGCCTGGCGGGGAATCCCGAAGCCCGGCAACCCGGAAAAGCCGCGCACGGTGTGCAAGTGCAGCCGGTCGTAGCCCGCGCGCCAGCTGGTTCCCACCTGCTCGCCGCGCTCGAGGATCACCGGGCGCATCGCCCGGCGGCGTAGTTCAGCGGCGGCGGCCAGCCCGGCCGGGCCGCCGCCGATGACGTAGACCTGCCGCGATTCATCCATGTTCACGATCCCGCTCCGCCTCTCACCGTCGGGCCAGTTGGCCGCTGCCCCATTCTTCCCGATGCGCGCCGCTGGTCCGCCCGTTCGCGCGGCCCGCGGCGGGGCTCCAGGCCGGGCCAGGGATTCGTAGGCTGGCCGGTGTGGATCCGGGTTGGGCGTTGCGGCAGATCGCCTTCCAGCTTGAGCGATCCGGTGCGCCGACGTACCGGGTCCGGGCGTTCCGGCGCGCCGCCGAGGTGATCGCGGGACTGAGCCCTGATGAACTGGCCGCCCGGATCCAGGCGGGGACGCTGCGGCAGCTGGCCGGGATCGGCGAGGTCACCGCCCAGGTGATTGCCCAGGCAGCGGCCGGCCAGGAGCCGGACTACCTGACCCGGCTGCTCGGCGGCGGGCCGCCGGCCCCGCCGGTCCCGTTGCGCACGGCGATGCGGGGTGACTGCCATATGCACTCCGACTGGTCCGACGGCGGGAGCCCGCCGCTGGAGATGGCCCTGGCCGCGCGAGACCTGGGGCACGAATGGGTTGCGCTTACTGACCATTCGCCCCGGCTCACCGTGGCCAGGGGACTGTCGGCTGACCGGCTCCGTGCCCAGCTTGAGCTGATCGGGCAGCTGAACGTTACCCTGGCGCCGTTCCGGATCCTGCCCGGGATCGAGGTGGACATCCTGGAGGACGGCGCCCTGGACCAGGCTGATGAACTGCTCGGGCAGCTCGACGTCGTGGTCGCCAGCGTGCACTCCCAGCTGCGGATGCCGTCCGGGCCGATGACGCGACGGATGATCGCCGCCATCCGCAATCCGCATACCAGCGTGCTGGGCCATTGCACGGGACGGCTGCTGACCGGCCGTGGCCGCCCGCAGTCCCAGTTCGATGCCGAGGCAGTGTTCATCAACTGCCGCGACTACGGCGTCGCGGTGGAGATCAACTGCCGGCCAGAGCGCCAGGACCCGCCCGATGACCTGCTGGCGCTGGCCGTCGAGATCGGCTGCGAGTTCGCGATCGACACCGACGCGCACGCCCCCGGCCAGCTTGACTGGCTGGACGGCGGCTGCGCCCGCGCGGAGCAGTTCGGCATCGGGCCGGAACGGGTGATCAACGCGCGCGGTGCCGGCTAGCTGTTGTCCAGGCGGCGGAAGGTGATCTCCTCCAGCAGCAGCTGGATCGCGGCGGCGACGGGCAAGGCGATCAGCGCGCCGATAATGCCCATGACGACGCCGCCGAGGACGATCGCGACCATGCCCGCCAGCGCGGGGACCTTGACCGTGTGCCCGATGATCCGCGGCACCAGAAGGTAGTCCTCGGCCAGCCGGTAGACCACGTAGAAGGCCAGGGTCGCGATGGCCACCGGCAGCGAGACGGTGAGCGCCACGAGGGTGACGATCGCGCCGCCGACCGTCGAGCCGATGACCGGGATGAGGTCGAGCAGGAACACGAGCAGGCCGAGTAGCGCGGGATAGGGGATGCCGAACACCAGCATCCACAAGAACGTCCCGAACCCGGCGATGAACGAGGTGATCACGTTGCCCAGGACGTAGCCGCCGACCTTGGTGAAGATCTCGTCGCCGATGAGGATCGCCCGCGGCCGCCGTGAGTGCGGCACCATGCGGTAGAGGAACAGCTTGGTCTGTGGCATGCCGGCCAGGAAGTAGATCGTCATCACGCCGACCAAGACGATCGAGGAGACGGTGCTGATCACGATCTGGCCCGCCCCGATGACCCCGCCGACCAGCTCGCTGCCCTTGCTGCTGAGCAGGCTGCTGATGCGCGGCTGGATGTGGTACTTGTCGTTGAGCTTGCCGAGGGCGGAGTTGTGGTTCTGCAGCTGCTGGGCGTAGTGCGGCAGGTCCTTGATCAGCGCGGTCGTCTGGGACGCGACCGGCGGGATGGCTGCGGCGATGAACCCGCCGACCAGCGCCAGGAGCGCCAGCAAGACAAGGATCACGGCCATCCAGCGCCGCAGGCCGTGGCGGGTGAGCCAGACCACGACCGGGTCCAGGCCGGCCGCGATGAAGAACGCCAGCCCGATCAGGATCAGCACCGAGCGGGCCTTGAGCAGCAGCTCGGCGAGGGCGATGACGGTGATGACGCCCGCGGTGGCCTTCATCCCGATCATGTAGGGGGAGCGGGGGTTCAGCGGCCGTCCCAGCTTCCCGAAGGTGCCCTGCTGGCGTTGTGCCTCGGCTTCCGCCAGCGCCTCGCGGACGGGGTTGTCCGCCGCTACCTCCTCGATGCGTGGCGAGGTGGGCGGCGTCTCCCGCACCGCGGCCTGCTCTTCCTGGCCATCCGCGGTCCGCGTCGTGCGGGTGTCCGCGTCGGTGTCATTCCTGGTAGTCCCGCCCACGATCGACCCGCTTCCCTGGAGTCCTGCGGACGCTCGCCCCGGCGATGATGTCGTCGGGGCGAGCGTCTGTCGGTAAGGCTGGAGCGCCTACTTCTTGAAGGCGTCGCGGGCGTCCTTGCCGACGTCCTTGACGTGCTCGCCGACCTGTCGTCCGGCGCCTTCAACGCGCTCTGCCTGGCCCCTGCCCTCCAGGTAGGGGTCGCCCGTTGCCCGGCCTGCCTCTTGCTTGGCCCGGCCCTTGCTCATGGTGAACCGGTTGCGGAGCTTGTCCATGAAGCCCATGTCACGCCTCCTTCGGGGAGCGGGATTACTTCCGGCTTCCCTCAGCAGGCCGCCTAAACCCGATCCCGTTTACCTCCTATGCCGCATTGCCCGGGGGAACCGGGCGCGGTGGTGCCAGAGTGCTGGGGCGGGATCGTGGGGCCTGCGGTCTCCGGCCTGCCGGGCGGCGCCGCCTCGCCGGCGCGGTTCCTGTCGGCCGCCCGGATGCTGGTGGTGAACATGAGCACTAACCAGGTCCATGTTGTGAAGACTTTTGCTGTCGTGAAGGCTTTTATCCGTGGGGGCGTATAAAAGCCTTCACGAAAGCGAGAGGCCCCTGGCCGGGCCCGGGCGAGCCCGGCGGGAAACAGGCGGCTGCGATCAGGCCGGGGGCCAGCCGCCACCCTCCGCTCGTTACCCCGCGTCCCAGAACGAGCACTGGTGCTCGGCGCCGAAGGTAGCGGCGGTGATGGTCTGGGTCTGGTCACCTGGCCGCAGGGACATGAGCTGGCCGCTGGTGTACCGAGGCCAGGCCGGCTGGCCCGGGACTTCGGGCGCCCCGGTGGCGACGAACGCGCCCCAGTACCGGACCATCTGCTGCGACAGTTCCAGCTGGGCGGGCGTGAGCTCATCGTAGAGCGAGAAGCCGTTGTTGAAGCTGGGCCACAGGTACGCCAGTTCCATGGCGTGGCCGGCGCCCCACTGGTACCCGGGGTTGTCGTTGTTGAGGCCGGGGGCGTGCAGGTCGTCGAACTGGTAGAAGTACGTCCGGGTGGTAGACGCGAACTGGCCCGCCAGGTTCTGCTCGGGGCACCCGCCGATCCCGGTGAGGAAGCCGCTGTCGGTCCAGATGTCCCCGATCATGTAGGCCGCCGTGTAGGGGCTGGGGTAGGAGCCCCATGGGTACCGGGCGAGGATCGC
>Ga0335072_10008317_pt1 | contig 15051 bp, 21 predicted proteins | sample Lox_Sample_21_FD_206725 | JGI IMG/M metagenome (GOLD analysis project Ga0335072, IMG submission 206725) | Soil microbial communities from Loxahatchee National Wildlife Refuge, Florida, United States - Lox_Sample_2.1 | ecosystem: Environmental > Terrestrial > Soil > Wetlands | place: USA... | reverse complement strand
TGGTTCACACTGTTCAAGCTGTCCAGCAAGTTGTTCCATCTGCTCCGCCCATCGCTGAAGACCAGGGTAAGGAGGTACTTCCGTGAGAAACGCTAAATGTAGAACCCGAAGATGAGGATGTGTTCTACCACTCCGACGAGGAAGTGTTCTATCACTCTGACGAGGAGGTGCTGTTGTCTCACTCTTCGCCCGCGAGGTCCGACCACATGCCCGTCAATGAAAGTAAGCAAAATCGCCTATCATAGGGTCAGCTGATTTTAGAAACAGAAGACGAAGGTGTAGAAACCGGAGAGGAAGGTGAGCAAAAGCATTGATGCGAGTTAATGGTAGAAGACCATCCAGTGGCTAGTCATGCTAGCACCGCAAGTACCATTCCTGAGGATCTGGTTCGCGATTGCATCACGTTGCTGGAGAGTGTACAGGAGACTCACAGGCAGTTTCGACAGAGGTTGCGAGCGTTAAGGACGAGCTTTACTGAGGTTGCTGAGCCGACCGAATAGGTCTTGGGTTGATCAATGATCAGGCACAATCCTGATGCCGAGGAGCTCTACATAGGGAACCAACGTGTATTTAGAATATGATTTAGAATAGGTTTATGCTTGCAAAGATGCTTTCAGTTTCATCATGTCGCGGGATTCTCAAACTCAGTTGTGATGAGATTAGATACATCCAAGCTCGCCGGTGCAGACGCAGGACACGAGCCAACGTATTCGGGTGGGCCGTGGCGATCGTGTTCCCAGGGCAACTAATGTTAGACGATGCATGAATACCGTGTTCCCCGGGCAACTAATGTTGGACGGTATTGTAATCTCGACGGGTACCAAAAGCGTCTAGTTTCGAATGCCTGCGCGACGGGCCGAGCGTGGTTATCGACAAATCCAGTCATCGAGCCTGCAGGCTACTCCTTGCTTGACGCGAAATAGACAATACTCTTGATCAACGATTAGAGGCAGTAAGACCTTGTCAATTGACCTAACAGGCAGGTGATTTAGTGGTCAGTATGGACCTGCTTGGCAGCTTTTTCATGCCGCGTAGGAGACGAAACGCGAAGTCTGAAAAGCCATCAACAATCCGGACACGAGAGCGCGAGTATGAGAGGAAAGGTCTGTCTGGGGCGTTGTTGCGGCACCATAATAAATGGAGACAACGTCAGGCTCGTGCTGTGAAAGCGCTGAAAGCAACCAAAGAATTCCAAGCTGTCCATGCCCTGGATCCTTCAAAGTGTCAGATCCAAGTCCAGTGGCTAAGAGACCGCTTGCAAAGCTTGCGCTCAGACGAGTTAGCTCATTTGAAGCTGATGGGCGAGCACTTGGCTTTGGCGACAGGTAAACTCAGCTCAAATTGTACTCTAATTGAGGACAGGTGATCGTTTGTTAACCACAATATCGTCAACAACGATATCTGACGGGCCGAAGCTTCGAAAGCTTGCCCCCAAACCATTACCTTCCATTTTCGCGGCCGCAGAAGCAACAGGAATGGGGAAAGGTGGTGGGGAAGAAGTGAATAAGGATAAGGAGCACAATAGCAAGTCCAGGACGACGAAATTGCCAACGAGGGAGAGTCGTGGGAGAAGAAGTAAATGGTATGATAATTATACATAGTAGCTGTTTATCCGAGAGCCCAGCTCTTCAGTGAAACTTGAGTAAGTATACTGGTTTTGTTTTGTTTTGAATCCTGACACTTCTCCTAACCATAACCTTTTCAATGCGGCCATGCTTCACCTTATGTTCGACTTCAACTTCGGTACGCCCATACTCAGTGTGACTAAGTTCCTCGCCTATAACCAACTTGGCAACATCGCTTACATCCTTTAATTCTGCGGCTCCAATGGGAAAGTAAAAGAAGCGTTTGACAAAGGTTAAAGCACCGGATACCGCACTAGATACGATGTTTGTGCCAGAAGAAGGCGAAGGAGCGCTGGTACCTTGAGATAATGGCGGCTGAGATTGAGGAGCAGGTGAGGACCGAACTTGGGAAGGAGGAGTTAAAAGTTGGGTTGCGGTTACCGCCAGGGATGAAGACAGTGGAGTAGATGGATGAGGATGATTCGCGGAAATAAAGGAGGATGTGGATCCGCTGTCCCTGTTGCCGGACGCAGCAAGCAAGTGCTTTGACTGGGCAACAGTGACCGGAGATGTGGTGGGCAAGGTAACTCGCGCCGGGGATGCGGATTGCGAGGGTTTCTTGGAAGCGGATTTGGATTTCTTTTTGGGGTCGGATGATTTCGAGCATTTCTTCGATCCAGAAGGTTTTGCTAGCAATAAGCATATGAGTGAAGGGGACGGTGGAAACCCAAACCGTGCAATTCCCGATGAGAGCGGAGTAGAGCAGCCTTGTTTTGTTGAATTCTCTGTTGTTCCAAAAATGCTGCCAATCCTGGGACTAGACATTAGAGAGTCGCAACTTGAGGGACCCATACTTCCTTCAGCAGAGAGATCCATAGAGAGATCCATTCTAACTGGCGCTACAGAAAGAACAGGAGCGATGGGATCGTGGGCAAAGGGGTTGGAGGATGCGAGGAGGCGGGGTATTTATATGGACCGGCTTTCAGGGGTAAATTTCCCGTTTTATTTGCATCGTATTGGGCACGCGTTTGTGCAGCTGACCTGACTGAAGTTAGTCAGGCCCGGCCCGAGCGCAGAGTCCAGTCCAGCAGCAGATGTCCCAGCAGATGTCCCAAAAAACACGGTCCATAGAGGTTTGAGAAGCGAAATAGAGTAGAGCAAGCTGGCGATGAGCCTCACCGACAATATATGGAGGTATAAGTGCTAAGACGTGCGACAATTGGCTGCTTTTAACGGGACAAAGTAGCACGACAGCCCAAATTCGGCAAAGTGGGCCTAAAGCTGGAAAAGCACACAAATCCCCGGGTTTATGGCACCGCTCCTACTATGGGCTGACGCTTAAGAAATGTCGGTGGGCCGACGTATAGATTAATTCTACGAAATTCCGGCATCGCTTCAGTTGTTACGTGTCTCCATTCAATCGTGAACTGAAATGGTACCTCATACCTTCTTTACTTCAACTGACAGTTGTAGTCTCGCTCTGGTGTTGCAGTTGATCCCTCTTGCTCCGAAGCATTCCAGGAGCTCAAGCTGGGCAAGAGCACGAAATTCATCATCTTCAGGTTGAACGATGAAAAGACCGCTATCGTCGTGCACAAGACGTCCAGCGATGGCGATTACGAAAAGTTCTTAGAAGTACATCCAGTTTCTTGCAAATGTAGTTATTGACACGTAGGAACTTCCGGAGAATGACTGTCGTTATGCCGTCTACGACTTTGACTGGACTAAAGGCGACGAGGGGAAACGAAACAAAATATGCTTTTACGCGTATCGTTCTGTCAAGTGAATATTGCTGATAAGTAGTTGGTCCCCTGATACTGCACCTATCAAAAGTAAGATGGTCTATGCTTCGTCAAAGGAATCGATCAAACGCTCATTTAATGGAATTGGAGCGGAAATTCAAGGAACCGATTACGCCGAAGTTTCTTACGAGTCTGTGTTGGACAAAGTCAGCAAGGGAAGGGCATGAGGAAAGAAGCTTGGTTCAATGGTTGTTGGCATTCAAGATAGTATTACAGATGTAGATCGAAGGTCGTGTATGCCCTGTTGCAATTTACTCCCGTACATTTTGTTCATCTCCTCCTGTGAGTCATTCTTTCGTCTTCTGCTACAACACAGTTCCTACAAATGTTTCCGATGCATTATTGTCTACGTCTGGAATACCACAACTTCTTCGATCTTGTACATAGCCAAGAACACTATTCGTGCAGTCTGTGTCTCTTTTAGTCCTGCCAAGCGCGCTCCAGCCAAGCCACGGGCCGCGCCTTCCTTGGCAATTATATCCAGGCTACCAATTTTAATAATGCCCTTTACGAATGTAGGAGCTCTTGAAGGAGGGGTATGAGAGGCAGTGCTTTGTTTTCCTTTACAAAGCACCGGTTCGCGCTGGATTTGCTTGGGGTTTGCGACCTCGCATGTAGGCACGATAGAAAATTTCGTTGAGATAAACTGCTATATCATTCTCAAAGAACCGCGTTCACTCCAGCAACCCGTTTCTGACACTAATCCGAATTTGAGGCCGGGAAAACCTATGATTTTTACCACATCTTGCCCATTCAATCTATTTGTGCTGGTGAGATCTAGGACTTGGAAATGATGATACATCGATATACAGATTTTGCTTCATCATTTGATATCCTCGCGGACGTCTTGATAGGTTACCCGGCAGTGATGTGTCCATATCTTAGCTCTGTTTTGATAGCAGCAAGGTGCAGCGCCGATTTTCCATCTGTAACAGCTTCAATGCGTAGATACGTGGCGACAGTGATTAGATCCTAGCGATACCCACGGGTACGACTTCTAAGTAGTAACCACCATTACTACTCCTACATAGCTCACCCGTTCCTCTGCTGTTGGTGAGCACAAGCATTTGGACCTGGCAAGGTACCAAACCTTTGTCGTGGTTTGTACCAAATTAAGGGCGGGTTTTAGTCCGGACGTGGTTGATTTCATTTTTTAGCGCTGGACGTTCCCGTACCGTGTTTGGCTGATTCGTCCATCCTTGCGACCCAAGGACAAACAATGTCAAGGTCGCCGGCGAAACGGTATACATCCTCGGCTTCGTCGCAATGGTACTTCACAAAAGCAGAGATTCTCTCTTCTCCAAGTGTAAGAGAGGGACTCGACCCCCAGGAAGAGAAGACAAACCGCAGCAAAGGATGTCTGTTCATGGAAGTCGTCGGTCAAAAACTCAGACTTCATCTCTACACAGTGTCAACAGCCTGCATGTTTTTCCACAGATTCTACATGCGTCAGGCTATGAAGTTGTTTCACCACTACGTACGCACTCTCAATCAAGACATGTTTAACATCTCAGGAACTAGCAGCGACATGTTTATTCCTTGCCACCAAAGTCGAAGAGAATCCCAGAAAGTTACCCGATTTGATTGTGGCTGCGATAAGATACAGTCAGAAAAATTGGGAACTGGAAATCGATGTCCAAAGTAAAGAGTACTGGAGATGGAGGGACAAGATATTGTATACAGAAGAGCATCTCCTGGAAGCGTTATGTTTCGATTTAGAAGTCGCGCATCCTTACCCATTACTCGTGGACCTCGTTAAACGAGTTACTCCGGGTAATAGTGCTCTTGGTCAATGTGCTTGGGCCTTTGTCAATGACAGGTATGACTTGCATTTTTTATATCGTATTCATAAGCAGTCATCGGACGGTGATGCAAATCCTGTATCCTCCGGAGGTTATTGCCGCTGCGGCCTTCTATTTCGCAAAAAAGTTCACAAAAACAACGGTCCCGGCATCTTCAGATGGCAAAGAATGGTGGGAGACATATGGAGTGAAATTGGATGATTTACGAGGTATCCCAACTTTTCGCTTCTAGGGTAACAAAAGATGCCATAATGATCATGGTCGATTTGTATAACATGTTGCCAGATCCCAAAACAAAAGGAAAATACACACCTTCTCTCGTTTCTCCACACGATCCGGATAGACAAGTGCATCAGGAGAATGGGGCGACTTGGAATGGAAACGAAATGCATGATGTGAGAATGGAGAAGAATGGCAGTCGCTCTGAGGAAGGGGAAATCCGATCTCCTGTTCGTGTAAGCTCTTCAACAGTTCAATCTCCACGATCCGCAAGACAATCATCGTCTCCAATTCGAGAAAGATCACCTAGACGGCCTCTAATAGACTCTTACCGGCCTGGGGATGATAGCAGACCACTGCCCCGTCCTCGTCGCAACAGTCAAACTCACCTCCATCCACATCCTTACAATAGTAGTCGATATACCCCTCCAGGTCGAGACCGACGGAGAGAACGAGATACTTATATACCCCCTAGCAGAAAGCGATCGTTAGAAGATTCCTCGCCTCCTGGTCGAGACAAGAAACGTCGGACGCCGGAAGGAGAAATCAGCGAAGAGGGAGAAATTCGATCATAGCATAGCGAAGATACCTGTACATTTTATACATATTTAGCTATCCTGGCGTAGCTTTAGTCTACTAAATGATCATTGAGACTGAATCCTACGCTTCCTGCTATCCTTCTCACTTCTTCCTCGGGAACATTGACTTTCCAGCGTCCTCCGCCTTGCAAGGGATCACCTCTGCTTGTTCGTAATATCAACTTCAATGCACTTAATGTGGCAATCTGAATAAGCAATCGTTATGATGAGAGAACGAACCTGCGAGTGAATGTGCACTGTCTGTTTGACTTGATAATTTGTGATGCTGTGGAATATAGCCATCATTCTTTCCAGCTCAAATACTTTTGGTCCAATTAACCTCTGCGACATCTGACGTCAACACCATATCTCAGAAGAATAACCTTGGCAATCCCTTTATTAGACTTGACCCCAGCTCTTTTCAACCGTTTACTTGAAGCAGCTTGATGTGAAAATATTCTAACATCATGACGACTCGGATTATACGAAGCCAAGAAAGCCGAGACAAGCAGAAACTTCAGATAAACAGGTAATTCGTGTCTCACTACTCATTAAACACGACTTTCATAAAACGAACCTTGAGTTATGTGATTCGCGTTAAGATTCAGGAAACGCTTTAATACTTCCTCTCCTGTAAACAGTCCCTTCCGTTTCGCCAAAGCGAATAATCCTGTGAAATCGACCCGTCCATAGACCATCTCGCCGGTTTCCTCTTCAATGACACCGTGATCTATAATAGGCTGTACAATCTCAGGCCATAGATTTCGTGATATTTTAAGTATGGTAGGTACATCAAGGGCCATCCCGACACCATAAGTATCGATGACTGCGGACGTTAAGCCATTCCAAATCTTTTTGAGTTCGGCGGGATCGAGATCACCTTCGACATCAGGACGATTAGAAGTCGAGTATAATGAATCTGGAGCATGCAGACTGAGTATTTTCTGGATTTCGGGTTTTGTGTAGGCAGGGAAGTCGATTTGGGGAAGTGGGGTCGCATCAAAGGCTCGTAGTGGTAAAGAATCGGAAATGAGTAGCATAACTAGCTGCACATTACTTGATGTTGAGGCAAGAGTTGGAAGGCGTGTAAGAACAGAGAGTAACGAGCCTGGTGCCATCTCCTTTAGACATCCAGGATTCTCAAGAGCCTAATAATAAGCTGTGTACACCATAAGAGCCGTACAAGTACGATCTTGCCGTTGAGCGATTGAAGAGCTTCGCGAACAGCACCGACAGAAGAAGTCGTGTCGGCATTTAGCCGGATTCTAGGAGACTTTGGGTCTTCTAGTCTCCGTAGCTCATTCACTAGCTTTGTAAAGAATAATGCAGGTGATAAAGTTTCGAGACAGTCTATCCAAATATGCGTCGTTGATGTTTCTTTTAAGAACGCACGAGCACAGCTACGCTTCCCTCCCTTGGGGAACCCTGTGAGACATACTACTGGAGGACTAGGGAAATTGGGATCTCCAAGTAGCAGGTACAACATTCGAAACTGATCCCTCCGACATGGATATGTAGCGTCGAGACGGGCAATGCCGGGATTGCTGTCGAACGTCATTTCTCGTCGTACAGTTCGATCGACGCGTCTAAATTTTGCGCGACTCTCAATTGCGCCAGACGATCGATTGATCAACTCGACAGTGAATCGCATATACAAAAGTTAGGAATGATAATATGAACATCAACTGGAACTTGCTCTCTACTGTATCATCTCTACTATCTATGAGAACATTTCCTTTCGCCTTCTCTTCAATTTCATCCCCGTCTCCTTCACTCTCTCCAGCCGTGCCTCTATCTTCCTTCTCCGGATCATACGTCGAATATTCTTGGATACACGAACTACAACAGCAGGTTTTACCCTTCGTCTCAGTGCTCTTCTCTTTCCTGCCCTCCGTGCTTTTAGCCGCCTAGGATTCAACGCTTTCATCAAAGAATAGAAAGCCAACTTGCAATCATGCTCGGGTAACGCAGCATACCACTCAGTATGCTTCACAAAAGGTCGAATATCCTTAAACTCCATACCGAGCTTCAATTGAGGACACATCAATAAGCTCCTTTGAAACATCCGCATCAAACCATCCCTCTCCAACTTCTTTGTCCTTCTAATCAAAACAGCTCGTATCTCCCATCCTCTCGGTCCAAGTTCTTTCATCCTAGTCTTTCCACTGCCAAGCAAATAAGCATCCAATCCACCATCTTTATCAATTGTCCTTAGCACACTCGTAACCACTCTCAATCGAATTCTTCTCCCTAATATTTCTGACCAAAGTGATTTGACTTTGATATTGGGACGCCAGACTCGAGGAGTACGGTTTTTGAATTTGGAGACATTATGTCCGAAAAGGATGTTTTTGCCCCCTGCGAGGATTTTGTTGCGGATTTTGTAGGTTTTGTACGGAACTTCGGCGAAGGAGGGGATTTTGGAAGGGACTCTTGGATACGCTGGAGGTCTCCATGGCCGGAATCGGAGCGGTTTTTTGGGCTTGGCTTGTGTTGCGAGAAACCGGAATTGACTCCGACATAATGAAGGCTTTGTTATTAGATTTGAGGAGCGAAGATGAGGATTGAGAAGCATTGGATGGAGGAGATGACAAGAGCTCGTGAAGAGCCCAAATGCAAATTGGGACTTCCGACGACGAAATGTGGTGGCAAGTGGTGAGCAGCGGAAAATTTGCTGCAGCGTCGATCCGAGATTTTTGACTGCAGCAGCAGCTTTTGTAGGATGCGACTAAATTTATTATATTCTACAATACCCTAGTACTTCCCTTGATATCTCAATTTACACTCAAAATCTCTTTTCTTCCTCTTCGTTGGTATGGTGTTAATCGCCACTCCACATCCGCTGCATCATTCTCCGCGGTCCCAAGCCTAATCTCAAATAATCTCATCTCAAATCTTGGTCCAACCTCACTCAATTGGACTTCCTCCTTTCCCGTCTTAACACCCACATGATGCCTGAGCGAAACAAAATCTCCTTCATTCGCAAATGTAATTGTACGTATTCCTTTGTTACTGGCCTTTTGCACTTCGGTTGGTACAGGAAACAAAGCTTTGAGGATCTTTGTGAGGCGCTGTCCAAGATTGGAAGTTAGATTGTGGAAAATGAGATGAGGGTATGCTTGCGGTGCCGTTCCGATTTCAGGGATGTCATGACGAAGACCGACGTTGTGGAGGGAGAAAAAGGCAGTTGGACCATGTGGAAAATGCGAGATTATGAGGCCATCAGGTTGACCTCGATGTTCGTGTACAATTACAAGGTCTGTGAATTCCTTGGTACGACAGGCTCTTGCAATATCATCAATAACATGTGTCCCTCGATTAATTCGAGTAGAATTCGGTATGATAAGCCGCATTTCCTGCAGGTCAATAAAATTAAGAGAAGGAAGAAACCTTTGAAAATTGTAACAATCGACTACTGGGATCGCGACTCGTAGTTATGAGAACTTTAGGTTCTCGCATCCCCATATTGTAATATTCATCGTCCATCTGTTCCATTTCATCGAGTAGAGCTTCGTCAAAACGAAGGTCCTTTCTCAGGTTTGGATCCTGTAGTTCTTTCGGCAGTTCCTTATCATTTTCGATGTGTGCTTTGAGTTTTCGAAGGTGTGCTATATTTGACTTTTGCGCTACTGATTTCTGATAGAGCCAGGCTCTCCTTTCTCTCGCTTGTTTTCGGAGCATATTTGGGGGGAGAGTTCCGAGAGCACCCAAGAAGTCGAAGATCGTGAGAAGAAAAGTTTTGAGGTCGCAATTCCAGACTTGAAATTTCACAAAATTGGAAAAAATTGACGAAAGTTCTAGGGTTAGCATCTAACCCTGAAACTTCAAGATTTTTCGGCTTTTTTTTCTTTTCCGCCCGTTGGATCTTCATCACGACAAAACCAAAGTCGATTCAACTGGATCCAGTTGAGAGGAAAGGTAATTCTGTCTCCCTTTCTCCCTCGTTTTCTTGCTATGATGTAATTTATATTCCCCAACATTCGCAGTTTCCACTATAGCAGACACTCGAACCCATTTCGTCTGACGGTGATGGGCTTGGAATGGTCTGAGCAAATTTTCTTGCAAATTTCTTTGTTTTCTTCGTAAGAAATGCTAACCCTTTTGTATGACAGATGGATCCAATGGTCGAAGACACCAATCCATCAACGTCGAATGAAAACAACAATGCCTCCGCCTCTAACGAATCCGCTATTCCATCCGATCCCGTCCTCAAACCGCGTGATGCTCGTTTGCTGCACCTTCTCCTGACATCAATGCACGTCCCCGCCTACTCTCCCAAAGTCCCCATCCAACTCCTCGACTTTGCCTATCGCTATACCCAATCCATATTACTAGATGCGCAAACCTATGCAGATCATGCACATGGTCAAGGAAGTGTTATTTCTGTTGATGATGTCAAATTGGCTGTTTCGTCGAAAGTGAACAATACATTTAGAGGACCTCCGCCCAAAGAGTTTTTGTTGGAGGTGGCTGCTGATAGGAATAGACGACCGTTGCCTGCTGTGAGAGAGGGTGTAGACATTAGATTGCCTCCTGAAAGGTGGTGTCTGAATGCTCCGAATTGGGAGAGTTTGGTATAATTCCTCTGATGTATGGGACCTGATTGACCAGAGGAAGGAGAATAATAATGAAGGGAATTGAATCTGATACCAATGGAGTTTAGCAATGCGGTTTCTGGTAGGCATAGTATGTACGTATAGGCAATAAAGTGATTCTCAGTGCTTTTGTTTGTGTTCCCTGCTTGGAAACTCCGTATCTCCGCATAAAACTTGGGATCATCCATTACAACCGCCACACGTCCTCACTCCATTCATGACCATAACATGACGCGGATTCTTCGGTTTCGCTTCCCTAGACTACGGACCTGTCTAGGCTTCATTGATCTTCAGACAGCCGTTGAAGTCATCACAATCTTCACTCTCATAAACAAAGTCTCCGGATTCTATGGCATATTATCCTTATTTACCGGTATGCCGTCCCAACTCGAACTATTGCTGAATCTTCAGGGGCGGATATGACGGCATTGCAGATGAGCATGTACATTTGGTCAATCTTTGGAACTATTGTCTGTTTATGGGCCTTGAACTGTATCCGTCATGTACGTCTGGACACAGGATTAAAATGCTGATTCGAAAGGAAAAACCCATGGAACTCGTAGCATATGCTTACTTCTTCGTCATCGATTTCCTAGTTAACATCCTCTACACTTTCATTTTCGCAGCAATATGGTATCTCATCGTCTCCAATTCAAATACATCTCCTCCTCTCGAGAACTTAAAGTCTGCGGTTGGCGGTGTTGATCCATTACTCGACGACGTGACCAAGGTCAATATCATTGCAACACCAGCTCCAAATCCGCTGAGAGGACAAGACGCAAGTCTTCTAGCTGAGACTGGGTCAGCGGGTCAAGAAGATCCTGGAGGGTTTTGGTACAGTACTGTCTCGATTGGCTTCTTTTGGCTTCTTAAAATTTATTGCATTCTTATTGTGTTTTCGTATGCTAGGAGTTTGATTGTGAGGGCAAAGATACAAGCTGGAACGGTGTCAACGGGTAGTAATTCGTGGAGGGGGAAGATAGAACGGCGGATGATAGCAGGGGATTACTGGAGGGAGGATGAAGATGACTATAAACAGAATGCCAATGGTGTTGTAGTGACAAGCACTTAGAGCGAGAGTACATGAAAACTGGTAATGGTTAATTGGATGAAGGTTGGCTTGAGATACTATATTCCACCAAGACGGATTTTGAGTTCGCTGGTTCAACTATTTTCTGAGCTTAATATTCTTCTCCCTGTCTTTCAAACAGGTCTTTTACTAACCATACATAGCGGCCCTGGGCTTCTTCCCGTGGCATACCTAAAGTCAATTAGAATAATGATATTGGGAACATTACCGCGAACCGCATTCCACGCCTCCCATTTCTTTCTGCCTTTGAAATCCCACCACGGGGGTATTCCAATATTACAATCACCGAATTTGCCTTGCTTATACCTGGAACATTAGTCGATTCTCAATACCTTGGTGATCATACAGTCCGTAAAGAGTCAGCATATTGTCGCTTGATAGACTCTCAGGGAGATCCCATACTCTATCAGCAGCAAAGTCAAAGTCTTCAGCAGTTGATCTTCTGTATAATGACATGGTGGTGGAAATGATAATAAGGTTCAGCGGATTATGATGTTTAAATGGAACTTGACTCGCGTGACTCCGATGTGAGACATCATATGCTTTCAAATGCATTGAGTTCAGATGGACATTTATTGAACAACTATCTTGATTCCAGCCATCTGAGATATGAAACATAGAGATGTCTAGATGTTACGTTGAGATGGTCGGTGACAAGCGGTGTGGGCGGGGTTGCGCGAAATCTGGGGCGTCGGTTAAAAAATCCCATCTGAAGGGCCTTAATCGGATTATTTCAAGTCAACAAATTTCTTTGTTACTGCACACCAACAAAAAAAATTCTGTGTCGCTCTCGCCTCCGTTTCCAAGGCCCATTATGGCATCTCCAATTTCGCTCTTCCTGCTTCTTCTCTGCTTGATATTTTCATCCAAGTTGGCCTGTGCTCAAACACAGAGCATTTATTTGACCAACTGCGACTGGTGCGCTAGTGTACTTTACCCCTGAATTTTTTGGTTACTGACTCTGCGATAGCACTTTTCCTCTTGCCACCAACCTACCAGTGCTCCAGACTCTGTAATCTTCACTCAATGCTATTGCGATACTTCCTTCCAAGCAGTTTATTCTACCTGTCTCACCTCCTGCGGTTGGGAATCCGCTGGCATCCCACCGCTTTCAGTTATCACATCATCCTGCAACGGATTCGTTAACAACGCAACTCCTCAAACAGCAACATCTCCTACTCCTACCGGAAACACTCCCGCTAGAAGTACTACCCCTGCTGCCTCCTCAGTGGCTACTGAGGGCAGTAATCCCCCTGCTACCTTCAGTACCACTCCTTCCACCTCTTCTCAGGGTACTAAGATTACCTCTTCAGGTGGCGGAAGTGGTTCTACGAAATCGGCAAGTTCGAATGGCAATGCGATGACTGCTAGTAGCGGAATTGGAGACAGATGGGAAGATCGTGGTCTATTGTTTAGGTTGGAAGCGGCTCTCATTGCTGGTCTTGTTGTTGTGTGGATCTTTGGATGGCTTTGATGAGATGAATTTTCTGGAATGTGGATTGAGGTCCCGACGTTGATTCCGTCGGGATACTCTGATTTGGAATGTATGTACATTATGGTTTATGATTCCAATGCATTGTGGAGCGAAGCATTTATATTTTAATGAAATGGCTTGAATTTCCTGTGTCTCGAGATGAGGTTCTGTCCCAGATCAATGTGGCATTCCACGACCCTTCGAATACAACTCGTAAATTCAGAAACACGCCAGTCTTTATAAAAGTGATACCAGAAATATGAACACTACCAGTTATGCAAAAACCGTCCCTTCATGCCATCCCATCTGTCATATGTCCTCACACTCATTCTTTTGGATATTCCTTCTTTAGCAATCCACGCAATTCATCGGAAACCTTCACCTCGGGCTCTTTCCCGGCCTTGGCATCTTCCGCATTCTTCCGGTCAATCAACTCTATGGTTCCTTGGAACCGATAAAAGAGGACCTCGGCTCGAATTAAAGTAGACTCCAGATCGATCGTCATACTCAAATCGTTGATATATTTCAACACTTCATCGAATTCACGAAGATGCTCTACAACGTCAGTACTCACTAAACACTAGTCCATACCCATTATGACTTCCTTGTGTTTGTCAAGGATTGCAAGAGCAATGAATAAGTGGAATTGACCAGACAAATAATCTGTCCAAAGAACTTCCCACAGAGTGCAAACATCATCCCAGGAGAATTCCCGCTTAAACCATACCAGAATTTGTCTGAATAAGAAAAAGAATTCATCTGATCCAGATTTTTCAAGGTGAGCGTATAACTTGGGAATCATCAGTTTCGTCAACTGTTTGAGTGTGAGAAGTTGTCGTCTCATTCCACTTTGATTCATGAGGAAATTGTATTTCTATGGTCAGATGTTGGAAAAGGATGATAGTACCATTCGCTCCATGAATCCGCAGAAACACCAGAAGGCATCGGAATCATCTTGCATAATCGCATATACCACGCTCAACATGTCACTCATACCTTGGACATAACCGACCTCCTTATTGTCGTACATGTTGTATGTCATCAACATATCCTTCAACATCTCTAGATGTGCATTTGTTCCAGAGTACTGGCTATCTGGATCAGGGTGCGGCAAGTCCTCTTCCATAAAAGGACTAATGGTACGATCCGTTCGATGGACATCTTTTTCGATTCGTGACTTTTGGTCTAAAAACCAGGGATCTTGTTGGAGATCGACATCATCCCACCATTTAGCTTTTAGCCTGACGTACTCGTCCCGTTTACTCCGTCTAATAGCTTTGCGTTCGTCATCAGATGAACTCCAAGGATATAATCCCAATAGGAATTTCCAGACTTCAGGACGAATAGATGGATCAACACCCTGCAATTAACTTGAGGGATAAGATATGAGTTACCCCATGAAAAACAGCCTCCTTGACTTCAACTGTAGAAATACTGAGATGACCGGTATGATCAAAGAATTTCCTCCACGTCCTCTCATCCAAAGGCTTCTTTCTCTCTACTCTTTCAGGTAACTCGTTCTAACGGTCAGTCATGCATATCTCAGAGAGAATCATACACATAAGACCTGGTATCCACCACCCAACTCACTTAATTCCTCCCAACCATCCGCTCCGCGACTTCCACTACCCCAAATATTCCCAACTTCCTCTCCTCTCTTACTCCTTTCCCTCTCCGCCTCTTCAGCTACCCCAGCAGCCCACCTTGCCAAATACTCCCTTGCAGAATCATATTCACCAGCATATCTCTGCACCTCCTTACTCTTCACAATATTTCTCATTTGGAGAGGTAAACGTGGAATGATTTGTTCCTTGACGATAGGTTGTTCAAGAATATCGATTGCTGTTCTTCTTCCAAAAGCAGTGACTCTAGCAAACTTTTCAAGAAGACTCCATCGTGCTTCCTTTAGACGTGCAGTGATGGGAT
>Ga0335072_10008316_pt1 | contig 15052 bp, 10 predicted proteins | sample Lox_Sample_21_FD_206725 | JGI IMG/M metagenome (GOLD analysis project Ga0335072, IMG submission 206725) | Soil microbial communities from Loxahatchee National Wildlife Refuge, Florida, United States - Lox_Sample_2.1 | ecosystem: Environmental > Terrestrial > Soil > Wetlands | place: USA... | reverse complement strand
GATCACGCGCGCTACGGAGGCAGCGGCCTCGGCAATGAGGGGCCGCTGATGCCCGAGCCGCGTCATTGGCATGGCCATCCGCAGTCGCTGACACTGACGCTGCCGCCGCTGGGCGCGATCTATCTGGCACCTCAACCATGAGGACTCTGACGGCGGGGCGGCCCTATCCGTTGGGGGTCACGGTCGACGCGCTCGGCGCGAATTTCGCGCTGTTCTCCGCGCATGCGGAAAAGGTCGAGTTGTGCCTTTTCGATCCTCAGGGAAGGCGCGAGATCGAGCGCATCACGCTGCCCGAGAACAGCGAAGGCGTGTGGCACGGGTATCTGAGCGAGACGCGCCCGGGTCAGCTTTACGGCTACCGGGTCCATGGTCCCTATGCGCCGGAAGCGGGGCATCGCTTCAACCCGCACAAGCTGCTGCTCGACCCCTATGGGCGAGAGCTCAACGCGCCGCTGGTGCTGTCGGATCTGCATTTCGGCTATCGCGTCGCCAACCCGCGCGGCGATCTCTCTCTGGACCGGCGAGACAATGCTCGAGTGATGCCCAAATGCCGCATCGTCGATGAGAGCTTTCCGTGGAGCGACGACAAGCGCCCGCACCGGCCGTGGCGCGACACGGTCATCTACGAGATGCATGTCGGCGGCTTCACCCGGCAGCTTCCGCATGTCAACGGGGCGACGCGCGGCACGTTTGGAGCGCTGCGGTCGCGGGCGGCGATCGACCATCTGCTGCGACTTGGCATCACGGCGGTCGAGCTGTTGCCGGTGCAGGCGACCGTCGATGATCGCCATCTGATCGAGCGCGGCCTGCATAATTACTGGGGCTACAACACGATCGGGTTCTTCGCGCCCGATCGGAGATTCCTGGGGCCGGGCGATCACCAGGAATTCAAGCACATGGTCGCGGCGCTCCATGCCGCCGGCATCGAGGTCATCCTGGACGTCGTCTACAACCATACCGCAGAAGGAAATCACCTCGGCCCGACGCTGTCGTTTCGCGGCATCGACAACGCGACCTATTACTGGCTGAGCCCGCAAGAGCAGCGCTACTACGCCGATTTCACCGGCTGCGGCAATTCTCTTTGCGTCATGCGGCCGCGCGTTCTGCAGATGGTGATCGATTCGCTGCGCTATTGGGTCGAGGTGATGCATGTCGACGGATTCCGCTTCGATCTTGCGAGCACGTTGGCGCGCGGATTGGGCGGGTTCGACGTCAATGCGCCGTTCCTCGATGTCATCGGGCAAGATCCCGTGCTTTCCCAGGTGAAGCTCATCGCGGAACCATGGGATTTGGGCGAAGGAGGGTATCAGGTCGGCAATTTCTCGCCGGGATGGTCGGAATGGAACGACCGCTTTCGCGACACGATGCGGCGCTTTTGGCGGGGCGACGGCGGCGTCATTGGCGAAGCGGCGGCCCGGATCGCGGGCTCGGCCGACATCTATGGCCACCATGGCCGCCATCCGCGTGCCAGCATAAATTTCATCACCGCGCATGACGGGTTCACGCTGCAGGATCTCGTCAGCTACGACGGCAAGCACAACGAAGCGAACCAGGAAAACAACGCCGACGGCACCAGCGAGAATCTGAGCTGGAACTGCGGGGTCGAAGGACCCTCCGACGATGCGGCCATCATCGCCTTGCGCCGTCAGCAGCGGCGCAACTTCCTCGCTTCCCTCTTGTTGGCGCAGGGCGTCCCCATGCTGCTTGCGGGCGACGAGATCGCGAACAGCCAGAACGGCAACAACAACGTCTATTGCCAGGACAACGAGATCGGGTGGATCGATTGGTCGCGCCTCGGCGTCGACGGTGATGACCTCTCGGATTTTGTCGCGCGATTGATCACCATGCGACGCGTGCATGGCCTGTCGCTCGACCACTTCCCGGTGGGAAAGGGACATCGCCACACGGGACGCACGGAAATGCTGTGGTTTCGCGCCGATGGCGAAGAGATGAAGGAGCCGGATTGGGCTTTTCCCGACGCCCGGTTTCTGGCGGTCGTGCTGGACACCGAGCCCGAACCGGCGCTCATGCTTCTCAACGGGCATTACGAGCCGTTGAAGATCGTCCTTCCCCGGTCCTCCGGCATCGGCGTCTGGCGGATGACCATCGACACGACCAAGCCTACCGGCCTCACGGCGGGCCAGCTCGAGGCGGGACAGGAATTCGAGATGCCGCTGCGGTCGCTGATCCTTGCCTTTGGCGAGGCCGCATGACGCGCGCTCATGCCATGAGATGGGGCGCAACGGTCGAACCCGGCGGCGCGACGTTCCGCCTGTGGGCGCCTGCCGCCGGCGCCGTGGAGGTCGAGTCTGGTGGCACACGCACGGCGCTTAAGCGTCGCGAGGATGGCTGGTTCGAGCGCACGATCCCGGGCGCGGGGCCCGGCGATCGGTATCGTTTCATCGTCGACGGCCGCTCGGTTCCGGATCCGGCCTCGCGGTTTCAGCCCGATGACGTGGAAGGGCCAAGCGAGCTCATCGATCCGCAGTCCTTCGCGTGGACCGATGATGCGTGGAAAGGCCGTCCCTGGCACGAGGCCGTGATTCTCGAGCTTCACGTGGGCACCTTCACCGCCGAGGGCACATACGCGGCCGCCGCCGCGCAGCTCGATCGGCTGGCGCGGCTCGGCATCACGGCGATCGAGTTGATGCCGCTCGCGGATTTCGCGGGCGCGCGCAACTGGGGCTATGACGGCGTTTTGCCGTTCGCGCCGGATTCCCGCTATGGCCGGCCGGAGGCCCTGAAGGCGCTTGTCTGCGAAGCGCATCGGCTTGGCCTCATGGTGCTGATCGATGTGGTCTACAACCACTTCGGACCGGCGGGAAACTATCTGTCGCTCTATGCGCCGCCGTTCTTTGCCAAGCGCGATACGCCCTGGGGACAGGGGCTCGATTTCTCGTCGCGGCACTTGCGCGATTTCTTCATCGACAATGCGCTTTATTGGGTCGAGGAATTCCACGTGGACGGGCTACGGTTCGACGCGGTCCACGCCATCGCCGACGACAGCGACCCGCACTTCCTCGACGAGCTTGCCGAGACGGTAAGGGCGCGACAACCGCCCGGACGTCTCGTCCATCTGGTGCTGGAGAACGACCGGAACGAAGCGCGCTTCCTGAGGTCCGGTTTCTATGACGCGCAGTGGAACGACGATTTCCACCACGTGATGCATGTCCTCCTGACCGGCGAAGCGGACGGCTACTATGCGGACTATATCGACCGGCCGCTCGACAAATTGGGCCGCGCGCTGACCGAAGGGTTCGTCCATCAGGGCGAATGGTCGGAATTTCGCGCAGCCGCGCGGGGCGAGCCGAGCCGGCACCTACCGCCCATCGCGTTCGTCAACTTTCTTCAGAACCATGACCAGATCGGCAATCGCGCCTTTGGCGAAAGACTGACCCGGCTTGCGCCCGCCCCGGCGCTCGAAGCCGCGACGGCCCTTCAACTCCTGGCGCCGGGAATACCGCTCCTCTTCATGGGCGAGGAACTGGGCGCCGACGCGCCATTCCTGTTCTTTTGCGATTTCGGGGGCGATCTCGCGGCCGCGGTTCGCGACGGGCGTCGGCGCGAATTCGCACGCTTTCCTGCTTTCGCGTCGGAGGAAGCGCGGCGGCGAATTCCCGATCCGCTCGCGATCGAGACTTTTGAGAAGAGCCGCATCGATGGTGCCATCGCCCGGCCGGACGCGGCCCGAAGCGATCTTTATCGCCGTCTCCTGGCTGTCAGGCGCGACGAGATCGCGCCGCATCTCGCCGCAAACGGCGCCGTCGACGCGGATCACGCAGTCGTCGCGGGCGTTCTGACCGCGCAATGGCGCTTTTCCGATGGCGCGCGCCTTGCCCTTGCCGCCAATCTGACGCGCGACCCCAGACCCTGGGCTCCGCCTTCCGGCGATTGGCGTCGAATTTGGGGTCCGGCCAATGCGGACCCGCTGCCGCCTTGGACCGTCATCTGGATGGCCGCACGACCATGAATCGGGCGAGCGACTGGGGCATCGAGACGGAGTATCGCGATGTGTGGGGGGCGCTTCGCACCGCGCCCGAGGCAACCGTCGCACGCCTCCTCGACGCGTTGGCGCAGGGTGCGCCCGTGGCGTCCGACGCCGCCCCCGATCCGGTCCGCCCTTGCTTTCGCCCGCCATGGTTGGCGCATGACAGGGCGTGGGGCGTTGCGGTTCAGCTTTATGGGCTGCGCTCGCCGCGGAACTGGGGCATCGGCGATTTCACGGACCTGCATCGCCTTGTCGAACTGGCGTCCGATGCGGGCGCCGATTTCGTCGGCGTCAGCCCTATTCACGCGCGCTATGCGGCGGACCCGTCGCGCATCAGCCCCTATTCGCCGTCAAGCCGCGAATTTATCGATGTTCTGTTCATCGATCCGCTCGCGATGCGGGCCTATGCCACCATGCCCGATGCGCATGCGATCGTGGCCGACGCCGCTTTCCAACGCGGGCTCGCCGCTATGCGGAACAGCGACCTGATCGATTATGGCGAGGTCGCGCGGTGTAAGATGACGCTGTTCCGGCACGTCTTCGACGGATTTCGGGACCGCATCGCACGCGGCCACGACGGCGATCTCGCATCGGACTTCGCCCGGTTCCGCGCCGACCGCGGCGACGCGTTGCGGCGCTTCGCCATTTTTCAGGCCCTGTCCTGCCAGCCTGGCTTCGGCACCGACTGGCGCGCGTGGCCCCACTCATTCCGCGATCCGGCAAGTGCGGATGTGGCGCAATTCGCCGCGGCCAATGAGCGCGAGGTCCTTTATCACGAATATCTGCAATGGGAGGCCGATGCGCAGCTTGCGCGCTGCGCCGCTGCCGCGCGAAGCGCCGGGATGCGGATCGGGCTCTATCTCGACCTTGCGGTTGGAACCGATCCTGGCAGCGCCGAATCCTGGAGCGACCGGGGCCAGGTGATCGAGGGATTCCATATCGGCGCGCCGCCCGATGCCTGGAACGAATGGGGGCAGGATTGGGGCCTTGCCGTTCCCAACCCCTCCGCCTATGCGCGAGATGGCGGCCATTCCTATCGCCGGTTCCTCGCCGCCGTGATGCGGCATGCGGGCGCCATACGGATCGATCACGTGCTTGGACTCCATCGCCTGTTCCTCGTGGAGCAAGGCGGATCGGCGCGCGACGGCGTCTATCTCCGCATGCCCGCCCATCGCGTGTGCCAGATGCTTGCCGATGAAAGCACGGCGCACCGGTGCATCGTCATCGGCGAGAATCTCGGCACGGTGCCGGAAGGCTTCGCGGACCTGCTGTCGCGTTACGGCATAATGGGCTGCGCCCTCCTGACCTTCGCCAAGGATGGCCCCCGGTTTCTGTCGCCGCAGGAATACCCCCAAGACGTGCTGGTCGCGATCTCGACGCATGATCTGCCGCCGCTTGTGGGCTTCTGGTCCGGCGCCGACCTCGACCTGCGGCGGGCGCTCGGGCTCTATCCCGACGAGGCGGCGTGGCAATCGGCTCATGCGACGCGTGACGCGGACCGCGCCGCGATGCGGCAGGCCTTTGCCGCGGCGGGGCTCGAACCCGGCGACGACATGCCCGGGACCGCGGTCGCGGCGCACCGGTTCCTCGCGCGCACGCCATGCCGCCTCTTCGTCGTGCAGATGGAGGATCTCGCAATGGAGCGGGATCAGCCGAATTTTCCCGGGACCGACGGGCGGAATCCCAATTGGCGGCGCAAGCTTGGCCGGGATCTCGACGCGATCTTCGGCGACGAGAGAGCCACGGCGATCCTCGACGCGATCCGCGCTGAACGACCAACCGGCCCGCGTCGATGAATGGCCGCTCGCCTTTCGATCTGCCCGGCGCCACCTATCGGCTGCAACTGAGCCACGACTTCACCTTCGATCAGGCCGCGGCGATCGTCCCCTATCTCGCGGCGCTCGGGATAACCCATGTCTATTCATCGCCCTTCCTCAAGGCGCGGTCCGGCAGCACGCACGGCTATGACGTGGTCGACTACAACCAGCTTGCCCCCGAGCTTGGGGGCGAGGAGGGGTTTGCGCGGCTCCATGATGCGCTTGATGCGCACGGCATCGGCCTGATCCTCGATTTCGTGCCGAACCATATGGGTATCGGCAAGGCCGACAATGCATGGTGGCTCGATGTGCTCGAATGGGGGCAGGCGTCGCCCTTCAGCCGCCATTTCGACATCAACTGGACGCCGGCGAACCGGAATCTCGTCGGCAAGCTCCTCGTGCCGATCCTTGGGCAAAGCTACGGCGAGACGCTCGTGGCGGGCGAGATCGAGTTGCGCTTCACCGCAAGCGAGGGAACGCTCGATTTCTGGTACCACGACCATCGCCTGCCGCTGAAGCCCAGGGACTATCCGACGATCCTCGCGCCGCTCGTTCATGTCCCGGCGGTCGATCTAGCACTCGGTCGGCTCGCGGATGCGATCCTGGGCGACGGCGCCATCGCCTATACGCGCGAGGTCGCGGCGGCCGCGAAAAAAGCGCTTGCCGAGGCCGCTCAGGATGCGGAGACGATGAGCGCCATCGAGGACGCGCTCGCGCCTTATCGTGGCCATTTCGGCGTGCCGGACAGCTTTGCCACCCTGCACGCCTTGCTCGAGACGCAATCCTATCGACTGGCGAATTGGCGAAGCGCCGCGGACGACATCAATTACCGGCGCTTCTTCGATATCGGCGACCTGGCTGGCATCCGGATGGACCGGATCAAAGTGTTCCACGATGCGCACGCCTTGGTCGGGCGCCTTCTCGCAGAAGGCCGCATCCACGGCTTGCGCGTCGACCATGTCGATGGTCTTGCCGACCCGCGCCGTTATTGCCGCCGCCTTGCCGCGTTCGCGGCAACGATCGCGCCGCGCGCTGCCGGCGGCCGCCGGTCCAGGCCCTATCTCGTGATCGAGAAAATTCTGGCAGCCGACGAGCGACTGCGCGCCGACTGGCCGGTCGCCGGGACCACGGGCTACGACTATTTGGCGCTGGTGAACGGGCTCTTCATCGACCCGACCGGCTATGCGCGGCTGAAGCGCGATTGGCAGCGTTTCACCGGTTATGGCGGCTTGCTCGACGACGACATCTATCAGTGCCGCCGCTTGATCATGGACCGCAGCCTTGCGAGCGAATTGACCACGCTCGTCAATTGGCTTGCCGAGATCGCGGAGACCGACTGGGCCACCCGGGACTTTACGAGGAAGCGCCTGCGTGACGCGTTGACCGAGATCGTCGCCGCGTTCACCGTCTATCGTACCTACGTCACGACGGCAGGGGCCGACGGCGAGGACCGTCGGCGCATCGCGGAGGCCATCGCGCAGGCCCGCGCGCGTTGGACCGAGGCCGACGGTCAAATCCTAGACTTCATCGGGTCTTTGCTCACGCTCGACATCGCGATCGGCAATCCCGGACATTATTCGAGCTGCCGCGATCTGATCCTCCTCTTCCTGGCGCGGTTTCAGCAATATACCGGCGGCATCGCGGCAAAGGCGATCGAGGATACCCTGTTCTACCGCGTGACGCCGCTTGCATCGGCGAACGAGGTCGGCGCCGATCCGCGCTCGCCCGCGACAAGCCTCGATGGGTTTCATCGTGCGATGGCCGATCGTGCCGCCCACTGGCCGCACGCCCTGCTCGCATCGGCGACCCACGATACCAAGCGCGGCGAGGACACGCGCGCGAGGCTCGACGTGATCAGCGAGATGCCCGACGAGTGGGCGCGCCGGATCGCGCGCTGGCACATGTATAACCGCCCCTTTCTTGGCGAAGCGGGCGGCGCCCCTGCGCCCACTCTCAACGACGAATATCTGCTTTATCAAACCATCGTTGCGACCTGGCCGATGCGCATGGGCAGCATCATGCGATCAAGCGCCGCGCGACAGGACTATGTCGAGCGTCTCAAGGCCTATGCGCTGAAGGCGAGCCGCGAGGCGAAGCTGTCAACCTCGTGGACCAAGCCCGATGAAGGCTACGAGAGCGCGTTTTGCGCGTTCATCGACGGCATTTTCGCCGAGGCGGCCAAAAACCCGTTTCTCGCGAGCGTCATGCGCTTTCTTCCGCCGGTCCTGCGTCTTGGCGCGATCAACGGCCTGACGCAGCTCGTGTTGAAGACGACGCTGCCGGGGGTGCCGGATTTCTATCAGGGCACCGAGCTCTGGGACCTGAGCCTCGTCGATCCCGACAATCGGCGCCCGGTGGATTTCGCCGCTCGCACGCGCATGCTCGGTGGGTTGGAGACCACCAGCCTTGCGGCCGCACGGGACATGTGGCGCGATGGGTGGCTCAAAATCTTCCTCGCGCAACGCCTTCTTTCGCTGCGTGCGCGCCTGCCCGATCTGTTTCGATCCGGCAGCTATCGTCCCTTGGCCGTGGAAGGGCCGGACCAGGACCATGTCGTCGCCTTTGCCCGACAGTGGGAGGGCAAGGAAGTGGTCGTCCTTGCCTGCCGCTTCCTGGCCGACAGGCTTCGCGGCGATCCGTCCTCGTTGTGGCCGGCAGGCGCGCTTCCGGGGCCGATGCACATCGCCGACATCGCCAGCCGCCCGTGGCGCGAGCTTTTCTCCGATGCGGTGATCCGATCGTGCTCGCAAGGCCTCGCGGTCGCCGATGCGTTAGCGACGCTGCCGGTTGCCGTGCTCCACGCCGACTGAGCAGCCGAAGGGCGGCAGGCGCAGGCCTCCCTCGCAGGGCGGCGTGACAAAGGAAAGCTCTGCGGCGCTTTCAAAGGGCGGCAGAAAATCCGCCGGCAGGGTCACCGGTTCGGGCGCCAGGTTGAACACCGCCAGCACATTGTCGTCGTCGAGGCGCCGCCGCCATCCGACCACGGGTGCCGGCACGTCGATGAAGCGAAGGTCGCCTTCGATGAGGGCGGGATGTCGTTTGCGCCACGCCAGCATCTCGCGGCAGGCCTGCAGCGTCGAATCGGGCGCCGCCGCGACGCGGTCGGCGGCAAGCGCGTCATGCGCTGGGCTGACCGGAAGCCACGTTGTCGACGCCCGCGAGAATCCCGCATTGGGCGCGCCCGCGACCCACGGCATCGGGGTTCGCGCGCTGTCGCGTCCGGCATAGGACGGATAGAATCGCCGGCCGAACGGATCGCGGATCGCGTCGCGCGGAAGTCGTGATCCGGGCAGGCCCAGTTCCTCACCCTGATAGAGGCAGACACTACCCGGCAATGACAGCAGCAGCGCGTTGGCGAGCTTTGCGAACGACGCCTGGTCTCTCAGGTCCGGGTTCCACCGCGAGGCGACTCGTTCCACGTCATGATTGCTGAACGACCAGCAGATCCAGCCGCTTCGGTTGAGGTCGGCCGCGCTGGCAATCCATTGCCGCATCTCGCTGGGCGTGAAAGCGGACTTCATGACGCGCAGCGTATAGGCCATGTGCAGCCTGGTTCCGGCGGTCACTGCTGCGATCCTGTCGAAGGCGCCAACCTCGCTCGATATTTCACCCATCGTCACGAGGCCGGGAAACCGGTCGGTGAAGGCGCGAATCCGCGTCGCGAGGTCGACGATCGAGGCCCCGCTCATGTCATGGACATGCCGCTGCAGACGGAAGGGATTCCAGGGCATCTCGGCAGGTCGCGGCATCAGCGGCGGATTGCTGGCGAGCGATTCGTCGTTCAGCATGAAGTCGACAGCGTCGAATCGGAACCCGTCCACGCCGCGCGCGATCCAGAACTCGGCGTTGGAAAAATGCGCGGCGAGCACGCCGTCGCTGCGCAGGTTGAGCTTGGGCTGAGTCGGCAGGAAATGGTGGAGATAATATTGCCGGCGCCGGGGACTCCAGTTCCAGGCGCTGCCGCCAAAGACGGATAGCCAGTTGTTGGGTGGTCCCCCGTCCGCCGCTGGATCGGCCCAGATGTACCAATCCGCCTTCGGTCCGCGAGGGCACTCCTCGCTTTCGGCAAACCACGGGTGCTCGCTCGAGCTGTGGCTCCAGACCAGATCGATGATCACCTTGAGCCCGAGATCGTGCGCGCGCGCGATAACGGCGTCGAAATCGCGCAACGTCCCGAACCGCGGATCGACGCTGCGGTAATCGGCGACGTCATAGCCGTAATCGTGCATGGGCGAGGGGTGGAACGGCGACACCCAGATAGCATCAACGCCCAGCGCCGCGATGTAATCGAGTCGGCTCAACAATCCCGGAAGATCGCCGAAGCCGTCGTCATTTCCATCGCGGAAGCTGGGCAGATAAATCTGGTAGATGGCGCCGCCGCGCCACCATTCTTGATTGGCTCTCACCTGTTAACTTGACGAATAGTGCGATCGAGGCCCGTTAGTTGCCGCCGGCCCGCGACGACGAAGGTGGCTTCCACGGCCCCTGCGGTCGCACCATGTCGGCGCATTTGAAGTCTACCGCAGAAACGCCATGGGATGCCACGGCTTCTCGCCATTCATCAATCCAAGACGGTGCCGCCGAGGCTAGCAGAGCCTCTGCACCGAAACCGCAGGGTGCCGGAAGCTGCCAATCCGGCGCCACGACGGGCGCCGGCGAAGAGACGGCCACCGGCGAAGCGTCCTGCGCGCGCGCGAAGGCGATGCTCACGAAAGGCAATGCGAAGCCGCTCGCAAAGGCTAGCGCGAACAAGGGAATGGGACGGTTAAGTCTCATCGAGCCCTCCTTCTTGCCAAGGGGAAGGTCCAAGGACGTTACAGAGACCTAACCCTGGAGGGCTCGTTCCGGTTCCCGCTTGCTATGCCTTACCAGGCGGCGGGTTTTCCGACCTTTTCGGCCGCCTCGTTGGGGTCAAGATTGGGGTCCCATTCCCGGCCGATATAGCGCTTCCCGGTAACGCCGTCCGAATCGCGCGACATTAACCATTGGATGGGAGCCCGCATCACGTCGGGCTGTATCAGCGACTGGCGGTCGGGAGCGACATTCGTCGGCACCATGCGCGTGTTGGCCATGCCGCCCGGAACCAGCACGTTCGCGGTGACGCCGGTGCCCGCCATGTCCTTGGCCCAGATCGCCGTCGCCGCCTCGAGCCCCGCTTTGGCCGGCCCATAGGGCGTCTCGCGCACCATGGTGGTATAGCTCGTGGTCACGTTAACGATCTTGCCGCGTCCTTGCGCGATGAGGCGCGGGGCGAGCGTCCGGGCCATGATGAAGGGGCCGGTGAGGTTGGTGTCGATGCGGCTTTTCCAGATGTCCACATCGACCTCGTAAAAGCGCATCGGCTTTTTTGGGTCGGGGTGGTGGACCGGCCCGAGGCCGGCATTGTTGACAAGCCCGTCGACCCGGCCGAACGCGGTCTCGGCGGCCGTGATCGCGCTTGCGGCTTGCGCCGGATTTCGCACGTCGCACCAGAACGGCCGAACGCGGTTACCGGCCTGGCGGTCGCGCGCGGCCGACAACAATTCGTCCATGAACCGGCTGCTGCTTTCGAGATCGAAAGCGGCGACGCTGGCGCCGGCTTCCAAAAGCGCCAACGTCATGGCGCTACCCAAACCGCCGGCAGCGCCGGTGACGATCACGACTGTCCCTTTGAGATCGGGTATCGGCATGGATTCCTCCTCGTTTCAGCCGATGATGAGGCGGGCCCGGCAGCGACACAAGCGGCGAGCCGCGGCCGCGCCAAGGTCGGGCTTTGATTGCGTGAAAGGACGGCTATGATGCGCTCATTCGCCGTCGGTTGAATGAGAAATCTCGGGGGAGACTCCATGGCGGATCGGACATGAAGCTCGGCACGTTCGTCTTTCCCACCGCCGCCGATCCGCGCGATGACGGGCGCGTCATCAAGGAGGCGATGCATGAAGCGCTGCGTTCGGAAGAGCTGGGCATGGATGCCGTGTGGTTCGCCGAGCATCATTTCGACGGCATGTGCGCCTATGTCGATCCGGTGGTGTTTGCCGCCGCGGTCGCCAAGGTCACGCGCCGCGTCCGGGTCGGCTTTGCCGTGGTGCAAGCGTCGCTTCATCACCCGTTGCGCCTTGCCGAGCAACTGTCGCTGCTCGACCACCTGACCGAAGGCCGTCTCCTCGCCGGGCTCGGCAAGGGCAGCATGTACAACGACTACGAATACGAGGCGTTCGAGATCGACCCGGCCGACGCCTCGGCGCGGTTCGACGAGCTCGAGGACGTCCTGCTCGCGTGCTGGACCGGCGAACGTCTCGTCCACCGCGGCCGATTCTGGAATTTCGACATTCCGATGCTGCGGCCGCGGCCCTATTCGAAGCCGCATCCCGCCCTGTTGCGCGCGATGGGAAGCGAGGCCTCGGTCATCAAGCACGCGCGCACCGGCCGCCCCTTCATGTTCGCGGGGCCCGCCGAGATCGTCCTGGCGCGCGCCGATCTGATGCGCCGCGCGATGGCGGAAAACGGCTTCGGGCCCGACGTGATCGCCGCCGCCTTCGAGCAGTCGTGGGTCTGGCAGCATGTCGTTTGCGCCGCGACCGATCGCGAAGCCCACGCGATCGGGATGCGCGCGGTCGAGGGATATATCGCCTATCGCGAAGCGCTCGGCCTCAAATCGACCTTGGCGCAGATCATGCGCGCGGGCATTGCCGGCGGCGGTCCCCCGCGCGGCTACATCTTCGGCGCGCCGGAGACGGTCGCCGAGAAGCTTATGCCGTTCGCCGAGGCGGGATTGGGCGGCGCCATCATCCGCTTCGATATCGGTCCCATGCCGCCGCATTTGTCGCTCGCGAGCCTCGATCTCTTCGCACGGGACGTGGCCCCAAGGCTGCGTGCGGCGGCGACGTCCCAAACGGTCACCTGACACGGAGGTTTCCCCATGGCGCTCACGCTTTATCACAACGACATGTCGGTCTGCGCGCAGAAGGTGCGCTTCACGCTCGAAGAAAAGGGCCTCTCCTACGAGGACCGGCATCTCAATCTGCGCGCCGGCGATCAGAAGGACCCGGCCTATCTGAAGCTCAATCCCAACGGCTATGTGCCGACCTTGGTGCATGACGGGTTCGTGGTCTGTGAATCGACGGTGATCTGCGAATATATCGACGACGCCTTTCCGACGCCGGCGCTGAAGCCCGCGGACGCTCACGGGCGCGCGCGGATGCGCGGCTTCACCAAGTTCATCGACGCCGCGATCTTTCCCGCGACCGGCATCGTCTCGATGTCGATCGCCTTCCATCATCAATACCATCCCGATGTCCATGCGAAGATGGAGGCGGCCCGGCCCGGCTGGCTCGCCAATTTCCGCAACCTGCAAAAAGGCGTCGACAACCCGCCCTTCCCGAATGCGATCCGCCGGCTCGACCAGATGCTGACCGACATGGAGACTGCGCTTTCCGGGCACGGCAAGCCGTGGCTCACGGGCGACATGTTCACGCTCGCCGATATCGGCAACGCGCCCTATGTCACGCGGCTCGACCATCTGAAATTCCTCGCGCCGATGGTGGCGCGGCGTCCGCTCACGGCCGCCTGGTACGAGCGCCTCAAGGCGCGGCCCGGCTATCAGCAAGGGCTGGCGAAGTGGTTCAACCCGAAATACCTTCCGCTGATGGAGGAGAAGGGCACGCAGGCATGGCCTCGCGTGAAGGAGCTGATCGCCGCCTAAATCGAAATTCCAACAAAGGGGAGGAAACTCATGAAACGCCCGGCATGGCTTTTTTGGCTTGCGGCCGCTTTTCTCGTGTGGGCGGGTTCGATTGCCTCGGCCGACGAGTTGGTTCTCAAATTCGCGACGCTCGACGTGCCGCAGGCGCATCTCAATGTTCGCGTGCATCATCCGTGGGCGGCGAAGATCAACAAGGAGGCCGCCGGCCTCTTCAAGATCCAAGTCTTCGACGGCGAGGCGCTCGCCAACCAGGGCAACATCTATAACCAGGTGGTGAGCAACGTCGTCCAGATCGGCTGGGGCTTGCCGACGCTCGCCGGCAAGTTCCCGCTGATGGCGGTCGCGGCGCTTCCCTATCTGACGGAAACCAGCTCCGAGGTCGCCTCGACGGCACTGTGGCGGCTCTACAAGACCGGCCTGCTCGATCAGGAGTTCGACCAGGTCGTGCCCTTGAAGCTGATCGTCTTCCCGAATTCCGGCTTGCAGTTCCGCAAGAAGCCGTCGACGCTCGACAATCTCGACGGGCTGAAGATCATTGCCGGGTCCAAGATCGCGTCCGAGATCGTGCAGAAGCTCGGCGGCGCGCCACTCTCGTTCCGGATCGACGAATATTACGAGACCTTGCAGCGCGGCACCGCCGATGGTGCGGTGATCGGCTGGACCGCGTTCGACCCGTTCAAGCTGGCCGAGGTCACGCACTATCATCTCGACGTGCCGCTGGGCGGCGATACCGGCTACATCTTCATGGCGCGCAAGGAGTGGGACTCGCTGCCGCCGGCGGTCCAGAAGATCCTGCTCGATAATTCGGGCGAGCGATCGAGCCGCGATTTCGGCAAGTTCTGGGACCAGGTCGTGAAGGAAGGCCGCGCCAACACGCTCAAGCTTCCGGGCCATACCGCGCTGGCCTTGACGCCGGCGCAGGAGAAGGATTGGCACGACCGAATCTCGCCGATCGCGCAGGAGTGGGCAAAGTCTTTGCCGAACGGCGACAAGGTCCTGTCGACCTATGTCGATCTGCTCGCCAAGGTGAAGGCCGGAAGCTGACCGGGCGGCGCTACTGCGCCATCGTCGACACGAGCCAGAGCGCGATCCCCGGAAAGAGGACGAGAAGCACGAGCTTCACGAGGTCGGCGACGACGAAGGGCGCCACGCCTTTGTAGACCGTCCAGATCGAGACGTCGGGCTGGATGCTCTTGAGCACGAAGACGTTGAGGCCGAGCGGCGGATGGATGAGGCCGGTCTCGACGACGCAGATATTGATGATGCCCCACCACAATATGTCGAAGCCCAGACTTTGTACGAGCGGCGTCACGATCGGCACCGTGATGACCATCACCGCGAAGGACTCCATCACCGCGCCCAAGAGCAGGTACGTGACGAGGATCAGCGCCATGATCGCGGTCGGCGACCAGTCGAGATGCGACATGAATTCGGTCGCCGTCTCGGTGAGGCGGCTCACGCCGACGACGAACGAGAAGATCTGCGCCCCGAAGATGAGCCCATAAATAAGGGCCGTCGTGGCGGTCGTGGCGGCCATCACGTGCCAGAAATTCCTGCCCGCCAGCT
>Ga0335072_10008314_pt1 | contig 15055 bp, 10 predicted proteins | sample Lox_Sample_21_FD_206725 | JGI IMG/M metagenome (GOLD analysis project Ga0335072, IMG submission 206725) | Soil microbial communities from Loxahatchee National Wildlife Refuge, Florida, United States - Lox_Sample_2.1 | ecosystem: Environmental > Terrestrial > Soil > Wetlands | place: USA... | reverse complement strand
GACAGCTGACAGCCGCGCCGACCGCTGCGCTGCCGTCCGGCAGGTGATGACCGGATTCGGCCGGATCGGCGGCTCGGTGTCGGCGGTCATCGGCCAGCCCAGCACCGGCCGGCTGCAAGAACTCATCGCCGCCGGCCCGCCGGCCGGCCTGCTTGCCCGCGGGCGCGGGCTGAGCTACGGCGACGCTGCGCTGAACCGGGACGGCATCGTCGTGACTCCGGTCAGCGCCGCGGCAGTCGAGCTTGATCAGGACCGTCAGACCGTGACCGCCAGCGCAGGCACGACCTTCGCGCAGATCCTCAGCCGTATCGTCCCGGCGGGCTTCATCCTGCCGGTACTGGCTGGCACCGCGCACCTGACCGTAGGCGGCGCGATCGCGGCGGACGTGCACGGCAAGAATCACCGTCAGGCCGGCAGCCTGTCGGCCTGGGTCGAGCGGATCGAGTTGCTCGACGGCACCGGCGAAGTGCGGCAGCTCAGCCTGGTGTCCGATCCGCTGGCGCTGCGAGCGACGGTCGGCGGCATGGGGCTGACCGGCGTGGTGCTCAGCGCGACGATCCGGCTGCGGCGGATCGCGACCAGCATGGTCCACGTTGTCTGGCGCCGCGCGGCCAATCTCGACGCCGCACTGAGCATGCTCGAGGCGACGACGGCACAGTACTCAGTCGCCCGGATCGACGCCACCGCTCCTGGCCCATCGCTGGGCCGTGGTGTCGTGGAGCAAGCCGATCATGCGCTCCGGGCCGATCTGTCCGGCACGCGCCACGAGCTGAGCTACCGACAGCGGCAGCCTCGCCGGATTCCGGCCACGCCTGTGCCGCTGGCCACGCCGCTGACTGCACGGGCGCTGGGCAGCCTGCGGTCCGCCGCAGCCGCGAGGGAGCGCTCCGGCCTGGCCGACCTCGCCACCTTCTTTCATCCGTTGGACGCGGTTCAAGGGTGGAATCGGGCACTCGGCCCGCACGGGCTGGTGCGGTACCAGTTCGTGGTGCCGCTCGGCGCCGAGGCCGTGCTCGCTGACGTGCTGGCGTCGGTGCAGCGTCATCGTTGCGCGCCAGTTCGTTGCACGCTCTCCAGGTTCGGCATCGCCAGCGGCGGACCGCTGTCATTCCCGCTCACCGGCTGGTGCCTCGGGGTCGATATGCCGGCCGGCCAGGCTCAGCTCAGCGTCCTGCTTACCGCGCTGGACATGCGAGTAGCCGAGGCGGGCGGCCGGATCTACCTGGCCGAGGACACCAGGCTCGGCCAGTACGCATTCGAGTCGATGTACCGCCAGCTACCCGACTGGCAGGCAGTCAGGGCCCGGCTTGACCCCCGCGGAGTCTTCCAATCCGATCTGGGCCGTAGGCTCGGCCTGTGCTGAGGACCGCATCCAGCGACCGCCACCGGCCGACCGCATCGGCCGGAGCCGACGGGCGGTCCGGCCGCGTGCTGCTGATCGGTGGCACCAGTGAGATCGGACTGGCCATCCTGGCGGCCTTGCAACTCAGCCCGGCAGCCGAAGTCCTGCTCGCCGGCCGGGATGCTCACCGGCTCCAAGCCACTGCAGCCACGCTGCCGTGCCGGGCAACCGTACTTCGCTATGACGCGACTGACTCGGGCGGCGGACCGGCTCTGGCCGCCGCCGCCTTCAGCGGCGGCCCGGTCGACCTGGTGATCTCGGCCGCCGGAGTGCTTACTCCCCAGGACCGCATGGACGCGGCTCCCGACGAGGCTGGCGTGCTCATCGAGACCAATTTCACCAGCCATGTGACAGCGCTGCTCGCGCTGACCGCCCGGATGCGTGCCGCCGGACGCGGCACGATCGTGATCTTGTCGTCGGTGGCGGCGATCAGGCCGCGCAAGGCCAACTTCGTGTACGGCGCGGCGAAAGCCGGCCTCGACGCGTTCGGCCGCGGCCTGGCCGACTCGCTGCACGGATCGGGCGTGCGCGTGCTCCTGGTCAGGCCGGGCTTCGTCATCGGGCGGATGACCGCAGGCATGGAACCGGCGCCGCTCGCATCGACACCCGAGCAGGTCGGCGCTGCCGTGGCGGCCGGACTGGCCGGGCGGGCGAGCCTGATCTGGGTGCCTGCCTCGCTTGGCCCGGCAGCTATCCTTATGCGCCTGATGCCACGGCGCGTGTGGCGCCAGCTGCGCAGATAGCCGGGCAAGCAGGACTCGCCAGTGCGGCTAGGAGAGATCATGCGAGTGCTGGTCGCGGAGGACGACAGCGGGCTCTGCGACGTGTTGGCCCGCGGCTTGCGAGAGCACGACTATGTGGTCGACGCCGTGCGCGACGGCGAGGACGCTGTGCGGTACCTGCGGAGCTACAGCTACGAACTGGTGGTACTCGACTGGCGGATGCCGGGCATGTCCGGGCTGGATGTCGTGCGCTGGATGCGGCGGCACAACCAGCAAGCTCCGGTGCTGATGCTGACGGCGCGCGATGCGCACGCTGACCGGGTTACCGGGCTCGACCAGGGGGCAGACGACTACCTGGTCAAGCCTTTCGATTTCGACGAACTGCTGGCGCGCATGCGCGCGTTGCTTCGCCGCCCGCCGGCGGTCCAGCGGCCCGAGCTTGCCGTTGGCGACCTGCGCTTCGATCCCGCCACCCGCGAGGTTCGGGTGGGCAGCCACCAGCCGGTGCTCACGGCGACCGAGTTCGGGATCCTCGAACTGCTGGTACGTAAGTCGCCGGCGGTCGTCCCGCGACGGTCGATCGCAGTGAACGTCTGGGACGACGAGGCCGATGCGATGGGATCCAACACGATTGACGTGCACCTGGCACGGTTGCGGGCAAAGCTGGCCGGCGGCATGGTCAGGATCGAAACTGTCCGCGGCGTCGGCTACCGCCTCGTGGAGCGGTAGCCGATGCGGCGCGGCACGGTGCCGCCGAAAGTGGTCCACGCGGCGAAGGTCGCGGCGGCCGCCAGCCTCCTCGTCGGCGTTGTCTACGCGGCCTGCGTGACCGTCCTGGACCAGGTGGTCACGGCCCGGCTGACCGAGGCGGTCGATGCCCGGCTTTCCGAGCGGCTCTCCGACGTGCGCGAGATCGGCCTGCACGCGCCGGACGAGGATGACATCGATTCAACCCCGGTCTACTTGTGGCAAGTAGGGCGATCCGGGCCGATCTCGCGGGCCAGTTCCGGCGCGCCGGAACTGCCGTCCAGCATCCGCCTCCGGCCCGACGGCGAGGAAACGGTCTGGCTGTCCGGAGGGCAGTTCCGGCTCATCGGCGGGTCTGAAAACGGCGTCAGGCTGATTGCCGGCCAGAGCCTGCAGAGCGTGGATCACCTGACCGCACTGCTGCGGGATGGCGAGGCTCTCGCGGCTCCGGTCCTGCTGCTGGCCATGTTCGCCGGCGCGCTCACCATCGGGCTGCGCGCACTCTCGCCGGTCGAGCAGTCACGGCGGCGCCAACTCGAGTTCACCGCGGACGCGTCGCACGAGTTGCGCACGCCGCTCAGCGTGATCAGCGCGGAAACCAGCATCGCTCTCAGCGCGCCCCGGGAGCCTGCCGAGTACCGGGCCGCACTGACCCGGATCGAAGGCGAGAGTACCCGGCTGCGGAAGATCGTCGAAGACCTGCTCTGGCTGGCCCGGTTTGACTCCGCGCCGCCACAGCCAGGTGAGGAGCCGCTGGACGTCGCGACGATCGCCGGCCAGTGCGCGGAGCGGTTCCGCGCCGTCGGGGCCACCAGACAGTTCGATATCGAGGTGGTGACGAGCGGATCCGCGCCGTCCTGGATCAGCGCGCCGCCGGAGTGGATCGACCGACTGACCGGAGTGCTGGTCGACAACGCCTGCCGGCACGCCGGCGCGGGCGGCACAGTGCGGATCGCTGTCGCGCATCGCGGCAGCAGGGTGACGCTGACCGTCGAGGACACCGGGCCGGGCATCCCCGAAGAGCTGCGGCCCTGGCTATTTGACCGGTTTCACCGGTCAACCGAACAGGGCGGCAGCGCGGGCCTAGGCCTCGCTATCGCCGACTCGATCGTCGCCTCGACCGACGGGCAGTGGCAGCTCGGCGATTCTGAGCTCGGCGGAGCGCTGTTCGAGGTGTCATGGCGCCGCGCCGTCGTCCGGCAGCACGGCACAGTGCCGCCGGCGAAACCTGTGCCGCCGCCGAAGCCAGGGTCACCAGCAACGACAGAGCCGCCGGCAACGACAGAGCCGCCAGCAACGACAGAGCCGCCAGCAACGACAGAGCCGCCGGCCAAGGCGAGGTCGACGGCCTAGCCGCCGGCTGAACGGTCAAGCCAGCCAACGGCGATATAGGCGGTCACCGCTGCCACGATGATCGGCGGCAGGAGAGCGACGCCGTTGCCATACAGCAGCAGAGTTGCCACGAGCACGGCGGTCATCGGCAGTCTGAGCATCGCGGCGATCATCGCGCCCATGCCGATGGCAATGCCGGCTACCGCCGGGACGCCCGGCAGGTGAGAGAGCGCGACGCCCGCCACCGCGCCGATGAAGACTGCCGGGAAGATCGGCCCGCCGCGGAAGCTGCTGAGCGACACGCCGTACGCGAGCGCCTTGCAGGCCAGCAACAGCACCAGGACGCCGAGCCCGAAGCTGGCACGATGGCTGACGAGCGGACTGAGCTGACTCTGCCCGGAGAACAGCACGTTAGCTGCTGATTTGCCGGTCGCCTGGCTGAACAGGACAGCGAAGCCGGCGACCACCAGTCCTGCCACTGGCGTCAGCACCAGCCGGCGCTGCTCCACTGCGTCCCGCACCAATAGCGCAAGCCGCCGGATTGCCACCGCCAGGGCCGCCGCCGCCAGCCCTGCCAGCAGGGCCAGGCCAATCTCCGCCAGGCTCGGCCGGGCGAGGTGCGGCAGGCCGGGGATGGCGAGCGAGAACGTGCCAAGTCCGCTGAAGTGGCCGAGACCGGTGAATACCAGCGCGCCGATGCCCGACGCCAGCAGGCCGGGAACGAGAACAAGCTCCATCGTTGCGCCTTCGAGCCCGGCTGCTTCCATCAGCAGGAACGCGCCCGCCAGGGGCGACCCGAGTAGGGTGCTGACGGCCGCGAAACTGCCAGCCGAGGCGATGACGACCTTCGCCCGGTCGCCAGCTTCGTCCCGCGCCCGGCCGACCGCCCAGGCAGCTATGCCGCCGCCGAGCGCGAGCAGCGGGGCCTCCGGGCCAAGCACGGCGCCAAAGCTCAGCGTGCAAAGCGCCGCCAGGAACACGCCTGGAATCTGGCCGGGGGCCACCACGCCGCCGGCCTTGAAGCCGTCAGCCGGCTCGTGCCCGCCCGTTCCCGGCAAGAACCTGATGACGAGAGCAACGGCAAGGCCCCCGATCAGCAACAGCGGGAACGCCCACCACAGTGGTGGCCGCGCAAGTCCGACGCCGGACGGCAGGCTGGTGAAAAGCCAGCGTTGCAGCTTGCTGACTAGGGCCAGGAAGCCCCAGGCGAGCGCTGAGACAGGCGCGCCGATGATCGCGGCCAGTACCAGCAGCCGCAGGTAGGCGGGTTCGACGCTGTGATCGCTAGCTCGCCCAGCGCCTACAGCAACGGCTCGTACGGGCCGGCGACCTAGTCGAGCATGCTGCGTCTCCTGGGGCAACCAGACATCCACGGCCAGCCGCATCCCGGTCACCGACTGAAGACGACGCGACCGGTCAACGATCACGCCAGGGATCCTCGCACGGCCAGCCGCTGGAACCCGCGCCGACGTCGACCGTTGCCGCCTCACACCACGCCTTCCGTCACATCCGCCAAGTGCCTGGTGTCAGTCTTAATGACACCCGGCCGGCGAAGGATGTGACCTGATGAGCGAGAGCAGCGAGGCGCCGGGCGCCAGAGAGCGCGACTGGCTGGCGGATCGATTCGAGGAGCACCGGGCACACCTGCACGCGGTTGCGTACCGGATGCTGGGCTCGCTCGACGACGCTGACGATGCCGTGCAGGACACCTGGCTGCGGGTGAGCCGCTCGGGCGCGGACGACGTGGCGAACCTCGGCGGCTGGCTCACCACGATCATCGCCAGGGTTTGCCTGAACATGCTCCGCTCCCGCAACGTCAGGCGCGAGGAGTCGCTGGAGGTGCGCGTCCCCGACCCGGTTGTGAGCCTGGCGGCTGGATCGCAGCCGGAAGATGAGGCATTGCTGGCCGACTCAGTCGGCCTCGCGCTGCTCGTCGTGCTTGATGCACTGACACCCGCCGAGCGGCTTGCGTTCGTGTTGCACGACATGTTCGGGCTACCGTTCGAAGAGATCGCCCCGGTGGCCGGCCGGACTCCTGCGGCGGCGAGACAACTCGCCAGCAGAGCAAGGCGCAGGGTCTCTGGCGCCGGACTCGCTGCGCCAGACACCGACCTGGCCCGCCAGCGGCAGGTGGTCGATGCGTTCTTCGCCGCGGCGCGTGACGGCGACTTCGACGCCCTGCTCTCGTTGCTCCATCCCGGCGTCGTGCTCCGCATCGATGCCGGCGGAGTGCACGCAGCTGCGTCCATGGAGGTCCGTGGTGCAGCGGCCGTTGCCCGGCAGGCGCTCAGCGGCCTGACGACGCTGCTGCGCGCCGTTCGCCTGACCCAGGTCGTGGTCAACGGTGCCGCCGGGGTGGTCGCTATTCGGCGCGACCGGCCTATCACCGTGATCGGCTTCACCATCGCCGATGGCAAGATCGTCGAGATGGACTCGATCGCCGATCCCGAGCGGGTCCGGCGGATCACCGCGGGCGTGTCCGGCGGCAGCGAAACAGGTGCTCAGCCACCAGGGATCTGACGGCTGAGCACCGTGCCAGCGCCGGTTAGCTCAGCGCCGGTTCGCTCGCCGGGGCTGCGATCCGGAGTACGTGAAATGCGGCACTTAGCCTGGACCGGGCTTCTACAGGCGTCGTGGACGGCTCCGGAATGGCGTGTGCCGACCGGGTCAGCCTGGTTAGCACTCAGGTCGCCAGTGACCTGAACCTGAGGCAGGCTCAGTTCGAGGCCGGCGGCGACGGTCCGGCATTGATCGCGGGCCGAGCGGGCCGACAGCAGGTCTAGTGTCGGTGCCTACCCCTAGCCTGCAGTCATGCGGGTTAGGCGACCTGGCGAGGGCTGCGGTGGCTGACGCTGACGACGTGCGGCGCGTGGCGCTGGCCCTGCCACAGGTAGAAGAGGTCGACAGCGACGGCTTCGACTTCCGGGTCGGCGGCAACGGATTCGTGTGGTCATATCCCGAGCGGACGCCGGGCAAGCCGCGGGTCATCCGGACTGACATTGCGGTGTTGTTCGTTGGTGACGAGGCGGAGAAGCAAGCACTGCTGCTGGGCGAGCCGGAGGTCTTCTTCACCACGCCGTCCTATGACGGCTGGCCGCTGGTGATGTTGCGGCTAGCGCAAGTGGATACCGGGCGGCTGGCGGAACTGGTGACCGATGCGTGGCGGATGCGCGCTCCGGCCGACATTGCCAGCGAGCTGGGCCCGATCCACCTCCCCGACGGCCGTTAAAAGGTCGCTTGCGTAGTCCCTCGGTCACGGGCCGAACCTACCGGCCCTACGGGCGTTACCGCGCCCGCGCGAGCAGGCCTAGGTCATGGGCGATGCGCGTGCCAAGGTCGGAGTCGACCTTGCTCCAGTAGTCCCTCACCGCGCGTTCCTGGATCGGGCGCTCCACACCCTGGCTAAGGTGCCCGACGATGTTGCCGGCCAGGTGATCCCGGTCGGTTTGGGACATGACCTCGCGGTAGAGCGTGCCGGGCTGGATGAAGTCACTGTCGTCCTTGTGCGCCTGGTAGGCCGTGCGCATGATTTCGCCTGCCTCCACCAGCCAGCCTGAGTCGTGGTAGCGCCGCGGGTCAGCGTGCGGTCCGCCGTAGCTGTTAGGTGCGTATACAGGCTGGCCGTCGCCGTAGCTGAATCGCATCGGGCCATCCTTGGTGTAGCTATGCACCTCGCTGATCGGCCTGTTGACCGGCAGCTGGAGATAGTTCGGCCCGTTGCGGTACCGGGCAGAGTCACCGTAGGCGGCCATTCGCCCCATCACCATCCGGTCCGGGCTGGGCCCGATGCCCGGCACCATGTTCGACACCTCAAACGATGCCTGCGTGATCTGCCCGAAGAAGTTCTCCGGATTGCGGTTGAGCACCATCCGGCCGACCGGGATCAACGGGTAGTCCTTGTGCGGCCATACCTTGGTGATGTCAAAGGGGTTGAAGCGGTAGTTCACGGCGTCCTGGAAGGGCATGATCTGCATCTCGAGGCGCCAGGACGGATAGTCCTTGCGGGCGATCGCTTCCCACAGGTCACGCCGGTGGCAGTCGAGGTCCTCGCCGCGCATGGCCCTGGCCTCGACATCGGTCATGTTCTGGATGCCCTGCTCCGTCCTGAAGTGGTACTTGACCCAGAATTTCTGGCCCTTCGCGTTCTCCCACAGGTAGGTGCTACTGCTGAAGCCGTGCATGTGCCGCCAGGTGCGCGGCGTTCCCCGGTCACTCATCAAAACAGTGACCTGGTGGGCCGACTCAGGCGAGAGAGTCCAGAAGTCCCACTGCATGTTGTTGCTGCGCAGGCCAGTGTCTGGCATTCGCTCCTGCGAGTGAATGAAATCCGGGAACTTCATCGGGTCGCGCACGAAGAAGACCGGCGTATTGTTGCCGACCATGTCGTAATTGCCCTCTTCGGTGTAGAACTTGAGCGCGAACCCGCGAACATCGCGGTCGGAGTCTGGATAGCCCTCCTCGCCCGCCACCGACGAGAAGCGCACGAGCATTGAGGTGCGCTTGCCCACTTTGCTAAGGAAGGCGGCCTTGGTCCACTGCGTGACATCTGCGGTCACCTCGAAGTAACCGAAGGCGCCACCGCCTTTGACGTGGTAGACGCGATCAGGAACGCGCTCACGGACGAAGTGCGCCAGCTTCTCGTTCAGGTAGAAATCCTGCAGCAGCACGGGGCCGGCCTGGCCGGCTGTGAGTGCGTACTCGTCGCTTCCTACTGGGATGCCTGCGTCCGTGGTCGTGTTTGGTCGCTGGTCATTCATTCTTCTGCCCCCACTCTTCCTGCAAGACCTAGGTTGCACTCGCTCAGACTCGTGGTGAGCCGATCGCGCCAGGTTCTCCACGCATAGCGCTCTGGCCTGCGATCGGCCTAACGGCCACTCAGCGGAGCCATCGCCCACGCGGGGTTAGCCCAACCGAACTCAATTGCGCTGAAGTGACATCTAGCTGCGCATGCTCCCTAGGACATGTGGCGCGTCGGCCGCGTCCACCATCGCCTGCGGAGTCTCCATGTGGAGGTACCCGAGCGCCGGATCGTCACACCATCCGCTTGCCGGGATCGAGCCGACCAGAAATCGGCGTTGCGGTAACCGATGTAGCTAGTTGTCGGGTCTCGTCGCCTGCGTAGGCTGACGGCCTGCCGCATGTCCCGTCGGTGCGCCAGCGTGCTGGTAATCGAGGACAAGCCGCGGCAGTTGCTTACCCTGGCCCCGCACCAGAGTTGCGGGCGGCAGGCATTCCGGATTGCCGACCTCGCCGAGAATGAAGCAGCTGTGGCTGAGAGCAACCGCTCCGGCGACGACAAGCGCCAGGCTCGCCGCCTCGCCGGCTATCTCCCACGGGCCGCTTCGGATGTGTTCACCGAACAAGAACACACCAAGCAGTATTGCCGCTAGCGGGTCAAGAATCGTGAAGCCGGGCTGGGATGCGGCCAGCGGACCAGCCGCCAGCGCATGCGAAGCGAGCAGCATTGCTGCCGCCCCGGCTAGCAGCAGCAGGTATGGCGACCAGGTCGAAAAGACACCGCCCAGGCCGCCACCGAGGTGCGAGCTCAGCTCCTTGATAACCGCGGCCACGAACCCCCAGGTAATCCCGGTGGCGGCACCAAGAACGGCCGCCCGGCGGGATGACGACGCCCTCATGCGGTTGCCGGGGCGGACGGACGTGGCAACTGCGACCAGCACAATGGCGAGCGTGACCAGGCCGGCCAGCGTCCACGCCGGGCCCGGCGCATGCTGCCGCCCGCCCGACGGTGACGCCAAGGCAAGAAACCCCGCTACCCCGGCGGACATCGCAGCTGCCGCGAGCCAGTCGCGGCGCCTGATCCTTAGCCGGCGCCGGCCGGCGACCGCCATGTACCCGAAGACCAGAAGCAACTCCACGGCCATGACGGGCTGGACTAGCGCCAGCGGGCCGAAGTGCAGCGCCGTGAGCTGGAACCCGAACCCGAGGATCATGCTCGCAATGCCGAGAAGCCAGATCGGGCGACGGGCCAAGCGGATGAGCAGCCCGATACCGAGTCCGCCCGCGGCTGCGACGTTCCTGGCCCCCAGGCGCTGGGCGATCGAAGCCGCGGCGGTGCAGAAGCTGCCGGCCACAGCCAGCAAGATCGCCTTCTCCATCAGGCCTCACTTTGCGTCCGGACAGCGCCACATCCTCAATCGGGAGCCGCGTACCCGTCGACGGGCACCTCCACCAGCGCTCACCGTGCAAGTAGACGTCGAGAAGGAGCCGCTCCTCGAAAGCGACAGCAGGGCAGAGCAGAGCAGGCACGGCCCCAGTGTCTAATCCTGGACAACAGCTCAGAGGACCCTCTGATTCCCCTTCATTCCCCGCTCGCGACGCCGCTGCGGAGCATAAGACGAATTGCTATAATTATAGTAAATAAAGTTATTTGTTCTGATTATGCTATCTGTGGTCAGTTCGGCAACAGATCGCTCGGCGGCAACCAGGAGCCAACGATTGCATCGCTATGAGCGACCCGGATTTGTCCGCAGCAACCTGGCTCCGCCGCGGGTAAAGCGCGCTCAGCCAGCCTTTGCCCCGAGTTTTGCATCGCCATGGCTTGGGTAGCGACGCAAGCCTTGGAGGTGGGGCGCATGGTGACGGAGGCAAGAGCGGCGCAGCCCTCTGGCCGCAACGTCCTGGACGAACTGGACTCTCGCATCCCGACAAACTTCTACTGGTACCTGGCCGTGCTGGCCTGCGTCGGCGGGTTCCTGTTCGGCTACGACACGTCGAACATCGGATCGGCACTAGGTTTCATTCCTTACCATTTGTCAAGCTTTGCGACCGGCTACCTCGTGGCCGGGGCGTCCCTCGGCGCCGCTGTGGGCGCGCTGGTGGCTGGTCCGCTGACCGACAAGTTCGGTCGCAAAGCCCTGCTGATCGTCGACGCGGCCATCTATGCCATTGGCGCGATCTTGTCGGCGGTCACAGTGGACGCCGCAATGTTGCTCGCGTCCCGCACGCTCATCGGGCTGGCGATCGGGGCGGACTCCGCGATCGCCACTGCTTACATCGCGGAGTTCGCGCCGCGCGGCAAGCGGGGTCAGCTGAGCATCATCCAGCAGTGGATGATCACCGTCGGGATCCTGGTGTCTTACCTGGTGGCCGTGATCGTCCTGAAGGCTGCGCCGGGAAGCGCCGGCGGCACTGACTGGCGGCTCATCCTCGGCCTTGGCGGCGTCCCCGCGCTAGTCGCCGTAGCGCTGCGATCCCGCATGCCAGAGTCGCCGCGATGGCTCATGCTGCACGGCCGGTACGACGACACCAGGAAGGCGTTTGGCCGGCTGGGCATGGATGTCACCGACGACGAGGTCACGCGCGCGTCCGCAGAGCTCGCCCGACAGGAACGCCGGCGCCGGCGAACGACCCAGTGGACCGCCGGCGTGCGGCGGGCTCTGATCGTGGTCTGCGTGTTCTTCGTGTTCCAGCAGATCACCGGGATCAACGTCCCGTTTTACTATGGCCCGACCATCCTGTCTGGCTTCTTCATGAGCAGACACAATGCCGTCGAGGCTGCGGTCGCGGGTGTCGAGGTGACCGCCATCCTGGGCGCAGTCAACGTGGTCGCGACTTACCTCGCCTTCCGGTGGATCGATAAGTTCGGCCGGCGGCCGCTGGCGATCAGGGGTTACGCGGGCATGACGGTGTTTATCCTGCTCGCCGCGGCCGGGGTGGCATTCCTGACTGACATCCCCAAGATCGTCGTGGTCATGGTCGGCTTCTCGTTCTTCATCAGCTCATTCGCGGTCGGTGTCGGCGGGACCGGCTGGCTCATTCAGGGCGAAGTGTTCCCGACCGCCGTGCGCGGCCGCGCCGCAGCCTTCGGCGCGTGTGTCGACTGGCTGGCCAACTATGCCCTCATCGAAGCGTTCCCTGCCTGGCACCGGGCGATCGGGCTTGACTGGGTCATGGTGTGCTTCGCCGGGCTGTGCGTGCTGGCGGTCGGTTTCGTTTACCGCTTCCTGCCTGAGACCAAGGGCCTGTCGGTGGAGGATGCCGCGCACGTCTTCGAACGGGAGGCCGCTGGATCGGGCACGACGCCGCGCGGCTGGCTCAAGCGCTCGCCGCCCGCGGACGCCTCCCGCCTGGATCAGCCCTAGTGACCGCTATTGCGCGGACCTACGTGGCCGTTCTTTGATCCCGTCCGCGAGCAGGCCTGTTACCTCAGCGATGCGCGCGGCGCGGAGGTCGGCCCGGCGGGTCGTCGCAGCCTCATCGTGTCATGGCCGGGGCAGCCGGCAACGCGCAGTTCAGCCAGTCTCACCAGATCCATACCATGGCGGGATCGGGCGCATCGCCCGCGATGGCGTAGCTGCGGGAGGCTTGATGAGCACCAGTACCACGTCGGTCATCGCCGGCCAGGAGGTGCCCGGAGCGCCCGGCGGCCGGCGGCGCTCGGTGAACCCGGCCCGCACCGCCGAGGTGGTCGCCGAGATAGCGCTCGGCGATGCGGGCACGTTCGCGGCCGCGGCGCGCGCTGCCCGTGCCGCTCAGCCGTCCTGGGCAGATGTGCCTGCGCCGATCCGCGGCCGCGCGATCGCCCACATCGGCCGGCTGGTGGAGGCCAACGCCGAGCGCCTGGCCCGGCTGGTGACGGCGGAGATCGGCAAACCGTACGCCGAGGCACTCGGTGAAGTGCGGGAGATCGTCGATACCTGCGACTTCTTTCTCGGCGAAGGCCGCCGGCTGTACGGCCAGACAGTGCCGAGCGAGATGCCGGACAAGCAGCTATTCACCTTCCGCAGCCCGGTAGGCGTCGCCTCGGTGATCACGGCCGGGAACTTCCCGGTAGCAGTCCCCTCGTGGTACCTCGTTCCCGCCTTGCTCTGCGGCAACACGGTGATCTGGAAACCGGCCGACTATGCCTCAGCCAGCGCCCGCGCTCTTTTCGACCTGCTGACCCACGGCGGCGGCCTGCCCCCCGGCGCACTGAACCTGGTGCTCGCCGACGGCGAGCAGACCTTCGCCGGGCTGACCCGCGCGCTGACCGAGGGGTGCCTGGACAAGATCGGGTTCACCGGGTCCAGCGCCGTCGGCGCGCGCATCGGCGAGCTAGCCGGACGGCACCTGCAGTCGCCTTGCCTGGAGCTGGGCGGGAAGAACCCGATGGTCGTGACGCCAAGCGCCGACGTGGACCTTGCCGTATCTGCCGCGCTGTTCTCCGGTTTCGGCACGGCAGGGCAGCGCTGCACCTCGCTCGGCACCGTGATCGTGCACGAGGACATCGCCGAGGAGTTCACGCTGCGGCTGGACAAGGCGGTGCGGACCGCGCCGGTCGGCGACCCGTTCGCCGATGTCGTCTACGGGCCGATGCTGAACCAGCGGTTCGCCGAGCGGTTCGAGGAGTACCTGACCTGGATCCAGCCGCATCACCGGCTGCTTGGCTCGGACGGCACCGGCCGGATCACGGCGCAGAACCCGCGGTCCGGCTTCGTCGGCGATCCCGGAGCGGGACTCTATTACCACCCGGTGGTCGTAGCGGGCGTGCGCGAGGACGACGCGCTGTTCCGTGAAGAGACCTTCGGGCCGCTGGTCGGCCTGACCACCTACCGGGACCTCGACGAGGCGATTCACCTCGCCAACGCGCCCGGCTACGGCCTGTCGTCCTCGATCTACACGCGCGATGCGGCCGATGCCTTCCGGTTCCGCCGCCACATCTCGGCGGGCATGGTCAGCGTCAACAACTCCACCTCAGGTGCCGAAGCCCACCTGCCGTTCGGTGGGAACGGCAAGTCGGGCAACGGATCGCGGCAGTCCGGGATGTGGGTGCTCGACCAGTTCACCCGGTGGCAGTCGATGAACTGGGACTACTCCGGCACACTGCAGAAGGCGCAGATGGACATCGCTGAGCTGACCCCGGACGAGTCGTTCCGGCTGCCTGACTGACGCCGTGGCGGACTGGCTGGGCCGGCTAGGGGCAGTTCCGTCCCCGGGTGAAGCACTCGATGTCGTTCTCGGCCTGAGGGGTCCAGGACGTGTGCCGGTCTTCCGCCTGGAATGACCAGGGCAGGGCCAGGTCATAGCCCTGGCTTTCGGCGAGCTTGAGGCGCTCAAGGATGCGCTGGCTCCGCTGGCGCAGCTCCGGCCAGGTGTCCTCGGCTGTCGACGTCGCGAACTCGCCGACGATGGCGCGCTGGCGCGGATCGAAGGGATTCTGCTCGAGGAAACGGCTGCCATCCGTGTAGTGATGGAACTGGTTCATATCGGCGTATAGCCGGGTCTGGCGGATGGTCTCGATCATCCCGAAGCCGACTGTCGAGCTGAACCCGGCCTCGCGCACGGCAGACATGCTGTCCCGCAGAAACGCCCGCACGTCGCTCTCATTCACTGGGTGATCGTTGCCGCGATCCGGATGCCAGCCGTTGGTGACCCACTCTGGCTCGTTGAAGACATCCCAGGCGTAGATAGTGTCCGGGTATCTCAGGGACAGCTCAAGAAGAGGCTGGAGCACCTGTTCGATGAATGGCTGGCGGCCCGCGGTAATGGCCTCCGCGCGCCCGCCCTTTACCCAGCCCTCGTCTGGAACGCCCTGCCCGAGGGAGGGGTCGTCCCTGGTCACCGGCCACACGCCGGGCTCGCAGAACTTGAAGTCAGCAACGACAGGCAGCAGCCGGACAGGTTGAGACGTGGTCTGGGCTGCGAAGCTCTGGAGCACGGCCGCAAAGTGTTCCTGGAACTCCCCGGCCAGAGCGGGGGGATCAAACCTCCAGGCAGCCTTGTCGCCCGTCGCGGAGCGATCGGGCGCCGGCGCGTCTTTGCCCGTGCCGTAGCTGAGGCCGTCGCCGAGGATGAACCAGCGGAGCACGCTGATCCCGATCGCGGACAGGTGCTCCAGGTGCTCGCCGATGTG
>Ga0335072_10008313_pt1 | contig 15055 bp, 9 predicted proteins | sample Lox_Sample_21_FD_206725 | JGI IMG/M metagenome (GOLD analysis project Ga0335072, IMG submission 206725) | Soil microbial communities from Loxahatchee National Wildlife Refuge, Florida, United States - Lox_Sample_2.1 | ecosystem: Environmental > Terrestrial > Soil > Wetlands | place: USA: Florida... | reverse complement strand
ATCCCGAGAACGCCGACACTGGCAGGCCCCAGGTGGCGGAGATACCGAAGGCCTTCTCGGCCGAGGCCAGGCTGGCCGGGGTAAGACGGGCTGACGCGGCCGCGAAGGCGGTACCGCAGCCGCTGGCAAAGTCGGAGGCGAAGGTCGCCGACGACGATTGTCCCGGCAGGTAGGCGACCGTCTGGCCCCCGTCGCCGTCGGTGCCCTCGCAGGGCAGCGGTGAGGTGACCTGCAGCCCGTTGGACAGCAGGGCCGCCGCGGACACGATGGTAAACGTGAGACCCGGCTGGATCTGGGCGTTGAGCAGGCCACCCGACGGCAGCTGCAGGTCTCCGGAGTTCTGCCCGGCGAGCGCGAGGATGCGCCCGGTCGCCGAGTCGACGGCGACGATCTCCCCGGAGGCTGGCACCGCTGCGATCGCCCGGCTGGCGGCCCGCTGGACCTGGCCGCTGATCGTCGTCCGCACCGAGCGGGCCGGCGTGCCCGCCGAGGTCCACAGCGTCTTCACCTGGTGGCCGGCGGCATTGACGACGATGACCCGCAGGCCCATCGTGCCGACCAGCGCGTCCTGGTAGGCCGCCTCGAGGCCGGAGCCGCCGAACGTGGCGCCCGGCTCGTAAGCCTCCCCGTCGGCCACCACCGCTTGCGAGTTCTCCGTGCCAACGGTGCCGACCCCATCGAACGCGCTTGAGTCGGACAGCCGCGCCTGCCCAGCCCGGGCCGTCAGCCCGGGGACGTGGGACAGGCTCGACCACAGGGTGGCGAACGACCCGGGGTCAAGGGTCAGCAGGGACAGGAACTGACGGGGCGGGGCCGCGCTGATCGCGCCAAGCACCTGCTGCGAATTGAGGCCGGTTACCTGGCTGAACGTGGCCGCGGTCGCCCGCGCTGAGCGCAGCTTGCCGGGCAGGACGCCGACGCGATAAACGGTCGACTCGGGAATGAGGGAGCTGCCGGTGGCGTCGGTGACCTGCCCTCGCGGCGGGAAGGACGTCAGCACCGCGAGCCGGTCGCCGGGCCCAAGGCCCGGCTGAATGACGCTCGGCCGCCAGTCGATGAGCCAGCGGCCGCCGGAGGACACGAGCCCGAAGCTCCCGGTATAGGTCCACTGGTGACCGCCACCCTCAAGGTCCACGACGGCGGTGAAGGACGCCTTGGCGGTGCTGCCGTGCTGGGTCACCGAGCGCATCGACAGGAACATCTCGGTCGCGTCCAGCTCGCGGAAGGCGGCGGACAACTGGGCGCTGACGGCGGGCACGTCACCGTTGGTGAGCTTGGCCGCGCTGGTGTAGTGCCCCTGTTCCCAGTCGAGCAGGAAGGACGTGACGACCGGCTCCGCGGAGGCCTGCGCGCCGAAGCCGGTGGAGAAGCCCACGCCGACCAGGGCCACGAACAGCACCAGTGCCCCGACCATGCGGCCCCGCCGCTTGAGGAAGCCGCGCTTGTCCGGCTGAGCCTTACGATGACGGCTGCCCGACCGGCCATCGCGGCCGCTCGCGGTGGCCGGCGGCGCCTCGGCGGGCGCGCCCTCGCTCGCCTGCGCGGACGGGATCGGCGCGCTGACCGGCCCTCCGTTCAGCGGGATGGTGCCATCGGGCGATGAAAGCGCTGACCGGCCGGCCTGCTGGCTACCGAACGGGGCCTGGCTCCCGGGGAAGCCGTCCTCCCACTGAGCGTGCTCCGGCGGGAAGGGGGTGTTTCCCCCGCCCGAGGTAGCTGAGCGGCCGCTCCACTCACCGGAAGGCGCTGTCACCGTCCGCCTCCGTCACCGTCGACGCCGTAGGGCACGGTCCACTTCCCTGGCCGCGTCCCGCTTCGCCAGGTCCTGCCTCTTATCGTATGTCCGCTTACCACGGGCAAGGGCCAGCTCCACCTTAACTTTGCCGTCCTTGAAGTACAGCGAGAGCGGAACGAGGGTCAGTCCCTGCTCCGTCACCTTGCGTTCCAGGCGGTCGATCTCTCCCCTGTGCAGCAGGAGCTTCCTGGTTCTCCTGGGCAGGTGGTTCGTCCACGTGCCCATGGTGTACTCCGGAATATGAACGTTATGCAGCCAGACTTCCCCGTCTGAGACCAGCCCGAACCCCTCAACCAGTGAGGCCCGGCCGGCCCGCAGTGACTTCACCTCGGTCCCGGTCAGCGCGATTCCCGCCTCGAAGGTGTCCTCGATGGCGTAATCGTGAAGCGCCCTCCGGTTCCGGGCGATCACCTTGTTTCCCTGCTCGCGTGCCACATTTCTCCTCGACGCACCGGTACCCTCCGATGCGCGTCATACGCGCAGGTACCGGCGGAGCGTTACAAACGATGTGATGCCGCACAGCAGCACACCCACGCACATCGTGAGGATGATGACCTCGACCAGGTCCGTGGTCTTCAGGCCCACGTTGTAGCTGAAGTACTGCTGCAGGCTGTTGAGCAGCAGCGACTTGACCCCGACGAGCAGGACCGCCGCGACCACCCAGCCAAGCAAGCCGGCGATCACGCCCTCTAGCAAGAACGGCATCTGGATATACAGGTTAGACGCACCGACCAGGCGCATGATGCCGGTCTCCCTGCGCCGGTTGAAGGCAGACAGCCGGATGGTGTTGGACACCAACAGTACCGCCGCGACGACCAGGATCAGCGCCACGATGACCACGGCGTTTTTCAGGCCGTCGAGCAGGTTGTAGAACTTCTGCAGGATCGTCATCTCGTTGACAACGAGGTCAACGCCGGCCATGCCACTCACGGCGCTTGACACGATGTTGTAGTCCGCCGAGGGGTTCTTCAGCTTGACCTCGAACGAGGCCGGGATGTCGCTGGGCTTCACGGTGGAGGCGTAGGCCGGGTCGTTGGCGAAGAACTGCTTGAACTGGGTGTACGCCTGGCCCTGGTTCTGGAAGTAGGACGCCTGGACGTACTGCGACAAGCCGTTGATCGTGTTCTGGATGGCCTGGGCCTGGGCGGGCGTGTAGGCCCCGTGGCAGCTCGTGTTGGCGCTGTCGGCGGTGCACAGGTAGACGGAGATCTCCACCTTGCTCTGCCAGTACGTGCGCGTGCTGTCGACCTGCTTGATGAACAGCAGCCCCGTTCCCAGCAGGGACAGGCTGATCGCTACCACGACGATGAGCGCGATGGTCATGGTGAGGTTACGGCGCAGCCCGATCCAGATCTCCTGGAGTACAAATGAACGCATGCTCGCCTTTCCTTGGGGCCCCGCCCTTTATCTCATCGCTAGATAGTCCGGTTTGGACCGGCTCGGCCTGGCCGTAAGGAGCCGGTAAGTAGGACTTGGTGCACCACGCCCGGCGACCGGGCGGCACCGTCAGCGCTCGCCTCAGTACGCTTGACCGTACACGCCGCGGACCTGGTCGCGGACGATCTTCCCGTATTCAAGCTCGATGACCCGCTTGCGCATCGAGTCCACGATTGCGGCGTCGTGGGTAGCCATGACGACGGTCGTCCCTGTCCGGTTGATCCGGTCAAGGACCTTCATGATGCCGATCGAGGTCGCCGGGTCGATGTTCCCGGTCGGCTCGTCGGCGAGCAGGATCATCGGCCGGTTGACGAACGCGCGGGCCATCGCGACGCGCTGCTGCTCGCCACCGGACAGCTCATTGGGCATCCGGTCATGCTTGCCCTCCAGGCCGACGAGGTCGATGACCTCAGGCACCACGCGCCGGATGAAGCGCCGCGGCTTGCCGATGACCTCCAGGGCGAACGCCACGTTCTGGTAGACGTTCTTGTTGGGAAGCAGCCGGAAGTCCTGGAACACGCAGCCGATCCGGCGGCGCAGGCTCGGGACCTTGTAGTTCGGGAGCCGTGCTAGGTCCTTGCCAGCCACCAGAATCCGGCCGCTGCTCGGCTTCTCCTCCCGCAGGGCTAGCCGGAGGAAGGACGACTTCCCCGACCCTGAGGGGCCGACGAGGAACACGAACTCGCCCTTCTCGATCGTCAGGTCGACGTTCTCCAGAGCAGCCCGGTTCTGGTTCGGGTAGATCTTGGTGACGTTATGGAACTCAATCACGGGACCATCACACGACCTTGATGAGGGACTGGGGAGTCCGGCCAGGTCGGACCCGGCCAGAGCATGCTCGCTCCGTACGGCGCTACCATACGGATATTTTCGGACCAGCCGGGTAACTTGCGGGTAACCTGGTCTGGCCAGGGAACAGTCTAGGAGAAAACTGGCTTGTAGGGTTCCAGATCCCGCCAAGTGCGCCCGCGCCCCACCGAGCAGGCCACCAGGCACCATCGTCACGAAAGGGCACCGGATGAGCTGCGAGCACCTGATCTGCGCACATTGCGGCGGCCCAGTGGTGGAGGCTCGATGCTCTGCATGCCGTGCGTCGCGAGCCCACGTCCACCATCACAGCCCGCTATCGGTTAGCCCGCAAGTCCTGATCGCCGCCGGGCTGATCCTGCTGCTGGGCCTCCTGATCGCTGTGCACTAACCTCCCGCGCCGCTACACACCAAGCGGCGCTCGCCGACGGCGCGCTTTTGCGCGGCCTCTTCCCTCGCTACCGCTTCTCGTTCCTCGGAGCTCTCGCTCAGTCCATCGGCCGCTGCGCGCCGCCGGCATTGAGGCTCTCGCTCAGTCCAGGCGGCGCGGGCGCTCGGGCAGGACCGGTTACTGGTCTTCGTCTCGTTCTTGCTTGCGTAGCCAGCGGATCTCTGCGTCTATGAACTCATCGATCTCGCCGTCGAGGACTGCTTCGGCCTGCGAGGTCTCGTAGCCGGTGCGCTGGTCCTTCACCATCTGGTAGGGGTAGAGGACGTAGTTGCGGATCTGCGATCCCCAGGCGCGACGGCCATCGCCCTTGAGCGAGGCGAGTTGCTCGGCCTCTTCCTGGCGGCGACGCTCGAGCAGCTTGGCCTGCAGGACGGCCATCGCGGAGGCCCGGTTCTGGATCTGGCTGCGCTCGTTCTGGCAGGAGACAACGATGCCGGACGGCAGGTGGGTGATGCGGACGGCGGAGTCGGTGGTGTTGACGCCCTGGCCGCCCGGCCCGGACGAGCGGAAGACGTCCACCCTGATCTCGTCGTCGGGGATGTCGACATGGTCGGTCTGCTCCACGACCGGCACGACGTCCACGCCTGCGAACGAGGTCTGCCTGCGGCCCTGGTTGTCGTACTTCGAGATGCGGACCATCCGGTGCGTCCCCTGCTCGCCGCGCAGCGTCCCGTAGGCGTACGGCGCCTTGATCGCGAACGTGGTGGACTTGATGCCCGCCTCGTCGTAGGAGACGTCGTAGACCTCGGAAGGGAACTTGTGCCGCTCGGCCCAGCGCAGGTACATGCGCTGGAGGTTCTGCGCGAAGTCAGCCGCGTCGGCTCCGCCAGCCTGTGAGTTGATGGTGAGGAGCGCCTCCCGGGCGTCGTACTCGCCGCTCAGCAGGGTCCGGACCTCAAGCCCGTCTACCTCCTTGCGGAGCGTGCCGAGCTCGTCCATCGCCTCCTGGCGGGTGGCCTCGCGGACCGCGAGGTCCGTCTCGTCGTCGGCGAGCTCGAATAGCACCCGCGTGTCATCCAGGCGCTGGCGCAGGCTCTCCAGCCTGTTCAGTTCGCCCTCCAGGTATGAGAGCCGGCGGGTCACCGTCTGTGCCCGGTCCTGCTGCTCCCACAGCGTTGGGTCAGCGGCCTGCTCGCGCAGGTCGGCTGCCTCGGTCCGCATGGCCTCGGGGTCGACCACGGCCTCGATGGTGTCGAGCTTCGACGACAGTTCCGATATCTCATCGGTGGGATCGGTAGCTGCCATGCCGGAAAGCCTACGCGGTTATACGCGCGCAAGCGTCCTCGCTGCCGCTCAGTCCGCGGGCCGCCCCTCCCCGGGCGCACGCGCGCGCTATCCTCGCCATCTGTGAGACACGGACTGCGCACGCCAAGGACCCCCAGGCGGATGGCATCTGGCCTGGCGCTCGCCGCCGCGGCGACGCTGAGCACGGCCGCCCTCGCGGCCTGCTCATCCAGCCCGGCAGGCACGGCCGGGACCACCTCGGCCAGCTTGTCGAACGTGAGCTCGAATGCCGTCTGGAGCCAGCTGACCCTCAGCGATGCGCGGGCCGCGTTCGACTCCTACGTGGCGATCACCAACCAGGCGGCCCAGGCCGGCAACAGGAAGCTCGCCGAGTCGGTCCTCAACGGGGCGGCCAAGGACACGACGAGCACCGCGCTCACCATCGCCAGGAAGTCTCACCTCCAGCCGCCCTATACGAGCTACGCCTACGGCGCGCCCACGTTCTACCTTCCCGAGCCGCCGTCGGCAGGCGATCCGCAGTACTTCGTGGTCAGCGTGGAGCGCACGCCGTTCGCCGGCACCACGCCGATGACCCCGTCCACCCAGGACGTGGCAGCCGGCGTCCAGCTTCCGGCGGCCGGGCGGGTGCTGCTGCTGTTCGAGAAGTCCGCGGCGGGCGGCCAGTGGCAGCTGGCCAGCGCCTCCCAGCTCTCGCCAGGCGAGTCCGTCCCGGCGCTGGCCACCGACAGCCACGGGTACGTGATCTCGGAGAGCTTCAACAAGCCCTCCAGCTCACTCTTGGTCACACCGGCCCTGGCTCCGCCCCTGCAGGCATCCGTGGTCGACGACGGGCCAGCGAGCCAGGCCGCCCAGGTCGTGGCGAGCGGCCCGCTGACGACTGGCCTGTATCAGGAGAACAAGACCTCGGCGCGGGGCATCACGGCCCCGTCGGGCGACGTCTACCAGTGGCTCCTCGAGGGGTCGAACTACGGCCGGCTAGCGCTTAAGACGACGGACGGGAGCGTGCTGGTCTTCTACACCATGTACATGGACACCACCGTCGAGACCAAGTCCGCGCTGAACCAGGACATCCCGATCCAGCCCGGTCCCCCGATCTCCGTCCCTGGATTCGTCCAGCCGCTGCTGGCGGCTAAGTTCCTGGCGCCGCAGAAGCGACTCATGGTCCAGGACGTCGTGACCTTCGCCGCCATCGACCCGTCATCGGCCGACAAGTCGGCGAAGATCCAGGTTCTCGCGATCGGCGGCGGCGTTTACTCGGCGACGGCGTCCTAGACGGGACGACGCGGGCCTGGTGGCACCGGACTGACGCCACCAGGCCCGCGAGGGCTAGGCCACTTCCGGCGAGCCTGACGGCGCCGTGGTTGAGGTCACCAGCGTCCGGATCACCCGGGACGCCACCGACATCGTGGTGAAGCTGAACTGATCGCTCTGCCAGATCTCGCCGAGCGTCTGCACGGCCCGTCCGATCATCGCCGCGTTGCGCTCCTCCCAGGCCGCGAGCCGGGCGGCCACGTCATTCGGCCCGGCGGCGGTAGCGAGCACGTCCCTGGTGAGCGCGGCGTGGGCCGAGTACAGGTCATCGCGCAGCGCCGACCGCGCCATCGAGGACCACCGGTCATCGCGGGGCAGCGCGACGATCAGGTCACGCAGCCTGGTCAGCTGGAGCCGGTCGGCCAGCGCGAAGTAGACCGCCGCGGTCTCCTCGACCGGGGCCCCGGTCCGCGCGGCACTCTGCACGATGTCACAGGCCGAGTAGGACGGGACCATCCCGGCCACCTGCCCGGCCAGCGCGGCAGGCACCCCGCGGGCCAGGAACGAATCCCGGCGCTCGGTGAAGGCCGCGAGGTCCCGGCCGGCCAGCAGGCCAGGGAATCCGGCCCGGACGGCGTCCACGCCCGGCCGCAGTGACTCCACGGCGGCGCGGATGTCGAACGGGGGCCGCCGGTTGACGACGACCCATCGGGTGGCCCGCTCCACGAGCTTGCGCGCCTCGAGGACGACCGCGACCCGCGTGTCCACGTCGATGGAGTCCACCGCCTTGAGCTGCGCCCAGAACTCCGGCATGTGGAAGACCTCGCGAGCGACCAGCCAGGCGCGGGTGAGCTCGGGAACCGAGGCCCCGGTCTCCTCGCCCAGCCGGAACAGGAAGGTCGTGCCACCGGTGTCGACCATCTGGTTGACGACCGACGTGGTGATGATCTCCCGGCGCAGCCGGTGGGTGTTCATCCGCTCGGCGAAACGCGAGGGCAGCGGGGCCGGGAAGTACTGCTCGAGCTCCGCCTGCAGGTACGGGTCATCAGGCAGGTCGGAGGCGAGCACCTCGGTGGTGGCGGCGTTCTTGGTGTGCGCGAGCAGTACGGAAAGCTCGGGGCTGGTGAGGCCCTGGGCGGCGGTGCGCCGCTCGGCGATCTCCTTCTCCCGAGGCAGGCCGTCCTGGGCCAGGTTCACCTGGCCAGCCCGGGCGAGCTTGCGGATATAGCGGGCGTGCACGTGCAGCAGGCGGGGTGCCTGGTAACGGGCGACGGCCAGCGCCATATTCTGCGCGTCGTTGTGCGCCAGGACGTGGGTGGCGATCTCGTCGGTCATCTCGTGCAGCAGTTCGCCGCGCTCATCGGTGGACAGGCCGGCCCCGGACAGCAGGATCTTGATGTTCACCTCGTGGTCGGAGGTGTCCACGCCCGCCGAGTTGTCGATGAAGTCGGTGTTCACGAGGCCGCCCAGGCGGGCGAACTCGATCCGGGCGGCCTGGGTGAGACCCAGGTTGCCGCCTTCACCGATGACCTTGGCCCGCAACTGGGTCGCGTCGACGCGGACGGCGTCATTGGACCGGTCGCCGGCGTCGGCGTGAACCTCCCGGCTGGCCTTCACGTAGGTGCCGATGCCGCCATTCCACAGCAAGTCGACTGGCGCGGCGAGGATCGCGGAGATGACCTCATCGGGAGACAGCGAGAAGACATTCTCCCCTAGGCCCAGAACGGACCGTACCTCCGGTGTCAACGTCACCGACTTGGCGGTACGAGGCCAGACACCGCCCCCGGTGGAAATGAGGGCCTGGTCGTAGTCGGCCCAGGACGAGCGGGGCAAGTGGAACAGGCGCCGCCGCTCCGCGAAGCTCACCCTCGGGTCGGGATTGGGGTCGAGGAACAGGTGCCGGTGGTCGAACGCGGCCACCAGCTTGATGTGCTCGGACAGGAGCATCCCATTGCCGAACACGTCACCGGACATGTCGCCGACGCCCACCACCGTGAAGTCGTCGGCGTCCGGGTTGATCTTTAGGGAGGCGAAGTGCCAGCGGACCGACTCCCAGGCCCCTCGGGCGGTGATGCCCATCGCCTTGTGGTCGTAGCCCTGCGAGCCGCCGGAGGCGAAGGCGTCGCCCAGCCAGAAGCCGTAGTCGATGGCTATCTCGTTGGCGACGTCGGAGAACGACGCCGTTCCCTTGTCCGCCGCGACCACCAGGTAGGGATCGTCGCCGTCGAGGCGCACCACCTGCGGCGGCGGCAGCACGGCACTGCCGACGATGTTGTCGGTGATGTCGAGCATGGCCGCGATGAAGGTCTGGTAGCAGCCAAGGACCTCGGCCTGGTAAGCCTCGCGATCGGCCGGATCGGGCAGCCGCTTGCAGACGAACCCGCCCTTCGCGCCCTGCGGGACGATGACCGAGTTCTTGACGTCCTGCGCCTTGACCAGCCCGAGCACCTCGGTGCGGAAGTCCTCTGGCCGCTCCGACCAGCGCAGCCCGCCGCGCGCGACGGGGCCGAACCGCAGGTGGACGGCCTCCAGCCGGGGCGAGTAGACGAAGATCTCAAACTTGGGGCGGGGCGCGGGGACGATGTCCACGGACTGGGACGCGAGCTTGAGCACGAGGTAAGGCGCGGGCTCGCCGTTGGTGAGCTGGTAGTAGCTGGTGCGCAGGGTCGCGGTCACGAGGGCCAGGTAGGCCCGCAGGATGCGGTCGTGATCGAGGCTGGTTACCTCGTCGAGCAGGCCGCGCAGCTCCTCGGAAAGGGCCGTGCAGACCTCCTCGGCGCCGTCCTGCAGCTCCGGGTCGAACCGGGCCTCGAACAGCCTGACCAGCAGCCGGGCGATCCTCGGGTTGGCGCGCAGCGTCCGCTGCAGATAGTTCTGGCTGAACCGGAAGTCGATCTGCCGCAGGTAACGGGCGTACGCCCGCAGCAGGACGACCTGATGCCAGTTCAGGCCGGCGTCGAGGACGAGGGCGTTGAAGCCGTCGTCCTCGGTCTGCCCGTTCCAGAGCGCGGTGACGGTCGCCTCGAAGAGGGCGGCCGCGGCGGCTGGCTCGGTGGCCAGCGGCCGGCCGCCAACCCGGCGCATGCCGAAGTTGTAGACCCAGAACGCCCCGTCGAACTGGTAGGGGTGCTCGTCGACGACCTCAAGGCCCATGTGCTGCAGTTGCGGCAACACGGTGGACAGCGTGATGGGAGCGTCGGTCGTGTAGACGCGCAGCCGCGGCCGGTCACCCTCCTCACTAGCGAGGTAGACGTGGAACCCGAACGACCGGCCGTCCGCCTTCAGGCTGGCGACCCGGGCGAAGTCAGCGACGGCCGTGGCCGGCGGCACGTCGGCCTTGTAGTTCTCCGGGATGCCGACCTTGATCAGTTCGGCGACCCGGGCGGCTGCCTCGGAGCCCAGGGAGCGCTCGGCCTCCTCAAGCAGGTCCTCATCCCAGGACCGGATCGCGGCCGCGATGCGGGCCTGGAGGGCAGCCGCGTCGACGTCCTCAAGCGGAGGCAGTGGCTTGCCTGGCTGGCCCTGGACGACGACGTGCAGCCGGGCGAGGGCCGAGTTCCCGACCATCGCGCTGTAGTCGACCGAGGCACCGTTCAGCGCGGCCCGCAGGATCTCCTGCGCGCGCAGCCGGACATGGGTTGTGTACCGGTCACGTGGGAGGTAGACCAGGCACGACATGTAGCGTCCGTAGGCATCGGGGCGAAGGAACACCCGCACCTGCTTGCGCTCGCCCAGCCGGAGCACCCCGAGGGCGATCGGGGTGAGCTGCTCGGCGGAGATCTCGAACAGTTCCTCGCGCGGGTAGCCCTCGAGGATCTCGATGAGCTCCTTGCCGTCGTGGCTGTCGGCGGGCAGCCCGGCCGCGTCGAGGACCCGGTTGAGCTTCTGCCGCAGCACTGGGATGCGGGTGATCGACTCGGTGTAGGCGGCCTGCGTGTACAGGCCGAGGAAGCGGTACTCCCCCGTGACCTCGCCGTCGGGGCCGAACTTGCGCACCGCCACGTAGTCCAGGTAGCTGGGCCGGTAGACGGTGGACCGCAGCGACGACTTGGCCAGGACGAGCCGCCGGGTCGTCCCCTCGTCAGGGAGCCCGCCGGTCGGCGTGGCCAGCCCCGAGTCGGGGCCGTCGTGCCGCAGCAGGCCGAGGCCGGTGCCGGGAACCGGGCGGAGCTCGCTATCGCGCAGGTCGTACTCCCGGTAGCCGAGGAACGTGAAGTGGCCGGCGGACAGCCAGGCCAGCAGCTCGCCGGCCTCTGCCTCCTCAGGTCCCCAGGTGGCGGTCAGCGCGGCATCGGCCAGCGTGGCGACCAGCTCGCGGGCGGCACCACGCATCCGGCGCTGGTCTTCCATCGCCACCCGGAGGTCGTCGAGCACCCGCCGCAGGTCGGCGGCGAGCTTCTCCTCGTCGGCGACGTTGGTGGCCTCGACGTGGATCCAGGACTCGGCGAGGACGCCGACGAGGTCGTTGCCCTCGGCGGCCGTGTCCCAGGCGGTCATGCCGGTCTCGGTCCCAGTGATGCCATGGGCCACCCCGGCGACATCCCTGCGGACGGTCAGCAGCGGGTGGACGATCAGCCTGATGTCGGCCGAGTGCCGGTTGAGCTCCATCGTCACGCTGTCCACCAGGTAGGGCATGTCGTCGGTGACGATGTCCACCACGGTGCTCGCGTCGGTGATCACGGTCGCGCCCTCGGCCGCCCGGCGAACGGAGACGACCGCCCGGGCCTGTGGACGGACCGCCCCGAGCAGGGCATGGCGGGCGGCAACATCGGCGGCCCGGCTGGGTCCGGCGGGGGCCAGGTCCTCGGTCGCTACGAGCCGGTAATACTCACGCAGGAAGCCCGGCGGATCGTCAACCGCACCGCCCGGACCACCGGGCTGTGAGGCCACCTCGGCCCACTCCTTGGCCACGCTCTCGATAAGCGCTGTTCGATCCGTCTCGTCCGACCTTGCCGGCATTGCCGATCCACTCCTTGTCATGAGCCCGCACCGTGCTTTTCCGCCACGCTGCGGTGGCACGGGCATGCAGCAGCGGCCGCTCTAGGGCGGCGGCTGCTAAGCGTGAGTCATTGATCATTACGAGTACGGGGGCGTCCGGCCGGGCCGGCCTGCCCTCACGAAAAGACAGGCTAGCTCTCTACGCGACCGTGTGCGAAATACTCAGCCGTTCCTGACCAGCACAGGCGGCTCAGTTTTCGTCCGGACTTCGTCGACATCCACGCCTGGAGCGAGCTCAACCAGGACAAGGCCCTCGTTCGTGACATCGAGCACACACAGATCGGTGATCACCCGCTGAACGACGCCCTTTCCCGTGTACGGGAGAGAACACTCGTCCACGATCTTGTAGGCCCCGTCCTTGGCGGTGTGCTCCATGAGGACGATCACCTTTTTCGCGCCATGCACGAGGTCCATAGCCCCGCCCATGCCCTTGACCATCTTCCCGGGGATCATCCAGTTGGCGATGTCGCCGACCCTCGAGACCTGCATGGCCCCGAGGATGGCGGCATCGATCTTCCCGCCGCGGATCATCCCGAAGCTGGTGGCCGAGTCGAAGAACGACGCTCCGCGCAGCAGGGTGACGGTCTCCTTGCCCGCGTTGATCAGGTCCGGGTCGACCTCCGAGTCCTTCGGGTACGGCCCTACCCCGAGAATGCCGTTCTCGGATTGCAGCACGAGGTCCACACCGTCAGGGACGTAGTTGGGCACCAGCGTGGGCAGCCCGATCCCCAGGTTCACGTAGTCACCGTCGGACAGCTCGGCCGCGGCTCGCGCGGCCATCTGCTCTCGCGTCCAACTCATGAGGGCTCCTCGCTACGGACAGTGCGCTTCTCGATCCGCTTGTCGGCGGCCTGCTCTGGGGTTAGGGCGACGACCCGCTGCACGTACACGCCCGGGCAGTGCACCTGGTTGGGGTCGATCTCGCCCGGCTCGACCAGCTGCTCAACCTCGGCGATGGTGACCCGCCCGCACATGGCGGCCAGCGGGTTGAAGTTGCGGGCGGCATCCTTGAAGACCAGGTTGCCGTGCCGGTCTCCCTTCCAGGCCCGCACCAGCCCGAAGTCAGCCACGATCGAGCGCTCAAGCACGTACTCGACACCATCAAACTGGCTGATGGGCTTAGGCGGCGAGGCGACGGCCACCCGGCCCTCGGCGTCGTAGCGCCAGGGCATCCCACCCTCGGCTACCTGGGTTCCGACCCCGGTGCGAGTGTAGAACGCGGCGATGCCCGACCCTCCGGACCGCATTCGCTCGGCCAGCGTGCCTTGCGGGGTCAGCTCGACCTCAAGCTCGCCCGCCAGGTACTGCCGGGCGAACTCCTTGTTCTCCCCCACGTAGGAGGCAATGACCCGGCGCAGCCGCCGCCCGCCGAGGAGCAGGCCGAGTCCCCACCCGTCGACGCCGGCGTTATTCGAGACCACTTCAAGCTCACGGGTACCCGCGTCGAGCACCGCCTGAATGAGCACCGCGGGAATGCCGCAGAGCCCGAACCCGCCCACGGCCAGCGTGGCACCGTCCGGGATGTCAGCGACGGCCGCGGCGGCGTTCGCTACAACCTTGTCCATAATCTGACCTTAGACCTCCGTTGGCCGGTCATGTCCGTGTGACTGATGGTGCGTACGTGGCGGCGCCTCCGTGGCGATGCCGTCAGTCATCCCACCAGCATCGGCCGCGTGACCGCCCAGCGCAACGTGACACGGGCCGCAGCCCGCCCCCGCGAGAGCCGTCAGACCTACCGTCGGCAAGCCGTTGCGCAATACCAGAAATTACCCCGATAAGGGATTCTGGATTTACTATAAATTTGCCAGATAGGCGCAAATCACAATTTCTGAGATTGGCGTATGGTTCCGCCCAGTAGATCCCCTACGCCGAATCTCCGGCAGTGCCGTGAGCGGTCTCCGCTACGCTGAGAGCGTGGACAACCAGGAGATGCCTCCCGCCTTCAGCCACTATGTCCGGATCGGCCGATGACCGAGAAGGATAAGGATAACGAGATGTCCATGCCCGCCTGGGCCACGGATCCGTCCAGCATGCTCATCACCGAGGCGGAGTACGAGGCCCTCCCCGCCGAGGTCTGTAAGAGCATCGAGGTAGTCGACGGCCGGGTCATCTTCTGCGCCTCGCCCACTCCGATGCACCAGCAGGTGTCGCGGAACCTGACGATGGCGCTGCTCATGGCCCGCCCGCCGAACCCATGCGTCAATGTCCTTTACGAGACCGACATGCGCTTCCGGCGCCGCAACCCGCACGTTGTCCGCAGCGGGAAGCAGTTCACCCTGCGCCGCCCGGATGTCGTGGTCCTGCGCTGCCTTGAGCCGGGCGCTCTCCTGTGGTCGGATGACGTGCTGGTCGCCATCGAGATCACGTCCTCCGACGAAGAAGCGGACTTCAACGACAAGCGGGCCGAGTACGCCGCTCAGGGCATTCCCATCTACCTGATCGTGGTCATGACCGGGTCAGAGATTGACTCCGTCGCTGAGTACCGCCTGGACTGGAGCGGACGCAACTACCAGCTCGTGACCGTGCACCGCCGCTCCCTGACCACCGAGCTTCCCGAGGGCATGAAGCTGGACATCACCTTCCAGCAGCTGGAGCAGGTCTAGTGCGGGTGGCCGTCCTGTCGGATACGCACGGGCCGAGACGGTGGAAGTCCTGCCCAGCTCAGGTGGCCAGGCACCTGCGGACCGCCGACTTGATCTTCCATGCCGGGGACGTGTGCATCGCGCCGGTGCTTGACGAGCTGGCCCAGTACGCGCCGGTTCATGTCGTCCTCGGGAACAACGACCAGCCGGACGTCGCCGCCTGGGGTGCGAAGCTGACCTTGTCTCTGTCGCTGGAGGGACTGGCGGTGGCGATGGTTCACGACAGCGGCGCCTCGGCGGGCCGAGTGGGGCGCATGCGGCGAGCGTTCCCTGAGGCTCGGCTGGTGGTGTTCGGGCACTCGCACATTCCGCTTGACGAGACGGCGGACGACGGCTTTCGTATCTTCAACCCCGGCTCCCCCACGGACCGCCGCCGGATGCCCGACGGCACGATGGGCCTGCTCGACATAGCCGACGGCGAGCTACGCG
>Ga0335072_10008312_pt1 | contig 15056 bp, 11 predicted proteins | sample Lox_Sample_21_FD_206725 | JGI IMG/M metagenome (GOLD analysis project Ga0335072, IMG submission 206725) | Soil microbial communities from Loxahatchee National Wildlife Refuge, Florida, United States - Lox_Sample_2.1 | ecosystem: Environmental > Terrestrial > Soil > Wetlands | place: USA... | reverse complement strand
ACGCTGTGGCCGAGTGCGCGATCCCGATGCAGCCGTTCCTGGACCTGATCGAGGCGAACCGGCAGGACCAGGTGGTCTCCCGGTATTCGACCTTCGACGACCTGCTCGGCTACTGCCGCCTGTCGGCAAACCCGGTGGGCCGGATCGTGCTGTATGTATTCGGCTGCTTCACGCGGGCGCGCGCCGAGCTTTCCGACTCCGTCTGCACCGCGCTTCAGCTCGCTGAGCACTGGCAGGACGTGGCCGAGGATCTCCGCGCGGGCCGCATCTACCTGCCGGGGGAGGACCTGGACGCGTATGGCTGCACCGAGCATGACCTGGCCCAGGCCAGCGCGTCGCCCAGGGTGCGGGAGATGATGACGTTCGAGACCCGGCGGGCAAGCGAGCTTCTGGACGCCGGAGCCCCGCTGATCGGCGCCCTGCGTGGCGCTGCGCGGCTGGCCGTGGCCGGTTACGTGGCCGGAGGCCGGGCCGCCCTGGCGGCGATCGAAGCGGCCGGGCATGACGTGCTGCGCGAGACGCCCCGGCCCGGCAAGCGGCGTCTGGCCGGTGACCTGGTCCTGGCCTACGTTAGAGGGCGGTGACGCGATGACCGCCCAGGCCGCGGGGACGAACGACGTCCGCGCCGCGTACCGGCACTGTGAAGAGGTCACCCGTACCGAGGCACGGAACTTCTCCTACGGCATCAGGCTTTTGCCGACCGGCAAGCGCCGGGCACTGTCGGCGGTGTACGCCTTCGCCCGCCGGGTGGACGACATCGGCGACGGCACGATGCCCGCGCCGGACAAGCTGGCCGCGCTGCAGGACGCCCGCTCAGCCATCGCCGCTCTGGAGCGCGAGGGGGCCAGCGCCGCGGCCGACGACCCGGTGCTCGTCGCGCTGGCCGATGCCGCGGCCAGGTACCCGGTCCCGCTGGCCGCGTTCGGTGAGCTGATCGACGGCTGCGAGGCCGACGTGCGGGGCACGACGTACGCGACCTGGGCCGAACTCCAGCACTACTGCCGGTGCGTGGCCGGCTCGATCGGTCGGCTCTCGCTGGGCGTGTTCACCAGCCGGGATCCGGCCGCGGCCGAGCCCTTGGCCGACGACCTCGGCATCGCCCTGCAGCTCACCAACATCGTGCGTGACATCCGCGAGGACCTGATCAACGGCCGGGTGTACCTGCCCGCAGAGGACCTGGACCGATTCGGTGCCGTGCTGGCCCGCGATCGCGCCGACGACCTGGCCGGCGACCGCGCCCTCGAGGACGTGGTGCGCTTCGAGGCCCGGCGTGCCTTTGGCTGGTACGCGACCGGGCTGCGGCTGCTGCCGCTGCTCGACCGGCGCAGCGCGGCGTCGGCCGGGGCGATGGCCGGGATCTACCTGAGGCTGCTCGAGCAGATCGTGACGGACCCGTCGGCGGCGCTGCGACAGCGGCAGTCGCTGCCGGGCAAGGCGAAGGCCGCTGTCGCGTTCCGTGCGCTGGCCGGGATTGCCGAGCGGGTCCCCGAGGGCGAGGCGCCCGTGCGTTCGGTAACGCCGGACCCCACGGCGACCGGCGATGCGCCGCCCGGGGAAAACCAGACGGCGGGGGGACGGTCGTGACCGGGCCCGCCGCCGTGCGCAGTGCCGTGGTGATCGGGGGCGGCCTGGCCGGCATCACGGCCGCGATCGCGCTGCGCGAGGCCGGGGTCGGCGTCACGCTGCTCGAGGCCAGGCCCCGGCTGGGCGGCGCCACCGCCTCGTTCTCCCGCGACGGCCTGATGGTCGATACCGGTCAGCACGTGTTTCTGCGGTGCTGCACCAGCTACCAGGAGCTGCTGGCCACGCTCGGCGTGGCCGGCTCGGTCGCGCTCCAGGACCGTTTCGACGTCACCGTGCTGTCCCCGGGCAAAAAAGAGTCCAGGCTGCGCCGCAGCGCGCTGCCGGCCCCGCTGCACCTCAGCCGGGCACTGCTGGGCTACCAGCTCCTCTCGCTGCCGGAACGGCTCGGCGTCGGGCGCGCCGCCCTCGCCCTTCGCGGCCTCGACCCGGCCCTGCCCGGTGTCGACGGCCAGCGGCTCGGGGACTGGCTGGGCGCCAGAGGCCAGAACGAGAACGTCCGCCGCAGGCTGTGGGACCTTTTCGTCGTCTCCTCGCTGAACATCGACGGCGACGACGCCAGCCTGTCGCTCGCGGCGACCGTGCTCAAGACGGCGCTGCTCGAGGGCAACAGCGCCGCGGACATCGGCGTGCCCGTGGTTCCGCTTGGCGACCTGCACGGCCGCGCTGCGGGCGATCTGCTCGACCGGCTCGGTGCGCGGGTCCGGCTCGCCACCAAGGCGACGGCCGTGGAGCGCGACCCGGCCGGAGGGTTCCGGGTCAGGGTCGCGTCGGCCGCCGGCACCGAAGACCCGGACATCCCGGACGTTCCCGACGAGCCCGGCGGCAGCGACGGCGAGGTGATCGGCGCGGACGCGGTGATCCTGGCCCTGCCGGCCGCCCCCGCGGCCAGGCTGGCAGCGGCGGCGGGCGCCGCCGGGGCCCGCTGGGATGAGCTGGGCACCTCGCCCATCGTGAACGTGCACGTGGTGTACGACCGCCAGGTCACCCGGCTGCCGTTCGCAGCGGCCGTGGACTCCCCGGTGCAGTGGGTGTTTGACAAGACCAGGACGTCGGGCCTGCAGACCGGGCAGTACCTGGCGATCTCGCTGTCCGCCGCTGACAACTACGTGGACGTTCCGGTCGCCGCGCTAAGGGAACGATTCCTGCCGGCGCTGGCCGAGCTGTTCCCGGCCGCGGCTGGCGCCGCGGTCAACGATTTCTTCGTCACCCGGGAACGCCGGGCGACGTTCCGTCAGGCACCGGGATGCGGCGCGCTGCGGCCCGGTGCCACCACCACGGTCCCGGGCCTGCTGCTGGCCGGGGCGTGGACCGATACCGGATGGCCGGACACGATGGAGGGTGCCGTGCGGAGCGGACGCACTGCTGCACAGGAGCTGATCCACGCGCTGGCCAGGCCGGCCACGCACGAACGCGCCGCTGCGGGGTCGCCGTCATGACCGCCACGATCCCCGCGGGCGTCGAGAGCGCACGCGACCTGACCGGCCCGGCCGTCGCCTCGGCGGTCGACCGGCTGAGCCCGGACGTCCGCATCGTCGCCTCCTACCACCTCGGCCTGACTGACGCTGAGGGCCGGCCGGCGGGCCGCTCTGCTCCGGCGGGCAAGGCGCTGCGCCCCGCGCTGGCGCTGTTGTCGGCCCGGGCGGCGGGCGCGGCGCCCGAGCGCGGCGTGCCGGCCGCTGCGGCGGTCGAGTTCGTGCACAACTTCTCGCTGCTGCACGACGACATCATGGACGGCGACACGGAGCGCAGGCACCGGCCGACCGCCTGGACCGTGTACGGGGTCGGGGCCGCGATCCTGGCCGGTGATGCCCTGCTGGTGCTGGCCCAGGACCTGCTGCTCGAGAACGCGGCGCCGCAGGGCCTGTGGGCCTCGCGCTGCCTGTCAGCCGCCGTGCAGCGGCTGATCGCCGGGCAAGGGGCCGACCTGGCCTTCGAGCGGCGCGACAACGTCACGCTGGACGAGTGCCAGCAGATGGCCGGGGACAAGACCGCCGCGCTGATGGCCTGCGCCTGCAGCATCGGGGCCATCTACGTGGGCGCGCCGGCGGAGCTGGCCATGGGCCTGGCCGGGTTCGGCGCGCACGTGGGCCTGGCGTTCCAGCTCGTCGACGACCTGCTCGGCATCTGGGGCGCCCCCGAGATCACCGGGAAGCCGGTCCGGTCCGACCTGCGGGCGAGGAAGAAGTCCCTGCCCGTGGTGGCGGCGCTGACCAGCGGCACCGAGCCGGGCCGCCAGCTCGGCGCGCTGCTGCGCCGGACCGAGGCGCTAACCGAGGACGACCTGGTCCGCGCGGCCGCGCTGGTCGAGGACGCCGGCGGCAGGGAGTGGGCCGAGAAGGCGGCCGACTCGGCGCTCTCGTCGGCCGGCCAGTGCCTCGCCGACACCGACATGCCCGACGACGTGCGGGCCGAGTTCGCCGGCATCGCTGAGTTCATCACGGCGCGCCAGTGGTGAGAGGGAGAGGCGCGACATGACCGTGACGCAGCCCCGCACCGCCCGGGGCTCCGCCGCCGGGGCCAGCACCGCGGCGGTCGGCCGGGCGGCACTGGACCGCGCGGTCAATCACCTGCTCGGCCTGCAGCACGAGCAGGGCTGGTGGCAGGGCGAGCTGGAGACCAACGTCACCATGGACGCCGAGGACCTGCTGCTGCGGGAGTTCCTCGGTGTGCGGACGGCCGAGCAGACCGCCGGCGCCGCCCGCTGGATCAGGTCGAGCCAGCGCCCGGACGGCACCTGGGCAAACTTCCGCGGCGGCGACGCCGACCTGTCCACCACGGTCGAGGCGTACGTGGCGCTCCGGCTGGCGGGCGACGCCCCGGACGAGGACCACATGATCCGGGCCGCGGACTGGATCCGGGCCGCGGGCGGGATCCCGGCCACCCGCGTGTTCACCCGGATGTGGCTGGCGTTGTTCGGCCAGTGGTCCTGGGATGACCTGCCGGTCATGCCGCCGGAGCTGATCTACTTCCCGAAGTGGTTCCCGCTCAACGTGTACGACTGGGCGTGCTGGGCCCGGCAGACGATCGTGCCGCTGACCATCGTCGGGTCGCTGCGCCCTGTCCACTCGCTCCCGTTCGGCCTGACCGAGCTGGAGTCGCCGACGGCCAAGCCCGCCGCGAGCGGGCGCGACCCCTGGGCGGCGGTGTTCAACGGGCTCGACCGGGCGCTGCACGCCTACGAGCGTCGCGGCGGCCGGCTCGCCCCGGCCAAGGCCCTGCGGACCGCCGCGATGCGCCGGTGCGCCGAGTGGATCATCGCCCGGCAGGAGAAGGACGGCTGCTGGGGCGGCATCCAGCCGCCCTGGGTCTACTCGCTGATCGCGCTGCACCTGCTGGGCTACGGCCTGGACCATCCGGTGATCAAGCGCGGCCTGGCCGGGCTGGACCGGTTCACGATCTGGGAGGACGGGCCCGATGGCCCGGTGCGGCGCCTCGAGGCATGCCAGTCGCCGGTCTGGGACACCGTCCTGGCCATGGTCGCGCTGGCCGACGCCGGGCTGCCCGCCGAGCACCCGGCGCTGTCCTCGTCGGCCGCCTGGGTGCTGGACGAGGAGATCTTCGGCCCGGGCGACTGGCAGGTCCGCAGGCCAGGGCTGGCGCCCGGCGGCTGGGCGTTCGAGTTCGACAACGATGGCTATCCGGACGTAGATGACACCGCCGAGGTGGTGCTGGCCCTGCGCAAGGCAGCGAGCGGGCCCCGCGGCCAGGCGGCCATCGAGCGCGCGCTGCGCTGGCTGAACGGCATGCAGTGCCGCGACGGGGGCTGGGGCGCCTTCGATGCCGACAACACCTCAGGCCTGGTGAACAAGCTGCCGTTCTGCGACTTCGGCGAGGTCACCGATCCGCCGTCGGCCGACGTCACCGCGCACACGGTCGAGGCGCTGGCCGCCGAAGGGCTGAGCGGGACGAAGGCGGTCCGCCGCGGGGTGGCCTGGCTGCTTCGGGCACAGGAGAGCGACGGGTCCTGGTTCGGCCGGTGGGGCGCGAACTACGTCTACGGCACCGGCGCCGTGGTACCGGCGCTGATCGCGGCCGGGGTCAAGCCCGGCAAGCCGCCGATCCGGCGCGCGGTCGCCTGGCTGCTCGCGCACCAGAACCGTGACGGCGGCTGGGGTGAGGACCTGCGCTCCTACGACGACCCGGCGTGGGCTGGCCGCGGCGAGTCCACGGCCTCGCAGACCGCGTGGGCGCTGCTGGCGCTGCTCGCCGCCAGCGAGGGCCACCAGGCAGGCCCGGCCGAGGGGGACAGCATCGACCGCGGCATCCGGTGGCTGGCCGATACCCAGCGCGACGACGGGACCTGGGACGAACCGCAGTTCACCGGGACCGGGTTCCCCGGCGACTTTTACATCAACTACCACCTCTACCGGCTGGTGTTCCCGGTCACCGCACTGGGGCGTTATGTGGGCGGTGCGGCATGAGGCGCCGGAACCTAGGAGGTGCGGTATGAGCCCTGGGCTGCTTGTCTGCTCACCGCTGGGCCTGGAGGCCCGCGCCGTTCGCCGTGGTCTCGGCGACGGCGGCGAGGTGCGCCGCACCGGCTACGGCCCGACCAGATCCGCCGGCGAGGCCGCCCGGATGCGAGACGGGGCGTTCGATCAATTGGCTGTTGCGGGCGTCGGCGGCGGGGTCGGTCCCGATGTCGAGCTCGGGGACGTGGTGGTGGGCACGGAGGTCAGCCGGATCGGTTCGGCCGACTCGGTGCGCTGCCTGTCGGCGCCGCTGCTGGCCGGCGAGCTGCGCCGGGCCGGGCTGCGGGCGGTCACCGGCAAGATCGTAACCGTCGACCACCTGTTGCGGCGGGGCCAGCGCGAGCAGCTGGTCCGCGACGGCGCGGTGGCGGTGGACATGGAGTCCGCGCCGTTGCTGGACGCCGCGGCCGGCCGTCCCGCGGCGGTGATCCGGGCCATCTCGGACACCCCGCGCCGCCCGCTGCTCAGCCCGTGGGCGGTGCCCGGCGGCATCGCCGCGCTGCGGTCGCTGCGGCTGGCCGCGCCCGTGCTGGCCCGCTGGGCGGCGGCGTGCGGGCCGCGGCGGGTGCTGCTCGCCGGGCCGCGCTCGTTCTGCGCCGGGGTGGAGCGGGCCATCGAGATCGTCGAGCGGGTGCTCGACCAGAACGGCCCGCCGGTCTACGTGCGCAAGCAGATCGTGCACAACAAGGTGGTCGTCACCGACCTGGAGGGCCGGGGCGCGATCTTCGTGGACGAGCTGGACCAGGTCCCGGACGGCGAGATCGTGGTGTTCTCGGCGCACGGGGTGGCGCCCGAGGTGCGCAGCGACGCCGAGCGGCGCGGCCTGCGGGCCATCGACGCGACCTGCCCGCTGGTGTCCAAGGTGCACGCCGAGGCGCGCCGGTTCGCCGCCGACGGCTACCAGGTGGCGCTGATCGGGCACGCCGGGCACGAGGAGGTCGAGGGCACCCTCGGCGAGGCGCCGGAGGCCATGACGCTGGTCGAGACCATCGACGACGTGGCCCGGCTGCAGCCGGACGACCCGGGCAAGCTGGCCCTTCTGATGCAGACCACGCTGTCGGCCGACGAGGCCAGCGGCATCTCCGACGCGCTGCTTGAGCGGTTCCCCGCGGCGCGCAGGCCCGGCAGCGATGACATCTGCTACGCCACGACCAACCGGCAGCTCGCCGTCCGCGCGATAGCGGATGAATCCGACGTGCTGCTGGTGGCGGGCTCCGCCAACTCGTCGAACTCCAAGCGCTTGGTGGAGGTCGCCGAGCGGGCCGGGACGCCCGCGTATCTGATCGACGGGCCCGAGGACATCGAGCTCGACTGGCTGACCGGAGCCTCCGTCGTGGGGCTGACCGCGGGAGCGTCAGCGCCCCCCGCGGTGGTGGGCCAGATCATCGACGCGCTGTCCGGCCTCGGAACGGTCGAGGTCAGCGAGCGCGTGGTCGCCACCGAATCCATCCGGTTCGGGCTGCCAAAGGAGTTGAAGCGTTAAATGCCTATGCCGTTGCGACAGAGCCTGCGCGTGGGGAGCTACCTGCTGCAGCAGAAGCTGCGCCGCCGCGACAAGTTCCCGCTGCTGGTCGAGCTGGAGCCGCTGTTCGCCTGCAATCTGAAATGCGCGGGCTGCGGCAAGATCCAGCAGCCGCACGACGTGCTGAAGCAGCGGATGCCGGTCGAGCAGGCCGTCGGCGCGGTCTTGGAGTCCGGGGCGCCGATGGTGTCGATCGCCGGCGGCGAGCCGCTGATGCACAACCAGATCGACGAGATCGTCCGCCAGCTCGTCGCGCGGAAGAAGTTCGTCTTCCTGTGCACGAACGCGCTGCTCCTGCCCAAGAAGATCGAGAAATTTACGCCCTCGCCCTACTTCAGCTGGGTCGTCCATATCGACGGCCTGCAGGAGCGGCACGACGAGTCGGTGTGCAAGGACGGCGTGTTCGACGAGGCGGTCGCCGCGATCAAGGACGCCAAGCGGCGCGGCTTCCAGGTGAACACCAACACCACGGTCTTCAACACCGACACCCCGCAGACCGTGATCGACGTGCTCAACTACCTCAACGACGACCTGGGCATCGACCAGATGCAGATCTCCCCGGCCTACGCCTACGAGAAGGCGCCGGACCAGGAGCACTTCCTGGGCGTCACCGAGACCAGGGAGCTGTTCAAGAAGGCGTTCGCCGGCGGCAACCGCAAGCGCTGGCGGCTCAACCACTCGCCGCTGTTCCTCGACTTCCTCGAGGGCAAGATCGAGTTCAGCTGCACCGCGTGGGGCATCCCGTCGTACTCGCTGCTCGGCTGGCAGCGGCCGTGCTACCTGATGGCCGACGGGTACACCAAGACCTACAAGGAGCTGATCGAGACCACCGACTGGGAGGCCTACGGGCGTGGCAAGGACCCCCGGTGCGCGAACTGCATGGCGCACTGCGGGTACGAGCCGTCCGCGGTGCTGGCCACGATGGGGTCGCTGCGGGAGTCGCTCCGGGCGATGCGCGGAAACTTAGGCGCGGGAGCACAGCCGGTCTGAGGCCGGGCCCGGCGGCCGGGCTGACGGGCTGGACGAAGGGCCACGAGCCGGGCCGAGTGGTGCCCGCTCGGGGCCCGGGTTGCATAGTGTCTTACAGACCGTAGCGCCCACCAGCGCGCCCGCCAGCGCGCTCCGGCCTTCGCAGGCCCTGGTTGGAAGGTACCCGCCGTGACCTCGCCAAGCACCCCGCCCGTCGTGTCCGGTGGTCAGGCGGCCGGGACGCGCGCGGCGGCCGGGCGGGCCTGGCGGGCGGAGCTCTCGGCCCGGCTTGGCCGCAACGCCGGCCCGGCCTGGCTCATGGCGATCCCGCCGCTGGCCACGTTCGTGATCATGGTGTGGGGCATCCGCGGCCCCTCGTACTGGCGGGACGAGGCCGCGACGCTGTCGGCGGCCCAGCGGCCGTTCGGCAACCTGCTGCGGACGCTGGGGAACATCGACGCCGTGCACGGCGCCTACTACGTGCTCATCTGGGTCATGGTGCGGATCGGCGGCACCGGCGAACTGGTGACCAGGCTGCCGTCCGCTGTGGCCATGGCGGTGGCCGCGGTGGCGGTGACGGCGCTCGGCCGGCGGCTGATCTCGCTGCGGGCGGGACTGGCCTCCGGGCTGGTCTTCGCGGTTTTGCCCCAGGTCAGCCTGTACGGGCAGGACGCCAGGCCGTACGCGATCGTGGTCGCGCTGGCCGCTGTGGCCAGCTACCTGCTGGTCCGGGTCATGGACGCCGAGGACGCCCGGCAGAGAAACCGCTGGCTGGCCTGGTACGCGCTCTGCCTGGCCGCCCTGGGAATCGTGGACATCTTCGGCCTGCTGCTGGTCCCGGCGCACGCGGTGACCGTGGCCCTGCGGCTCGTGCGCGAGCGCGAAGCCGAAGCGGGGACGGCCAGGTCGCTGGGCCTCGGCTGGCTCGCGGCCGTCGTGGCCGGGGTGGTGCTGGTCAGCCCGGTGCTGGTGCTCGGCTACGTGCAGAAGGGCACGCTGTCCTGGCTCACCCCGCCCGGGCTCGGCTCGGTCAGGCAACTGCGCACGCTGATCGGCACCGGGACCCTGGTGAACACCGTCGCCCTGGTGGTGGCGGCCGGGATCGTGGTCAGCGCGATCCTCGGGCGGCAGCGGCTGCGGGGCGCCTGGCCCGGGTCCGTGCCCGCGCTGGCCCTGCCGTGGCTGATCCTGCCCCCGGCCATCCTGCTCATCGGCTCGCTGATCACCCCGCTGTACACGCTGCGTTACGTGCTGCTCTGCCTGCCCGCGATCGCGCTGCTGGTCGGCGCGGGGCTTTCATCGTTCGGCTGGGTGCTCGGCACGGCAGGGCTGGTCCTGGTCGCCGTGCTCGCCTGGCCCACCCAGCTGCAGGTGCGCACGGCGGACGGGCACAGCGACAACATCCGCCGGGCGGACCGGATCGTGGCGGCCAACCGGCGGCCCGGGGACGCCGTGCTGGAGTTCAAGGCGGAGAACTTCGCCCAGGCCTACCCGTACGGGATCCGGGACCTGATCCCGGTGGCCCAGGCGGAGTCGCCGACCCAGTCCGCCACCCTGGTCGGAACGTTCCTGCCCGATCCGGTGGTACGGCAGCGGCTGACCCGGGTATCCCGGGTCTGGGTGATCGAATACGCCCACCCGACGCCGCTGGTGATCCTCAACGGCCTGCACTTCCAGCTGATCCATGCCTGGAGGACCAGCGATATCTGGCTTTACCTGTATGCGCACCCGAAGGGTGGCTGATTTCGAGCAGTGAGTCCGCGGGGGACGTTATGACGCCGCCGGCCGGCCGCGCCGTGCTCAGCGGGCGGGGCCGGGCAGCCGCCGGTCAGCCGGTAACCGGCGCGGCCGGGTACCGGGCAGGCCCGGTCTGGGCTTGGTTCGTGCCACCGGCCCTGATGCTCGCGCTGGGATTGTGGGGGATCAGCGGCGCGTCCTACTGGCGCGACGAGGCCGCCACGATGACCGCGGTCCAGCGGCCGTTCGGCGAGCTGCTGCGGATGATGGGGCACGTCGACGCGGTGCACGGCGTGTACTACATGATCATCTGGGTGGTGGTGCGGCTCGGCGGCGCCGGCGAGGTGGCGACCAGGCTTCCGTCGGTGCTGGCCATGGCCGGCGCGGCTGCGTCGGTGGCCGCGCTGGGCCGCCGGCTGGTGTCCCCGGCGGCCGGTCTGGCGGCGGGCCTGCTCTTCGCGGTGTTCCCCCAGATCAGCCTCTACGCCCAGGACGCCAGAGAGTACGCGTTCATCACGGCGCTGGCCGCCACCGGGAGCTACCTGCTGGTCCGGGCGATGACGACCGTGGGGCGGCGGCGCGGCTGGATGGCGGGCTACGCGGTCTGCCTGGGCGTGATGGGCCTGCTCAACGTGTTCAGCCTGCTTCTGGTCGCGGCGCACGCGATCACGGTCGCCCTGGCGTGGCGCCGGGCCGGGTGGGCGGCGGGCTGGTCGGGCACGTCCCGCCGGGCCGGGCGGTCGCTGGCCGTGGCCTGGCTTTGCGGCGCGGCGGGCGCGTTCGTGATCGCCAGCCCCGTGCTCGCGCTCGGCTTCGCTCAGCGCGGCACGCTGAGCTGGCTGACCACGCCGCAGCTGGCCGGCACGGTCGAGGGGCTGCGCAAGCTGGTCGGGCCGGCGTCGATGGTGGTCGCGCTCGTGCTGGCGGTGGTGATCGGGACCATGCTGGCCGCCGGCGGCGGCCGGGAGGGGTTGCGGGCGGCCTGGCCGCCCGATCTGCTCGCGCTCAGCCTGCCCTGGCTGGTGCTGCCGCCGGTGGTGCTGATCGGCGTCTCGTACCTGTCGCCGGTGTACACGTTCCGGTACGTGCTGTTCTGCGCGCCGGCGGCAGCGCTGCTCGGCGGGGCCGGGCTGGCCGCGCTGCGCTGGCCGGATGCACGCGGCGTCCTGGCCTGGGCTCCGGCTGCGACCGGGCTGGTGCTGGTCGCGGTGCTCGGGGCGTCGGCCCAGGTCGCGGCCAGGTCCGCCGACGGTCATGGCACCAACATCAGGGCCGCCAACCGTATCGTCGCGACGAACCGGCGTCCCGGGGACGCGGTGCTCTACCTCGGCAACGACTCCAAGTACTTCCCGGCCGCGTACCCGTCCGGTTTCGCCCGGCTGGATGCCATCGGGCAGCGGGAGACGCCGAGCCGGGCGGGAAACCTGGTCGGCAGCGACTACCGCGGCTCGGTCGTCCGGCACCGGCTGGCCCGGGTGCCCCGGGTCTGGCTTGTCAAGATCGGCCCCTACCCGCACGAGCGGCAGATGCACGGCCTGGGTTTCCGGCTCGTCGGCCGCTGGCACACCTCCAACATCTGGCTGGTGCTGTACGCCCGGGGCTAGGCACGTCTCCGCCGTCCTCCCTCGCGTCGCCTGATCCCGGCGTCTTTGACAGCGGCTCGGGCGTGCCCTAGTGTACCAGTGACCTAGTACTTTAGGGCGAAGGCATGATCAGCTTCCGAGTCAACGGCCGCTCCGTGGTGCCGCCGTACCTGCAGATCGTCCAGCAGGTGCGGCAGGCGCTGCGGATGGGCGTGCTGGACGTCGGCGACAAGCTCCCCGCCATCCGGGAGGTCGTGGCGGCGACCGCGATCAACCCCAACACCGTGCTGAAGGCATACCGCGACCTGGAACGCGAGGGCCTGGTCGAGCCCCGGGCCGGGCATGGCACCTTCGTGGTCCGCCGGCCGCCCGGCCCGCCTCCAGGGACCGTCACCCGGCTGGGCCGCAGCCTAGCCCGGTGGGTGCGGGACGCCCGCGAGGCCGGGCTGGACGACGAATCCATCGAGTCGCTGCTGCGAGTCACGCTGCAGGCCGAGGAAAAGGGGGAGATCGCGTGAGTGCGGTCGTCAAGACACGCGGGCTATCGAAGCAGTACCGCGCGGTCGCCGCACTACGCGACTGCACGATCACGGTGCCTGTGGGCCGGATCTCCGCGCTGATCGGCCCGAACGGCGCGGGCAAGACCTCGCTGCTGCGCTTGCTGGCCGGCCTGGCGCTGCCGACCGCTGGCGATGTGTCGGTGCTCGGGACGGCACCCCGTCAGGACCCGGCGTTCCTGGCCGACATCGGCTTCCTGGCCCAGGAGATCCCGCTGTACCGGCGGATGTCCGCGGCGGACCACATCCTCATGGGCGCGCACCTCAATCCGCGCTGGGACGCGGCGTCGGTCCGGCAACGGCTGGACGGATTGAAGATCCCGCTCCGGCAGCCGACCGGGACGCTGTCCGGCGGCCAGCGCGCCCAGGTTGCTCTGGCGCTGACCCTGGCCAAACGGCCGAGGCTGCTGCTTCTGGACGAGCCGGTCGCGGCCCTCGACCCGCTTGCTAGACGCAACTTTCTCGCCACAATGGCTGACGCCGTGGCGGCGGGCGGGCTGACCGTGATGCTGTCCTCGCACCTGGTCGCGGACATCGAACGGGTCTGCGACCACCTGATCCAGCTCAGCGCTTCCCGGGTCCAGCTGTGCGGTGACATTGACGAACTGCTGGCCTCGCACAAGGTACTGGTCGGCCCGCGTAAGGACACCGGGCCCATCGAGCGAGCACACTCCGTGGTGCAGGTCACCCGGACCCCGCGGCAGACGACGCTCTTGATCCGCCAGGGCGGCCCGGTGATCGACCCCGCCTTCGAGGCCAGCGACGTCAGCTTGGAGGAACTCGTGCTCGGCTACATGAGTAAGGACGGTACGGGCGATAGTGCCCGGCCCTTTCCTGAGTGGCTGACCGCCGTCGGAGGGGACCAATGACCTGGGTTGTCTGGCGCCAGCACCGCGGCCAGCTTTTCACCGGCACGGCAATCCTCGCCGTTTTCGCCGTGCTCATACTGATCACCGGCCTGCAGATGGCGTCCCAGTACCACTCGATGATGGCCTCGTGCACCGCCAGCCACGACTGCGACGATTTCAATTTCACGCTGGGCAACCCGGTCATGACGGAACTGGTGACGCTGACCACCGGGGTGCCCGCCATCATGGGCCTGTTCTGGGGAGCGCCGCTGGTCGCGCGGGAGCTGGAGACCGGAACCAGCCAGTTCATGTGGATGCAGAGCGTCACCCGCAGGCGCTGGCTAACCGTCAAGCTGGCCTGGATCCTGGCCGCCACGGCGGCGTGGGGCGGTGCCATCGGCGGGCTGGTCACCTGGTGGGCGGGCCCGATCAACGCGCTCAACAATGGCCGCTTCATCCGCGGCCAGTTCGACGTCCAGGGCATCGTGCCGATCGGTTACGCCTTGTTCGCGGTGGCGCTCGGCATCGCCGCGGGCATCTTGCTGCGCCGGACCCTGCCGGCGCTCGCGGCAACGCTCGCCGTGTTCGCCGCCGTACGGCTGGGGATCGCAAACTTTGTCCGCGCGCACTACCTGCCGGCGGTGACCACGATCTACAGCTACACCGGCCGGGGCTTCACCCCGGCCGGATCGGCCTGGATCTTCGCCAATGGCACCGTCGGGCCGAACGGCGTGATGTACACGCCCAACAGCCCCGGGCAGCTGGGGCAGCTGGAGATAAACGGGATGGGGCTGAACGGGCTCCCGGCCTCGTGCAACTCCTTGGCCAGCGGCGCGCACCCGAATTTCGGCCGTGTGCTCGCCTGCGCGGCGAGCCATGGGTACCGCGGGTTCTTCACCTATCAGCCCGCCAGCAGGTTCTGGGCATTCCAGGGCATCGAGACCGGGATCTTCGTCCTGCTCGGCGCCGCAGTCCTCAGGATCGCCGCGTTCGCCCTGCTTCGCCGCGACGCCTAGGCGGCCGACGCGGTTGAATGAACGCCCCATTCGGCCAGGTAGGCACCGAGGGATTCCGGCAATTTCAAAGAACTCCTTCAGGATCCGTTCAGCGTGGGCGCCCATTATCTTTACCGGCGCAGGTCCATGCGCCCGGCGCGGGCTGGCGGCGCCGCAGACGCTCGGCCCGCGACCCGGCGGACCCGGGTTCCATAGGAGTACTCATGTTCTTTACGTACCTTCGGCGCGAGCTGCGCCGGCGGATGCGCCAGGCCATATTCATATCCGTGGGCCTGGCTCTCGGGATCGGCCTCGTCATAACCGTGACGGCGGCGTCGTCCGGGGTCAAGGCCGCCCAGGGCACGGTGCTGCAGAACCTGTACGGCGTCGGGACCGCCGCCACCGTCACCAAGACGCCCACCGCCGGGTCTTTCTTCGGCGGCGGCGGCCGCAAGTTCAATTTCAAGCCGGGCCAGACGGTCAAGATCGACAGCCTGACCGCGACCCGAAACCTCGGCACCATTGACGACTCGGCCGTTACCACGATCTCCAAGCTGAACGGGGTAGCGGGGGCCAGCGGGACGCTGACGGCGAGTGACGTTGACACGACGATCACGATCCCCGACTTCAGCGGCGGCGGTGGTGGCGGCGGCGGAGGCGGTGGCGGAGGTGGCCGCGGGGGTGGCGGCTTCAGCGGCCCCGGCGGCTTCAACCCCGGGAACTCGGTGTCGGTCGACGGCATCGACCTGTCCTCGAGCGCGCAGGCGCTCGGCCCGCTCAGCAACGGCA
>Ga0335072_10008311_pt1 | contig 15057 bp, 15 predicted proteins | sample Lox_Sample_21_FD_206725 | JGI IMG/M metagenome (GOLD analysis project Ga0335072, IMG submission 206725) | Soil microbial communities from Loxahatchee National Wildlife Refuge, Florida, United States - Lox_Sample_2.1 | ecosystem: Environmental > Terrestrial > Soil > Wetlands | place: USA... | reverse complement strand
CTTTCGTGAGGTGGGCGCCGGGGCCGCCATCGTACTTGAAGTGTGGAAGTGAAGGTCGATTGCCCTACGAAGTAGACAAGGTCGTGCACGTGGACAAATAAGTAGCACAGACTCTGCAGCAGCAGCTAGCTATAAACAACGTAGATATAAGCAATTGATTTTGTCAGTTGGAGGTGTCGTTAGGTGGAGAATATTTGCGGAATGTGGTGTTGGTGGGCTTTTAAAATTCCAAAATCTGGGGAAATTTCTAGATTTCGACGAACACTACAACAAGGAATGCGCCAGGCAATGTAACCAACCACAACAATTGCCTCAAGACGTTTTAAACCTCATGACGACACTTTACAGGGCCTTTTCCACCTTTAAGTGAGCTTCTGACCTTGCCAGCACCACTTGCGTGGTGACTAGCAGCTATGTATGCTTGACTGACTTCAAACCCCGCCAATGTACCCGTCTGATATAGCTACAGGGTCGTCTTTGCTCTAATCATAATTAACAAGGCCGGCGGGCTTATTTTCCAGCGAGACTTTGCCGAGGGTCTGAACAAGCTGGGCATCAACGACTACCTCGTCTTGGCAGGGACATTTCACAGGTATACCTCCCTTTTCCACCCCAAATACAAGCATCCTGCTTATACCTCCCTTCCTCAGCGTCCACGCCCTGACAACCCGCCTCCACCCTCTCTCCAACGCCACAAATACATCCATCTCCTCCACGCCCTCCTCACGACCCGAACCCCCCTCAGGCATCGAAGTTCTCGAAACAGAAAACTTCCGCCTACAGTGCTTCCAGACGCTCACTGGGACGAAGTTCCTGCTCTTCACAGACCCGCAACAAGCAAACGTGGATGTCATAGTCAGGAAGATATATGAGCTCTATGCAGATTATGTTATGAAGAATCCTTTCTATCAAATGGAGATGCCAGTGAGGTGTGAGAGCTTCGATAGAAAGCTGGGAGCATATTTAAGACCTTTGAATAGTCGGTAGATGGCGGGGCGCGCTTATGGGGGAGTTAAGGGACATAGAATGATTAGGAGCATATATATTAGAGGTCTGCTTGTCAGGCTTGTATGACATGATATCTAGTTTGTACAAGTTGAACGCCATCTAAATGCTGTGTGGCAAAGACTCATCGGGCCTATGCAGTATCCATTTTATCCGCATCATCCTTCTTATCTGTTTCCTTTGTCCCGCTTCCGCTTGGTTCGCCATTTTTGTCCAACAGCGGTTGAGCAGCCTCATCTTCCTCCTTGATTTCCGGCAGTTGTGACTTGGCCGCCGCTTCGGCCTCTTCTTTGGCTCTTTTCTCCACTCGAGCTTTCTCTTCCTCCATACTCATACGAAGCGCAAGAGCAAGCTCAGGGTCCATAGATGGATCGACACCGAAATCAAAAGCCTGGCCTCCGTCGCCACCGTCACCTGTCCCGCCCATACCTCCAACGCCGCCTGATCCGTCGCCGTTGAGTATAGGTGATGTGACAAGTTGATCACTAAGTAAACCTGGGCCTGGAGGAATGATGACAAGATGTGAACCGTCTCCGCCTTTTACGTTTTCGTTGAAAGCTTGTAGCTTCTTTGTGACATCGTCCTCGATCTCGCCAAACGCAATGAAGTCGATAGAAACACCAAGCTTCTTCATCTTCTTAGCCAGCTTCACTAGAGTCTTTTCATCTTCCGGAATGGGTGAGCAGTTAAAAATGATGATGCGTTGTTTCTGTAACTTGTTTTCGCGGTGCTTAAGTGCGAGCTTAAGGAGGTAATTTAGCTTCCGTTCACTGCAGAGGAAACCAGTAATACTTACACCCGCTATTTGGATACCCGTTGCAAGATGTGCGCTACCGCGAATCTTGCTTTTCGTTCTGTGAAGGCCGTCTAATATTTTGCCGTGATCTGTCGTGAGAGTTACCAAAACTTCTGGACCCTTGCCTCCCATGCTCATGAGCCCAACGGATGACTCTGGATTCCCTTGTGTGATAGCTGAGAAGATCATGGAAACAGCATCTTGCTGAGCTTCGTATCGAGTGGGTGTGTAATCTCCATTTCTGCTGCTCTCACTGTTGTCCACCACGATCATTACTGCCTCAAGAACCATCTTGAGGAGATAGCTCGACTCTTACGTCGTTAATTTTGTTTATATGAGTCAAAGGTTGATTAGGTGTCGGAAACAAATCTTCAGAATATAATGTGATGTTTGTTGCTTTCAAAATATGGAGCTTGGATGAGGCTGATGGTTTAAGGCAGCTTAACTTGCGCCTCGCTTGCCTAGGGGTTCGGAATTATGATATGCCGCCTTCCGTCTTTGTTTACATCAGTCACCAAGACTACTCCCATTCTACATTGTATAGTTAGACTCCAATCTACCTCTCTTATCTGAACGCGATTGCTTCAACCAACATTTTGAATTACACTAATTCTCGACTATTTTATATAAAGAACTATGGCACCGACGCGGTCAAAGAAGCGCAAGTCGACCGAGTCGCAGAGCTCAACAGAAGAACTTAACTTTCCTGCACCACCATTACAGGCCGCAAATGGAAAAATGGGAGACCCAGCGCGGACGCCTACGGGGAGAAGTCCTATCAGGAAAGCTCCTATGCGTCTCACTATCCACCAGAAACAAGCATTGATGGACAATCTTCAGCTTGAAAGTACGCAACCATTCCGCCTGTTAGATTGATAGAAAGCATGCTAATAATTGATTGCAGTCACCGAAAGAGCGCGGAAATTACGTGCGCAATACATGATGCAGGCTCAGGGCCTTCGAGCACGGATAGAGATTCGAGTCAACCGAATTCCCATGGCATTAAGACGAGCGAACATGGGAGAGCTATTTTCGAAGCATGAAGACGCCGGCAAACAACAAAGCATGACAACAAATTCTTCAACACTCGTACAAGCAACAGTCATGACAAATTCTTCGAAGAGCTTAGTTCAAGAGACTCAGAGGAATGCTCGACAGAGCCCGTCGCCGATGCGCGTCGCTAAACGGCTAAGGTTAGTGAATCACTATGACAGTCATGTACTGTTACTAAATAGGCAAAGTGATGAGATTTCTGATAAAGAGAACGATGATTTGTCGAATCCTAAGAAACGCGCTAAAGCTCAAGTACCTCCTCAAAATAAGAGACTTCAACCAGACCAAGTTTTGTCACCTAGATCTGCCAACTCACGTACGTTGCCAAGGTCGCCAGTTCGGTCTGCTCTCTCTCCTGGAAAATCTTATCTTGCGAGGCCTGTATCCCCGTTGAAGCCCATGGGACCTGCTGTGACGGGAGGTGCCGCTGGCATCTTGACGAATATGGTCGAAAAGGCTAAATCGACACGTGCAACAGCGGCTAGGAAAACTGCCGCTTCATCTTCCGCGAGCTCAACGGCCGGTGCCGGAAGGGGCAAAAAGGTACCTCAAGTAGCAACGGCAAAGGCTGGGAGAGGGAGGGCGAGTAATAGCAGCCAATCCACTGATGCAGGTTCTGGAACAACTGTTGCGACTAAGAATACAGCTCCGACTAAGTCACCAGTGAAGAAGACGGTAATTGGTACAATCAAGGGGATGGGAGGCACGGCCACAAAGAAACCCGCTGCTCCAAAGGCAGCTCCTACGAGAGTGTTACGGAAGAGAATTTAGCAAGAGCTGATTTTTGGGGGATTATTCACGCAGCGATTGGAGTATGGCGTTTGCAGAAGCATCTTCAGCGTACCAAGGTATCATGCACAAATCCATCGAATCATGCCTTCATAATGCAATAACCTCTCGATATCTGTGACTCATCCAGCTCCAGCGCCCTTCTTTTTCTTATCCTCCACCAACTCAATATTATCTTCCGGCACCTTCCCATCGTAATTCTCCACCAAAAACTCCTCAATCTCCTCACTCACATCCCCTTGCACCACAATCTCCTCCCCGCCACTTGCCGTCTTCGTAACCGAACTCCCCGTTGCGAACTTCTTCCCGAAATCCTTCGCCACCTTCTTCAGATCTAACCCGAATGCTTCCAGGCCCGATACAGCCGTGACATATTTGCGCTTGTTGCGCTCGACGCGTTTTATGATGACTCTCGAAGAGGCGAGTGTCGCCGCGGCCTTTTGCTCCAGTGCTTCGGCTTTGGCGGCCTTTTTCTGCGCGTCTTTGGCGGCGCGTTTTTGGGCGTCGAGGGAGAGGGAGGAGGTTGCTGCTTCGAGGGCCTCTGTGGAGTTTAGGGTTAGTAATTGAGGAGGTACGGGGGTTGCGTTGAGAGAGGAGCTTGGGAAGAGGGACGTACCAGGTGACCATAAGCGCGCGTACATGTCGGGGTGGTTCTTCTCGAGCCATTCTTGGCATTTCTTGACGGTGCCGCCAAACTCGCAGTACTACTTCCTCGTATTATTAGTTTGTGGATGAGTGCGTGTTATTTATAACTGGACGGCTTACCTCGGGCGGTAACGAGCAAACTGAACGACTATATGTTAAGTAGATGAAAGGTGGAATTTTGTGAAAGCATGGGACTAACCTCCACAATACACGACGTGTCTTGATTGAGGCTCTGTGGGAGCTGCTGGTGCGTCTGCGTGCTCTGAATCTGCCATATTTTCAACGGGTGCTTGGTGCAGGAGTTTTCTTGGAGGATGGGGATGCTGTGTCGTTTTCAAGTCTCATTATCGTGGAGTGGGGTTGGAGAAATCGTGGTGGGGCAGTTTGCCCTGTTTGCTTTCTGGGAATGCATCACGGCTCTCACCCTTACAGCCTAAGACTACATCTTTGTTCTCAGCATATCACGCGCTTTCGCCACTCCTGATTCCGAATATGGACACGCTTCCTGTGGAGATCCTGGACTTGATCGTTGGCCACTGCAATTTTGCATCTCTCTACAGTTTCAGATTGACCTGCCGCTCCCTCGACATTTTAGCAACGCAGGGGCTGTGGGCTAGTATCGGGGTTGAACCAACACAGAAGTGATAGAAAGCTTCTCAATGGTTCTCGGAAGTCCCAAACTTTCGAAGTGTGTTCGTAAAGGTGTCATTTAATACCGGCGTTGAGAATTGTGCTCGCCTGGACCACTGCTATGACGCCCCTGAATATGTCAATCGATTCACAAACTTAGAAAGTATTCTGTATGCTTCAGCAATAGTTTGGAAAAATGCGGACCCCGATATATCATCAACTGTTAGCAGGCTTTGGTTCGGACATAACCTCAGTGTTCTTGAATTCCAATCGGCCTTTTTATCAGTTCTACCTAGACCACTGCATTATCCGACACCCCATCTGAGATTACTATCTATCTGCAACCTTACTAATGTAGGCGATGACGACGTCTCTATATTTTCAGTCTTGCTTGGGCCGAATCTCAGAGTTACGACTTAAGCTATGATTGCTATTGGGGAATACCCTATTCCCTTGCCTCAGATCTTCACCTCTCTTCACCGGGATTGGCTAGGGCCTACAACAAGGAACCTCACAAGCCTCAAATTATACGGCAATGTTCTATGGCAATACATACCACCCACAAAATTTCTCACTGAAGCAGCTCATTTCTCAGTCCTAAATAAACTCGAGCTTGGCAGCTTCCCAATCACACATGAATATCAAATGGACTGGATTTTATCCCACGATACTCTCAAACAGCTTGTATTGAAAGATTGCCTGATAACACACTATATGAGGTTTCCCAAAGTTCTAGACGAAGAGGGTCACACAGCCCCTTGCTTAGACACCAACGATATCTACATGAACAAACTTCGCTGGTTGTAAGTCTTCCAGCAAAGAGAAACCTGTTTGCCGCGTCTCATGGTCTTCCGCTTCGCATCTGAAAGTGCCGCGAATTTTAAAGATGGACGAATACCGGAAATGGCATCTATCTTGACCGCTATATGGCATTTACTCACGCCTGGATCGATTGGGCGCATCGTGATGCCATCAAGGATCCGCGGTGCGTTTGGCTGCAGAATGGCCGGGAAATAGAGATCGGTGAAGAGATGGCATGTCAGCATATGATGGCTGTAGTGAAGGTTCGAATAGAACAATGGTTGATGTCACGGCAGTTGTGATGAGTTGCGCAGGAGGTCTCCGAATTTGTCAGCTCTTCAAGTAAACCACAACCAAGTCAAAGTGAAGCGCTGAGGTTATATAATATTGTAAGCCTACCTCTGGGATAGACTGGAGGCACTCGTAACTTATATTACTTAGCATCTTTCTCTATCAACGGAAGCCTTGTGAAACACATGACACTGATATCATCTCACTCTACCCTCCCTCTTAGAACCTCTGACCTCCACTCATCCACCCCTTTTCATTCATGAGAAATGCATCTCACCGTCGACAATCAGCGTCTGCCCCGTCAAGTAATCACTATCACTTCCTGCCAATTTCGCCACATCCTTCCCTTCACTAAGTCTCCCAAGCGCAATCTGCTCCTCTCAGCACCTCTAACGCGTCCCTCAGCTTCTCCTTCTTTCTCTTCGCAATCTCAGTATCACTCTCCGCCCACATCGTCGTATCCACCACCCCTGGCGCATACGCATTTGCCATTAATATTAAACCTCGTTACCTCTAGTACCAAAGATTCCGCCTTATAGTATGCTTCGTAGCTGCATAATGACCTAAGTATACAAACGGGCGGAAAGCAGCGAGGCTTGCTGCGCCGATTATTTCCCCCGCATTCTTACCGCCTGGGACAATTTCGTCCCTGCTTTCCTCAAGCCTATATCCTAGCGTATTGGATATAGGATCTCCTGTTGACCAGGCAAGATATTTTACATCTTATCTACTCTGAATCTTTTGGGGAGGTAATCCGTCGGGCCTTTCTTGTCATCAGAAAGTCTTGCATTTCGTAGGAAAGTTGACTCATTAAGGCAGCGAAAGGCTGACTCCCTCAGTGCTGCCTACGGCAGCCTGGAGAGTCTAAGAGACTAGGCCGTATGCCTAAGGCAAATAGTTCAATTCATAACGCACGACATTTAGAAAAGGGTGCAGCATAGCCATGCCCGGTGCCATGAGATAAAGAAGTATTCGGGGATCTTGCGAATCAGCAACACTTAACTGGCTGTCATCCTCCTCCATCAGGCGTGTGGAATTATGACGGGCTTCTTGGACTTGTCAAATGAGCTTTTGTCTATCATAGCTCTTTTCGTTGAACGATCTTCTCTGCAGTCTCTTGCTCTGGTCAACAAACACATTCACCACATCTGCGAACCGCTTCTCCTTAAACACCAATGGCTACATAAGAAATGGGCTTATGTCGGTGTTTGCTTGATAGAGTTTGATGGCAAGTTGGGGGAAAGTTTCCTTCTCCTTCTCAAAGCCGTATTTCAAGAGCCCAACATAACATGGTATATTCGTCATATCGACACACAACTCGATGAGCGAGGAGGACGCTGGGCCGATAAGATGTTAAGTTGTCTTGACGAGGGCGATGACTACGATAGGAAGATTGAAAATCTACAAGCCCAGGTCCCTGTTACGTCTCTCATTCATGACAGCTCGCGTCAAGCTTGGTTGAATGCTCTTAAGGTATACAGGAATTCTGTCGTCAAGCTGTTTTTGCCCCTTCTTCCCAGGCTACGTACGCTGTCCTTCGGAGAACATCACGAGATAGGTGCAGTACAGTGCCGTCTCCCTGGTAAAAAGGATATATATTTGGGTTTGAAGAGTATATCTTTTTTTGATCGCGAGAACCGGAGCATACACGTTAACAATGCTATCAAATGCACCTGGCTGCCGTCCCTTGAGGAGCTCACAGCTACCGGTCTCCACTATGGTATAAGTCTTGAAAACCCTCCACAAGGGAAAGATAGATGTCCCATGCGGAAATTGAGACTTCTGTCCAGTGGGCTAGATGTTGATGCGGTGGAAGCTCTTCTACAGGGCGTAAGGCAAGATAATTCGTATGGGCTCCAGCATTTCGTATATTCTCACCACAATATCGATTTCGACTATGCACACCAAATATTTGACGGACCGAGACTTTTGGAAGTGCTCTCTCGGAACTGTTCAAACACGCTCACGGAGCTAGAAATGGACATCGCCGAGTCCGAGTACCGAATCTCCCACACATCCCTTGAAGATTGCTCTGAAATAGGCTACTTTCCTACACTTGGCCCAACTCTGAAGAAGCTGGATCAAGTTAAGACGCTTTGGATCAACTGCGATATGCTAGTTGATGGTTGGTACACATGTAGAGAGCATCACATTGACACCGAACGTGACGGGTTTATTTTCGAGATATCACAGACACGGCTGTGCGATATTCTGCCAAAGAGTGTGCAGACCTTATATATTACATCGAAGAGCTATCCAATTGCTGCTAAAATAGTTATCGAACAACTATTGACGCTTCTGGAAGAGGATTACGACGAAGTGCCAAACTTGAGGCAGCTGGGGCTGAATTGGGGAACTCCTGAGCTGGAGTGGTATACGAGACTAAGCAGGGCCTGCATGGACAGAGGCATCAAGCTTCTCTGTTCAACAGATTTCCCCAGCCCAACAGAAAGGCATTCTCAAGTAGATGGCCTCCGCATCTTGCGATAAAAACGGTTGGGCTATGGGACTTCAAAAAGGAGCAGAGCTTTGCATGCCGTTTAGAATTCAACGCAGTGGTATTCGCTGATGGGATTCTCTCTTTCAATCATCGCATATCGGGTTTCTGATAAAGGGGAGTTACGAGTAAGTCATGCTGTGACATTACTTGTACTGTCATTCAATTGAGGGCACTCATGATGAAGCGTAGTCCTGTATTTAAAAAAATGCTGTAGCAACAGCAACCTAATCAAGGACGCATAAGTTGCTTGTATAAATGCTGCAAAGCATTGGTCCGACTTGGTTCTGCAGCGCCGTCATTCTCTCAAATCGCGGCCCACCATGCGCTAGCGTGAAGATAAACTTAGGCATCACTTTTAGTGTAAAATACTATACAAGATGCGTTATCGCAAAGCAAGTATTATTAGAGCACGGGACAGAACTGGATTCGTGTGCAAGGAGTCGCGGCTTTCTCTTGCCAACCCGAGACCGCCGGCGAGCCAAAATAGCGAAACCCAGCTTTATTGTATTATCTCTGGGAGGCATTTTGCAATCGTATCACGAGACACATGCCCATACAGTATTTTCTAGCAATCTATTAGTGTTATGGCTGTTCAACGAGTTCGTTCGTTGTCACGTGGTAATACGTCATTTACTCCAGATTCACACTAATTTCCCAACCCCTATATAGTACACTCTACGTAGATAGCTGTCCTTCACACTCATTCAATTCAAGGAATTCCATCCAAATCCATCCTTTGTCCATGCGACAGTTCGCAACTTCGGCAACGTCTAGCTATCATCGTTCCAAAAGGAATGGTGTAGCCTCGCCTGGCTACGTCCGATCGACCTATCGTGTCTACTGAGGATGCAGGGCTTTAAGACTGGCAAAGGATCAGCGATCCCCGTTCCCAAGCCGCTGGTGACAGAAGCCTCCAACTATAGGTTCGAGTACGTAGCGCTTAACGCCTCTCATGATATCCGGCTCTTTGTCTCCTTCCTGTGGCCAGTTACGACAAGGAGCTTCGGGCGGTCTTTTATATATCTCGTTAGACATCCCTCCAACGTATGAGACTCTGAGCTATGTCTAGGGTGATGTAATAGTGTGCGAAGAAATGAAGCTACGCTGCCTTTCATCGAGATCCGACCCGATAGGAACGCAAAGTTCAGAAGCATTCGAAACGTTCTATATAACTACAAACCTGACATCTGACTTGCGAAGCATGCGCTACCCGATTGTTCCAAGATTATTATGGATAGATGCTATCTGCATCAATAAAACGGACAAGGATAACTGCGTGCAGTAGGTACAGCTGATGGTGCTAATTTATACGGTGGTACTCAAGGATGGTCCGGCTTGGTCCGGAGAGAGATGAAAATATTCGGGCTTTGAAGCTTTATCGAAACTTGTGCAAGCGCAACACTTAAATCAAATCCAAAAAAATAGATGTTTCGATGGTGAAAAGGGCGGTATATTATTGGACCAAGTACAAAGACATCTGACTGGGAGGGATTGGGAAGATCTCATTTCGCTCCTTGAGTTCGAGACGCGAGACCTTTGGAATCGTATATGGATTCTCCAAGAAATCGTTCTTGCTCTTAATCCAAGAATCCGCTGTGGCAACCAAGTGTTACCCTGGCTTAAGTTGGTATATTCATAGAGACTTTCAAGTCGCCTGGGACCTCTCCACAACAAGGCTTGATTGCGTGGAATTATGCTATGCCTATAAATGCGCAGCACAAAGCATTCCAGGCTCGATTCGAAGATGATTCTCAATTCAATGAACACTCTACCTTATTGGCAGTGTTGAGATCGTGTCAAGCTTTGAGAAGCTCGGACCCTCGAGACATATTGTCCGCTATATTGAATATTGCACCGCTTGTATTACGACCAATTGGTGAGCGGCTTGGCCATTTTCATGTCGGAAGCGCTGTCGTCTATAACTGAAAACTAGATCTGGAAACTGTATTATGATTGCCGTCATAAAGTGGCCACGCCCTTTGGAATTAGAGGCTCTGAAACCAATCGCACTCGTATAGAGGATGGAATAAAATACCAAAAAGCCTGCGCCGAATATCTCATCGCTGTGACTTTGACCTCTGGCGCCCGAAGCCTATTCATAAGTCATCAAACCATGAGCATAAGCATCGCCAACCGATTCCGTCTTAGCACTGAAGCGATCAAATCGAAGGATGTAGAGAGGATATCCTCCATAAATTCCACAAATTGTACCATGCCTGGCTTCTTATGCCTCACGCTCAACCTTCCGTACCCAGCGTAGATGACAGAAGTAGATTGTGTCGAAGGAAAATGGCGTCTAGAGACGCCTAGAACCTTCGATTCTATGCTGCAATGACCCCATAGTTGCAGCAAGAAAGGCATTCCATGCAGCGATCATTGGCAGATTGATCGCAAGGATTCCTGAAAAGGATGTTCATGCGAGGGATAAACAATACTGCTGATGATTTGTTTTTAGTGGGACGTGGCGTGACCACATCCGCGAACAGAAAGAGTTTCAAAAAGCCTGAAACGTCATTTGGCAGTGTTAATGTTTGGTCAGTCTCGTATTAATGCATCAGCAAATGGGATATCCAGATTCTTGGGGTCGACCGGCGATCCCGAGCTTTACTAATTCGCACTCGGCATGCTGGAAGAAAGCCAATGGATAAGCTTTTTGGTGATACAAGGTGCGGGGTCAAAAGTCTTCCTAAGGCTGCAACTCTTCTTGCTTAGCCAATGCATTTTCAGGGTCCTACACCCTTATTACTGCAAACGATAAGACTATACAGAGGGCAAGACATGCGAATGCGGTGGTGGAAATGAGGCTGAGAAAAGCTTCCCAGCATCACCTTGAGGCCGCTTGCTCCCTCACCATCAATTTTCACGCTTCCTGTCGTTCTCATCCACGGGGGAATATCATCCATTCTCGACCATGGCACAACGCTTTGCAGCATTCGCCGACCTTCTTGACAAACTAACGACTCTATCTGGTCGTGCGGGTTTGGCATCCCGCGAAGTAAGGAATCTAGCCGACGGATTTCACAAGATTTATGGCCCCCTAAGGAAAATGATGGCGGCTGGAGGGAACCTGAACATAGACCCTACAGATATAACTTTAATTGATGATGAGTGGGCGGCGCTTTGTGAGATGACCTACTCTGCCGTCAAAGAACTGGAACCTGGCTTCTCTCAAGCTGAGCCTAAACCATCGGTTATTTGGTTGAAAACATGTTTCATTAAAGCTCTGTTCCGCGCGGAGAAGCTGTATGTTTTGGTAGATTCAGTGCTAAAGTACCCAAGAGCCGGATGGGAAAGGTTAGTTGTTTTCGTTGGTAATAATGAGTCACATTAAGACAACAGGCTTGCTCATATTAGTCTAGTTCCGAAATCGAGGACATAAGAAATAAGGGTTACAAAGAGGCAGAAGCTAAATACCTCGACGCGCTCAAATCTGTGGAAGATGGATCAGCGAATTCTGAGCTGACACCTCCTCCAACTCCCACTTTTGCAACAAGGGCGGTGTCCGAAGAAAGCGACACTGGGGACACTGAGATAAGCGAGCTTCCAGAGCGTCAAGAAAATCTGGAGAGGTACAAGGACGCCCTGAAGAAGGCAAACGAGGAAATCGATAAACCGAAACTCAAACGGATTCAGGAGCTAGAAACGAGTGATTTTCAAGGTGCAGAAATGATATGCAGAGAACTCATAAGGCTAGAAGAAGATCGCGCGCGCATGGGACTGGGCATCACTGATGATACCACGATTCTTCATCGCAAATATAAGTTGGCAGAGCTTCTGATGAGTCAGAAAAGGTACCCCGAAGCTGAAGGTATAGCTCGAGAAGTGTGGGAAGCGTGGGAAAGTCTCGATGGAGAAACTTCCAAACATACCAGGTTGAGCCTACTACAGCTTTGCAGGGCTCTCCGCGGCCTAGAGCCCATTGAAAATCACAGAGAGAAGTATAGGGAGGCAGAGGAAATTCATCAGCGTATATGGTGGTTTTCGAGAACAGAATCCGACAAATACTGGCGGGTGCAGAATGGATACGAGCTTGCACTGGTAATGGCTGTGCAAAAACGTTATAAGGCAGCTGTGATCATTCATGACGAAGTTATGGAGGTAGAAAAAGCTATAGCAGATCTCCAGCCCGAGGAAAGATCCGCGATATTGGATAGCAGACACAGACTGGGCGAAATACTTTGCGAGGAGAAGGAATTCGACGACGCGGCATCCATACTTAAGCTGGTATGGGAGAAGAGGAAATCTATAGCGACAGCCGAAGCTCTGGCGACATCCTTGGGCGAGCGTGCTCAGTGGGAAGAAGAGGAAGAGATTCGGAAGTGGATTTACGATGCTAGAAAAGAGCACCCAGTCCTCCCAGAAGATGACCTAAAGCTCATTGAATGTCGGCTGAACTACGGCAAGGTGCTACTCAAGAGAAAAAAGTTTGCAACGTCAGTATTTCAACTTGGAAAGGTGATAGAGCATATAGACCAAGGGCGTTTGGATGCCGATGATTGCGAGACTTGCCACTGCTACTGCCAAGCTCTGGTTGAGATAGGAGAGTACGCTACCGCAGAGGATGTGATTAGAAGAGTATGGGAAACGAGACGGCATATCCTTCCAGACCAGGACAGGCATGAACTTACAATGGAGAGTTGCCATCTCTATGGAGTCGTACTGTTGAGACAACGGAAGTTTCAAAGAGCTGAGGGGAGACTCAGTCAGGTATCAAATTTGAGAAAGGAGCTTTTTGGCCCAGATCATGTTGACACTTTAAAAAGCTCACTCGAGTATGGTGATTCCCTGCGAGAGCAGAATGGCATGAACAAATGGTTGAGAGCCAGGGACGTTTTCTCAGAAGCCTGGAATTTCCGAGATTCCCACTCCATTCAAACCCAGCCTGCAGTCGCATACGACACCATCTTAAAAATAGGTTGTTCACTGGCTTTTACTCTGCAAAAATTAGGGGAATATCCGAGAGCTCTCAGAATCATGCAGGAAGTCTTGGATAAAGAGAAAATTCGACTTGGAGTTGACCGTTTAGACGATAATCATCAATTCAGTGCCGCTATGGTGGAACTGCAACAACGGCAACCACCTCAACCACCACAACCACCGCAACCACCGCAACCACCGCAACCACCACAACTGCCGCAACCGCCGCAACCACCGCAACCACCGCCACCACAGCCACCACAGCCAGTAGTGCAAGTACGGCAACCACGGCAACCACAGCAAGTAGTGCAAGTACGGCAACAACGGCAACCACCACAACCACCACAACCACAGCAAGTAGTGCAAGTACGGCAAGCCCTGCGACGTAGGGGAGAGACGACTAGAAGAAAGACAAGATATCTAGTAACGGTCGAAATGAAGCTTGGATTTTTTGGTCTGTAGGAAGCTCTCGATTTATCTAAATAAGGTTGCAATAATCAGCTTATCGGAGTGTGTTTCAGACGAGCGCTATTCCGAACTATTGGCCAACGGTATAGATGTCTAGACGGTTCGAACCGCCTATTCCATCCAGAGAAGCCATGTAATATAGTGTATAGATGGTTTAAACCGCGTGATTGCAAATTAATGTTATGCCGTCAACGTACTGGCTTCCAGATTACTATCATTTTCATATCAAAAGCAATCACTCACATTCAATAGCGGTTGCTTAGCCTGCGCCTCAAAGCCCCAAGGCTCTCTCTATCTCCACCGGCCATATCTGTAAGTACAAAGAGACCATGCTGTCCATACACTTGACCACCAAAGCTAACTGATATTACAGATGACGTTCTTGAAGCCGCCATATGGTCTCTTGCTGAGACAAATGTCTCGCCTGCATTCCCACCCTCAAACCGCTTATCTCGGCACTTCTTCGACACTTAATGTCCGGAAGAAAAAAAAAAACACGTCCGCGAGATATCGCCTACGGCCGGACTTCCTGGGTTGTCACCGCGGAATTCACATTCTAGACAACTTCAAACGCCTGATGGCGGAATCGGGATTGCGGTGCCAGGTACCACGCTATCAGTGTCGTCGATCCATGGCAAGAAAGCGTACTGGCATAACCATCAACCATTCTCCCCATCGCATAATGCGTATGCCCAATTCGTCGTCTAAAATCAAATAGGGATACTAGATCACGATCAACAAAATGGGATTACCGTAACAGCGAGTGTCGTCCAAGATGTAGATACGGATGGAGAGATATTTGGCGATCATGCTGGGGATGAGAGCGATACTACTAGTACGAGAGGGCTGAGAAATGGAGAGGAGCAAGATTTAATTATATTTTGGCATCCATTCATGTCAGGCCAGGTAATGGCGGCGTTTGCGAACTAGCATTATTAGAGGGTTGGGCATTACGCATTTGAGAATGGGCGCTACCTCTTGGGTCGGGAAAGTGATATCTACATAGCTGTATTAAATAGTATATTGGGAGCGAAGCATTCCGCATTGATCTATGATTGGGCAATTGTTGCGTTTGCAACTGGTCTTGGCGGTTCTTTGGAACAAACTCGTCAATTTGACTATATTGAATTGCATGTAGAGATCAATCTATCTATCCCCGCGA
>Ga0335072_10008310_pt1 | contig 15057 bp, 9 predicted proteins | sample Lox_Sample_21_FD_206725 | JGI IMG/M metagenome (GOLD analysis project Ga0335072, IMG submission 206725) | Soil microbial communities from Loxahatchee National Wildlife Refuge, Florida, United States - Lox_Sample_2.1 | ecosystem: Environmental > Terrestrial > Soil > Wetlands | place: USA: Florida... | reverse complement strand
CTCGGACTGAACAAGCCCTCGACCAAGCAATCACAGAAGCTCTTCAGAAAATATCTGCAGACAACGCAAAAGCCTGGTTCAGACTGACCTTCAACTGGGTACAGCTATGATGAAAATGCTCTAAAGCCCCGTTGATTCTGATGCGCTTCTTCGGCACGGCTAAAGCCGTGCCCTTTCAAAGCAAAAAAATTGTGACTCTTTCCGCGGCCTGTAAAGCCCGCACTCTACTTTGAGGCGATTACGGCAAGACTGAAGTCGTGCCCTTTCAAAGCTCCCAAATTTCGACTGGAGAGTCGCGCAAGCCGGCGGACAACTTCGGCGCGCGGGCTACTGGTGGGCGGGCAGGCCGCCGGAGATCTCGGGCGGCGGGACGGCGGCCAGGACTTCGGTTTCGGCGGGGATCCCTTCGCCCAGCGGTTTCGGCAGCGGTCCTTCGAGGGCCAGGGCCAGCACCTCATCCATGAAATCGACGAAGTGGAGCTTCATGGAGTTCTTGATGTTGTCGGGAAGCTCGGCAACATCTTTCTCGTTGGCCCGGGGAAGAATGGCTTCGAAGATGCCGGCGCGGAGAGCGGCCAGCAGCTTTTCTTTGAGGCCGCCGATGGCGAGCACTTTGCCGCGCAGGGTGATCTCGCCGGTCATGGCGACGTCGCGGCGGACGGGGATTTTGGCGAGAGCGCTGGCGAGGGCCGTGGCCATGGTGATGCCGGCGGAGGGGCCGTCCTTGGGGATGGCGCCCTCGGGGACATGGAGATGGATGTCCATGTTGCGGTAGAACTCGCGGCTGAGGCCCAGCACGGCGGCCTTGCCGCGGACGTAGCTGAGCGCGGCCTGGGCTGACTCCTGCATCACATCACCCAACTGGCCGGTGACGGTAAGTTTGCCTTTGCCGTCGAGGACCTGGACTTCCGTGGTGAGGATGCTGCCGCCGACTTCGGTCCAAGCGAGGCCGGTAACCAGGCCGACTTCACTCTTCTCGTGGGCCTCGGAGTCGCGGAACTTGGGAACGCCGAGAAATTCGGCGATGTTGGCGGCCGAGATCTCTTCCTTGTGCTTGGCGCCGGCCTTGATCACCTTGCGCGCGACCTTGCGGCAGACGTTGCCGATCTCGCGCTCGAGGTTGCGGACGCCGGCTTCGCGGGTGTAGGAGCGGATGATTTCGAGGATGGCGTCGTCTTTGAAGACGACATTCTTTTCGCTGAGGCCGGTCTGCTCGCGCTGCTTCTTGACGAGGTACTGCTTGGCGATTTCGAGCTTTTCCTGCTCGGTGTAGCCCTGCAGGCGGAGGATCTCCATGCGGTCCTGGAGGGCGGGCGGGATGGTGTGGAGGACGTTGGCCGTGGCGACGAAGAGGACCTGCGAGAGGTCGTAGTCCACGTCGAGATAATGATCCTGGAAAGCGGTGTTCTGCTCGGGGTCAAGGACCTCGAGGAGCGCGGAAGCCGGATCGCCGCGAAAGTCGGAGGCCATCTTGTCGACTTCGTCGAGGAGGAAGACGGGGTTCTTGGTGCCGGCGCGCTTCATGTGCTGGATGATCTGGCCGGGCAGGGCGCCGATGTAGGTGCGGCGATGGCCGCGAATCTCGGCTTCGTCACGCACGCCACCTAACGAGAGGCGAACGAACTTGCGGCCCGTGGATTTCGCGATCGACATGCCGAGTGAGGTCTTGCCTACACCCGGAGGGCCGACGAAGCAGAGGATGGAGCCCTTGGGATTCTTGACGAGCTGGCGGACGGCGAGGAACTCCAGGATGCGTTCCTTGATTTTTTCGAGGCCGTAGTGGTCGGAGTTGAGAACCTTCTCGGCGTAGTCGATCGAGCGTGTCTCTTTGGAGCGCTTCTTCCAGGGCACGGCCAGGAGCCAGTCGATGTAGTTGCGGCTGACGGTGGACTCGGCCGACATGGGCGGCATGGCTTCGAGCTTCTTGAGCTCCTGGATGGCCTTGTCGAGAACGTCCTTGGGCATGCCGGCGGATTCGATTTTTTTGCGCAGCTCGTCGAACTCGCTTTTTTCGCCGCGGCCCAGCTCTTTCTGGATGGCCTTGATCTTCTCGTTGAGGTAGTACTCTTTCTGAGCGCGCTCCATCTGGCGCTTGACGCGCGACTGGATGTTGCGGTCGAGATCCAGCTTTTCAATTTCGATATCGAGGACGTCGGCGATGCGGGCCAGGCGCGCGGCGGGATCGAAGATGGCCAGCAGCTCCTGCTTTTCCTCGATGCCGATCTGGAGGTTGGCGGCGATGGTGTCGGAGAGCTTGGCGGCCTCGTCCATGCGCACGGTGGCGATGATGGTCTCGTAGTTGAGCGACTGCTGGAGCTTGACGTACTGCTCGAAGAGCGAGGTGACGCGCTGCATGAGCTGCTCGACGGCGGGCGTCATCTCGAACTGCGACTTGCCGGTGCGCACAGTGGCGACGAAGAAGCCGTCGCGGTCGGTTACGTCGACGGACTTGGCGCGCTCGACGCCCTCGACCAGAACCTTGATGTTGCCGTCGGGCATCTTGACGCTCTGCACGATGGTGCAGATGGAACCGACCTGATAGATGTCCTTTGCCTTGGGCTCGTCGATGGAGGCGTCGTGCTGGGTGGCAAGGAAGATCTTGCGGTCGCCGTTGAGGGCCTCTTCGAGGGCGCGCACACTGGACTCGCGGCCCACGACGAAGGGGGTCATCATGTAAGGGAAGATCACCATGTCCCGGATGGGCATCATGGGGAGTTTGCGCGGCTCCGATTTGTCGCGTTGCTGTGTCATAAGGACAATCCCTACCATTGGACGCGCGAAACCACTTTGGGGGAACGCGCCCATCGCAAGGCTTATGAAGGGATTGTACAGCGGAACGGGCTGTAAAAGCGAAGCAGGACCGTGTGGAAGCCGGCCGCGGCTCACCGGCTCCAGCGGCTCTTCCGGTTGCGCAAGGGGGGGACCGACGAACCCCTATGCGGAGGATGCGAGGTATGGCACTTTGAGATTCGCCGACAATTCGCCTCAAATACGCATCAATAAATCAGCTTCAGTGAGAATTGGATCTGACGGGAGTTGCCGGCGGTTTTGCTGATCTCGCCGAAACCCGAGCCGGAGATGATATTGGCCGGCAGGCCCATGTCGACGATGTTGAAGATGTTGAAGAACTCCGAACGGAACTGAAGGTCGACAAGCTCGACCCCGCTCTTGCGGGCGCCGATGGGCGTGTCTTTGATGACGGCCAGATCGAAGTCGTAAAAGGCGGGGCCGCGGAAGGTGTTGCGCCCCAGCGTGCCGAAGCGGCCCTGGTTGGGCCCGGTGCCTCCGGCGACGTGAATGGGGATGGAGAAGAAATCCGCGGCGTTGTTCGCGCCTTCGCCGAAGTAGTCCTGGCGCACCCTGCGTGCCGTGGAAAGATGCGGCACGGCGATCTGGTCGGGCCGGTCGACACCGTTGGAGCCGGCGCCGGTTTGTTGAATGCCGGAGTAGACAGTAAACGGCGAGCCGGATGAGAGCGAGAGAATGCTCAGAGATTCCCAGCCGCGGGTGGCTTTGCGTCCCGCGAAACGCAAAAAGGGCGCGTCGTCGAGATGCATCTCCTGCGCCGCGCTCAGGCTGAAGAACCGGGTTACATCGAACGCCGACGGCCCCTTCTCGGGGTGATAGTCAAGGGGATTCTGAGGAAACGGAATGGCCACCGCGCCGGTCGAGCCCGTGCCCCCAATCACCGCGCTGCTGTTGTCGATCGATTTGCTCCATGTAAAGCCGGCCTGAATGCCGGGCCCCCCGTGCACTACCGTTCCCGCCAGCGAGACCTGGAGAGCGTGATACGTGGAGTGAGAGACAGCGGCGATGAGGTTCTCAAACCCGAAGCCGCCGGTGACGTTGCCCGAAGCATCGAATGTGGTGTAACGCGCAAAGGCCGGGCTGGCGCCGGGGTAGCCGTTGGGGAAGGTAATCGCGGGAAGCTTCTCGCTGGCCGTTCCCACGTAGTTTGCGTCAGCGGTGAGGCCGCCGAATTTATGCTCGAGACCGATGGTCCAGGTGTAGAGCGTCGCGTTGCCGAAAGAGCGGTCGATGCCGCTGAGAGTCAGATCGCTTACAGGTCCGCCCGGCGTGAGCGCGGCCAGTTCCTTTTCATAGCGGTCAACATCCATTTGCGTGTTGGCGGGAACCTGATTGGACCGATCGGCGGGAAAGATATTGACGCCGGACGGCGTGTACACGGGCGGAATCTGCGCGGGCTCGATCTGGAATCCATAGCGAATGGGCGCGGCCGACGCGGAGAGCAGGCGCGGATAGACCGCGAACGGCGTGGAGCCGGTGAGGAAGTTGTCCTGCCAGATATTGGGAGGGATGGTCATGATGCTGCCGCCGGCACGCGCCAGCAGCTTGCCCGTCAGTTGCCACGAGATCTGCACGCGCGGTTGCCATGCATTCCAATTCGTCTGATAACCGGGCTGCGGGTTGATGACGTATTGCTGCGAACCGTTGGCCGTGAGGATCGTGGATGTTCGCCGCGCCCGCTCGGCGATGGGTGTATAGAGATCCCAACGCACGCCGTAGTCGAGAGTGAGCCGGCTGGTGGCCTTGAACGTATCCTGCACAAAGAAGCTGACGTTGTTGCGATTGATGGCCGCGGGGCCAATATGCGCTCCGTTCGAGAAGTAAGGCGGCGCAATGGCCACCGTATAGGCAAATGGGCTGCCCGAGAGAAAGCTCGAAAGGGTGTCGGGCAAAGGGTCGCCGGGACGGATGTCGTGCCGGCCGCTCTGCGAAGGGATGGTCTCGGTAGCATAGGCTGTGCCGCCGCCAAAGTCGTATTCGCCGTTCGGGCTGGTGCCGAAGTAGGTGGTGTCGCGGTTGAGCCGCGCCTCCAATCCCGCCTTGACTGTGTGCCGGCCTGCCAGCCAGGTCACGAGCTCGCGGCCCTGGAAGAGGTTTCCATAGGCCTGCATCACCGAACCTCCAGCCGCATTGAATGATTCGAAGAGGCCGTCGTTGAACTTGATGGCCGGATCCGTGCGGTTGGGGGTGGGGAATCCAGGCGTGGAGCGCGTGATGCTGAGCAGAGACTCGAGCGTGAGCCGGGGTGAAACGGTGCGCGTGTAGGAGGCTGCCACGTTGCGCTGGCGATCGATGTAGGTAACGCCGAACGACGGATCGATGGCCGTCTGATCGGGATTCGTCACCGGACCGGTCAGATTGTCCATGTTGAAACGCGCGAAGAAGTGGTCCCTGGAGCTGAAGGCATGGTCGATGCGCAACGAAAACTGGTTGGCATTCGTGACCACGTTGGACGGAGTTGCGTAAGTGTAGATGCCGAAGGAGCCGGCTGGATCGTTGGGGAGGGGATAACGCTTGAGGACTGAGGCGATGCCGGGATCCACGGGCACTTCGAGCGTGTCGCCGGGAAAAGCAGTCGTGTCAAGGCCGGCGCGCTGATCGGCGGTGGGCACCGGCATCACCTGCGTGGTGCCGAGCAACTGGCGGAAGCCCTGGTACTGGGTGAAATAAAAGGTGCGCTCGCGGCCGTCGTAAACGTGAGGAATGAGGATGGCGCCGCCGTTGGTGAAGCCAACCTCGTCGCGGTGGAAGGGCGGAATACGGCCTGGATAAACGGGGGTGGCGTGGTCAAAGTAGTTGCGCGCGTCGAGAACAGAGTTGCGAAGGAACTCGAAGAACGAGCCATGAAAGCCGCTGGCGCCCGAGCGGGTGACGATGTTGGTGAAGCCGGAGGCGCCGCGGCCGATCTCGGCGGGCATCCAGCCGGAGCTGGATTGAATCTCCTCGATGGCGTCGACGTTGAAGTTGCTGAAGGTCGATCCGCCCATCTCCGGATCGCTGATGTCCGCGCCATCCATGGCAAAGGTGGCCTCCACGCCGCGCTGGCCGTTGATGGCGAATTGCTGGGTAAAGTTGGTGGCCCCGTTGGCGTCGGTCATGGTGCCGGCGGCCAGCAGCAGCAATTGGCTGATGTCGCGCCCGTTGAGCGGCAGTCCGCTCACCGCCGCGCTGGAGAGGCGCTCACCGCCGGTTGCCTGCGTCTGCTGGCGGGCTGCAACCGAGAGGTCGCCGTCCCCGGAAAGGGTGAGCGCCGCGGCCGGTGCGGCCGCGGTCATCTCGATCGGCGAAGGATATTCGATGGTGCGGCCGCGCACCTCCACAGTCAGCCTATATTGCCCGGGCGGCAGAGCGGTAAAGTGGAAGCCGCCTCCGGCATCGGTGTGTGTCTCTGCTCTTACCCCATGGCCGATAAGGCGAATGGTCGCACGCGCGACCGGCGCACCGGAAGCATCGCGCAACGATCCCTGCCAGGTGACCGGGGCCGGCGGCTGCTGAGCTTGCGGCGCCGCGGCGCCCAATAGAAGCAGAGCCGCTGCGCCCGCACACAAAGCGCGAGAGAAGAAAGACCGGGTTGCGCGCCGCCAGAAACCCGACGCGCATGCTCCGGCTGAGATACCCAGACTCGTCACGGTGCGACTGCCAGGCTCGACCCGGTTGGCTGGACTGCTTGCCGCACCACTCCCACGGACTTGGGGGATCATGCAGCGATGGTATCCGATCCGGAGCAGGACGGAAATCCGCCTAAAGAATGGCAAAGGGCCATTTAGAATGAAGCCCCTCCCGCCGCGGGCGAAAGGGGCGATCATTACCAGCCGGCTTGTGGCCTCACCCGGCCTTCTCGAGCAGGCAGAGCGAGAGATCGCGGCGCTCGACCATCTCGCGGGTGATCTCGAGGTCGCGGACGCGCTTGTTCGAGGGCAGGTGGTACATGAGGTCGAGCATGAGCTCTTCGAGGATCATGCGCAGGCCGCGCGCGCCGACTTTGCGGGCAAGAGCCTCGCGGGCGACGGCGCCGATCGCTTCAACCGTGAAGTGGAGGCGGACATTCTCGTACTCGAAGAGGCGCTGGTACTGCTTGAGGATGGCGTTGCGGGGCTTGGTGAGGATCTCGATCAGCGCCGGCTCGTCGAGCTCGTCGAGGACGCCCATGACGGGCAGGCGGCCGACAAATTCGGGGATGAGGCCGTATTTGATGAGGTCCTGGGGCTCGGTCTTGCGCAGCAGCTCGGTATCGCGATGGACGCGGCCGGCCGCGGCATCGGCGTCATCGACGGCGCGGAAGCCGAGGGCCTTCTTGCCCACGCGGCGGCCGACGACCCGTTCAAGGCCGACAAAGGCGCCGCCGCAGATGAAGAGAATGTTGGTGGTGTCGACCGCGGTGAACTCCTGATGGGGATGCTTGCGGCCACCCTGCGGAGGGACGTTGGCGACCGTGCCCTCGAGGATCTTGAGCAGGGCCTGTTGGACGCCCTCGCCGGAGACGTCGCGGGTGATGGAGGGATTCTCGTCCTTGCGGCCGATCTTGTCGATCTCGTCGATGTAGATGATCCCCTGCTGGGCGCGGGTCACGTCGCCCTCGGCGGCCTGCAGGAGCTTGAGGATGATGTTCTCGACGTCTTCACCGACGTAGCCGGCCTCGGTGAGCGTGGTTGCGTCCACGATGGCGAAGGGCACGTCGAGCATCTTGGCCAGGGTGTGCGCGAGCAGCGTTTTGCCGGAGCCGGTAGGGCCGACAAGCAGGATGTTGGACTTGGCGAGCTCGACCTCGTTGTTGCGCATGCGGTTCATCTGGATGCGCTTGTAATGGTTGTAGACGGCGACGGCGAGCTTTTTCTTGGTCTGTTCCTGGCCGATGACGTAGTCGTCAAGGAAGCTTTTGACTTCCTGCGGCTTGGGCAGGTGGCCGGCCGTGGTGGCGGGAGCGGCATCGCCGCGGTCGTCCTCGAGGATCGAGTTACAGACGGCTACGCACTCGTCGCAGATGTAGGCGCGAGGATAGTCGCTGGGCGACGAGATCAGTTTGGCTACGGCGTCCTGCGACTTGTGGCAGAACGAGCAGCGCAGCGCTTCTTCGAGTCCCGTGCGCGGTTTCATTGGTTACTCCCTCTAATCGATCCCTGTGAAATGCCGCACCATGCGGGGCTGGTTGAAGCTTCTGCACGAAGCGAAGCAAAGCCGCTAGACACGCGGTCTGTCAATGATGTCGTCGACGATCCCATACTCTTTGGCCTGCTGGGAGTTCATGATGAAGTCGCGCTCGACGTCGTGCTCGATGCGGTCCAGCGGCTGGCCGGTGTGTTTGGCGATCAGGTTGTTGGTGATCTCGCGAATGCGCAGGATTTCGCGGGCATGAATATCGATGTCGGTGGCCTGGCCGCTGAGGCCGCCCATGGATGGTTGATGAATAAGGATCCGGGAGTTAGGCAGGGCGAAGCGCTTGCCCTTGGTGCCGGCGAGAAGCAGGAAGGCGCCCATGCTGGCCGCCTGGCCGATGCAGTAGGTAACCACGTTGTTCTTGATGAACTGCATGGTGTCGTAGATGGCCAGGCCGGCGGTGATGGAGCCGCCCGGAGAGTTGATGTAAAGCTGCACGTCCTTGTCGGGATCTTCGCTGTTGAGGAAGAGCAACTGGGCGACGATGAGGTTGGAGATCTGGTCGTCGATGGGCGTGCCTAGAAAGATGATGTTGTCGCGCAGAAGACGGGAGTAGATGTCGTAGGCGCGCTCGCCCCGCGTCGTCTGCTCCACCACCATGGGAACCAATGCCATTCGAATACTCTTCCCGATTTTCCTGGGGACCGCTTTCGCCCCGATGTCGTTTGCCGGCCGGCGCGTTACGGAGCGCCATCCGGCTTGTCCATTTCTCAGCCTGCCGTCCCGTACCGTGCCCGGAGGGCGGCAGCTTGCCGCGAACCGTGTTTACGAAGCCGGCAGTCTTTCGTAGAGCAGGCTCGCCGTTTTCTCCCGTTTCAATTGTTCCCGGATTCTAGCGAGTCCGCCGTTCTCAGTCAATCGCACACGAAGGGTATCCACATTCTCGCGGGCCTGAATGGCCGCTATCTGCACTTCGCGGTCCACTTCTTCCTCTGAAACGCTGATTTTTTCCTCATCGGCGATGCGGTCGAGGAGGACGTTGGTTTTGACTTCCGCAACCGCCGAGTCACGCTGGGCGGCGCGAAGGCGGGCGAAATCGAGCTTGCGCATCTGCTCGGTCTCCATCCCCTGGGCGGCCAGCGCGCGAAGGCCCCGTTCGAGGCGCGAATCGATCTGGTCTTGCACCAGAGACTCGGGCACGGGAAACGGGAAACGCTCGGCGAGCGCGGTGTAAAGCCGGTCGCGGGTCTCGTTTTCCAAGCTGCGGCGCTTGCGGCCGGCCATGTGCTCGCGGACGCGGGTCTTCAGCTCGTCCAGATTCTCATATTCGCCCAGTTCTTTCGCGAAGTCGTCGCCGAGCTCGGGAACGATGCGCTTCTTGATGCCCTTCACCTCGATCTCGTAGGCGACGGTCTTTCCGGCCAGCCGCGACTCGGGGTAATCGGCCGGGTACACCACCTCAGCCTTGAGCTCCTGGCCGGGTTGGGCGCCGCGCAGGGCGGTCGTGAAGGCCTCAACGGTGTCAGCGCCGCCGATTTCGACAAGCGAATCCTGACCGGCGATCGGCTCGGCCTCGGACCCGCCCTCAACCTGGCCTTTGTAAGCGATCTGGGCCCAGTCGCCGTCGGCGAGGGCGCGCTCTTCCTCGACCGGCTCGAAGGTGGCGCGGGATAGGCGCAACTGCTCGAGCTCATGGTTGAACTCGTCGTCGGTGACCTCGACGGAGGGCTTTTCGACAGTTACGTTCTGATAGCCCTCGATGGAAAATGCGGGGATGAACTCGAAGACCGCCTTAACGTGCAGCGGTTTGCCGTCCTCGACGGCGAGCTCGGTCACCTGGGGCTGGCCCACGGGGCGCACGCCAAGCTCGCGTACGGCAGCATTGAAGCGCTCGGGGAGGAGCCGGTCGATGACCTCCTTGCGGATCTGTTCTGCGAAGCGGCGCCGCACCACCGACTCAGGAACCTTGCCGGCGCGGAAGCCGGGAATCTTGGCGTATTTCCGGTAGCTCGAAGCCACGCTGGTATAGGCCTTCGCAACCTCCTCGGCAGGAACGTCGAGGACCATCTCGCGCGTGCAGTCGGGATTGAGGACGGGACCATGCTGATGCTCTTCCCCGGCATGGTCGTGGCCATCGTGGGCGAGCGGGCCGACTGCCGTTTCGGGAGCGGTTTCAGGACTGTTTTCGAGGGTGTCAGTAGAACTCAACGCTATACCTTCCGGGCCCGCCGGAGCGAACCGATCCGAAGCCGCCAGGGCTGCCATTCACAGGGGAGACACGGCCACGCTGGCGGTGGAAATACCTTATTTCATGGTAAGTGGGATTGGTGTTAAGGGTCAAACCGCCGGGGGGCCCGAAAGGATAACCGGCACCGCGGAAGGCACGTTACTGCTCGGTGACCCGGGGCTTACGAACGTAAGGGAGGAAGCGGGGATGGGCCGCGCCGCAGCGCACATAGTGCTGGCGAGCCTCGCTGAGGCTGAGCTGGCCGTTGACGGTGTTGCGGACGTCGGCGGCATCGCCGTCTTCCTGGCCGTCGTCTTCCCACCAGCAGACAGGGCAGAGGGCGAGGGCCCCGGCTGTTTCCAGGGTCCGGTATCCGCAGCAGGGGCAGCGAAAGCGCACCGCCAAGACTCGCCTCCATTCGAAACCAATAGACGAGAACTTGGGCGGGCGCGATTACGGGCGGAGCCTGTCGATTTCGGCTGCGGCCCGGCGGCATCGAGGCCTACGGCACAAACAAGCCCAGTCGCACATGCCACGTGGTGCTTTGGCCGGGCTTGAGCGTGACCATGCCGGTGTCCATGCCGTGCCACTCCTTGCCGAAGGGGTCGGCAAAGTTGTACTGATCTTCGATGGCGACGAATTTAGCGGTGGGCGGCGAGTACATCTGGATGGTGCGAATCTCGGGCGACACGCCTTCGATCCTGACGCCGTAGTGAGCTTCGGGGTCGATGACGCGGACCGTAACGACGCCGTTCTTCCACTCCAGATGGCTCCAGTTGTCGTCGTAATAATGGTCGTCGAGGGGTGCGCCGCCGGGGGCGAGGAGGTCATAGGGTGTGCCGGCAACGGGGAGCAGCTTGCCGGTGGGAAAAACGCTGTCGTAGTTGTTGACCTGCGCCATCATGGTGCCGGGGATGTGGATGCGCACCTGGGAGCGGTCGCCGGAGGGCAGCTTGAAGTAGGGATGCCAGCCGATGGCCATGGGCTCATCCTGCTTGCCGGCGTTGCGAGTGGTAATCTCGGCATCGACGGCGTTGGCGGTAAGGCGGATGCTGATCTCAAGATCGGTGGCGGCGAACCAGCGCCCGCGAAAAGCGTCATGAATGACGCCTGTGACCTCTTCGCCGCCCGGAATCTTCGTGACATGAACATCGGTTGCCTTGGCTTTGAGGATGAGGCCGTGCATGGCATGGCGCTCGGCGCCGGGGAGTTTGCCGACGTTGTTGGCCGGCAGCGTGACGGTACGGCCATCCCAGGACGTGGTCAGGGTCTTGCCGTCGGGCGCGAGCTTGCCGATGATGCGATTGGGATAAGGACAGAGCATGGCGGCGCCAAGGCGGTAGCCGAGATCCCCGAAGTCATCGTCCTCCACATCGAGCATCTTTTTCGCAGTGGCGAGGTCCGGCGAGTCGAGCACGTTCATCTCGCCCTTGCCGGGGAAGTTGGCCTTGACGTAGAGCAGCTCCATGCCGCGGCCGGGCATGACGGTGACGCTGGTGAACTGCGGTTCGGTTTTGCTGGTAGGCGTACGGGAGATGGTGACGATGCTTTCACCGCCGATCTGCGTGACGCCCTGGGCGGGAGAGACCGCGGCGAGCGAGGCCAGGGCAAGAGCCGGCAGGAGGAACCGAAACGAGATGCGAAGAAGAGGTTTCATGGCAGGATCCATCCTTGGGTGAAACTTCAGTACGGTGCGGAAGCGGGGCGCGGCGCGATTTGCGCCGGCGAGAAATCGTTTTCCGCAGGCGTTGCCATTGTATAGCGATATCCCCGGCCGGGTTCAGCCTGATTTAATCTGTTGGCGGTCATACTGTCATCGATGCGCGTGCTGCTTGTGGAAGACGAAGTTCGGCTGGCGGACAATCTGGCCGCGGCGCTGCGGGACGGCCCCGGGTTTGCGGTGGATTGTGCGCCCGACGGCCTGGCCGGCGACGATATGGCCGGCAACCGCTGTTACGACCTGATCGTTCTCGACCTGATGCTGCCCAGGCTCGACGGACTGGGAGTCTTGAAGCGGCTGCGCGCGCGCGAAGACCCCACGCCCGTGCTGGTCCTCACAGCCAGGGAAGGAAAAGAGCCGATCGTGGAGCTGCTGAACGCGGGCGCGGACGATTACCTGGCCAAGCCCTTCGACCTGGGCGAGTTGATCGCGCGGGCGAAGGCCCTGATCCGGCGGGGCAAGGGCGCGGCGCATCCAACGCTGACGGCGCTCGACCTGGAGGTGAACACGCTGGAGCAGACGGTGCGGCGCAACGGGATGCTGGTGGACCTTTCTCCGACGGAGTACCGCATTCTCGAATACATGATCCACCACCCGCGGCGCATCTTCTCGAAACAGCAGCTCCTCGAGCACCTTTACGACTACAACTGGGAGCATCACTCGAACGTGATCGAGGCGCATGTTTCGAATTTGCGCAAGAAGCTGGATGCGGCGGCGCCCAACGCCGATCCGGTGATCGAGACGCTGCGCGGAAGGGGCTATCGCCTGTTTCCCGAGCAGGAGTCATGAGCGCAGCCAGACGAAGCATCGCATTCCGGCTCATCACCGCCGTGCTCGCAGTGGAGCTGCTGTCGTCGCTGCTGGTCGGTTTTCTGTCGCTGGGTTACGAACGGCACATTCACTTTGAGGCATTTGAAGTGATGCTGCGCGGACGCGCGGATACCGTGCTGGGCGCGGTGGAAGATGCGGAGGACCCCTCGGACAACGTGATCCTCAATCGCGCCGATCTGCATCTGCCCAAGGACGACGTGTATGAGGCATACGACGACCGTGGACGTCTGCTGGGACGGTCTCAAAACTGGCAGGGTACGGACGGCCCTCCCGCCGAGAAGCACAAGATGCTGCACCTGGTGATCAACGGCCGGCATTACGCGCTGGTGGTGCGGCATGGCGTGCGCACCACCGATCCCAATGAACATGGCGGCGGCAAGATACACAGGATCACGGTGCTCTATGGAGGCTCGACGGAGCGGGTATGGCACGCGATCAACGGCGCGGTGGAGTTCTATGCCCTGGGCAGCGTGCTGCTTTTGCTGGTGACGGGTCCGCTGATTGCCTGGCTGCTGCACCGGGGGCTGCTGCCGCTGCGGCAACTGGCCGCGCTGGCTGCGCACGTCTCGGTCGACTCGTGGCAGTTTTCGCCGCCGGCAAGTGCGCGCGCCACGCCGGAGCTGGCGCCGCTGACCCATGCGGTGGAAAGTGTGCTGCAACGGCTGGAACGGTCGTTTACGCAGCAGCGGGTGTTTGTCTCGGACGCGGCGCATGAACTGAAGACCGCGGTGGCCGTGGTGAAGTCGTCGCTGCAACTGCTGGGGCTGCGGCCGCGATCGCCGTCGGAGTACCAGGCCGGCATCGAGCGCACTCTGGCCGATACGCAGCGGCTGGAAGAGCTGGTGGCAAAGATGCTTACCCTGGCAAGGGTGGAGAACAGCGCCGCCGGCGGGGCCGCGCCGGTCGAGACCGACCTGGCTGAATGCCTGAAGCGGGCCGTCGAGGAGCTTGGGACGGTGGCTGAGCTGCGTCGGGTGAAGACCAAGGTGGATGCGCCGGCGGGCGAGTGCCGCGTGGGGCTCACGGAGGAGGACTGCTCGCTGCTGCTCTCGAACCTGCTGCTCAATGCGCTGCAGCACAGCCCGCTCGAGTCGAATGTGAACCTGAGGCTTGCGGTCAAGCCCGAAGAGAAGCCCGTGGCGGAGCTGATCGTGGAAGATCACGGCGACGGGATCGATGCATCGGCGCTGCCTCACATCTTTGACCGGTTCTACCGCGGCGATCCCTCGCGGACGCGCTCAACCGGCGGAGCGGGGCTGGGACTGGCGATCTGCAAAGCCATCGTTGAGCGGGCCGGCGGAACGATCGCGATTACGAGCCGCCTCGGAGAAGGTGCTACAGTTACGGTGATATTCCCGCTCATGGCCCCAACCGTTATCGAGGAACAGAGCCCTTAGAAATTGCTTCACACGCCAGCCGAACAAGTTTTGCCGTTTCCCGCTACAATGTGAGCCGTGCCAACGAGCCTCTTCGACCTGTACAAGATCGGCGTAGGGCCTTCGAGTTCGCATACCATGGGCCCGATGCGAGCGGCGTGCCGTTTTGCGCGCGCGCTTGATGAGCGCGGGCTGCTCGACCACGTTGCGCGCGTGCAGGCGGAATTATATGGGTCGCTGGCGCTCACCGGATCAGGCCATGCCACCGATCGGGCAGTGCTGCTGGGGCTTGCCGGCAATGAGCCCGCAACGATCGATCCTGCGTCGATGGAGCCGGCGGTGTCGCGGATTCGTTCCGGGAAACGCATCGAGCTTGCGGGATTACGGCCGATCGTCTTCGAAGAGGCGCGCGACCTGCTCTTTCAACGCGGGCAGATGTATCCGCCGGGAGCGCGGAGGCAGCATCCCAATGGATTGCGGTTGACGGCCTTCGACGCATTAGGCGGGGTTGTCGATGAGCGAACGTTCTTCTCGATCGGAGGCGGATTCATTGTGGAGGACGCAGCCCTCGATGCGCGTGAAGGTCAACTGCGCGACGAGAAGAGCGCCAAGGCAATTCCCTTTCCATTCCACAGTGCGGCGGAACTGCTTGCGGAGGCTCATGCCAATGAGCTTTCGATCAGCCAGCTCATGCTCGAGAACGAGTGCGCGCTGGTCGAACGCGAACAGGAACGCGCGCCGGTTGAGGTGGTGCGCGAAGAGATCGATCGCATCTGGAGCGCGATGCAGGCGTGCGTGGAGCGCGGCATCGAGGCCGAAGGCATCTTGCCCGGGGGATTGAATGTGCGCCGGCGCGCACACAGGCTGGCCGCGCGGCTGCGCGAGCGCGAAGCAACGGGACTGCATGGCGACCCGCTTGCGCCGCTCGAATGGATCACCGTCTATGCGATGGCCGTAAACGAAGAGAACGCCGCCGGCGGACGCGTGGTGACCGCACCGAC
>Ga0335072_10008308_pt1 | contig 15062 bp, 15 predicted proteins | sample Lox_Sample_21_FD_206725 | JGI IMG/M metagenome (GOLD analysis project Ga0335072, IMG submission 206725) | Soil microbial communities from Loxahatchee National Wildlife Refuge, Florida, United States - Lox_Sample_2.1 | ecosystem: Environmental > Terrestrial > Soil > Wetlands | place: USA... | reverse complement strand
CCTTATATCGATGGTGTAAGGCCGATGCGCGAAAGCGAGGATCTCGGCGCGGAGTCTAATTTTTCCTGCTTTCGGTTGCCCTACGTCATCCGCGCGAACTTTTGCCGCCGGCTCTCCCACTCCTCAGTAGAGAAAAGTCGTGGTCCCACTTCGATCAGCCGCGGGATCATGTTAAAGATGGCGACCGGATTCCAGCGATGTCCATCGCGGGTACGAAATCCTTTCTCATTCAGATCGCTAGCGATGCTCGAGAAGGAAAAGTCCTGCACCAGCATTTCCATCATCTGCAACAGCGCCTGGTTTTCGGCTTGGTCGACCTCAAGTCGTTGGCAGTCGTCCGAGATCCGCAGCCCGAACGGAATATCCTCATGAAAAACACCCGCGCTGCCCGCTTCGGAGTCCGGCAGTTCCCGCCGCCATTCCAGTGATACCAACTGCCAGCCTGCGGCCACCCTCTGCCGTTGAATTTCTTCCCCGAAAGGCCCGGAGATGACATCGCGCACCCGCTCGTAATAAGCCATCGGAAAAACCCCCTCGTGCTGCGGAAGAGCACGTCCGCCTCCACCAAGCGGGTTCGGCGGCACGGCGCAAGCCTCGCAGGATCAATACCATTCAAGAGAACAATACCTGGGAGCCCATGTTCGCCTGTCCGGATTCGAAAACGGCTGCCCACGACCGAACAAAACTCTCCCCAGGGAGCGATTTGCCGACCTACTGCTCTTCCACCTGCAGGGTCACCACCTGACTGCCGCTTACCACTGCATCCATCGGCAAGGATGCCATTGGGACCGCCGATTCTCCGTTCAGCGCCAGGCTCTTGTTCTCTTTCAGCGGAGCCAGCGCATTCGCCATCGACATCGGCAGCGCCGTCAGCGTTCGACCATCCACCGCAGCCTGGGCCTCAGGAGCCAGCAGTGTGATGTAGAGCTGGTCGCTCGGATGCACGCTGTTCAGCTGTGCAATCGTCGCCGCAACATCCAGCGGCTGTGCGTTGAACTGCGGCGGCTGTAGCAGCCTGTCAAGAGTCCCGCCATCGCTGACGAGAAGACGAACCGGCCCTTCTGGCAGATTCGCAGGAAGGCGTATCGGTACCCGCACGTTGCGGGGCTCCCCATGCCACGGCAGGATCGTAGTCTCCACCGTCACCATATCGCCGGGATGGACCTCCATCCGGCTTGTGCGCGCGCCTTCGATCTCTGCCGTCAGCCGTCGTGGAATCGCCGCCACTTCCAGGTCCACGCTCTCGATCGGCGTCCTACGCGCGGCGTTGTCATAGAGCTTCTCAAAACGCTCCCCCAGCGCCAGCGCGGTCTGCAGATTCGCCGGAAGCGCGTCCGTAGGCGCCACAAGGCTGTTCAGCTTCACTGAAGGATACCCGCTCAAAGTAACCGACCCCTGCACCCGATACGTCGTCTGCGCGGAGTACGCGTTGTCCTCCATCAGGCCCTGGTAAACCGCCACCATCACCGCCATCGGCGTAATCTGCGGTTGGTCGATCACCTCGAAGTGCAGAGTCTCCCGGTCCTTCTGATCCTTCGGCGTCGTTCCGTCCCCTTTCACACGCAGAGTCACCGGAATCATCCTCGCCGTCTTCCCGAAAACGCCCATGATCGCAGACTCGCGGTCTTCCGTGATCGAGCCTACCGTTTGCGTGGTGTTGATGATCTTGAATGCATCGAGCGGCGAGGGAAGTGTCGCCACGACATCTGCCTTCGTCATCGGCATCGACACCGGCCCAAATTGCGTGATCGGGTGCCCGCACGCCAGCATCCTCTTCGGATCCACATACGTCACTGTGCAGGTCGCTGAAATATCCAGATCGCCCCGCACCAAAATCGCACTCACGGCCGAACCCGGAATCAGCGGCTGTGGCTGCGCCTCATCGCTCTCTGACCCGCCGATCCCTTCCACTGGCGTCAGCCCCGTCGGAGCGTACTTCTTCCACAGATCGAGCGCCCCCGGACTAAACCCGCTGAACACCAGTGGCGTCTCCATCGGCTGGATCAGGTTGGCCATCGCGCCCAACCCCGCAGCGGTACCACCGGCGTTTCCTACGGCCGTCGCTGCTGCCGGGTGCAGCCCTGGCGCATTTTGCAGGCCGCCTCCCGCCACCTCCGTATCGGACGCGTTGCCCTGCTCCTCCACACCCAGCATCGCACTGATCGGCGTGATCCCGGCAATCGGCTCCTTACTGAACTGCCCGATGCGGTACGACAGCGCGCCCACGAGACGCCCATCGATGTACACCGGGCTGCCGCTCATCCCCGCCACTACGCCGGTGTAATCCGGTTTGGTGCCTTCCAGCCGCGCCAGAATCATGTCGAGCCGCGGACCGATCGCGTTATGCAGCACGCCCAGTATCTCCACGCCCATCGGCTCCGGCTTCGTTCCCTCGAAGACGGTGTAGGCGACGCCCTGCTGCCCACGACGAATCTCGCTCAGGGGAAAGAACCGCGTGACTGTGGGGGGGGCTGGTGGCAGATTCGCCAACATCACCGGCTGCGGACCGGAAGCCTGCGTTTGTGCGCAAAGAAGCCCCGGAGTCGCGAAACTCGCTGCGACTAAACCTCTGTGGATACCTTTCAAGCATCGATACACGTCCATAGACTATGCTGCTCCCATACTTGCCGCCAAGGGCTCTGCAGCCCGAAGATGTTCCCAGAGGTTTTCCATGAGGGATTCCCACCTGCATTTACCGGCTTTTGCCGCTGTCTCACTGCTGCTCTGTCAGACGATTCTCCCAGTCCGGGGGTTATGGGCTCAGCAGTCTTCTTCGCCGAATCAAAGTCAGTCCGACCAACAGAGTCAGTCCACTCAGCAAAATCAAAGCCAGCAGCAACAGCCAGCCGACCAGACCGCGCCCGAAGCCGGAGGCCCCGGCAATGACAATGGCCCCATCGCGATCCCCAAAAAAGGAGCACCCGCTCCACCGCCGCCTCCTCCGCCGGCGCCAAAGAACCCTCCGGGGCTGAGCAATTACTCCCTGCGGGTCGACGTGCCAGTCGTGAATGTCGATGTCGGTGTCCTGACCGACAAGACCCACCAGTTCATTCCGAACCTCAAAGAGCAGAATTTTCGCGTTTTTGAGGATGGCGTCCCCCAGGACATCGTTGCGTTCCACCAGGTGAAGGCCCCCATCACAGCCGTCCTGTTGTTGGAATTCGCCAACACGAATTTCAACTTCATCTACGACATGTGGAACGCCGCCGTTTCCTTCACCAACCAGCTTCAGCCCAATGACTACGTGGCGGTTGTCAGCTACGACATGCACACCAACATCCTGACCGATTTCACTCAGAACAAGATGCTGATCCAGCAGGCGGTTCAATCCCTGCAGATGCCGACCTGGAACGAAACGAATCTCTTCGACGCTCTTTATGAAACGCTCGACAGGCTCAGCCGCATCGACGGCCGTAAGTACATTATTCTGATCTCTTCCGGTCGCGACACTTTCTCCAAAATTACTCTCGACAAGGTCCTCCAGAAAATCAAGGAAACCCCCAACGTCACCATCTTTTCCATCGCCACCGGCGGAGCAGGCTATATGGGGGGCGGCGGCTTCGCCAGCGGCCGCATGAACAATATCACCATGCTTCAGGCTGAAAATCAGTTACAGAGCTTCGCTCGCATGACCGGCGGGATGTACTTCGAGCCCCGCTTCGAGGCCGAATTCCCCGATGTCTTCACCCAGATCAACGAGTCTATCCGTAACCAGTATCAGATCACGTATAAGCCCTCGAACATAAAGATGGATGGTACGTATCGCCGCATCCGTGTCGAACTCGTGGACGACGAAGGACATCCCCTGCGCATGCAAGACGAGAAGCACAAGCCCCTCAAGTACGACATCATCGCGCGGGACGGCTACAAGGCCAAACAACAGGTGGAATAGGCTGTTACCGGTGCGCTCCGGAACGCCAATCCTGCCCCGCAGGGCCGGCAAGGGACTGTCGGTACAAAAGTTTTGGTACGACGGTCATGGGTAATGCTCCGATGGGGCAGATCTTCGTTGTGGCACCCTCCATCGAAGTGTTATAGATGGAGCGTTGCCAAGGCGTTATACTCTGACGCATTGACGCAAGGATCCGCCGACTGCCGAGGAAGTGCTCGCAAATGCCTGATCTGATTTTTGCCGTCGCCTTCATTGCTATGGTCGCGGCCCCCGCCATGGTGGCCACACTCGGCGGAAGGAAAGAATACAATCCCGGCCCGGATCCCGACCCTGAAATCGAGACATATCCGAATGTTCGCTCGCCGAAGCGTCCCAGCGTGCGTGTCATTCACCCTTTTTCAGCCCAAAAATCCGCTTCTCCGGATTCCGGCCTTATCATCTCCGACGAAGCCACGCTTCCCATCCACAACGGACGCGGCATGGCGAACCGTTGAGCTTTCCGTTCTTCCATCCCAGGATTCTCATCGCCGCCTCCATTTTGCTAGTCTGACCTTTCTGATTCCCGGCGGTCTCTTCCCGCCGGGGCGGCGAATTTGATGAACCCACTCCTGGTCGTGCTGCTGGGGCCAACCGGCAGCGGTAAAACCGCGCTCTCGCTTCAAATCGCCCGCCGCTTTAACGGAGAAATCCTCAGTTGCGACTCCGTCGCGGTCTACCGCGACATGGAAATCGGCACCGCGAAGCCATCCCAGGAAGCCCGTCGGGAAATTTCGCATCACTTCATCGACCTCCTTTCGCCCGACCAGCCCTTTACCGCAGGTGATTACAGCCGCCTCGCTCGCCGGACGCTCCAGGAAGTCATCGAGCGCCGTCGTCTCCCCGTCGTCACCGGTGGCACTGGCCTTTATCTCCGCGCACTCCTCGACGGCCTCTTTCCCGGGCCCCAGCGTTCCGAGGAGCTCCGCAGCCGTCTCCGCGCCAGCGCCGCGCGATACATTGCCGGCTGGCTCCATCGTTTGCTCCACCGTCTCGATCCGGTTGCAGCCTCGCACATCCATGCCAATGACGAACCCAAGCTCATTCGCGCAATCGAAGTCTGTCTGACTGCTCGCCGCCCTATGACCGCCGCCTGGCAGGAAGGTCGCGCCCCTCTGACCGGCTATCGCATCCTCCGCATCGGTCTTAACCCTTCGCGCCCGCAACTCTACGCACACATCGATAAGCGCGCCGCCGAGATGTTCGCCGAAGGCCTCGTTGAAGAAACGCGCGCCCTCGTTGCGCGATATGGCGAATCTCCTCGCGCGTTTGAATCCCTCGGCTATCGCCAGGCGCGTGCGGTCCTCCGCGGAGAGCTTACCGAACCCACCGCCGTCAGTGTCACGCAGCAGGCCCACCGCAACTACGCCAAACGTCAGCTCACATGGTTTCGCCGCGAACCCGATGTCCACTGGCTCCCCGGCTTCGGCGACGACCCCGCCATCGCCGCCCAGGCCGCCACCCTTGTACAACAAAATCTGTAGCCAATGGCGACCTCTGTAACTGCACCCCTCCGTCCCACCGGGCATTCCGCGCGATCCGCTGCCTTCTCCTCGGCCCCGCTCCTGCTCACGCCCCTCGTCCTCTGCGTCCACGGCTACCACCCCTTCGCCGGAGACGCCGGCATTTACATCGCCGGCCTGCGCCATCTCCTCGACCCCACCCTCTATCCCGTCAACGCAGCCTTCGTCTCCGCCTTCACCCGCTGGTCGCTCTTCGCGTGGACCATGGCTGCCTTCCTCCGCCTCACCCATCTGCCCCTCGCCTGGGCTCTCCTCCTCGCGCACCTCGCTTCGATCGCGCTCTACCTCCTCGCCTGCCGCCAACTCGCCGTCCGCCTCTTCGCCAGCGCCGCCGCTCGCTGGTGCGCCCTCCTGCTCGCCGCAGCCGCCTGCGCGCTCCCTGTCGCCGGCACCGCTCTCGTCCTCATGGACCCTTACCTGACCGCCCGCTCCTTCTCCACGCCGCTCAGCCTCTTCGCCGTTGCCGCTGTCCTCGACCGCGCCTGGCTCCGAACCGCCTTCTTGCTCGCTCTGGCCACCGCCCTGCATCCCCTCATGGGCGCCTGCGCCGCGGCCTTCGTCGTCCTCCAAGCCCTACTCGCTGCCGAACGCAATCGCGCCGCTCTCGCCCTCTGCGCCGCCGCCATCGCAGCTGCGGCCGTTGCCTGCTGCTGCGCTCTCCGCCTGCCCGTCGATCCCGCCTACCGCCAGGCCGTCCTCCTGCCGGCGCACACGTTTCTTTTCCTCGCTCGCTGGCGCTGGTATGAGGATCTCGGCCTCCTGCTCCCTCTGCTTCTCTTCGCCGCCGCCGCCCGCACCCTGCGCCCCGCCGATCCGCGCCGCGCCCTCTGCCGCGCCGCACTCACTCTCGGCCTCACCAGCGTCTGCATCGCTGCCCTCTTCGTCCGGCCTTCGGGACCAGCTCTCCTCGTCCCTCTCCAGGTCCTGCGCAGCTTCCACCTTCTCTATGCCATCGGCGTCGTCCTCGCCGCCGGACCCATCGCCGCTCGCGCGCGCCGCTCCCGCACCGCCGCCCTGCTGTTCTTCGCCCTCCTCTTCGCCGGCATGTCCCTCACCGAGCAGCTCACCTGGCCCGGAGCCCGCCGCATCGAAGCGCCCGGACTCCCCGCCGCCAACCCCTACCAGCAGGCGTTTCTCTGGATCCGCGGCCACACGCCGCGCGGCGCCGTCTTCGCCTTCAATCCCCGGATGGTGTATGAGCCCGGCGAAGACGAGCAGGGCTTCCGCGCCATCGCCGAGCGCGACCACCTCGCCGACGATAAGGACGCCGGCATCGTCGCCGTCCTCCCGCATCTCGCCGCCCCCTGGGCCCGCCAGCGCAACGCGGAACTCAACCTCGACACCATGTCCGGCGAGCAGCGCCGCGCCCTCCGCGCCCTCGGAGCCACCTGGCTCCTGCTCCCCGCCAACGCGCACACCAACGGCGCATGCCCCTTCCGCAACAGCGTCGCATTGGTCTGTGAGCTCCAACCCTGAAGCCGCAGCCGAAATTCTCAGCAAAAGAAAAAGGACTCAGGCCAAAACGCCTGAGTCCCTCGCTCATCTAACCCCTAATCCCTAATCCCCGCTCTCGAATCCCTAATCCCTAAACTCTAATCCCCGCCATCTTCACTGCACCGTCAGCGCCACGCAAACCGCGCCCGCGCAGCCCGCGTCCGACGACGTCGCCTGCGTAATCGCGGTGCCATTGGTCGAATACGCTGAGATCACCACTGTGTAGGTCCCCGCACCCGTTCCAAAGTTCGGAGACGGCTGATAGTGCTCGTATTTGTACCGCACGTTGCAAGCGGTCAGTCCCAGCATTCCCGCCGCCAGAAGCATTCCCATTCCAAGCACCCGCAGCGCTCCAAAGTTCTTCCGCCGCAGCGCTCCGATACCCGCGAGCGCCAGCACTCCGGGAATCACGATCGCATACAGAGCATCCGATCCACTCCGCCGTAACGAGGCGTTCGCGCCCGCGCCGGAAGTCGCCGCGGTGGTAAGCTGCATCGCGCTGTTCGCAGTTCCGTTTGCTGGAGGCGTCGCCACCACGGGATTGAAATTACAGGTCGATGCTGTCGGCAATCCCGAGCATGAAAGATTGACCTGTTCGGAAAATCCGTTCTGCGACGTCACCGTCAGCTGCACCGTCCCGAACTGCCCCGGCGTCAGCGTCAGCGAAGAAGGATTGGCCGTCACCGTGAATCCGGGAATCGTACTCGTTGCATCCGGTGTCACCGCTGTGCTCGCCGAAGAAGCCGCGAACGCAGCATCCCCGTGATACACCGCAGTCACGCTCCGCGCCCACGACGGCGGGTTTGTCAGGTTCAACGTCGCCGCCCCATTCTGCACGAACACCGATCCCAGCGAGCCCTTCGCCGTTTCAAAGCTCACCGATCCTTGAGAAACCGCAGCGCCCTGCACATCGGCCACGTGTGCAGTCAGCGACAACACGCCGCTCCCGCTCTGCGCGGAAGTGACTTGAATCCGCGTCGCGACCTGGACCTGCGCCTGCACCTGAATCCCGATGGCGGCGATTCCGAAGAGGAAGAGAGGGAGACAAGCAGGAATTACCCGACGCGAGGCCTGCCGATGGAGGATGTGTTTCCCGAACTGCTCAATCATTCGTGAGGAACTCTCTTCAAAAGCCTTCCGCGCCGAACTGTCCCGGCAACCAGGTTTCCGCTGGACCCGACCCTTATTCGTTCGCTGGAAAGCCTATTGTATCCGAGCCGAAACCAGATGGTCTGCGGAATCCTGCAATTCAGACGCACTCGCGTTAGCATCGTTAGAGCGAATCAGCGAAGGGTGTCGGCCAGTGATCCGTTCTCGGCGCAGACGTTCCGCCCAAGAAACGGCGGCATACAGCCACTGCCTGATGCTCAACTCTTCGCGGATTTGTTCTAATCGGCTTCTGCCGTCTTTCGAGGCAAACTCCATGGCCACTTCACTTTCCCGGCGCCCTCAGCTCCAGTACCTCAGCGCCCACCTTGACGAGCTGAAGCAGAAGGGCACCCATTTCCGCCTTCGCATCCTCGACGACATCCAGGCCCCGGTCTGCACCTACGACGGCATGCGCGTCATCAATCTCGCCTCCAACAACTACCTCGGCCTTTGCAACCACCCCAAACTCCGCGAAGCCGCCATCCAGGCCATCAAAGACCACGGCGTCGGCTCCGGCGCTGTCCGCACCATCGCCGGCACCATGAAGATCCACATGGAGCTCGAAGAGAAGATCGCCCGCTTCAAAAACGTCGAAGCCTGCGTCGTCTTCCAGAGCGGATTCACCGCCAACGCCGGCACCGTCTCCGCCCTCCTCGGCAAAGAAGATTTCATCGTCTCCGACGAGCTGAACCACGCGTCGATCATCGACGGCGCCCGCCTCTCCCGTGCCAAAATCAAGGTCTTCCGCCACAAAGACCTCGCCCACGCCGAAGAGCAGCTCAAAGAAATCCAGAACCAGCCCGGCCGCAAACTCCTCATCACCGACGGCGTCTTCTCCATGGACGGCGACATCGGCCCCGTCGATAAGCTCGCCGATCTGGCCGAGAAATACGGCGCCATCATGATGGTCGACGATGCCCATGCGTCCGGGGTGCTCGGCCGCAACGGCCGCGGCACCGTCGACCACTTCCACTGCCACGGCCGCGTCGACATCCAGGTCGGCACGCTCTCCAAAGCCATCGGAGCCATCGGCGGCTACGTCTGCGGTTCCAGAGACCTCATCGACTTCCTCTACCACCGCGCCCGCCCGTTCCTCTTCTCCACGTCCCACCCGCCGTCCGTGACGGCGACCTGCATCGCCGCCTTCGATCTGCTGGAATCGGAACCCGAGCGCATCGAGCGCCTCTGGTCCAACACCCGCCACTTCAAAACCGAGCTCGGCCGCCTCGGCTTCAACATCGGCGGCGTCAACACCCCGGCCAGCGAGACCCCCATCACCCCCATCATCATCGGCGACGGCCGCCAGACCATGGACTTCTCGCGTGCCCTCTTCGACGCCGGCGTTCTCGGCACCGGCATCGCCTTCCCCACCGTGCCCGAAGGCAAAGCCCGCATCCGCACCATCATGACCAGCGAGCACACCCGCGAACAACTCGACCAGGCACTGGAAATCCTCGGGAAGACAGCCAGAAAAATGGGCATACTGGGATAAGCGCCTTATTTCCCCGGCACCCTAACGCAGACCCACCATCGTGTAATCCGCGGGCACGGCGAACAGCGCCTCGTTCGGCTCTCCCCGGTTCATCTGCGTCACCGTCATCGTCACGCTCCCGGTGCGCGGATCGTTGTGCATCGTCGCCAGGTTCAGCCGCAGCGCTTCGGAGTACCAGTACTCGTTCGTCACGGTCACTTCCTGCCCGGTGCCGCTTTCCGCCGCTGGCAGCGTCTGCGTCACGCGCACTCCATGCGCCTGCAGACCCGCGACGGTCTTATACCCCAGATCCTCCTGGTGAGTGAACTCACTCGCCGGTGCTGAGGCGGCTGTCGGCGAAGCAAAATCGTCGGGAGTGTCGGTCTCCGGCGGCCGGCCCAGCATCATCATCCGGTAAGCCTTTTGCGCCGGATACAGATACTCCGTCATGCGGTTCTGCGGGTCGTACAGATGGATGACCATCGGCGCCGGAACGCTCCTGGTCGAAGCAGGTACCAGGGGACGGAATTCGTTGTACATCCGTCCTTCGTTGTCTCGGGCGATCTCCCGCAACGACCACAGTTGCAGGCGATCCCCGTTCGGCCGGATGACCGTCCGCTCTACCCGCACCGTGCCGGAAAACGGCGCATTCGGAATCGGAGTCACGAAAATACCGCCGCCAGCCTGCGCGTGGATGGCGGCCCCGCCGGCCACAAGCATCGCTACAGCACCAGAGCAAAGACCCACCATCCGACGCGAGCGCATGGGTGCCTCTCCTGACCGTTCTGGCCTCCCAGCTTACCAGTCGCAGAAGCTGCTGAAAATAATCAGCCCCAGCCCGATCATCGTCGCCTCGTGCCGCCCGGTGATCGCCGCGCCGCACACCAGCAGCACCACGCCCAGCCCAAACAGCACGTTCGATCCGGAATAACGGCGATACTCGGCCCAGGGCGCGGGCGGCCCGCTCCACTGCGGACTCTGCGGCTGGGGATTCGCATGGGGGACGGGGTTGTTCATAAAGCCTCCTCGCATCTCTGACCCCCTCAGAATCACCCCGCTCGTCCCGTCCCGGCCGTGCGGTTCGTCAGCAATCGCAGCTGACAAATATCAGCCGCAGTCTGCCAACATCAAACCGTATCTCCGGAGAACAGGAAAGCCCGCGTCGTTATACTTGAACCAGAGGCCAGATCTCCTGCATCTCAACCGCATCCTCGCCCAGACCCGCGCCGACGTGGCTCAGCGTCGTGAACGCGCTCCTGTCCGCCTTCTGGAGAAGGCCGCCGTCGGCCATACTCCACGTGGCTTCGCACGCGCGCTGCGCGAGGCGATTGGATCCACGCCCGCCATCATTGCTGAACTAAAGAAAGCGTCCCCGTCAAAAGGCCTCATCCGGAGCAGCTTCGAGGCCGCTTCGTTGGCTCGCGACCTCGAAAATGGGGGAGCCAGCGCGCTGTCCGTCCTCACGGACGAGCCTTTTTTCCAGGGCAGCCTCAATAATCTCGACCTCGCTTCCGCCGTCACGAGGATCCCCTGCCTCCGCAAGGATTTCATCGTGGACGAGTACCAGATCGTCGAAGCCCGCGCCCACCATGCCGACGCTATCCTCCTTATCGCCGCTGCCCTCACAGCCGACGAACTCGGCCGCTTTACCGCCGCCGCACACGCGCTCCAACTCGATGTTCTCTGTGAGGTCCATACCGCCGAAGAGCTGGCCGTTGTCCGCGATATCGACTGCGATGCCTGGGGCATCAACAATCGTGACCTCCGCAACTTCGACGTTCGCCTCGAAACCTCGCTGGAGCTGGTTGATCAGCTTCCCGTCGATTCCGTCCGCGTTGCTGAAAGCGGCATCCACACAGCCGACGATTTGCGCCGCCTCCGTTCTGCCGGTTTCCATGCGTGTCTTATCGGCGAATCGCTCATGCGCCAGCCGCATCCCGGCGCAGTCCTCCGGTCGCTCCTGCAAACCATCCACTCGCCTAAACCCGAAGTTGCAGCGGAGCTCGCCTGACCCATGTGGATTAAGATCTGCGCCAATACAAATGCTGATGACGCCATCCTCGCAGCTGAGTACGGCGCAGACGCGGTTGGTTTCGTCTTTGCGCCAAGTCCCCGGCGGGTCACGGCCGGCCAACTCTCCGCGTTCATGCCTGATCTGCCCGCCGACCTCACGAAGATTGGCATTTTCAACACTCAGGATTTCGACGAGATCGTGTCGTCTCTATGTACCGCGGGACTCGATGGCGTGCAACTCCACGGCGAACTCGACTTCTCGCTGGCAGACAAACTTCGCAGCCAGTTCGATGCCGGCTTCTTCCTCATTCAAACGCTGCACTGGGATGTGAACAGCGACCCCGCCCGCGCCGAGCACCGGCTGCGCGATGAACTCCGCGCCATTGCTCGCCACAGTGCGATCGATGCCATCCTCCTCGATACCCGAACAGCGACGGCAGCCGGAGGAACCGGCAAGGCTCTCGATTGGCCGCGCGCCAGGGACGTCCTTAGCGCCGAGGCCGACGATCTTCGCATCATTCTCGCGGGCGGGCTCCATCCCGGCAATGTTCGCGAGGCCATCCACACCCTACACCCGTGGGGCGTTGACGTCGCCAGCGGGGTCGAACACTATCCCGGCAAGAAGGATCCCGTCCGCGTCCGCGATTTCATCAGCACAGCCCGCATCGCTTTCACTGAAGTTGAGAAGGCTGCCGGCCACCTTCCTGGCGTCTACCCGGTGTAATGTGAAACTATGACAGCCACCGCGACCAGGTCCATCGCCGGACGCTTCGGACCCTACGGCGGACGCTACGTCCCCGAAACCCTCGTCGCCGCACTCGACGAGCTGGACTACGCCTACGCCGAAGCACAGGGCGACCCTGACTTCCATCTCAGACTCGACTCTCTGCTTCGCGACTACGCCGGCCGCCCCACGCCGCTCTACTTCGCGTCGCGCCTGACCGAAGCCCTGGGCGGACCGAAGATTTATCTCAAGCGTGAAGACCTGCTCCACACCGGCGCGCACAAGATCAACAACTGCCTCGGGCAGGCGCTCCTCGCCGTGCGCATGGGCAAAAAGCGCATCATCGCGGAAACCGGCGCCGGCCAGCACGGCGTTGCTACCGCCACTGTGTGCGCCCTCTTTGGCCTCGAGTGCGTCGTCTACATGGGTGAAGAGGACATGGCGCGGCAGCAGCTTAACGTCTACCGCATGAAGCTGCTCGGCGCTGAAGTCCGGGGCGTTTCCTCCGGTTCGCGCACCCTGAAAGACGCCATCAACGAGGCCATGCGCGACTGGGTCACCAACGTCCGCACCACGCACTACCTCCTCGGCAGCGTCCTCGGCGCCCATCCCTATCCGACCATGGTCCGCGACTTCCATCGCGTCATCAGCCGCGAGGCCCGCGCACAAATTCTCGAGAAGGAGAATCGCCTGCCCAGCGCGGTCATTGCCTGCGTCGGCGGCGGCTCCAACGCGATCGGCGCGTTCTACGAATTCATCCCCGACAAAGAAGTCCGCCTCATCGGCGTCGAAGCCGGCGGCCGCGGCTCCGCCCTCGGCGAACACGCTGCGCGCTTCTCAGGAGGAGCCCCCGGCGTTCTCCAGGGCACCTACTCCTACGTGCTGCAGGACGAGAACGGCCAGATCGCCCTGACCCACTCCGTCTCGGCCGGCCTCGACTACGCCTCCATCGGCCCCGAACACGCTGCGCTCCACGATTCCGGCCGTGCCGAATACACTTCCGCCACCGATGCGCAGGCCCTCGACGCGACTCTTCGCCTTGCCCGAACGGAGGGTATCATCCCCGCGCTCGAATCCGCGCATGCCGTCGCCGAGTGCATCCGCGTCGCGTCGAAGTTCAGCCCGCGCGATGTGGTCATCGTTAACGTGTCCGGCCGCGGCGACAAAGATATGGGTATTCTGACCCACGAGCTGCAACTCGGAGAGAAGTAGCAGAAGATGCCGATCGAATTTCGCACCAAGCCCGGTCTTGTCGCTTACCTGACCATTGGCGATCCAGACCTCGCCGCCTCGCACGCAATCGCTCTTGCCGCCATCGATGCCGGAGCCGACGTCCTCGAGCTGGGCGTCCCCTTCAGCGATCCGCTCGCCGACGGCCCCGTCATCCAGCGTGCCAGCGAACGCGCAGTGAAGAATGGCACCCGCCTGTGCGACGTCCTTGCTCTCGCCATGGAGCTCCATGCGGACCGCCCCAACGCGGGCCTCGTCATTTTTTCTTACTACAACCCCATCCTGCGCTTCGGCCAGGAGAACTTCTGCGCAGCCGCGGAGCAGGCTGGCATCGACGGCGTTCTCGTCACCGACATGATCGTCGAAGAAGCCGACGACTATCTCGACGCGCTGCATCGGCATCACCTTGCGCCGATTTTCCTCGCCGCACCCACCAGCCCCGATGCACGCCTCAAAAAGATTGCCGCCGTCTCTCAGGGTTTCGTCTACGCCATCTCGCGCGTTGGCATCACTGGGGCCCAAAAATCCCTCACCTCCGACGCCGAACAGCTCGTCCATCGCCTCCGCCACTACACGCAACTCCCCATCGCGGTTGGTTTCGGCATCTCCAGCCCTGAGCATTTCTCCGCAGTCGGAGAATTTGCCGACGCCGCTGTGGTCGGCAGCGCGCTGGTCGCCACCATCGAGCAGGCCGGACCTAAGCAGGCTCCCAGTTCTATAGGGCGATTTATTGAGGGCTTGCGCGGCGCTTCCGTGCCCGCCCGGTAATATCGCTCCTCGTTTACGCTAAACATTGTGGTTTCGTCACGAGCCGGTAAGGGCTACAACCGTCGGCATAAGGAAAACCATGGATATTGAAGCCTGGCGACGCAAAATTGACGAACTCGACCGCGAAATCGTGCTGCTCATAAGCCAGCGCGCCGCCGCCGCGCAGGAAATCGGACGCCTCAAGCGGAAAACCGATCTCCCTGTGTATGAACCGAACCGCGAGCGCGTCATCTTCGATAACGTGCGCACCCACAATCCCGGGCCGCTGCCCGACATTGAGCTCGTCCACATTTACGAGCGCATCGTCGACGTCATGCGCGCCCTACAGCGCAATGAACTTGCTTCCCGCCCCGGTAAACCCGCCGCAGGCGCTGCCATGCCCGCCGCTGATAAGCCTGGAGTTCCCACAAACCCGACAGGAAAAGATCAATGATCGTTGCAATGCAGGATCGCGCGACCGAAGAAGAAATTCAGGCCGTCGTCGAGCGCATGATGGACATCGGCTTCAATGTCCACCGCACCACCGGCACGGTGCAGACCATCCTCGCCGGCGTCGGTACACCCGGCGCTTTCAGCCACGATGACTTTGAAGTCCTCCCCGGCGTCGCGGAAGTCATCCGCATCTCGTCGCCTTACAAACTCGCGGGCCGCAGTTTTCGTCCCGAAGGCACTATCGTTCGCTTCCCCAACGGCGTGTCCATTGGTGGAGAAGAGGTCGTCGTCATGGCTGGCCCCTGCTCCGTTGAGTCCCGCGAGCAGATC
>Ga0335072_10008307_pt1 | contig 15064 bp, 7 predicted proteins | sample Lox_Sample_21_FD_206725 | JGI IMG/M metagenome (GOLD analysis project Ga0335072, IMG submission 206725) | Soil microbial communities from Loxahatchee National Wildlife Refuge, Florida, United States - Lox_Sample_2.1 | ecosystem: Environmental > Terrestrial > Soil > Wetlands | place: USA: Florida... | reverse complement strand
GAGGCCTGGGTACTCACCACCAAGGTGCCGTTGCGCGATCGCACCGGCCGCATCATCGGCACCATGGGCATCGCTCGCGACATCACGGACCGCAAGCAGGCAGAAGTCCGCATCTGCCACATGGCACTGCATGACGAACTCACCGGTTTGCCCAACCGCGCGCTGCTGCACGACCGGCTGGTGCAGGCCATCGCGCTCGCCACACGCAACTGCAAGCGCGTGGGCGTGCTGATGCTCGACCTCGATCACTTCAAGTCGATCAACGACTCGCTCGGACATTACGCCGGGGATGCTGTCCTGCAGGAAGTCGCCCGCCGCCTAACCGCTTGCCTGCGCGAAAGCGACACTGTCGCTCGGATCGGAGGCGACGAATTCGTGGTCGCGGTGCCCCTCGCCGGTTCAAGCGAAGAAATCATGCAGGCCGCACAGCGCGTGCAGGCCACGCTCTGCCGGCCCTTCCGTGTGGAGGGTCATGAGGTTCACCTCGGCGTCAGCATTGGAATCTGCGAGTATCCCGCCGATGGAGAACAGCCGGATACCCTGCTGCAAAACGCCGACTCCGCGATGTACGAGGCGAAGAATGTCGGCCGGGGCGCCTGTCTTGCTTTCAGTGCGGAAATGACGGAAGCCTCGCGCCGCCGTCAGAAAATGCAGCACGATTTGCGTCATGCCCTGGCGCGCGGCGAATTCTCGCTGAATTATCAGCCACTCGTTTGCACCGCCACCGGCACCATCACCGGCGTCGAAGCGCTCCTGCGCTGGCATCACCCGGAGCTGGGCTCGATCCCGCCCAGCCAGTTCATCCCGCAGCTGGAGGAGCTTGGATTGATGGCAGAAGTTGGCCGATGGGTCCTGCTGACCGCATGCCGGCAAAATGCCGATTGGCAACGCGAGGGGATTCCGCCTGTGCGCATGGCCGTCAATCTGTCTGCGCAGCAGTTCGGGACCGGCGATCTGGTCAGCACCGTCGAAGGCATCCTGCTGGAAACCGGTCTCGAGGCGCGCTGGCTCGACCTTGAACTCACTGAGAGCCTCACCATGGATGAGTCGGAGATCACGCTGGCCGCGATGCGCAATCTCAAACGGCTCGGTGTCAGCCTCTCGCTCGATGACTTCGGCACCGGATGGTCCTCACTCGGTTACCTGAGGCGATTCCAGTTCGATCGCATCAAGATCGATCGCTCCTTTATGCGCGACCTGGCCTCGCAACCGACCGCCGAAACCGTCGTCCGCAGCATCATCAACCTCGGCCACAATCTCGGCCTCACCTGCATCGCTGAAGGCGTCGAGACGCACCAGCAGCTTGACTATCTGCAGAAACAGATGTGTCCGGAGATGCAGGGATACCTCTGCAGCCCTGCCCTGCCGCCACAGCAATGTGCCGAGCTGTTGCGCGCGCGCACCTTCGGGTTCTCCAGCCGGGATTCGCATCACGACGACGACGCAGACGACGAGTCCAACACCGCACGGTCCCGCGTCACCGTCGCCGCCAACTGAGAACACGCTGGCCACCAGATTTCTCCGGCAGGCCGCTCGGCCACGATGAGTTTTCGCGCCTCATTGTGGCCGCCACAACTGCCCATTTTCGAACAATCCCCGGGGATTCCGAACATCCCGCGTCCCCGCCCTGATCATTATCGTCCTCAAAAGTGACCTGTCTGCCGCCGACCGCCGAGTTGCAAGCGCGGCGCTACAATTGCTGATCCAGAATCGGAGTATTCCTGCATGAGTTCTCTGCCTCAGGACCTTCGCTACGCCCTGCGACAACTCAGAAAGACTCCCGCCTTCGCCCTCACCGCGATTGTGACCCTCGGCCTCGGCATCGGCGTGAACGCCGCCATGTTCTCCGTCATCGAACAGGTCCTGTTGCGGCCGCTGCCCTACCGCAACGCCTCGCAGCTGGTCCAGATTTCCCCCCGCCCTGCTGGCGGTGGCGGCTTCGACCCCGCTTCGATGCCCGACATTCGCGACTGGAAGGCGCGCAGCCACGTCTTCTCCGACCTGGCCTGGTGGACCATCCAGGTTCCCACCCTGGGCAGCCGCGATAACCCGGAACTCGTAGCGCAGATCAGCGCAAGCGCCAACCTCCTCGACGTGCTCGGTACACAACCGGCCATCGGCCGCGGCTTTCTTCCCGCCGATGCAAAACAGAGCCGTGCCGATGTCGTCATCCTCGGTGACTCCACCTGGCACAAGGTCTTTCACGCGGACCGCTCCGTCCTCGGCCGAACGGTTCCTATCAACGGCGATCCCTACACCGTTATTGGTGTAATGCCCCCTGGTTTCGAATTTCCGCAGACCACCGGCGATGAAATCTACTCACCCCTGCCCCATGACTCCTCCTTCGAGGATCGCGGCAACTCTTCGCTCTCTGCTGTGGCACGGCTGCGGCCGGGAATCACTGTAAGTCAGGCGCAGGACGAGATCACCTCCATCCACGCGCAACTCCTGCACGAGTACGCCAACGAATCGACTGAGCCGGTCCGGGTGGAATCTCTGCGCGAAGTCGCTACGGACAATGTTCGCGCCGGCCTTTACGCCCTCGACGCAGCGGTCGCGGTCGTCTGGCTGATCGCCTGCGCGAATCTTGCCGGCCTGATGCTGGCCCGCGCCAACGCTCGCCGCCGTGAGCTGGCCATCCGCGGCGCACTCGGCGCGGCAAAGTCGCGCCTCGTCCGCCAGTTCCTTACTGAGAGCCTCCTGGTCAGTCTGCTGGGCGGAGCCGCCGGGCTCGCCGCGGCGTGGGCCGCGCTGCGCATTCTCAGCCACTATCTCGCCAACGCGATGCCGTTTGGCAGCAACATCCACATCGACGCGGGCGTCTGCGCGGTCCTGGTTTTCCTCTCCTGCCTCTCGGCGATTCTCTTTGGCGTCGGCCCTGGCCTCTACGGCGCAAACCTGCCCGTTCAGGAAGGCCTGCGCGATGGCACCGCCGCCTCGGGCACCAGCAGAAAGCATGCGCGCTGGCGCGACGCACTTGTCGTGGGCGAAGTCGGCATGACCCTGGCGCTGCTGATCGCCGCCGGCCTGCTCATCCAGACGCTCTGGCAGCTACGCCACACCAACCTCGGCTTCGCTCCGGAACAAGTCGACGCCACGTCGATCTTCATGCCTACCCACGGCGCATGGTGGAGCGGCGGCGACAAAACAGCTCCCAATATCGTCACCACTTTTTACGATCCGCTGCAGGAAAAGCTGCGCCACACGCCTGGATTCCGGTCGGTCGGAATGGCCACCATCCGTCCCTTCACCTCGAGCCACTTCACCCTCAACATCTGGCCGCTGGATCGCCCGATGCCTCCGAAAAAAGATGTCGTGGGCGCTGCGGTGCGTGCCAGCAACGCCGAGTATTTCCGCACCATGGGCATTCCTGTCACGAGCGGCCGCGGTTTTCAGCAGACCGATCATGCGGGCCCTGTTCTCGTGGCAGTCGTGAACCAGGAGTTTGTCCGCCGGGTACTCAATGGCCGCGACCCACTGGGAGTCCGGCTGAGATGGGATGATGACGACAAAACTCTCAGTGGCATAATCGTCGGCACCATCGCCGACGTCCATCAGGAATCGGTACGCGCTGCCTCGGCGCCCGAGATTTACTTCGATCTCGAACAGCTCGTCCCCGGCCAGGATATGTACGCGATCCTCGCCGGCTTCCATATGGATATCGTCGTCAGAACCCAGGTTGCCCCTGAAGCCGCTTTCCGCGCCGTACGCAATGCCGTCCATGAGCTGAACCCGAACCTTGCCTTCGCCGACCAGACCACGATGCAGCAGGTCGTCGACGATTCCCTGGGCGGGCAAACGCTCGCCGCCCGTCTGCTCGCCATCTTTGGCCTTGTCGCTTTGCTCATTGCTGTTGCCGGCATCTACGGCCTGCTCGCGTACTCGGTCAGCCAGCGGACCCGTGAGCTCGGTGTTCGCATTGCACTCGGCGCGCAGCGCGAAAACATCCTGTGGCTTATCCTGCGCCATGCTGTGGTGCTGCTCGTGACGGGCATGGCCCTCGGCCTCGCCGTCGCCTGGGCCGCCAGCGGCGTGCTGCGTTCCTTTCTCTACGGAGCCGCCACCTGGGACATTGCCACAATTCTGCTTGTCGTACTCACGCTCGGCCTTTGCGGACTCGCCGCCAGCTACCTGCCCGCTCGGCGCGCTGCAGGCGTCGACCCTATCGAAGCTCTGCACACGGATTGACCCAGGAATATGGAACAAACACGGTTCCTCATCCAGGGAGAAAGAACGATGCTCACCCTCACACAGGATCTTCGCTTCGCGCTTCGCCAGCTCCGCAAGTCGCCCGGCTACGCCGTTGTGGCCATCGTTACGCTGGCCATGGGTATCGGCGCCAACACTGCCATCTTTCTGCTGACCTGGTCGATCCTGCTGCGCAGCCTGCCCGTACCGCATCCGAACCAGCTGATCCGTTACACGTTCCGCAAGGGCGAGAGCGACCTCGGGCTCTCGTATCCCCAGTACCTTGCGCTGCAGAAGCAGCAGTCCGTCACTACAGGACTCTTTGCGTGGCAGGCCGACGAGGCCACCATCACCACTGCCGGTCAAACGCGAAACATCCCCATCGCGATGACCACCGGCTCTGTTTTTCCCGTCCTCCAGCTGCGTCCTGCAGTCGGACGAGCCCTGGAGGTGGGCAGCGGTGAGCAGGGCTATGGGTGGCACCCGGAGGCTCTTCTCGGTTACGACTTCTGGCGAACCGCTTTTCATGCCGACCCCGGCGTCGTCGGCCAGTCCATTCGTATCGACAACAACAGCATCGTGGTGATCGGCGTGCTTCCCCGCGGTTTCGAGGGTATTACTCCGGAAAAACCCATCGACGTTCTCCTCCCTCTTGACTACGCCAACATTCTGCACCCGAAGGATTCCATGCTTTATCAGCCGGGCGCGTTCTGGTTGACGATCATGGGCCGCCTGAGACCTGGCGAAAGCCTCGCTCAGGCGCAAGCCAACCTCGATGCCATTCGCCCTCAGGTGACCGAATCCGCGGACCCATCCCACAAATTCCTCACCACCGGTTTCTTCGCCGACTTCCAGCTCGGCGTGGAATCCGGACGCGCCGGCCGTTCGTGGCTGCGCTGGAAATATGCGAAGCCGCTTGTCGCGCTCGAGGCATTGTGCGGACTCATGATGCTTCTGTGCGCAGTGAACGTCGCCCTGGTCATCATCTCGCGCGTGAGTTCGCGGCTCCATGAATTCGCGATGCGCAGCGCACTCGGTGCGACACGGAAACGCCTTCTTTCGCAGGTTCTCACGGAAACGCTGCTGATCGGCGCGGGGGGGCTGGCCGGCGGCGCCTTCCTTGGGTGGGAGGCGGCGCGTCTCCTGGTTCGCATGATCTCCAGCCCTGGAATGCCGGAGACTCTGCAGTTGAAAGCCGGCGCCATCGTCTTTCTGTTTGCAACCGCGATCAGTCTCGGCGCCGCGTTACTCGCCGGTCTTTGGCCGGCGTGGCGCGCCTCTCGGACCGCTCCCGCTGTTGACCTCAAAACCACCGCTTCAGCCCGAACCGCACATCATCTCGGGCGCTGGATCATCCCCGCCCAGGTCGCACTTGGCGTCGTCCTGCTCAACGCCGCCTTGCTGCTGGCCGGCACCCTCTCCAGCTATTTGCACGAACACTCCGGGTTCAATGCAGATCAAACCGTGCTCACTGAACTGAATCTCGCGAACTCCGGCGTCTTCCCCGCCGACCGCTATGCCAAAGCAACCGAAGTATTGCGCCAGATTCGGAGCACGCCGGGCATTCACGCTGCGGCGCTCATGTTCATGGCCCCCATCAATGGCGGCTTTTCGGTCAGCGGCTACTACACGCGCGATTCGAAAGGAAATCTGCTCAGCAGCCAGCAGGTCTGGCCTGAGACGGCTACGCAGGAATACTTCGATGTCATGGGCACGCGCATCCTTAGGGGACGAGCCTTCGCTCCATCGGACTTCTCTGGCGATCACGTCTGCGTGATCAGTGCTGCAGCCGCAACGTTCTTTTTCCCGGGCCAATCGGCGCTCGGTGGCTCTCTCACTTCAGGCAGTGGCACCGGAAAAGATCGCAACCCGGAAACCTGCCGCGTGGTCGGCGTGGCCGAAGACGCGCACATGCGCAGCCTGCTCGATCCAGCGCCGATGGTCGTCTACTCCCCGTTGCGCAACGAGAAAGACGCAACCTTAGGTGAAACCTTCGCGTACACCGATTTTGGCGTTCGTGCGGCGAATCCCGCGCTCGCCACAGCTGCCATCCACCAGGCCTTTGGCCGCGTCTTTCCCGGCGCGCCGATGGCCCGCACGTATCTCTTCAGTGAGGCGGTCCGCTACGATCTCAGCCGCCAGCGGCTGCTCTCCAGCGTCTCAAGCGGATTCGCGCTGCTCGCCCTCGCTCTCGTGGCAACCGGCCTCTACGGCATCCTGTCACGCTCGGTCACCGAGCGCCGCCGCGAGATCGGCATCCGCATGGCCTTAGGCGCGCGCCGCCAGCAGATCGTCACCAACCTCGCCCGCAGTGCGATTCTGCGCATTGCTGTCGGCGTTCTCGCCGGAGCGGCGCTTGCTGCAGCCGCCGGCCGGCTTCTTCAGTCCCTGCTCTACGGAGTCAGTCCCGGCAGCCCGCTCCTGGCGCTCGTCACACTGCTCGTGCTCCTTGCTGTTTTGACCCTGGCGTTTATCTTTCCCGCGGGACGCGCCGCCTCCGTCGATCCCATGGAGGCGATCCGCGACGAGTAGCGCGAATCGCGCGTTTGGTCAGCTTGCTTCCGGCCTCCGGCTGCCTCCCGCACCTTTCGCCGCCCTGTTTCATCCAATGCAGAGTGCCTCTGCCTGTCTCCATCCTCGATCTGATCAGCATGCGACCCGGCGAACAGCCCGGGACCGCCATCACCCGCTCCGTCGATCTCGCGCAGCATGCCGAAACCTGGGACTACCGCCGTTTCTGGCTCGCCGAGCATCACTCCATCGCCGGAATCGCCTCGTCGGCCACTTCGGTGCTCATTGGACACATCGCCAGGGCTACAAAAAGCATTCGCGTGGGCAGCGGCGGCATCATGCTGCCGAATCACGCGCCCCTGGTGATCGCCGAGCAGTTTGGCACGCTGGCCGCAATCTACCCCGATCGCATCGACCTCGGCCTCGGGCGCGCGCCTGGCGGCGATTTTCCAACATTGCGCGCTTTGCGCCGCGATCATCGTCAAACCGGCGACGATTTCCCTGCTCTTCTCGAAGAGCTGGGCACCTATCTGGGACCCGCACGTCCCGGCCAGGCCGTAAAGGCAATTCCGGGACAAAACTCCAACGTCCCGATCGTGCTGCTCGGCTCCAGCGATTTCAGCGCGCAGCTGGCGGCTCATCTTGGACTGCCGTTTGCCTTCGCGGCACACTTCGCTCCTGAACTGCTCTACGCGGCGACGCGGCTCTACCGGCAGAACTTCCGGCCCAGCGAGCACCTGCCGGAGCCGTGGCTGATCGTTGGGGTGCCCATCATCGCTGCCGAAACTGATGCTGATGCGCAGCGCCTCTTTACCACACCTCAGCAGCGTTTTCTGCGCCTCATCCGGAACCAGCCGGTTGAGCTTTTGCCCCCGGTCGACTCCATGGACGCCATCTGGCAGGACTGGGAGGAGGCCGCCGTCGAAAGCAAGCTTCGCGCGGCCATCGTCGGCTCCAGCGAGACCGTTAGAGGAGGGCTCGAGTCGCTGGTCGCAGCAACCGGCGCCGATGAGATCATCGCCGTCACCGATACATGGGAGCACGAAGATCGTCTGGAGTCATTTCGTCGCGTGGCGGAAATCGCAGGGGAGATTGAAGTGAAGTCAGCTTCCGCGGAATTGAAACCGGCGGCGCTGCTCGGGGGCTGAAGAGGACGCCTGATCGCTTCAGGAAAGAGAGGTTCGTGCGGGCAGCACGAAGTCAGGCCGTAATCGAGAAACCAGTAGCCGAGAGGCTAGAGCGAATCCGGCTGGGAAACCGCGGCAGCGATCTGCGTCCTGGCTCGTTGTTCCGCAATAGCGCCGGCGTGCCGGAACAGCTTCGCGAATGTGGCCCTGCACACCCCGTAGGCGACCAGAACACCAAAGGCAAGCGAGGCAAACGTCGCACAGATCAGCATCAACGTGTTTACTGCGTCCTGCATATCGTCAAATCCACTCCCCGTCCGAAAACGGGCCCTTCACAACCGATAGTAGGATGCGCGAAAAGTGCATCCGGACAGATTCTTCCGATGTCATTCCTAACAGATGTGAGACACGTTGACCCACTTTTCTGTTGCCGAATAAGATACCGAAAGGATTAGCTTTCCCGAATTCTAGCCGGACTATCCCGTTTTGCAACTGGCACTCCAGTGGTATCTGCTATACCCGTCCATATAGCCGAGTTTTCGGTTTACAAGCCTTCCCACCCGTGTTATGGCCATCACTCAAATCACCGTGCGCGGCGCTCGCCAGCACAATCTGCGCGACATCAATGTTCAGATTCCGCGCAACGCCCTTACCGTCGTAACCGGACTTTCCGGATCCGGGAAGTCTTCCCTCGCCTTTGACACGATCTACGCGGAAGGCCAGCGCCGTTACGTTGAGACTCTATCGGCCTACGCACGCCAGTTTTTAGATCAGATTGAGCGCCCGGATGTCGACTCGATCGAAGGGCTCTCGCCCGCGATCTCCATCGAGCAGAAGACTACCAGCCGCAGCCCGCGCAGCACTGTGGGAACCATCACAGAGATTTACGACTATCTGCGCCTGCTCTACGCCTCTGTTGGCGTGCCGCACTGTCCCCGATGCGGCCGCCAGATCTCGCGGCAGTCCGCCGATCAGATCGTCGAACGCATCCTTGCCCTTACACCCGGTGACCACCCCACCGCACCAAAACCGGGTGCGTCGGGGACCGCGGTTGGCGAACGCGTCACCATCTACGCCCCCGTTGTGCGCGGCCGCAAAGGAGAATTCCGCGACCTGCTCGACAAACTCGATCAGCAGGGTTTCCGCGCGCGCGTTGATGGTGAGATTCGCGACCTCGCCGACCCTCCTATCCTCGAAAAGCGCAAGAATCACACCATCGAGGCCATTGTTTATCGGGCGGTTCTGAAGCCGGGCATCCAGAAGGCGCTCACCGAATCGGTTGAAAAAGCGCTGCAGATGGCCAACGGCCTGGTGCTCGTCGCTACTCAGGGGAGTTCCGGATCGGCCGAGCAGCTCTACTCATCATCGATGGCCTGCCCCGACTGCGGCCTCGACATCCCCAGGCTGGAGCCGCGCAGCTTCTCCTTCAACTCCACCTACGGCGCTTGTCCTGAGTGCCATGGGCTCGGCAGCATCTACGACTTCGATCCGGCAAAAGTTATCACCGACTGGTCCAAGCCGCTGCTCGATGGCGCCCTCGGCCCCGGTTCGGGCTCGCAGTACCTGAATCGGCTCATCAATATCGCGGCACAGAAGTACAAAATCGATCTCAAGCTTCCGTTCGAGCAGCTTCCCTTCAAACAACAGGAACTTCTGCTCGTCGGCCCTCCGCAGTCGGAAGCTCCGCGCACCGGCTTCCACGGCATCCTCGCCTGGCTGCGCGACTCCCTCGAAGAAGCCCGGTCCGACAGCTATCGCGAGTGGATGATGCAGTACATGTCGGCCTCGGAGTGCCCGGTGTGCCACGGCCAGCGCCTGCGACCCGAATCTCTCGCCGTGAAAATTGACGGCATGTCCATCGCGGCCTTCACCGGACTATCCATGGAACGCGCCCTTGAACGTGCCCGCGCCATCGGCTTCACAGCACGCGAGGCCCTCGTCGCCGAACGACTGCGAAAAGAAATCGTTGAGCGCCTGCAATTCCTCAACGCAGTCGGCCTCAGCTATCTCTCGCTCGACCGCAGCGCCGCGACGCTATCGGGCGGCGAAGGGCAGCGCATCCGGCTGGCTACACAGATTGGCTCCCGCCTGCGTGGAGTGCTTTACGTTCTCGATGAGCCGTCGATTGGGCTGCATCAGCGCGACAATCAGCGGCTGATCCATGCACTGGAATCGCTGCGCGATCTCGGCAACACGGTGCTCGTCGTCGAGCACGACGAAGAAACCATCCGTCATGCCGACTACGTCCTCGACCTTGGCCCCGGCGCCGGCCGTCTTGGCGGCCAGGTTGTTGCTGAAGGTTCGCCCGATGCCATCATGCACACGCCGGCATCGCTCACCGGCCGCTATCTCGCGGGCGAAATTTCGACACTGCACCGGCTTGTTCCCCGCCCCCTCACCGGCAAGTGGATCACCGTGGAAGGCGCGCGCAGCCACAACCTCAGAGACATCACCGCCAAATTCCCCGTCGGCATCATGACCGTCGTCACCGGCGTCTCCGGCTCCGGCAAAAGCACACTCGTCAACGACATCCTGTACCGCGCGCTCGCCCAGGAACTCTACGGCTCGCGCGAAGCACCCGGCGCGCACGGCAAGGTCAAGGGCTTCGACCTGATTGATAAAGCAATCCGCATTGACCAGTCGCCCATCGGCCGCACCCCGCGCTCGAATCCAGCCACGTACACCGGCGTTTTCACGGCCATCCGTGACCTGTTCGCCATGCTGCCCGAATCCCGCGAGCGCGGCTACAAGGCCGGGCGCTTCAGCTTCAACGTTCAGGGCGGGCGCTGCGAGGCTTGTCAGGGAGAAGGCCAGCGCCGCATCGAAATGAATTTCCTCCCCGACGTCTACGTGCAGTGCGAAATTTGTAACGGCCGCCGTTACAATCAGGAAACCCTGGCCGTCAAATTCAACGGCTACTCCATCGCCGACGTGCTCGACCTGACCATCGAGGATGCACTGCCGGTACTAGGCGACATCCCCCAGGCTCGGCAGAAACTACAGACTCTCGTCGACGTTGGCCTCGGCTACATTCATCTCGGTCAGTCCGCGACCACGCTGTCGGGCGGCGAAGCGCAGCGCATGAAGCTGGCGCGCGAGCTTTCCAAACGCCAGACTGGCCGCACCCTCTACCTGCTTGACGAGCCGACCACCGGGCTGCACTTCGACGACGTGCGCAAGCTGCTCGAGGTTCTGCATCGGCTCAGCGATCTCAGCAATACTGTCATCATCATCGAGCACAACCTCGACGTCATTCGCAACGCCGACTGGATCATCGACCTCGGTCCGGAGGGCGGTGAAGGCGGCGGACGCATTGTCGCCGAGGGTCCTCCCGAACAGGTCGCCAGCATCCCCCATTCGTATACTGGCCAATTCCTGCGTCCCTTTTATTCTGGTTCGAACGGGTCTGTCGCCGGAGCTCGAGTGAACGGGTCATCCAATGGCAGCCGGAGCCCGCGCGCGAAGTCCGCCAGCAAGGCTCCAGGAAAAGAGACCATTCAATGAGCGACACCAGTTTCGAGGCCCCGCGGGACCCGCAGCCCGATCCGGAAACCCCGGCGCCACTGCCCGAAGCGCCGGGTTATCTGTGGCATCCCATCGAGCGTTCTTTTCCTCAGCTTGAGCTGGTTCCACCGCCGCCCAGGCCGCCGAAGCTGATTCCCAACATCGGCCACGTTCTGGTTTTCCTGCTGCTTCTGATTCCGTCGCTCATCGGCGGTTACGCAGTGGCGCTGTTCACCATCTACGCCACGCACCCGCACGTCCGCATCGCGGTACTCATGCAGGAAATTGGCCGCAACGTGATGTACGCCATCTCCATGCAGGCGGCCATCTACCTTGTGCTATGGGCGCTCAGCGCTCTCGTCTTCACCCTCTGGTGGGATCGTTCCTTCGCCAAAGGTATTCACTGGAACCTTTCCACGGCTCTGCGCCATCTGCTGCTTTTCGCCGGTCTCGGCGTCATCTCCGGCCTCGCGATCACCATCGCCGGCAACTTTCTTCCCATGCCCAAGGCGCCGCCAATTCTTGAAGATCTCACCAAATCCGCCGCCGGCGCATGGACACTGATGATCTTCGGCGTCACGCTCGCGCCCCTGACGGAAGAACTCGCCTTTCGCGGGTTCCTGCTGCCCAGCCTCGTCAACATCTTCCGCTGGTTTCAGCGCCGCGGCACCATCAGCGAGTCCGCCGTGCGCTTCGTCGGCATTCCGCTCTCCATCGTTCTGACATCGATTCCCTTCGCCCTCATGCACGCACAGCAGGTTTCCGATTCATGGGGACCCGTTCTGCTCATCGGTTGCGTCAGCATGATTCTCTGCATCGTCCGTCTCAAAACGGATTCAGTGGCCGCCGGCGTCGTCGTTCACGCCTGTTATAACCTCACCCTCTTTTCGGGGCTCCTCTACCAGACCGACTGGTTCCGTCACCTGGACAAGCTGAAAACCTGACCGGGGAACCCTTGGCGAGGTGTTGCGGGAAAGTGTTGATCGTCAGTGAGCGAGAGCACATCACCCAGCCCCCGCCGGCGCTACTCTCGGTTTGTGATGAACGATATTGGCCGCCTTTTCCAGGCATTCGTGGCTCCGGCGATTTTCTTCTCCGCCACAGCTCTGTTCATTCTCTCCATTAATGTGCGACTGATGGGCATCGTCAGCCGCCTGCGGCAGTACGTTCAGGCGCGCCACGAGGCGGTGAAGAATGGCCACACGGCGGAAGCCGAAGCCTGCACAGCCCAGATCGAATCGATGGAGCAGCGGGCGGAGATGATCCGCCGTACCTTTCTGCTGAGCCTCATCGCTCTGGTTGGCACCTTGCTGTCGTGCCTGCTGCTTGGCCTGGGCCTCTACCTGAAGCCTGCTGCCCTCGCAGCCGCTGCCGTCTTTGTTGCCGCGATGATTGCCCTGCTCGCCGGCGTCCTCTACTACATTCGCGAGGTGACGGTTGCCCTCAGTTCGGTCCGCCAGGAAGCCGAGGATGAGCGCTTCGAGTATCCCGAACCGCAATCCGAACTGCACAGCCCAATCATTTTCTGAGATACCCCGCGGCAACGCAGCCCAGTCACCGTGGACCAGAGCCTGTACCCTGTGTGTGTGAAAGCCATCCGCACCGCCGGCCTTGCTCTCTTCCTGCTGACCTGCCTGAACCTCTTCAACTTCATCGACCGCTACGTGCTGCCCGGCGTCCAGCCGCTGATCCAGCGCGAATTCCGCATCGATGACGCTCGCGCTGGCCTGCTGACCTCGGCCTTCTTCTTCACCTACATGCTCATTGCGCCACTCACCGGATGGCTCGGCGACCGGCTGCCGCGCAAGCCGCTCATCGTCGCCGGCGCGCTGATCTGGAGCGCGGCCACACTGCTCACGGCTTTCGTCCACGACTACCAGACGCTGCTCATCCGTCATGCTGCCGTCGGCATCGGCGAAGCGACCTTCTCGATTTTCGCGCCTGCACTGCTTTCCGACTTCTATCCTGAAGAGGACCGCAACAAGATCCTCAGCATCTTCTACATCACGATTCCCGTCGGCGGCGCTCTTGGTTATCTCATGGGTGGCGAGCTGGGCAACCACTACGGCTGGCGCGTGCCGTTTTACGTCGCGGCTGCGCCCGGTGTTGTCATTGCCTTCTGCTTCTGGCTCTTCGTTCGCGAACCCGAGCGCGGCTCCGCAGACACTCTCAGGGCCACAGCAACGCGCGGCAGTTTCTTCGGCCTCTTCCGCAATCCCGCCTACTGGACCGCGACCCTCGGCCTGGCCATGTGGACCTTCGCTGTCGGCGGCATTTCCACCTGGCTGCCTACGTTTCTCACGCGCTTTGGAGGCTACTCGCTTGCCGGCGCCGACCGCCTGGCGGGAGCCGTGACTGTCATCGACGGCCTGCTCGCCACCATCGCCGGTGGATGGCTCGCCCAGCTCTGGCTGCGCCGCAACCATCGAGCGCTCTACCTCGTCTCCGCCTTTGGCTCGTCCCTCGCGATTCCGTTTGCAGCGCTGGTCTTTTTCGGACCTGCCCGGATTATTCTCCCCGGCGCCTTCCTCGCGGAATTCTGCCTCTTTCTCGGCACCGGCCCCATCAACGCCGCCATCGTCAACTCTGTCGCTGCGCCCATACGTTCCACGGCAATCTCCGTGAACCTCTTCGTCATTCATGCCCTCGGTGATTCTTTCTCTCCAGGGCTCATCGGCCGCATCTCTGACGCGACCAACCTGCGCATCGGCCTCGGAGCCACGCTCGTCGCACTCGTGCTCTCGGGAGCGATCCTGTTCAGCGGTTCGCGTTTCGCGGCTCGCTTGCCGGATCTCGAAGCTGCCGGGCCCTACAACTCCTGATCTGATGCACGTGCTCTACATCCTTTCCATTGCCCTTTCCTGGATCGTCGCGCTCTTCTGGACGCAGCGCGTTCTGAGCGTGGCGCGCAATCTTCCTCGAGTCACCAATCTGCATAATCCGCCCCCTGTTGCAGCCGGATCTGAACGCGGAGCGCCGAACGCCGAACGCCCCGCCCTCACCGTCATCGTCCCGGCGCGCAACGAAGCCGCAGCCCTCGAGACGACGCTGCGCTCTCTCCTGGCCCAAACAATCCCGCTTGAAATCATCGCCGTCGACGACCGCTCCACCGACTCGACTGGCGCAATCATGGACCGCATCGCGGCTGAGCGTCATCCGCCAGGCAGGTATCTCACCGTGATTCACGTCGATGAGCTCCCGCCGGGTTGGCTCGGCAAACCGCACGCCATGGCGCTCGCAGCCCGCCAGGCCGCGACGCCGTGGCTCCTGTTCACCGACGGCGACATTCTCTTCCGCGAAGACACTCTCGCCCGCGCATTGAGGTATGCGCAGACGTCCGCCGATCACCTTGTTCTGCTGCCCACGCTCATTCTCAAAACACGCGGGGAAACCATGATGGCCGCCGTCTTTCAGTCGCTCACTCTGATCGCATGGCGTCCCTGGAGAATTGCCGATCCCAAAGCGCGCCGCGAATCCATCGGCATGGGCGCCTTCAATCTGGTTCGCAGGGACGTTTACCACACCGTTGGCGGCTTCGAAGCGGCACCCTTCGAAGTTCTCGAAGACCTCCGCCTTGGCCATGCCATCAAACGCAGCGGCTATCGTCAGCGCTTTGTCCTTGGCCGAGGACTGATTCAGCTTCACTGGGCGCCCGGCGCCTTCGGCATGGTGCGTAACCTCACCAAGAACATCTTCGCTACCTTCCGCTTTCGCCTCTCGCTGCTTTTTGGCGC
>Ga0335072_10008306_pt1 | contig 15065 bp, 14 predicted proteins | sample Lox_Sample_21_FD_206725 | JGI IMG/M metagenome (GOLD analysis project Ga0335072, IMG submission 206725) | Soil microbial communities from Loxahatchee National Wildlife Refuge, Florida, United States - Lox_Sample_2.1 | ecosystem: Environmental > Terrestrial > Soil > Wetlands | place: USA... | reverse complement strand
GAACGTCGCCTGCGCCGCGCGGATGTCGGGGCGTTGCTCCACCAGTTGCGAGGGCAGGCTCAGCGGCAGCTCGGTCGGCAGGTGCAGGCTGGCGAGATCGAACGTCGCCGCCGGCTGCTGGTTGGGAAAGCGGCCAAGCAGCGCGGTGAGCTGGTCGCGGGTCTGCGCCAGTTGCTTCTGCAATGGCGGCAGGGTGGCCTCGGTCTGGGTCAGCGTGGCCTGCTGGGTGAGCACGTCGGAGCGCGCCGCGCTGCCGAGATTGAATTGCTGGCGCACCAGGCTGAGCTGGTCGGACTCCAGCCGGATGATGTCACGGGTGGCGGCGATCTGGTCGCGCAACGACGCTTCCTGCACCGCGGCGTTCACCACGTTGGAGGTCAGCGTCAGGTAGGTGGCTTCGAGTTCGAAGCGCTGGTATTGCGCCTGCGCCGCGAGCGATTCGATCTGGCGGCGCACGCCGCCGAAAACGTCGGGCGTGTAGGAGACGTTCACCGTGCCGGTCGCCAGGCTGAACGCCGACGAGCCGAAGTTCGATTGGCCGAATTCCGCGCCGGAGATGCGGTCGCGTGCCGTCTGGGCGTTGAACGCGAGCGTGGGGAACAACGAGCCCTGGCCGGCATAGAGGTTTTCATTCGCCTCCCGCAATGCCGCCTGCGCCGCCTGCAGATCCGGGTTGGCACCCAGCGCCTGGTCGATCAGGCCGTTGAGCAGATGCGAACGGAACAATGTCCACCATTCGCCGGATAGGTCGCCGCCGGGCAAGAAGCGCTGCGCCTCGCCGCCGCGCGCGCGTGCCGAGGCGGTGACCGCCAGGGCCGTGCTGCTGTAGCCGGCGTCCTTTGGCGCGGCTGGGGGATGAAAATCGGGACCCACGGTGCAGCCGGCGCAGGCCAGTGCGATGGCCAGCGCCAGGCAACGCGCACGCGGGGCGGCGCCGGCGGCAGGCTGCCACGCTGGGCGTGCCGGCTGCCGCGATTGGGCCGCCTGCTGCCGTGATTGGGCTGCCTGCTGCCGCGCCTGGCGTGCGATCCGCCGCGATTGACTCTGCGTCATGGCGGGGCGCCTTTGACCGAGCGGAAGATCGCCCTGGTGTGCTCGCGCACCACGGCCTGGATCGCCCGCACGCGGTCTTCGTCGAGCTGCTTGCAGCCGAGTGCCTGGTGTGCCTTGCGGTTGCAGAACACCGTCACCTGGCCGATCAGTGCCACCGTGCGCAGCAGCGTTTGTTCCGCATCCGGCGGCTGGCCGGTCAGTTGGCCGACCAGCAGCGCGCAGGGTTCCAGGATCTGCCGTGACACGCGCTGATGCAGCGTGTCGAGTGCGGCCTGCGTCTCGATCTCGGCGCGCGCAAAGAATGACGCGCGGGCTTCCCAGTCGGAGCTGGTCTGGTCTGTTACCAAGGCAACGAATGCGTCCAGCATGCGGCACAGCAGATCCACCGCCTGCCGCCGCGGGATCGGGCCGTTGGCCATCAGGCGGCGGATTTCCTCGGTGACCGGTGCGATGCGGCGTTCCAGCGTCTCGCCAAGCCGGTCGATGACGGCCCGGTACAGGCCTTCCTTGTTGCCGAAGTAGTACTGCAGGGCGGGGAGGTTGACGCCGGCGCGCTGCGCCAGGGTGCGGGTGCTGGCACCTTCGTAGCCCTCGGCGGCGAACACTTCGAGCGCGGCCTGCAGGATGCGCAGGCGGGTATCCTCGCCGCGCTGCTGCACCGGCGGGCGCAGGCGGCCGGCCGGGTGGTCGGAGGTCAGGCTCATGGCGGCGGGCAAATATGTCGATCGATCGTCTATGTCAATCGAACGATATTATTCTCGCGGTTTCGTGCACGCCAGCGAAGTCGGGTGGCGGACGGTGCCCAAGCGCGGACGGTGCCCAAGCGCGGACGGTGCCCAAGCGCGGACGGTGCCCAGCGCCCAGCGGCTGCGGCACACGGCCGCGGCACAAGGCAGCGGCCACCGAGCCCTACATAGGGACGCGGTCGCGCCGATGGCAGAGGGCAGCCTGCGGCGAGCTGCTTATTTCAGGCGCGATTGATCAGCAGCAGCGCCGGCAATGCGAGCTGCGCCACCAGCCGCACGCGCGGCAAATGCGTTTCGTCATAATGGCCACCGCGGTGGCACAGATTGAGTGTGCCCATCGTCTCGCCGCGCCAGCGCACCGGCATGTTCAGGATGCTGTCGCAGCCGAGCGAATGGATCAGCTCATGGTCGAAGAAGTGCGCGGCAATGTCCGCGCGCGTGCGGCCGATATACGGCTCGCCGCCGCGGATCACACGCTGCATCCAGGGCGAATCCGTCACCGGCTTGCGGCCGCCGATCGGATAGGCGTGCGGCTGGTTGCTGTAGAAGCGTTCCGATTGTTGCAGTGCCGGATGGTGCACCAGGACGGTGAGCAGGATGTGGCCGGGGGATTCGGCGAGGACCGCGTCGATGGCGCGGAAGGTGGCGCCCGGCTGGTCCGGATCGGCGTGCGCGGCGAGGATGCGTTCGGTCATGCGGCCTCTGTGGCTGTCGTGCGGCTGGTTGCGGCGCCGCCAAATCGCCGGCCGCCGCGGTTCGGAACGTCACCGGCTGTCGCCGGGTCAGGACATCGTTATGCCGCTGTCCACCGGATAGACGTGCCCGGTGATCATGCGCGCTTCGTCCGAGGCCAGGAAGACCGCCATGTTGGCGATGTCCTCCGGTTCGATCAGTCCCAGCAATTGGCCCGCGGCGATTTTCATAACGCTGGATTTGCCGGAGTCCATGCGGGCGCGCACCCGTGCGGTCATCGTCGCGGCAGGGGCAATGGCGTTCACGCGCACCTTCTGCGGTGCGAATTCCACCGCCATGGAGCGGGTGATCGCCGCGATGCCGCCTTTGGCCGCGGTGTAGCAATCCAGCCCGGCGATCCCCATCAGCGCAACGTTCGACGCCATGTTGATCACGGCGCCGCCGCCGGATGCGATGATCGCCGGAATGCCGAACCGGCAGCCGAGGAATGTGCCGAACAGATCCAATCGGATCGCACGCCAGAATTCCTCCAACGGCACATCGACGACGGTACCGTCGACCGGCGTCGAACCGCCGGCGTTGTTGTGCAGGACGTGCAGCGCGCCATAGTGGCGAACCGCGGTATCGATCGCGGCCCTGACGCTGTCTTCCTGCGTCACGTCGGTGGTGACGGCGATGCAGTCGCCGCCGGCCTGGGTGATGATGTCCGCGGTTTGCTCGCCGGATGCGGCGTTGAGTTCGGCCACGACGATGCGCGCGCCCTCGGCCGCCATGGCCCGCGCGGTGGCGCGGCCGATGCCGGTGCCGCTGCCGGTTATCAGGGCGATTCTGCCGTCCAGGCGTGGCATATGTTGGTTCCTCCCGGTCGCTGCCGTTGCAGGGTCAGCCCGGGGGGTGGGGCGGTCAATACTGCTTGCCGGCGCTGGCCGTCTCGTGGCGAGGCGCGGAGGCGGTGCCGAAATCCACGCCGATTCGGCGCCAGGACTAGAAAAGGAACACCGCGGCAGCGACGGCGCAGGTCCAGTGATTCGCAGCGCCGCACTCGGTTGCCGCGGTGATCGACGTGCTGTCGATGATCAGGTTGCTGTGTTCGTAGATCTGCCTGCGTTCGTTCCAGGCCGCGTCCGGATCGAATTCCAGCCCGAGCGTCGAGGCGAGCATGGTCGCGGCCAGGTCCTCGGCTTGCTCGCCGCTCGATTCGACGGTTTTGCCGTAGCCGTGCAGCTCCGAAATGTAGCCGTACATGGCCGGGTCGGCCGGCCGCGCCAGGCCGATGCTGGCATAGACATGGCGGCCGTATTCGTTGGTCTCGGCGCGGGCCATGACGCAGAACGTGATATCGCCGGGCCGCAGCAATTCGACGCCGGCCTCGCGCGTGATGTGCTCGCAGCGCGGCGGCAAGATCGACGACACATACACCAGGTTCTGTTGCTCGATGTCGGCGTCGCGCAGCGCGAATTCGAACGCCGTCAGGGCGTGGCGATGGGTGCCGATGCCTTTGGTCAGGAACATGCGCGTCGGGCTTGGGAACATGGCCGCGTCCGTTCGTGGTTTGATGTCACGCTGGCGGCGCGTTCGGGCCCCGGCCGGTTCGGAGCCGCCAACGATTGAGCATGCCCTGGCGGAGCAAGGCGGCCAAATGAAATTTCCAATGCATCGTCAGGCAGCAGCGTGTTGCGTTGCATCGCGTCGCGTGCCGCGTTCCTCGGGAATTCCGGCGCTGTCAACCGTTTGGCAAGCATTTGGTGTCAGGACCGGCAACCACCCGCTCCCGGCGGCGACTGCGCCTGGCACATCGGGTCCGCATGCAGCCGCCCGGCGTGAGCATGGATTGTCGACAGGACTTTCCCATGGCCCAGCCGCCGATTTCCACCGCGACATTCTTGGTGCGCCACAATGAACGGACCAAATTTGTTGCGGGAATGCTTGACAAGCTTGCACGGGCGGCGGCTGGTAGCGGCTATATCGCGCCGGTCGTCGCTGGCAGCCTGCCGGGAAATATCCACTCGGCGATAACGCTGGTAATGGCTCCTGTTTGGCGTCTTCCTGTGGCTCCCCGCCTATACCGTGCTTGGGAGGCTGCTGTGACCTGGGACATTCTTATCCAATGGTTCATCATCGCGGGTGTTTTCGACGCGATCATTGCCGCCGGCGCTCTGTATCTCACGCGCCCGCCGAAGCTTTGAAGCCCGGCCCGTCCGGCCCGTCCGCCGCCACACGCGACCAGCCCAGTCCCGCCCCATTCACCCCGCTTCCGCCAGGATCATCCGCGCCGCCTTCTCGCCGATCATGATCGTCGGCGCGTTGGTATTGCCCGATGTCAGCGTCGGCATGATCGAGGCGTCCGCCACCCGCAGGCCCGTCATCCCGTGCACCCGCAGATGGTCGTCCACCACCGCCATCGGATCGGAACCCATCTTGCACGTGCCCACCGGGTGATAGGTCGTTTCGGCATTCCGCTTTACCCAGTCCAGCATCTCGTCATCGCTCTGCACGCCGGTGCCCGGCGCGATCTCGTCGCTGGCGATCTCCCGCATCGACGGCGCGGTCATGATCTTCCGCGTCATCCGCATCGCCGCCAGCGTCACGTCACGGTCCAGTTGCGCGGTCATGAAGTTAAACCGCACCGAAGGCGGCTGGCGCGGAGATTTCGAGGCGATATGAATGCTGCCGGTGCTCTCCGACCGCAGGATGTTCATGATCGCCGTCACGCCGGACTGCTTCGCCAGCCGGAAATTCGAATCGGCCAGGAACGGGATCCAGGAAATCGCCGCGTCCGGCGCATCCAGCCCGGCGCGGGTGCGGATATAGGCGCGGATCGGCGACGCCGGCAGCCCGAGCAATCCCCGGTGGCTCAGCGCATAGCGCAGCGCCTGCCAAACCATGCCGAGCCCGCGGCACTTGGCATTGTAGGTCATGTTCAGCGACGCCGGCACCAGCCACTTCATCCGCGGCGAGTAGTGATCGCGCAAATTCTCGCCCACGCCTTTCAGTGCATGGCGCACCTCGATGCCCAGGCCTTGCAGCAGTTCCGGCTGGCCGATGCCCGACAGCTCCAGCAACTGCGGCGAATTGATCGAGCCGGCGCTGACGATCACCTCCCGCCCCGCGCGCGCCTCGCGGGTCTGGCCATCCACGGTGTAACGCACGCCGGCGCAGCGCGTGCCCTCCAGCAGCAGGCATTCGGTCAGCGCGTTAGGCTGGATGGTCAGGTTCGGCCGGCGGCGCGCGGGATCGAGATAGCAGACCGCGGTGCTCATGCGGCGGCCGTCGCGGATGGTGGATTGCGTCATGCCGATGCCATCCTGCCGCTCGCCGTTATAGTCGCGGGTGTACGCAATGCCGACCTCGCCGGCGGCCTTGATCAGTGCATCATACAACGCGCCGGTCTCGCTGTTTTCCGTCACCTTCAGCGGACCGTTACGGCCGCGATATTCGTCGTCGCCGCTGCCCTGGTAGCTTTCCATCTCCCTGAACACCGGCAGCACCTCGCGATAGCTCCAGCCGCGATTGCCGAGCTGCGCCCACTGGTCGTAATCCTGCGCCTGGCCGCGCACGAACACCATGCCGTTGATCGACGACGACCCGCCCAGCAGCTTGCCGCGCGGGATCGGAATCCGGCGCTGGCCGGTGCCTTCATCGGGCTCGGACGAATACAGCCAGTTCGCGGCGGGATTGTTGATCAGCCGCGCGAAGCCGACGGGGACGCGCGACCACGGATGGCTCTCGCGGCCGGCTTCCAGGACCAGCACCTTATTTTGCGGATTGGCACTCAGGCGGTTGGCGAGCACCGACCCGGCGGAGCCGGCGCCCACCACGATATAGTCGAACGTCTGGCCGTCCATCGGTTTCCTCCCATCGCCCGCTGCCGCGGCGCGCCACGCAGGCGCGATCCCCGCACGCGATGCGTTCTGCCTGCCAGCATGCGGCGCTGCTTCGTGCCTCGCAATAACCGGCTCTCCCGGTTGGCTGCTTGCACTGACAGACCGGCCGGTTGGTATAAGATCGCCGGAGCGCCCGGCATGGGCGCGACCCGCGGCGGAGACGACGTGTTGCAAACCTGGATCGAACATCAGGCAAGGCTGCAAGCCCTGTCGGCACGCCAGTTGTTCCTGGTCGGCGGCGCGCCGCGATCCGGCACGACATGGCTGCAGTATCTGCTCGACAGCCACCCGGACGTCTGCTGTGGCGGCGAGGCCCTGTTCTTGAAGCATCTCGCCGAGCCGCTGCAAAAGGCGATGCAGGAACGGCGCGACGCACTGGACGCCAAGAACCGCAAAGTGTTCAGCCACGCCGGCGGATTTCCGCTGCCCGATCAGGACGACACCGGCCATTTGCTGGGTACCGCGATCATGCTGGCGCTGGAACGGCAATGCGCGGGCAAAAGCTACCGCGCGGTGGGTGAAAAGACGCCAGAAAACGTGTTTCTGTTCCCGCGGGTGAAGGCGCTGTTTCCGAATGCGAAATTCATCGGGATCGCACGCGATCCGCGCGACGTGATCAGCTCGGCCTGGTACTTTTTCCAGAGGCTGAAGCCGGGCGAGGATGAGCGCGAGGCGAAGCTGGCCTTCATCCGCCTGGCACTGCCGTCGCTGAACGCGGGCGCGCGCGACATGCTGGCGCTGATGGAGAATTACCCGTCAGACTGCATGGTGGTGACGTACGAGCAGATGCTGCGGGCGCCGGTGGCGCTTGCGGGCAGGATGTTCCGGTTCCTGGGGGTATCCGACCGTGACGAGCTGGTGGCCGCCGGCGTCGAGAAGACCAGCTTCGCGGCGCTGTCACGTGGCCGCCGCGCCGGCGAGGCGGAGAACGGGGCGTTCTTTCGCAAGGGCGTCGCAGGCGACTGGCGATCCACGCTGACGCCGGAAATGAGCGCGCTGATCATACAGGAGTTGGGCTGGACGTTTTCGAAGTTCGGCTGGGAACCGTAACGGCCGCCGGATGGTGGGCGCGACAGGGATTGAACCTGTGGCCCCTGCCATGTCAAGGCAGTGCTCTCCCGCTGAGCTACGCGCCCATCCGCTGCGGCGGCCAGTATCTACCCCTCCGTCGATGGCCCCGCAAGTTTATGACGGCCGTACGAAGGCGGCCCCGAACCTCGCCGATCGGTGCAGCCGGACAACCGTTACCGCCCCGGCGGCGGCAGTGATTGCTGCTGCACCGACGTATTCGGTTGCAACGGCACCGGCTGGCCGCCCTGATCCTGATTCATCGCGCCGTAGTTCTGGCTGCCCCCGCCATACTGGTTCGCCGGCGGATAGGCCGGTGCGTAGCCCGGACCGGTCGGCGCCGCGTTCTGGCTCGACGGAGAATATCCCTGCGCGGGCGGCGGATAGCCTTGCCCCGGCGGCGCGCTGTACCCCTGGCCCGGCGGCGAATACCCCTGCGCGGTCGGCGGATACCCCTGCCCTTGTGGCGGATACCCTTGCCCTTGTGGCGCATAGTTGGGTGGCGCCGACACCGTCTGCGCACCCGGCGTGCCATAGCGCGTCAGCACCTCCCGCAGCGGATTCGCACCCGGGTTGGACGCCTGCATCTGCACCACCACCTGCCGCGCCGAGTACGGCTGCCCGTAATACGCCGCATTCCAGTCACTGCTCAGCGACATGATGCTGCCTTCGACCGACACGCCGCCGAACAAGCCCCGCGTCTGCGCGAACACGACGATATCCGCGCCAACCGCCGCCGTGGTCGCCCCGCCCACCGTGCCGCCGACCGTCGCCACCGCCACCGAGGCATCCGCCCCCAGCTTGAACTGGCTGTCCATCACCGCGTTCAGCCCGCGCGGTGTCAGGATCATCATCACCAGCGAGCTGTCCTCGATGCCGGCCTGAAAGCCCAGGCTGCCGCTGCCGATGGTGTAGAACGACGGATACGACCAGGTGCCGTTCCCCGCGCGCGCCAGCAGGACGCAGCGTCCGCCCGAGCCGCCGATAATGAACCCCGCCTTGAACACGCGCGGGCAGATCATCACCGCCCGTGCCCGCGTCAGCTCGATGCGCGGATCCTGGGAGGTCTGCTGCGTCATCATCTCCTGGATCGCGAGCGTGGCGCGATCGACCAGGGTCTGCGGCTCCCCCTGGGCGTGCGCGAGGCCGGGCAGCAATGTTGCCGCCAGGGCGATGGCGGCGAGCAGAAAACGGCGCATGGCGATCCTCCTCCACAGCGCGGGTCGGGGTTGCATAGCCGAACAGCCCGAGTCGCGGGCAACCATCCCGGCGCAGGCGGGCAGCGCCGCGGCCGGTTTGTGGCGGATTTCCGGTCAATAACCGGGGAGTTCGTTGACGCAGGCCACCCGCCAGCCCTCTGGATACCGCTCCAGCCGGGTCAGCGACAGGTTCTGGACCGACAGGTGCAGCGCGTTGTCCGGCCCGATCCGCAGGGCATGCGCCACCGCGGCGCGGATCGAGCCGCCATGCGCGACGGCGATCACATCCGCGCCGTCATACGCCTCGGCCAGCCGCTCCATGGTGGTGCCGACGCGGCTGATGACCTCGGCCATGCTTTCGCCGCCCGGCGGCCGCTCCTGCCCGGCCAGCGGCCAGAACGCGTGCTGCGGCAGGGTCAGCCGCGCCGGCAGCTCGGCATGCGGCAGGCCCTGCCATTCGCCGAGCGATTGCTCGATCAGCCCCGGCTCCTCGGTCAGCTCGGCCGTGGGATAGCCGGCGGCGAAGATCGCCGCCGCGGTGCGGCGGGTGCGGGTCAGCGGCGTGACAATCCAGTGCGCCGGCCGCGGCAGCCGCCGCGCCAGCGACGCATACATCGGCCCCTGCTCGAGCAGGGTCGATTCGCACAACGCCACGTCCATCACGCCGTACAGGATGGCGCGGGCGTTCTCGTCCACCAGGGCATGGCGGATCAGCCAGAAGCGGGTCTCGGTCATGGCGCGGAGCAATCTCCTGTCCGCAGCGGATAGAGGATGCCACGCGGGCGCGCCAGCCGTCCGCTGCTGTTAACCAAACCTTCAACTCAGTGGCGTATCGGGCGCGGCGCGATCATGCCGGAGACCAAGCCATGCGCCTTCTCGCCAAACGGAGCCAGCGTGCCTGGGAGGCGGCGATCCACCAGGCTGTGTTCGAGAAAAGCGCCGACGCCATCACCGCGATGACCGCGACCGAGATCGTGGCGTGCAATGAAGCCGCGCTGCACGACCTGGGCTGCCGCAGCAAGGCCGACCTGCTGTCGCGCCATCCCCGCGACCTGGCGCCGGAATTCCAGCCCGGCGGCCGGCGCTCGGCCGACATGGCAAAAGAGCAGATCGAGATCGCGCTGGCGAAAGGCTATGCGCGGTTCGAGTGGATCCACCGCCGGATGGACGGCTCGACGTTTCCGGTCCAGGTCACGCTGGTGCCGATCAAGGTCGATGGCCAGTCGCTGTTGCTCAGCTTTCGCCAGGACATCCGGGCGCTGGTCGCGGCGCGGGAGGAGAAAAATGCGTCCTTGCAGCGCATGGCGGAGCGGATCGAGACCGAGACCGTTGCCGCGCTGGACCGCATGCGCCAGCGCACCGCGGCGATGACCGCGACCGCCGATGCGATGACCGGTTCCGCCGGGCGGACCGGTGAATCCGCGCGCACCGCCGCCGCCGCGGCCGGGCAGGCGCTGGCCAATGCACAGACCGTGGCCAGCGCAGCCGAGCAATTGAGTGCCGCGATCCACGAAATCGGCAGCCAGGTGAATCAATCGAACGAAGTGGTGGGCCGTGCCGTCGCCGCCGGTGCCGAGACCCGTGCCACCATCGAGGCATTGCAGCAGCAGGTGGAGCAAATCGGCGCCGTCGCCGACATGATCAACGAGATCGCCGCCCGCACCAATCTGCTCGCGCTGAACGCCACCATCGAGGCGGCGCGCGCGGGCGACGCCGGGAAGGGCTTCGCCGTGGTGGCGAGCGAGGTGAAGCAGCTTGCCAACCAGACGGCGCGCTCGACCGAGCAAATCGCCCGCCACATCGCGCAGGTGCGCACGGCCACCGTCGCCTCGGGCGCGGCGGTGAGCAAGATCGAGTACACCATCACCGAAATCAACGCCATCGCCGGTTCGATCGCCGCCGCGGTGGAGCAACAGAGTTCGGCGACGGCGGAAATCGCCCGCAACGTGACGGAGACGGCGAATGCCGCCAACGAAATGACCCGCCGCACGGAGGAGGTGTCGGCGGAAGCCGGCGAGACGGGCACGTATGCCGGCACGGTGCGCGACAATGCCGCCGGTCTGGACGAAGCGATGGAGCAATTGCGCCATGCCGTGATCCGCGTCGTGCGCACCGCGACGCCGGAGGTGGATCGCCGCACGGTGCAGCGCTTCCTGACGGAGCTGCCGTGCCGTATCGCGGCCGGCGGCCAGAGCTACGACGCGCGCATCGCCGACCTGTCGGATGGAGGCGCCGCGCTGACCGGCGCTCCGGCGCTGGCAGCCGGAACGCACGGTTCGCTCAGCGCGGATGCGATCGGGATGGCGGTGCCGTTTATCGTGCGCGGCTCGGACGACAAATTGCTGCACCTCGCGTTCGAACTCGACGCGGCGGCGGCGGCGCGGTTCCAGGGCACCGCGGCGCGGCTGGCGCAGCGGCGCGCGGCGTGACCCGCGGCGGCCGGAGCCGCTGGGTGGGAGGCCGCTTTTGCGCCGGAACGGACATCTCACCCCGCTGCCGCACGCCTCGAATGGGCGAAAGCGCAACGGCCGGCGCAAGCGGTTGATCGGCCGCGAGGGCTATCACGCAACCTGGACGTTCGACCAGGTCTGACGACACGGCGCAACCGGCAAGCTACGAATTGGTCAGCATCCGATCGATTGCCTTGACCACTTTGTCCTCGATACCAGGCAGGTGGGCAACGCGTTCACGCAATTCTCTCGCCAGGACCGCGGTAATTTGCTGCCCCACGACGATGTAGGTCCGCCCTTCGACTTCGATGAGGGGATTAACGTCCCTGGTCGGCCGCATCGTGCCGAGACTGATCGGGGGCATCACCAGGATCGTGTCGAAATCCACGAATTCGGACTGCACCACCAGCACGAGGCGTCCGCGGCGGACGCGCCAGACCTCCAGTCGGCGCGGGCGGTCCATCAGACCAGGCGCAAGTCGTCAAGTTCAACGCCCCGTTCGGCGAGATGGCGGTTGTAGTCCTGCATGGCAAGCCAGGTTCTCGTGCCGCCAGGCCTCCCGATCGGCGGCCCGGGAAACCGCATGTGCAATGCCGGCCTCGGCAGCCTGCACGATATCGATGCCACGGCTTCCGGCTTCCTCCACCAGACGGCTGCGCACCATCGGCACCTGTCTGGCATCACAGGCGTTTTGATCCATCGACTGCTCCGCACCATTCGTGGATGCCGAAGATTAAGGACCGGCCGGCCCGGCATCAACCACCAAGGAGGCGGCGCCGACGCCTGCAAGCCAACCAATCCGCCTCGCCACCAGCCGGGCCCCTGTGCCGCGGCGGCACGCCCCCGCCTCACATCCTGCCCGCACCTGCGCTACGCTGCCCCCGAAGCCATACGGGGGCACGTCCATGATCACGCCAGAAGCCGCGCGCAACGTCGAATTCGTCGGCTACACCGACCAGGGTGGGCGCGGCGACGGCGTGCAGGTGATGGTGGCGCGCGGCCACGCCTATGTCGGCACGCGCGTCAGTCGCGGCCTGATGGTGACCGACGTGCGCGACCCGCGGAATCCGCAGCCCGTGAATTTCGTGCCGACGCATCCGAACTCGGTCTGCATGCATCTTCAGGCCGCCGATGACCTGCTGCTGCAGATCCAGGAAGCCGATCAGCGCGCGCTGCTGTCGGCGCAGGAATACTACGGCGGTTCCAACCGGGTCGACAGCCGCCGGTTCGGCAGGCGCGGCGAGGACTACGCCGCCGGCATGAACGTGTTCGATATTTCCGACCCGGCCAACCCCCGCAAGATCGGCTCCCTCGAAGTCGAGGGCCTGGGCCTGCACCGCATCTGGTGGGTGGGCGGCCGCTACGCCTATGCCTCCGCACTGCTCGACGGCTTCACCGACCACATCCTGATCGTGATCGACATGCAGGACCCGACGACGCCGGTGGAATGCGGGCGCTGGTGGCTGCCCGGCCAGAACGCGGCAGCCGGCGAAACCCCCACCTGGACCGGCCGCTACGCGCTGCATCATGCGATCGTGGTGGACGATGTCGCCTATGGCTCATGGCGCGACGGCGGGCTGACGATCCTCGACGTAAAGGACAAGTCGGCGCCGAAGCTGATCGCGCACCGCAACTGGTGTCCGCCGTTCGGCGGCGGCACCCACAACGCGGTGCCGTTGCACGATCGTAATCTGCTCGTGGTGGCTGACGAGGCGGTGCTGAACGTCGACGTCGAGGGCCAGCTCAAGCGTACCTGGGTGTTCGACATTCGCGCCAGGGATAATCCGGTCAGCATCGCGACCATGCCGATCCCGGCCGAGCAGGATTATGTGGCGATGGGCGGGCAGTTCGGGCCGCACAATCTGCACGAGAACCGGCCGGGATCGTTCCAGTCGTCCACGACGATTTTTGCCACCTGGCAGAGCGCCGGGCTGCGCGTGTTCGACATCGCCGACCCGTTCCGTCCCGAGGAGATCGGCTATTTCGTGCCGCCGCAGCCCACGCGTTGGGCCGAACCGCTGCGCGGCCGGGCGAAGATACGCCACACCGCGGATCTGTTCGTGGCGCAGGACGGGCTAGTGTATCTCACCGACTACGATGCCGGCCTGTATATCGTGCAATGGAAAGGAGCGTGAGCATGACGTGGGACGAAGCCGCGCGCCTGGTGCAGGCGGTCGAGGATGCCTTTGGTGCGGCCGACCTGGACCGCATCGCGCAAGGCTTTACCGAGGACGCCGTCGCACGCTTCGCCGACTTTCCCGAGATGCACGGGCGGGACGCGATCATGCGTTTTCTCACCGCGCGCTTTGCCCGCACCAAGGGTTATCGGCTGCGCAAGACGCTGCACGTGCACATGGGCGACATGCTCGCCAACACCTGGGATGCGAGCTGGCAGGATGCGCAGACCGGCAAGCCGATGCTGGGCCGCGGCACCGAGATCTGGCGCGTGCGCGACGGGCGCATCGCGCTGTGGGACGCGACCTTCAATGTGTGGGAGCAGGGCGGCCCGCCGGCAACGCCGGTGGTGTGACGCCGGCGCAGCGGGTGCCGGGAAGCGACGGCCGCGGTTCGGTGGCGGTGGCCGGCTGTCGTTGGCTGCACGTTTCCGAGGATGACAAGATCATTCGCCTTGCGGGTGCGGCGGACGTGAGGCGCGTTGCGGCACGATCCGCCCCTCCCATCGGGGTAATCTCGTTTCATCCAGCCGCCGTCTATCGCGTTGCGTTGGCGGTTGCCTGCCGCCGCGGTCCGGACGCGCTTACCGGCATACCCGCTGTCGGCCCGTTGCCGCAGTTGCTCCGCGGTATTTGAAAACCGTTGCCAGCGCGGCCGAGCGCTGGCTGTCCCGTCACGACTCGGTGTAATATGTGGCTTTCGGGGGGGCGCCGCGCGTGAATATTGTTGCCGTGACCATGGCGTACAACGAAGGTACCATGCTTCGCAGATGGCTGAGTCACTACGGCCGGCATCTGGGTTCGCAGAACCTGCTGGTCATAGATCACGGATCGGACGACGGCAGCACAGCGGACCTTGGGGCTGCTTCGCGCATTCTGCTGCCACGGAGTATCACTGGGTATGATGAAGGTCTAAGGGTCGAGTTTGTGAATGATCTGCAGGCGGCTTTGCTGAGATTCTACGATGTCGTATTGTATGTAGATTGCGATGAATTTTTGATCCCGGATCCGAGAAAGTTTGCCAATCTGACGGATTACGTGGCAAAAACGAGTGCGAGTTGTGTTCGCCCAGTTGGTCTGGACCTGGTCCACAATCGCAGGGACGAACCCGCCCTTGGGGACGACGGTCCAGTGCTCGCGCATCGAGCGCATTGCAAATTCATGCTGGGTTCCTGCAAGCCGGCGATCACCAGAGTCCCAATCCGCTGGATTGTCGGGTTCCATTCTTGTAATGTCGTCGCTAAAGTGGATCCAAATCTGTTCTTGATTCACCTGAAGTACGCAGATTACCAGGCAGCAATGACGCGCGCCGATTTGACTCGTAACCTAAAGTGGTCGGATCGTACTTTCAGTGCAGGTTGGAGCAAACGGCACCGGGCGACCAGCGAAGAACTGACGATGACTTTCTTTGATGACCCCGCGGACCGGGTAGCGCGCGATGGCGCGGCCGAGTTGGATGCTTATTCGCTTGCCGAGCAGTTCAATCGGTCATTGGTACGGAGGTACGGGATTTCGCGTCGCCAGCCACCCGCGGATGGTACCTTATATAAGGTGCCGGAGTGGTTACGGGCGGCATTATAGGCGTTGCAACGGCATATTGGGGATCGCAGGGGCGTGCGGCGCAACGATCCCGGGACTTTCTGCAGCCTGGGTCCTCACGGCAAATTCCCGGCGAACGACCGGCAGTTGCACCTACGCCTGTGGATTCTCACTAAAGCACTTCGCTCCCGTCGGGTTGTCGCGGACGTTGCCGGCACGGGCCCGAGTGGTTCCAGTGGCCGGATCTTCGCGGGTTCCG
>Ga0335072_10008305_pt1 | contig 15066 bp, 8 predicted proteins | sample Lox_Sample_21_FD_206725 | JGI IMG/M metagenome (GOLD analysis project Ga0335072, IMG submission 206725) | Soil microbial communities from Loxahatchee National Wildlife Refuge, Florida, United States - Lox_Sample_2.1 | ecosystem: Environmental > Terrestrial > Soil > Wetlands | place: USA: Florida... | reverse complement strand
CGGCGGTGCCGCTCTGGCCGGGACAACCTGTGCGAGAACTGGGCGGCCATCGGCGACACGGTGGACGGTGCGTTCGCCGAGTACGTCGCGGTCCCCGCGGTCAACGCGCACCTGCTGCCCGACGGTCTTGACGGCCAGCTCGGCGCGATGGTCGAGCCCCTCGCCTGCGCCGTGCACGGCCTGCGCAGGCTCGGCCCGCTGTTCGGCGACACGGTGCTGCTCACCGGCGCCGGGACAATGGGGCTGCTGCTGCAGCAGCTGCTCGTTCACTCGGGCGCGGGCCCGGTCACCGTCGTGGACCGGGTCGCCGACCGCCTCGAGGTCGCACGCAAGCTCGGGGCCGCTCACGTCAGCACCGACCTCGCGGAACTGGCGGGGGAACGGTTCGAGATCGCGGTCGACGCGACCGGCGTGCCCGCCGTGGTCGACGGCGCGGCCGGGCTGCTCGACCGGGGCGGCCGCCTGCTCGTCTTCGGCGTGACCCCGGCCGACGCGAGGATGAGCCTGTCGCCGTTCCGCGTCTACAACGATGAGATCACCGTCACCGGCTCGATGGCGATCCTGCGCAGCTTCGCCCCGGCCGTGGAACTGATCGGCGCCGGGGCGATCGACCCGCGCCCGCTGCTGTCCGAGCCGCTGCCTCTGGACGAGTTCGGCGAGGCCCTGCGCCGGGTGCGGGCCGGCCAGGGCATCAAATGGCACATTAAACCGTGACCCGGGAGCGGCAACCTGACCGCATGCTCATGTCATGATCACCGAGGCCTTTCCTTCCACGTAAATTACGCATCCAATAAGAAGCGAAATCTTCGTGATCATGGTGAGGACGCGATGATCGCTGTTATCGGTGAGGTGCTGATCGACCTGGTCGTCGGGGCCGATGGCCGGGTCGGCGCGCATCCGGGCGGTGGCCCGTACAACGCCGCCCGGACGCTGGCCAGGCTCGGCGTGCCCGCGACCTTCCTCGGCGGCATCGCCGGCGACGGTTTCGGCCGCCTGCTACGCGAGCACCTCCTTTCCGATGGCGTCACGCTCGGGATCCCCGGCCCGTCGGGCCGGCCGAGCACGCTTGCCGTTGCCAGCCTCGACCGCGACGGCGTCGCCGACTACACCTTCTACCTCAATGACACGGCCGCGGCCGACCTGGACTACGAGACGCTGAAGAAGGCGCTGCCCGCCGACATCGGCGCCGTCCACGTCGGCGCCCTCGGCCTGGTGATGGAGCCGATCGGCGCCGCCACCGAGCGGCTTATCGAGACAGACGTGCCCGGGAGCGCCCTCGTCCTGCTCGACCCCAACTGCCGCCCTGGCGCCATCGCAGCTCCCCTGGCCTACCGGAAGCGCATCGCCGCGGTCGCCCGCCGGGCCGACATCGTCAAGGCGAGCGTGGAGGACCTGGCCTACCTCTACCCGGGCGTGCCGTCCGGGGAAGCGGCCACGGTGCTGCTCGAGGCGGGCTCGTCGCTCGTCCTCGTCACCGACGGCCCCCGCCCGGCCCGCGCGTTCCTGCCGGGCGCCGCGCTGACCGAACCGGTACCGGGCGTCACCGTGGCGGACACGATCGGCGCGGGCGACGCGTTCGGCGGCGGGTTCCTCGCCTGGTGGACGGCGCACGGGCTGGGCCGGCCCGACCTGCACAGAAAGGAACTGGTCGGCGCCGCGCTCAAGGCCGCCACCGCGGCCGCTGCCCTCACCTGCACCCGCCCCGGCGCCGACCCGCCCACCCGCGCCGACCTGCGGAGCGGAAACTGGTGGCCAGAGGCGCAGTTCCCCGGCTAAAGAGCCAAAAGCCAGGATCGAGGAACGGGCGCGGCTGCCTCCCTCGGCCAAACCGCTATCCGGACGCCGCCGGCGTGCCCGCCGGGCCGCTGGCGTCCTCCGCGGGTGGCGGCAACCCTGTGGCCGTGCGCAGAGCCACCGTGCCTGTCGGGGCGACCGGCGCGGTCGCGGTCTCCGTGCCTGTCGCGGCGACCGCCGCAGTCGCGGTCTCTGTGCCCGTCGCGGTCTCTGTGCCCGTCGCGGTGGCAGCGCCCGTCGCGGTGGCAGCGCCCGTCGCGGCGGCCGGCTGCGTGGGCGTGCTCTCTGCCGCAGCCGTTCCAGTGGCGGTGACGGTGGCTGCCGGCCTTGCCGGCCCGCCGGCGACACCGGGCTGGTCCGGGAGGTTGATGTCACCGCGGATGTCGACGAACCAGTTCCATGCCGGGCTGTCTGCCGTGGCACCGGTGGCGTACCCGAGGAGATCGCCGGAGTTCTGCGTCCACACGATGTACTGGCTGCCGCTCTTGGTCTGCGTGCAGAACAGCCGGCCCGCCGCCATGTCCGCGGGCACTGCCTGGGACTCCAGCTGCTCGACGGAATAAGCCGTGGAGTACTCGCCCGACTGGTTCCAGCTGCTCTCGGCGGTTGGCGCCGGCGCGGACGGCCCGCATACGTTCCGGTTCTCCGCATCGGTGAAGGGCCGGTCGCCAGTCAGGTTGGTGACGATCTCCTTGTAGTGGGTGTACAGCGTGGACAGGCTGCCGAAGGTCTCGAACGAAATGCTCGCGATGGCGGCCGACGGGTTCGTGCATTTGACCAGCGTCGGATCCGTTTGCTGACAGCTCGACAGGCGGAGGTCATCCGGGTGAGCTCCTGCCGCGCTGGTGAGCGCGGAGAACAGTTCGCTTGGCGGCGGTGACGGCGACGGCGAGACCGACGTAAGCGCTTGTGGTCCGATGGTGCGCGGCGTACCCGGCTGTCTGGGGATGACCAGGGCAAGCACGCCCCCTGCGATCATGGCGACGGCCAGGCCGCCCAGAATCCGGGCAGCCAGGCGCCCGCGCACCCGGCTTCCGCGCACCCGGCTTCCGTGCACCCGGCTTCCGCGCACCCGGCTTCCGCGCACCCGGCGCCTGCGCGCCGGCCCGGCAGGACCGTCTCCGTCGTCCGCACGGTCAGCGAAAAAGAAGGGCCACTCCGCGGCTTCGGGTACCTCGCCGCCATGACCCGGCAGCTCGTCGCTTAGCCGCCGGGCCTCACCCTGGCCCGCCGCCTCGTCACGGTAGAGCGCGCCAGCCAGGTACCACCGCGCGTCTGCGTACGGTCCATGTTCGCGGTAGGGCTCGTCGTCAGGGTAGGTCTGCCCGGCCGGGTGTCCTCCCTCGCCTTGATACGGTCCGCCGTCCGGATGAGACTTGTCGTCCGGGCAGGTCCGGCTCTCCCGGTTCCTCTCGTTACCCGGATAGCGCCGAGATTCCGGAAGCGGCTGCGCGGCGGAGCCGGGCGGCTCTGCACCGGACACGGGAGACGGCTCGATGGCAGGCAGCTCCATGCTTTGCGTCGCCGTCTCGAGCGGTCTTGCTGCGGCGTCTTGACTGGCAGAGAAACCGCCCGGCGGCGGAGCCGGCCGGAATTCGCACGGTTCCGCCCCGCTCAGCGGCCTCAGACGCGGCTGTCTGAGGGCGTCGCGGGCCGCCGCCATGAAGTCGCGGCAGGTCGGGTACCGGTCTTCCGGGTGCTTGGCGAGAACCCGGGCGAATACCTCGTCGATCGCGGGCGGCAAGTCGGGCCGCAACCGGGTGGCCGGCGGCGGCGACTCTCCGACATGGGCCTGCATGAGTGCCTGGGGCGAGTTCTTCACGAACGGCAGCCGGCCGGCCAGGCACTGGTACAGCACGCAGCCAAGCGCGTACTGGTCGGCCGCGCCGTATACGGGCCGTTGCCTGACCTGCTCAGGCGCGAGGTAGAGGGGCGTGCCGACAAGGCGTCCGGTTGCGGTCAGCCTGGCTGGCCAGGCCATGTGCCTGGTGATGCCGAAGTCAGCCAGGTACAAGTGATCGGGGTCCGCGTCGTCGCTGGTCCGTTCAAGGAGGAGGTTGCCCGGCTTGACGTCCTGGTGCACGAGTTCCCGCCGGTGCGCGGCGTCCAGGGCCAGCGCGGCCTGGCTGAGCAGGTGCACGGCGGTGCCTGGCTGGAGCCGGCCCCGGTCCGCGATCATATGTCGCAGGTCCGTGCCGGAGACATAGCGCATCGCGATGAAAAGCAGTCCCCCGGACGAGCCGGCATCCAGAATGGGGACAACATGCGGGTGGTTCAGTTGCGCCGCGATCTCCGATTCCTGAAGGAAACGGGAGCGGAACGTGTCGTCATCGGCGAGCTCGGGCATGAGGATTTTCACTGCGACGATATTCCCGAGCCGCCAGTTCTGCGCCTGGTAAACGACGCTCATGCCACCCTGGCCAAGCTTGGAGCGCAGCCGGTAGCCGGCGAACTCCTCACCAACCCGCGGCAAGCCCGGCATGCTCTCTCCCCATCCGGGATCGCTGCCCATCCGGCCTCGGATCCGGATGCCGCCCTGTGCAGCGAACCCTCTTCATCCTGATACTGCAGGCTGGTGAAGTCTCTTGCTATGGACAGGATGAAATGAGTTCTTCTCCGTCCGGTCGCTAAAGCTCCCCGCCAAAACCGGCCGCCCCCTCAACGAAACCGCTATCCATTTGCCGCCTGTATGCCCTGCGGGCTGCTGGCACCTTCAGATGGTGTCGGCGGCCCCGCGGCCACCGTCCCGGCCCCTGTCGCGGCGGCCCCTGCCCGCGTGGCGGCCCCTGCCCGCGTGGCGGCCCCTGCCCGCGTGGCGGCCCTTGCCTCCGTGGTGGTGGTGGTCGCCGCTGCGGTGGCCGTCCCTGTGGCGGCGGCCGTCGCCTTGGTGGTGACCGTGGCCGCCGTCGCGGTGGCTGTCGGCGTGCCCGTCGCCGCAGCCGCGCCTGTCGCGGTGACGGTGCCTGACGGCGTTGCCAGCGTGCTGGCAGCGCCTGGCTGGACCGGGAGGCTGATGTCCAGATGGATGGCGAGGAACCAGTTCCACACCTGCGCGTACGACCCGGCACCGGTCGCGTACCCGAGCAGGGTGCCGGAGTTCTGGGTCCACACGATGTACTGGCTGCCGCCGCCCTTGGTCTGCGTGCAGAACATCCGGCCCGCCGCCGTGTCCGTCGGCACCGCCCCGGACGCCAGCTGCTGGACGGAGTAGGCCGTGGGGTACTGGCCCGACTGGTTCCAGCTGCTCTCGGCGGTCGGCCCGGGCGCGGCCTGCCCGCAGACGTTCCAGTTCTCGACGTCGGTGAACGGCTGGCCGGTCAGGTTCTTGACGATGTCCTGGTAGTGCGCGTACAACGCGGATTCGCTGGTGAAGGTCTCGAACGTAATGCTCGCGATGGCGGCCGCCGGGTGCGTGCACTTCACCAGCGTCGGGTCCGTCTGCTGGCAGGTCAGCATGTTGAGGTCACCGGGGTGAGCCGCCGCCGTCTTGGCGAGCACGGAGAACAGTTCGCTTGGCGGGCGCGACGGCGACGGTGAGGTCGACGTGTCCGCTTGGCGTCCGAGGGTGCGCGGCGTACCGGGCTGTCTGGTGAGCACGACGCCAAGCACGACCGCCACAGCTATGATTACCACCCCGCTCCCCACCGTTACCGGGCTCCGCCACGTCGGGGAGTTCCGGTGCGGACGAGTCCGCCGCCTGCGCGCCGTCCGGCCCTCGCCGTCGGCGGGATAGAACGACCACTCCTCCGCTCCGGGCGGCTTGCCCGCAGCATCCCGGTGCGCCCCGCTGTCCCGGCGCGCCCCGCTGTCCCGGCGCGCCCCGCTGTTGCGGTGCGGCCCGTTGTCGCGGTGCGGCCCGCTGTGGCGGTGCGGCCCGTAGTCGCGGTGCGGTTCCGCCCCCTGATGGGACTCCCGAGCCTGGCCGGCCGCTGCCGCCGGGGAGGCCTCCGCCGCCCGGTAGGCCTCCGCCGCCGGGGAAGCCTCCGTCGGCTGGCAGGCCTCTCCCGCCTGGTGGGCCTCTGCCGCCTGATACGGGGGCGCGGCTAGGTAAGGCTCTGCCGCCTGCTGCGGCTCCGCGGGGAAGAGGCGGCCGTCCGCGTACTGCCACGCCCCGGGAAGCGGCTCCATGGCCGGCACTTCCATGCTCTGCGTCGCCTGGCGCCACCGCTCGGCGGGATCGCCCACGACCTCTCCCGATCCTCGAGAGGGCGGCGCAGCCGGCGGGGACTCGTGGGATCTCCCGCCGCCCGTCGGCCGGCCCGGCATCCCAAGGGCCTCGCCGGTCGGCCGGGCCGGCATCCCAAGGGCCTCGCCGACCGCCGCCATGAAGGCACGGCAGGACGGGTACCGCTGATCCGGGTACTTGGCGAGGACCTGGGCGAACACCTCGTCGATGGCGGGCGGCAGTTCGGGCCGCAGGAGCGTCGCCCGGGGCGGGGCCTCCTCGACATGCGCCCGCATGACGGCGTGGATTGAGTCCTTGACGAAGGGCATCCGGCCGGTGAGGCACTCATACAGCACGCAGCCGAGCGCGTACTGGTCGGTCGCGCCCCCCACAGCCAGATCCTGTGCCTGCTCAGGCGCGATGTAAGGTGCCGTGCCGACGACGATGCCGCCCATGGTCGGCCCGGTCAGCCCGGCCACTCCGCCGACGTACTTGGTGATGCCGAAGTCGGCCAGGTACAGGTGATCCGGGTCAGCGTCGTCGCTGGTCCGCTCGACTAGCAGGTTCGCGGGCTTGACGTCCCTGTGTACCAGCCCGCGCCGGTGCGCCGCGTCAAGCGCGAGCGCGGCCTGACTGAGCAGGTGCACGGCGGTATCCGGGTCAAGCCAGCCTCGTTCCTCGATCATCTGCCGCAGGTTGGTGCCGGCCACATAGCGCATCGCGATGTAGAGCAGCCCGTCGTATGCGTCGTAATCGATGATGGGTACCACGTTGGGGTGGCTGAACCGGGCCGCGATCTGCGCTTCCCTCAGGAAACGGGTGCGGAAGATATCGTCATTCGCCAGCTGGGGTGAGAGTATCTTCAGCGCGACGACATTACCGAGTCGCAAGTTCTCCGCCTGGAAGACCAAGCCCATGCCGCCCTGGCCGAGCACCGGCCCCAGCCGGTAATGACCGAACTCCTCGCCGACCCGGGGCATGTTGGGCATGCCTTCTCCGCATCCGGGATCGCTGCCCACCGGCCTCGGATCCGGTTGCCGCCCTGTGCAGTGAACCCTTTTCATCCTGATACTGCAGGCTGGTGAGGTCTCCGGCTTTGGGACAGGACGAAAAGAGCTCTTCCCCGCCCGCTCGCTAAAGCTCCCGGTCAAGTTCAGCACGTGAATAGGCCGACGGTCAAATGACGATACGGTGACCGGGGCCGGGGTAAGCCGCAAGCGTTCGGGATAATCGTTTACTTCTATTTAGCGGCTGAAGAAACTGGGCGCCGCCAGGTGCACGGGCCAGGGGACTATCAGTCGCGCGCCGAGGAGCAGGGCCGCGGTCGCGACCAGTGCGAACAGGGCCACCCAGACCGCGCCGGGCACCCCGGTCAGCACGGCTAGCTGGTCGGCGTCGGACGTGACCGCGCCGGGGCGGCCGCCGGCCAGGCGGCGTCCCGGCGGCAGCCGTACCGCTTTGGTACGCGTCCGCGACAGTTCCACCACCGGCCGCACGCCGCCGAACAGCAGGAACCACGCCACGGCGTAGGCGAACGCGGCGCGCAGGGCCGGGCCGGCCAGCCAGATGACCGCGAACAGTGCACCGCCGGTCATCAGCACCGCGAGCGCGCCGTACCAGTTGCGGATCATCACAAGCGTCCCCACCAGCAGGACCAGAAGCAGCGACAGCAGCAGCGTCACCCGGTGCGCGGCGAGCAGCGCGGCGGCCCCGGCCCCGAGCAGCGGCGGCGTCATGTACCCGGCGAGCGCGGTAATGACGATCCCCGGCCCGCTGCGTCTGCCCCTGGTGAGCGTTTCTCCCGAGGTGTCTGCGTGCAGCCTGATCCCCTCGAGCCGGCGCCCGGACAGCAGCGACGCCACCGCGTGCCCGCTCTCGTGCGCGATCGTGATCGCGATCCGGGTGAGCCGCCACAGCCGGGGGCTGACCACGATCAGCAGCCCCACCGCGGCGCTCACGGCGATCACCCATCCCGGCGGAGCGCTCTGCGCCCCGATCACCCGATCCCAGAACACCGCCACGCACAAAGGTTATGCACTAGCCCGGCCAATTGCCCGGGTTTGCCCAGTGGGAGCGCGCCGTCCCCGTTCGGGATACTGGTCCGGTGGACTTTCAGATCAGGCGTGATGAGCACGGGGTGCCGCATGTGCGGGCCGAGACGGCCGCGGACGCTTGGGCCGGGATGGGATACGCGTGTGCCCAGGACAGGTTGTTCCAGATGGACTACGACCGGCGCCGGGCATGCGGGCGGTGGGCCGAGATCGCCGGGTTCTCCGCGCTCAGCGCGGACGTGCTCGCCCGCAGGCTAGGGCTCGCCGCCGCGGCGCAGCGGGACGTCGCGGTGATGTCGCCCCGTCTGCGGCAGGCGTTCGAGGCCTACGCCAGCGGAGTGAACCTGGCCATCGCGGAAGGTGCCCAGCCGCTGCCTGGCCAGTATCAGGTCGGGCCCTGGCGGGCATGGCACTCGGTCGCGTCCTTCCTGGTGCGGCACGTGCTGATGGGACAGTGGCAGCACAAGCTCGCGAACGCGGTACTGCTGGCCAGGGCCGGGGCGGACGCGTTCGAGCGGCTGGAGACGCGGCCGCTTGTCGGGTCGCCGGTCGCGTTGCCGCCAGGGGAGCGGCTGACGCGTCCGGTCGCCGGGCTGCTCGATGAGGCTCTCGAAGACATCACAGGGCACCTCGGCTTCCTGGCGGAGGTCGAGCCCGGGTCCAACGCGTGGGCGGTCAGCGGGCGGCGCACCGCTCACGGCGGCGCGGTGCTCTGCAACGACTCGCACCGCGCGCTCGACACTCCGAACGTGTACTGGCAGTGTCATCTGACCTGCCCGGACTTCGACGTCACCGGGGCCACCTTCCCGGGGCTGCCCGGGTTCCCGCACTTCGGGTTCAACCGCTCGGTCGCGTGGGCGATCACCCACGGGGACGCGGACACGCAGGACTTGTACCTGGAGCGGTTCGAGGGCACCCGCTACCTGACGCCGGACGGGTGGCAGCAGGCCGATCTGCGGCACGAGCGGCTCGGCGTCCGCGGCGCCTCCACGGTCACCGTCCCGGTGTGGGCGACCCGGCACGGGCCGGTCGTGCACGGGCACCCGGAGTCCGGGCTGGCGCTCGTACTCAGGTGGACCGGGACGCACCGGCCCAACCGCGGCTTCGAGATCATGCCGGCCATGCTCGCCGCGCGGACCGTCGCCGAGCTCGCCGATGCCCAGGACGGCTGGGTTGACCCGGTCAACAACCTGGTCTGCGCTGACATCCACGGCCAGATCGCCTATCAGTGCCGCGGCGAGCTGCCGCTGCGGTCGTCGGACGCGGGGCGGCGGCTGCCGGTCCCCGGCTGGGACGACGCGTGCGAGTGGACGGGAACGGTGCCGTTCGCCGAACTGCCGCGCACCGTGGACCCGGAGCAGGGGTTCGTGATGACCGCCAACAACGTGATCACCGACGCGGACCAGCCGTACATCTCCTACACGTTCTCCCAGCCGTGGCGGGCCGAGCGGCTCCGCTCGCTCCTCGCCAACCCGGAACCGCTCAGCGTGGACGAACTGGCCGGGATGCAGGCGGACACGTTGTCACTCCAGGCGCACGGCTGGGGCCGGCGACTGACAGGGCTCGGCCCGTTCGAGGATCCGGACGCCGAGGCGGCACGGGCGATGCTGGCCGGCTTCGACGGCAACCTGACCGTGGGCTCCGCCACGGCGCTGCTTTACGCCTGCTTCGTGCGGGGGCTTGCCGGGGCGCTGTACGGGCCGGTGCTCGGCGCCAGGACATGGGCGTGGGTGGCATCGGCCGCGCTGGCTCCCACAATGTCCATGGTGCGGCGCTGGCTCGCCAACGACACCTGGGAACTGCTCGGCGCCCCGGTGCCGCCGGGGGCCGTGACGAGCGAGGCGGACGCCGCGGATCTCGCCGTGCGCCGCGAGCGCGTGCTCGCGGCGGTGCCGGCGGCGCTGGCCGCTGCCTGGTCGGAGGCGGTCGCCATCGGCGGGCCCGACCCGCGGCAGTGGCGGTGGGGCGACGAGCACCGCGCGGTCCGCGTGCATCCGCTGTCCGGGACCGGCGCTGAGACGGAGATTTCCCCCGATACCTCGCTGCACAGCGCCTCCGTGGGCGGGGACGCGGATACCCTCCAGGCCGCGGCATACGGATGGCGGCAGGGCAGCCCGTTCACCGTGACCATCACCTCCGTGTACCGGCAGGTCGTCGACCTCGGCGATCCGGCCTCGGCGAGCTACGTCGTCCCCGGCGGCGCGTCCGGCGACCCGGCCAGCGGGCACTTCGCCGACCAGTTCGCCCTCTGGGCCGTCCAGCAGCGGATACCCATGCTCGATACGCCCGAGGCGGAGTGACGCCCGAGACGGAGTGGCGAGCGCCCGAGGCGGAGTGGCGCCCCTTCCAGATCACGACCGTCTGCACGTCGGATATATGAGTATTCAAGTAGACAAAGGGGAGTATTAGGGTGGGACGCATGACGTCGCCCAGTGCTCTCGAAGCGTTCCTCGCCGAGCCCCGTAACGTGATCGTCGCCGGCATCCGGAAGGACGGCCGCCCGCACATCTCCCCCAACTGGTTCTTCTGGGACGGTGAGAAGTTCTACGTCTCCACGACCCGCAAGCGCGCCAAGTACCACATCTTCCGCCGTGACCCGCGCGGTGAGCTGGTCGTGGACGACGCCACCGGCTTCCGTTACGTCCAGATCCCCGCCACGGTGGACATCCGCGAGGACGTCCCTGCCAACGTCTCCCTCTTCCGTGCCATCAGGGAGAAGCACGGCCGCGCGACGCCAGCGGACGATCAGCTCGCCGCCGACCTCATCGCCGATGACCGGGTCCTGCTCGTCTTCACCCCGTCCGCCCCCCGGTCCGCCTGGACCGTCGTCGGCCTGGAGGGCTAGTAGCCCGCTGAATTAGAACTCGTCAGCCGGGGGACCGTCTCGCCCGGGCGCTAACTCAGCGAACTCCTGATTCAGCAGACTCCTAGCTGACGAGGGCGGCGACGACCATCGCGGTCGCGGCGCTGACCTGGAGAATCGCCCCGAATACGTCGCCCGTCATCCCGCCTAGCCGGCGCTCCGCGGTCCGCTGCAGCAGCCGGCCGGCGAGCAGGCCGGCCAGCACGGCGGCGAGCCCGCGTTCCGCGAGCGCCGGGCCGCCCGCTGCGAGCCCGGCCGCGGCCACCGTGCAGCCGAGCGCGCCGACGGTGACGGCGCGCTCGCCCGCCTTCGTCCGGCCGGCGACGAGCGCGCCGAAGCCGCCGGGCCGGGCGGCGGGGGAGGAGGTCGCGACCACGACCGAGACCCGGCCGGTCACCTCGGCAAGGACCAGCGCGGCGGCGGCGAGCGGCGGTCGTGCCACGGCGGCCAGCGCCGTCACCTGGATAAGCAGCACCAGGACGAGGGCGGCGACGCCCATCGGGCCGATGTCGGAGCGGCGCATGATGTCCAGGGCGCCGGCGGCGGGGCGGCGGCTGCCCAGTCCGTCGGCGGTATCGGCCAGCCCGTCGAGGTGCAGCCCGCCGGTGAGCAGTGCGATGAGCGCGACCGCGAGCGCCGCGCCGAGCAGGCGCCGTGCCCCGGACGTGCCGACGGCGCCTGCACCCACGCCGAGAACCACGACGGCGCCGAGGGCGCCGAGCAGCAGCCCGATCGCGGGCAGCCACAGGATGGCGCGGGCCGCTACCTCGTCGTCGAGCGTCTCGTTGACCCCGGCCGGGATCGTCGTGAAGAGGCTCATCGCCACCCGCCAGCCCGGCGGCCGTCGCTCGCTCACGGCTACCGCAGCCGCCGGGCGATGCCCGCGGTGCACAGCCATACCTGCTCGCACTCGGCGGCGATGAGGGCGTTAAGCCTGCCGAGCTCATCGCGGTAGCGCACCCCGGATGCGGTGGCGGGGACGACTCCGGAGCCGACCTCGTTGCTGACCGCGACCACCAGCCGCCTGGTCGAGCGCCAGGCGGCAAGCAGCCCGTCCACCCGCGTGGCGAGTTCTTTGTCCGCGCCCTCGTATCCGGCCCAGAGCCCGCACTCGTCCATGACCCCGGCCAGCCAGGTGGACAGGCAGTCCACAAGCACCGGGATCTCGGGCCGCGACGGCGTGCGGTCGGCGCCGGCCAGGACGCTCTCCAGGTCCAGGCTCTCAAGCGTGGTCCAGTGGGCGGGCCGGCGTTCGCGGTGCAGCCGGATCCGCTCGGCCCACGAGGGATCGTCGTCACCGGCCGGAACCCCGCACGCGACGTAGTCCACCTGGCCGCGGTGGCCGAGCATGCGCTCGGCGGTGACCGATTTCCCCGACCGGGCCCCGCCGAGGACCAGCACCCTGAACGGCCTGCCGCGCCGGGGCCGGCCGGGCAGCGGCAGCAGGCCGGGCGCGGCAAGCGGAGCGGGACCGCCATCGCGGACCAGCCGCACCATCGGCACTCTTCCCCCTGACATCTAAAGGTGCGAATCAGCAGACCATGTCCTCCGCTCGCCCGTCAAGCCGCCGCCCGGCCGCACTGCCAGCCGGCCCCGGTTTGCGCTGAGAAGAGGCCGGGTAGGCCGCACCAAGCCGGGCGCTTACCGGCTGGTGAGTGCCCCTGACTGTCAGTGACTGCCCGTCGGGAGAGCTCTTCATGGCCTATGACCCGTTTGGGTCTGGTGACTTCGGTGCCAGCCCGTTCGATGACATCTTCAGCCGCTTCTTCGGCGGCCAGCTGCCGCAGCGGCCGCCCCAGCGCATCGACATCGGGCAGCTGCTGACCGACCAGTCCCGCGAGCTCATCAGGGACGCGGCCACGCAGGCCGCGCGATGGGGCGACGCCGACCTGGACACCGACCACCTGCTATGGGCGGCGACGAAGCAGGAGCCGGTTCGCCGCCTGCTGAGCGCGGCCGGGGCGGACCCCGACGCGATCGCCAGGGACATCGAGTCGCATGCCGGGCACGGCCAGCCCCGGGAGGAAGCGCCGAACCTGACACCCGCGGCCAAGCGCGCGCTGCTCGACGCGCGGCAGATCTCCCGTGCGTTCGGTTCCACCTACATCGGGCCGGAGCACCTGCTGTTTGCGCTCGCGGTCAATCCCGAGTCGGCCGCGGGCCGTGAGCTGCGCGATTCCCATGTCACTCCCGAGGCGCTGCAGAACGTGGTGACAAGCGGTGCGGGCCGTCCCGGCGGGGGCGGGGGGAAGCCGCCGTCCGACACCCCCACCGTCGACGAGTTCGGCACCGACCTCACCGCCATGGCCCGCGAGGGCCGCATCGACCCGGTGGTCGGACGCGCGGAGGAGATCGAGCAGACCGTCGAGGTGCTGTCCCGGCGCACGAAGAACAACCCGGTACTCATCGGCGAGCCGGGCGTCGGGAAGACCGCCATCGTGGAGGGCATCGCCCAGCGCATCATCGACGGGGACGTCCCTGACACGCTGCGCGACAAGCGCCTGGTCCAGCTCGATGTCGGCGGCATGGTCGCGGGAACGCGGTACCGTGGCGATTTCGAGGAGCGGCTGAAGAAGGTCATCGACGAGATCCGGGCGCACAGCGACGAGCTGATCATCTTCATCGACGAGCTGCATACAGTCGTCGGCGCCGGCTCGGCGGAGGGCGCGGTGAGCGCGTCCAACATGCTCAAGCCCGCCCTCGCCCGCGGTGAGCTGCACATCATCGGGGCGACCACGATCGACGAGTACCGCAAGGACATCGAGAAGGACGCCGCGCTTGAGCGCCGGTTCCAGCCGATCCTGGTCCCCGAGCCGTCCCAGGACGAGACGATCGAGATCCTCCGCGGCCTGCGTGACCGCTACGAGGCGCACCACCAGGTTCGCTACACCGACGAGGCGCTGGTGGCGGCGGCACAGCTGTCGGACCGGTACGTCACCGACCGGTTCCTGCCGGACAAGGCGATCGATCTGATCGACCAGGCGGGCGCGCGGGTGCGGCTGCGGAACAAGACGCCCGCCAGGGACCGCCGCGAGCTCGAGCAGCATGTTGAGCGGCTGCAGCGGGAGAAGGACGAGGCGGTGGCCGCGGAAGACTACGCCAGAGCGGGCGAACTGCGGGACCAGATCACGCAGCTGACACAGCGCGCGGACAGCGCCGGTGCGGACCAGGGCGGCAAGACCGAGCGGGCGGTGCCCGAGGTCACCCCGGCGGACATCGCGGAGGTGGTGTCCAGGTCGACCGGCATCCCGGTCGCGGAGCTCACCCAGGAAGAACGGGAGCGGCTGCTCCAGCTTGAAGAGCACCTGCACCACCGCGTCATCGGTCAGGACGACGCGGTGCTCGCCGTCGCGGAGGCGGTCCGCCGCTCGCGGGCCGGCCTCGGCGACCCGAACCGGCCCATCGGCAGCTTCCTGTTCCTCGGCCCGACCGGCGTGGGCAAGACCGAGCTGGCGCGGGCGCTCGCCGAGGCGCTGTTCGGCAGCGAGGACCGGATGATCCGGATCGACATGAGCGAGTTCCAGGAGCGGCACACGGTCAGCCGCCTCGTCGGCGCGCCGCCCGGCTACGTCGGCTACGAGGAGGCGGGCCAGCTGACCGAGGCGGTGCGGCGCACCCCGTACGCCGTGCTGCTGCTCGACGAGATAGAGAAGGCGCACGCGGACGTCTTCAATATCCTGCTGCAGGTGCTTGACGACGGCCGGCTCACCGACGGCCAGGGCCGCACGGTCGACTTCAAGAACACCGTCCTGATCATGACGAGCAACCTCGGCTCGGACATCATCGGCCGGCGCAGGCTCGGCTTCGACGCCCAGCCGGGCCAGGCGGGGGACGGCGAGGAGACGCAGGACCGGATCATGGCCCGGCTGCGCGAGTCGTTCCGGCCGGAGTTCCTCAACCGGATCGACGAGATCATCATCTTCAGGCACCTCGACGAGGCCCAGCTGCGCCAGATCACCAGCCTCCTGCTCGAGGAGACCACCCGTCGCCTGCACGCGCAGGACATCACCGTTAACTTCACCACCGAAGCGATCGACTGGCTCGCCCAGCGCGGCTTCCAGCCGGAGTACGGCGCCCGCCCGCTGCGCCGGACCATTCAGCGCGAGCTGGACAACAGGCTGTCCGGGATGATCCTCGACGGCCGCCTCCTGCCGGGCCAGCACGTGACCGTGGCCACGGAGGACAACGCGCTC
>Ga0335072_10008303_pt1 | contig 15068 bp, 16 predicted proteins | sample Lox_Sample_21_FD_206725 | JGI IMG/M metagenome (GOLD analysis project Ga0335072, IMG submission 206725) | Soil microbial communities from Loxahatchee National Wildlife Refuge, Florida, United States - Lox_Sample_2.1 | ecosystem: Environmental > Terrestrial > Soil > Wetlands | place: USA... | reverse complement strand
GTGGTCAACATCGTCAGCGGTTTCGGCGTCGAGGCCGGCAAGCCGCTGGCATCCAGCGACCGGATCGCCAAGGTGTCGTTCACCGGGGAAACCACGACCGGCCGGTTGATCATGCAGTACGCCTCGCAGAACCTGATCCCGGTCACCCTCGAGCTCGGCGGTAAGAGCCCCAACATCTTCTTCTCCGATGTGATGGCGGAGGGCGACGACTTCCAGGACAAGGCGCTCGAGGGGTTCACCATGTTCGCCCTCAACCAGGGCGAGGTGTGCACCTGCCCGTCGCGCAGCCTGATCCAGTCCGACATCCACGACGAGTTCCTCGAACTGGCGGCGATACGAACCAAGGCGGTCCGGCAGGGCGACCCGCTGGACATCCAGACCATGCTGGGTTCCCAGGCCTCCAACGACCAGCTGGAAAAGATCTTGTCCTACATCGAAATCGGCAAGGACGAGGGCGCCAGGCTGATCACCGGCGGCGAGCGCGCCGAGCTCGGTGGTGACCTGTCCGGCGGCTACTACGTACAGCCGACGATCTTCGCCGGCAACAACAAGATGCGCATCTTCCAGGAGGAGATCTTCGGACCGGTGGTCGCGGTGACGTCGTTCTCCGATTACGACGACGCGATGGGCATCGCCAACGACACCCTCTACGGTCTGGGTGCGGGCGTGTGGAGCCGCGACGGCAACACCGCCTACCGGGCCGGCCGCGACATCAAGGCCGGCCGGGTGTGGGTCAACTGCTACCACGCGTACCCGCCGCACGCGGCGTTCGGTGGCTACAAGCAGTCCGGATTCGGCCGGGAGACCCACAAGATGGCGCTCGACCACTACCAGCAGACCAAGAACCTGATGGTCTCCTACTCCGAGAAGGCGCAAGGGTTCTTCTGATGAGCGCGCCGGCCGGAGTGGTCATCACCGCCGCGGCCGCCGAGCTGCTGGCGTCGTTGCAGGACCGCCACGGGCCGGTGATGTTCCACCAGTCCGGCGGCTGCTGCGACGGATCGTCGCCGATGTGCTACCCGCGCGGCGACTTCCTCGTCGGCGACCGCGACGTGTTGCTCGGTGTGCTCGATGTCGGCCCTGACGGCGTGCCGGTGTGGATTTCCGGGCCGCAGTACCGGGCCTGGAAACACACCCAGCTGGTCATTGACGTGGTGCGCGGCCGCGGCGGCGGATTCAGCCTGGAAGCACCCGAAGGCGTGCGGTTTCTCAGTCGTGGCCGCGTCTTCACCGAAGAGGAAAAAGCCCAGCTAGAAGCCGTACCGGTGATCACCGGTGCCACATACGAGGGTGGCCGGCGCCCATCGATTCGGGGCCCGGTGGTCGACGAGGCCGCGCCGGACACGTGCCCGCCCGGCACTCGATAACCGCAGTAATGTCGATGGGGTGATTCCCCTGCCGCGTCCCTGGCTGCTGGCCAGCGCGATGCTGATTGGCAGCGCGGTCGGATTACTGGTGGGGGTGGCGTTCACCGTGCTGGTCCACGCGAGGATCCGGCCGGACGTCGCCATCGCGCTGGTGGTGGGGATTCCCAGCGTGATCGGGCTGCTGACGATCCTGCTGTCCGGGCGCCGGTGGGTCACGATGGTGGGCGCGTTCATCCTGGCGCTGGCGCCGGGCTGGTTCGGTGTCCTCGTCGTGCTGCGGGTGGCATCCGGTGCCTGACGACGACCGCGAGTCGCATCCCGGGACTGAGGCGTTCGTGCCGGACTTCGAGGACACCGGCGAACAGTCGGTGCCGTTCGTGCCCAACTTCGACGACACCGGCTCGCAGCCGATTCCTCGGTCCAAGGAGGAGCCGGAGGCTGCGGAAGAGGAGACCGAGCCGTCCGGAGCGCCGGTTCAGTCGGTCACCCTTCCCGGCCGCTACCAATATCTGAAGTGGTGGAAACTGGTGCTGGTGATCCTCGGTGTATGGATCGCCACCGGCGAGGTCGGCCTGAGTCTGTTCTATTGGTGGTATCACACGACCGATAAGACGCCGGCGGTCTTCATGGTTCTGGTCTATGTCGTCGTATGCGTGGTGGGCGGCGTGATGCTGGCGATGGTGCAGGGCAGGGCGATGATCACAGCGTTGTCGCTCGCGGTGATGTCCGGGCCGTTCGCCTCCGTCGCCGCGGCGGCGCCTCTGTACGGCTATTACTTCTGCGCGCGGACGGGCCACTGCCTGATCGGTGTCATTCCGTACTAGGTCCTCAGCGGCGAGCGTGGGGCCTATGGACGGATTCAAGGCAGTTCCCATACTTAGGCCCACACTCGGCGTCCCAGGGAGGGGGACCGCCCACTAGTGTGGGCTCGTGACTTCTCACTATGACGTCGTCGTCGTCGGGGCCGGTCCCGGCGGATATGTCGCAGCCATCCGGGCCGCCCAGCTCGGCCTGAACACCGCAGTCGTGGAACCGAAGTATTGGGGTGGTGTCTGCCTCAACGTCGGCTGCATTCCGTCCAAGGCGTTGCTGCGCAACGCCGAGCTTGTCCATATCTTCACCAAAGAGGCCAAGACTTTTGGCATCAGCGGCGAGGCGACCTTCGATTACGGGATCGCCTTCGACCGCAGCCGCAAAGTGGCCGAGGGCCGCGTTGCCGGCGTGCACTTCCTGATGAAAAAGAACAAGATCACCGAGATCCACGGTTACGGCCGATTCACCGACCCCAAAACGTTGTCGGTTGAGCTCAACGACGGCGGCACCGAAACCGTCACATTCGACAACGCCATCATCGCCACCGGCAGCAGCACCCGGCTGGTGCCCGGTACCTCGCTGTCGTCCAACGTGGTCACCTACGAAGAACAGATCCTGTCCCGGGAGTTGCCGGAATCGATCATCATCGCCGGAGCCGGCGCCATCGGCATGGAGTTCGGCTACGTGCTGAAGAACTACGGCGTCGACGTGACCATCGTGGAGTTCTTGCCCCGGGCGCTGCCCAACGAGGACGCCGAGGTTTCCAAGGAGATCGAGAAGCAGTTCAAGAAGCTGGGCGTCAAGGTCTTGACGGGGACCAAGGTCGATTCCATCTCCGACGATGGTTCGGTGGTCAGGGTGACGGTCAGCAAGGACGGACGCACCGAGGAGCTCAAGGCCGAAAAGGTGTTGCAAGCCATCGGGTTTGCGCCGAACGTCGAAGGCTACGGACTGGACAAAGCGGGCGTCGCGCTCACCGACCGCAAGGCCATCGGCATCAGCGACTACATGCGCACCAATGTGTCGCACATCTATGCCATCGGCGACGTCACCGGGCTGCTGCAGCTCGCGCACGTCGCCGAGGCTCAGGGCGTGGTGGCCGCCGAAACCATCGCCGGCGCAGAGACTTTGGCGCTCGGCGATTATCGGATGCTGCCGCGTGCGACGTTCTGCCAGCCGAACGTCGCCAGCTTCGGGCTTACCGAGGAACAGGCCCGCGACGAAGGTTACGACGTCGTGGTCGCCAAGTTCCCGTTCACCGCGAACGCCAAGGCCCACGGCGTGGGCGACGCCAGCGGGTTCGTCAAGCTGGTCGCCGATGCGAAGTACGGCGAGCTGCTCGGCGGGCACTTGGTCGGCCATGACGTGTCCGAGCTGCTTCCGGAGCTGACGCTGGCGCAGAAGTGGGATCTGACGGCTAATGAGCTTGCCCGCAACGTGCACACCCATCCGACCATGTCAGAGGCGCTGCAGGAATGCTTCCACGGCCTGATCGGCCACATGATCAACTTCTGAACAACCGATGAAGACCAGCAAGCCCACCAGTGCAACTGTTGTCGGCGCCATTGGCGGTGTCGCCATCGGCTACGTGCTGTGGCTGGTGGCCATTTCGATCGGCGACAACGCGACGGCCGGCCAGTGGGGTCCGCTGGTGCTGGCCATGTCGGTTGTGCTGGGAATCTGCGCCGGGGTCTGGGGTTGGTGGCTGCGCCGGCGCGCTAACCAGCTATGGGCGGCGTTTGCCTTCGGCCTGCCGATACTTCCCGTGGTGCTGACGTTGGCTGTTCTGGCCGACGTCTACCTGTAGCCGGCAGGGTTGTCCAGCGGAATGTCGAGGGCACTGATGGTTGCGGCGAGACCGTCGTAATTGGTTGCCAGTAAGCAGAATTCGATCAGCTGACGCCGATTCAGGTGGCCGGCCAGCCGCTGCCAGGTATCGGCGGTGATGGTGCGGTCCTCGACCAACTCGTCCGTCGCCTGCAGTAGCGCCTGCTGGCGGGAGCTGAGCGTTCCCGCGGCTTGCGCCGGCACGTCGGGCCAGTCGAAAATCGCGGCCTGCATATTCGCGTCCAGCCCCTCGTCCCGCGCCATCCCGCGATGATGCTGCAACTCGTATTCGCTGGAACGCAGGTGCGCCACCCGCAGGATCACCAATTCGGTGTCGACGCGCGGCAGCCGGCCGCGCAGTAGCCGCCCGGCGTAGATCGACCACGCCCAGAACAGGGCTTGGCGCTGACCGAGCGTGGTGAACAGGTGCATCTCGGGCGCCCGCACCGCGCGTGCGGCCAGCTTCGCGAGCACCCAATTGACCGGGCCCAGCTCGCGGAACCGGCCCGACGGGATCCGGCCGACGGCACCGTTTCCAGGCGCGCTCACGCTTGCTTCACCAGATACGGGGACACGGTGCTGCGGTGTTCGTCGAGATCGAGTGCGCGTCCCAGCGCGGGGAAAGCCCGCTGCGGACAGTTGTCGCGTTCGCACACGCGGCATCCCGCGCCGATCGGTGTGGCTGTAGTGTTCGGATCCCCCGACAAGTCGAGTCCTTCCGAGTAGACGAGCCGGTGAGCGTGCCGAAGTTCGCAGCCCAGCCCGATCGCGAAGGTCTTACCCGGCTGACCATACCGCGCGGCGCGGCGCTCCACGGTGCGGGCCACCCACATGTAATTGCGGCCGTCGGGCATCTGGGCGATCTGCACCAGGATCTTGCCCGGGTTGGCGAACGTTTCGTAGACGTTCCACAACGGGCAGGTCCCGCCGCTTGAGGAGAAGTGAAAACCCGTGGCGGACTGGCGTTTTGACATGTTGCCTGCTCGGTCGACCCGGATGAACGAGAACGGCACGCCCCGCATCGACGGCCGTTGCAGCGTCGAAAGCCGGTGCGCGATGGTTTCATAGCTCACCGAGTAGAACGCCGACAGCCGCTCGACGTCGTAGCGGAAATTCTCGGCGACGTCGTGGAATTGGCGGTAGGGCAGCACCGCGGCCGCCGCGAAGTAATTGGCCAGCCCCAGCCGCGCCAGCGTCTGCGACTCGTCGCTGGTGAACTTGCCGTCGGCGACCATGCTGTCGATCAAGTCACCGAACTCGAGATAGGCCAGTTCGGCGGCCATCTTGAATACCTGTTGACCCAACGAGAGATGATTACTGATTTCCAGGGTCTTGGTCTCGCGGTCATAGCGGTGCAGCACGCTGTCCCCGAGATCGATCCGCCGGTTGATATGCACGCCGTGCATCTCGGTGAGCCGGCGGGTCAGCTCGCGGGCCAGGTCGCCGTGATGCAACCGCATCTGTGTGGTGAGGTCTTCGGCGGCGGTGTCCAGCTCGTGCAGGTAGTTCTGGCGTTGGTAGAAGTAGTCGCGCACCTCTTCGTGAGGCATGGTGATCGACCCGGTGCCACTGCCGTCGAAGAACCGCTCCTCGGTGGCCGCGGCGAGCTGCGCGGTGGTGATCCGATAGCGCCGGTGCAGGTTGACCACCGCGCGGGCCAGGGCGGGATGAGCGCTGACCATTTCGGCGACGTCGGGCGGGTCGACGTCGATGCCCAGGTCACGATCCATGGTCACCTCGCGCAGCTCGGCGACCAGCCGAGTGTCGTCGTGGGGTGCGAAGAAGGTCGCGTCCACCCCGAACACCTCGCTGATCCGGAGCAGTACGGCCACCGTCAGCGGCCGAACGTCGTGCTCGATCTGATTGAGGTAGCTGGGTGAGATCTCCAGCATCTGGGCCAGCGCCGCCTGGCTGAATCCGCGCTCACTGCGCAATTGGCGAACGCGCGAGCCGACGAATGTTTTGGACACTTAGCTAAGAGTACTCGCCGCTGTGAAGACGCGGTTTGCAGAGTTGGCACCGCGGTACGATTGGGCGCGATTGGTATTTCAGAGATGCGATTGGCATGATTCGCGTCGAACCCCGGGTGAACCCGGGTGCGTACGGAGGAAGCTGGAGCGAAGCCGTGAGCCTGGACAAAATAATGATGCCGGTGCCCGACGGCCACCCCGACGTATTCGATCGTGAATGGCCGCTGCGCGTCGCCGACATCGACAGCACCGGCCGGCTGCGGCTGGACGCCGGGTGCCGGCACATCCAGGACGTCGGCCAGGACCAGCTGCGCGAGATGGGCTTCGAAGAGACCCACCCGCTCTGGATCGTTCGCCGCACCATGGTCGACCTGATCCGCCCGATCGAGTTCCAGGACATGCTGCGGTGTCGGCGTTGGTGCTCGGGCACCTCGAACCGCTGGTGCGAGATGCGGGTCCGCATCGACGGACGCAAGGGCGGCCTGATCGAATCCGAGGCCTTCTGGATCAACATGAGCCGGGAAACCCAGATGCCCGCGCGCATCGCTGACGACTTCCTGGCGGGTCTGCACAAGACCACCTCCGTTGATCGGTTGCGGTGGAAGGGCTATTTGAAACCCGGCAGCCGCGAAGACGCGTCGGAGATCCACGAGTTTCCGGTCCGAGTCACCGACATCGACCTGTTCGACCACATGAACAACTCGGTGTACTGGAGCGTGATCGAGGACTACCTGGCATCGCATCCCGAATTGCTGCAGGGACCGCTGCGCACCACCATCGAGCACGAGGCGCCGGTCGCCCTGGGCGACAAGCTCGAGATCATCTCGCACGTTCACCCGGCCGGCTCCACCGATCGATTCGGTCCTGGCTTGGCCGATCGCCCTGTTACAACGCTCACATACGTCGTCGGCGACGAGACGAAAGCCGTCGCCGCGCTGTTCTCCCTCTAACCGGACAAGCGTCCGGGTTAATTGCTGGTTGACCTGCGGATTTGCGGTTACCCGTCGGTAGCTTCTGAAACGGTTAAGTACTGCGGCGCCTTCGCAAAATTTGCAAAATCATCGAAAGTCGTGGCCGAAATTGGCAAATGAAATGGATGGACCGGCATAAACAAGCTGTGCCATTGTCGCGTTAGCACGCCAGTGAAGTTGAGCCTCCGGCTACCGCCGGATGGCGGAGTGGCGTCAATCATTCACCATGATTTTGAAGATGATTTTGAAGGAGTAAGCCCAATGTCTGTCGTTGGCACCCCGAAGAGCGCCGAGCAGATCCAGCACGACTGGGACACCAAACCCCGTTGGAAGGATGTCACCCGTACCTACAGCGCCGCGGACGTCGTCGCTTTGCAAGGCACTGTGGTCGAGGAGAACACCCTCGCCCGCCGTGGTGCGGAGGTGCTGTGGAACCAGCTGCACGACCTGGAGTTCGTCAACGCGCTGGGCGCGCTGACCGGCAACATGGCCGTCCAGCAGGTTCGCGCCGGCCTGAAGGCCATCTACCTCTCGGGGTGGCAGGTCGCCGGTGACGCCAACCTCTCGGGCCACACCTACCCCGACCAGAGCCTGTACCCGGCCAACTCGGTGCCGCAGGTGGTGCGCCGCATCAACAACGCGCTGCTGCGCGCCGACCAGATCGCCAAGGTCGAGGGTGACACCTCGGTCGAGAACTGGCTGGCCCCGATCGTCGCCGACGGCGAGGCCGGCTTCGGTGGCGCACTCAACGTCTACGAGCTGCAGAAGGCCATGATCGCCGCCGGTGTCGCCGGCTCGCACTGGGAAGACCAGCTGGCCTCGGAGAAGAAGTGTGGTCACCTGGGCGGCAAGGTGCTGATCCCGACCCAGCAGCACATCCGCACCCTGACCTCGGCCCGGCTCGCGGCCGATGTGTCCGACGTGTCGACGGTCGTGATCGCGCGGACCGACGCCGAGGCGGCGACGCTGATCACCTCCGACGTCGACGAGCGCGACCAGCCGTTCATCACCGGTGAGCGGACCAAGGAAGGCTTCTACCGGGTCCGAAACGGCCTCGAGCCCTGCATTGCCCGGGCCAAGGCCTACGCGCCCTACTCCGACCTGATCTGGATGGAGACCGGCACCCCGGACCTGGAGCTCGCTGCGAAGTTCGCCGAGGGCGTCAAGAGCGAGTTCCCGGACCAGATGCTGGCCTACAACTGCTCGCCGTCGTTCAACTGGCGCAAGCACCTGGACGACAGCACCATCGCGAAGTTCCAAAAAGAGCTTGGCGCAATGGGATTCAAGTTCCAGTTCATCACGCTGGCAGGCTTCCACGCCCTGAACTACTCGATGTTCGATCTGGCCTACGGCTACGCCCGCAACCAGATGAGCGCCTACGTCGAGCTGCAGGAGCGCGAGTTCGACGCCGAGGAGCGCGGTTACACCGCGACCAGGCACCAGCGCGAGGTCGGTGCCGGTTACTTCGACCGCATCGCCACCACGGTCGACCCGAGCTCGTCGACCACCGCGTTGACCGGTTCGACCGAAGAGGGTCAGTTCCACTGAGTTAGTGCGCTCGCGGCTGAAGTAGCATAGGCCCCGCCCGGCAAACCTGGGCGGGGTCTACTGCGGTGCGCGACAATACGACTGGAGAAAATTGTGAGTGACGCATCGATCCAGCGGGTTGGGGTTGTCGGGGCCGGGCAGATGGGGTCTGGCATCGCCGAGGTATCTGTCCGCGCCGGTGTCGGCGTGACGGTGTTCGAGCCCAGCGAGGAGCTGATCACCGCGGGCCGCAACCGCATTGTGAAGTCGTTGGAGCGCGGCGTCAGTGCGGGCAAGGTGACCGAGCGAGAGCGCGACCGCGCGCTCGACAGGTTGACCTTCACCACCGACCTGAGCGACTTGGCCGACCGGCAACTGGTGATCGAGGCCATCGTCGAGGACGCGGCGGTCAAGGCCAAAATCTTCGCCGAACTCGACCGGGTCGTCACCGATCCCGACGCGGTGCTGGCGTCGAACACCTCCAGCATTCCGATCATGAAGATCGCCGCGGCCACCAAAAACCCGCAGCGCGTGCTGGGTCTGCATTTCTTCAACCCGGTCCCGGTGCTGCCGCTGGTCGAATTGGTCAGCACGCTGGTCACCGACGAAGCCGCCGCCGCTCGCACCGAGGAGTTCGCGAGTGCGGTTCTGGGCAAACAGGTCGTGCGCTGCTCCGACCGGTCCGGATTCGTGGTGAACGCACTACTGGTGCCGTACCTGCTGTCAGCGATCCGCATGGTCGAGGCGGGTTTCGCCACCGTCGAAGACGTCGACAAGGCCGTCGTTGCCGGGCTGTCGCACCCGATGGGCCCGCTGCGGCTGTCCGATCTCGTCGGACTGGACACCCTGAAGCTGATCGCGGACAAGATGTTCGAGGAGTTCAAGGAGCCGCATTACGGCCCTCCGCCACTGCTGCTGCGCATGGTCGAGGCGGGTCTGCTGGGCAAGAAATCGGGTCAAGGCTTCTATAGCTATTGAGGCCGCGCGGCCGATATCGCCTGAACCGGGTACGATGCTCGCGACGACAACGAGAGGTATCTGCCCCGCATGACACAGTTGAGACCCTATTACGAAGAGTCCCAATCGATATACGACATCTCCGACGAGTTCTTCGCGTTATTCCTGGACCCGACCATGGGCTATACCTGTGCGTACTTCGAGCGCGACGACATGACCCTCGAAGAAGCCCAGAACGCCAAATTCGACCTGGCGTTGGGGAAGCTGAACCTCGAGCCGGGGATGACGTTGCTCGACGTCGGTTGCGGATGGGGTGGAGCACTGATACGAGCGATCCAGAAGTACGACGTCAACGTCATCGGAATCACCCTCAGCCGCAATCAGTTTGAGTACAGCAAGGCCAAACTGGCCGGGATGCCAACACAACGCAACATCGAGGTGCGGCTGCAGGGTTGGGAAGAGTTCGACGAGAAGGTCGATCGGATTGTCAGCATCGGGGCCTTCGAAGCATTCAAGATGGAGCGCTATGCGGCGTTCTTCGAACGCGCCTACAACATCTTGCCCGCCGACGGCCGAATGTTATTGCATACGATTTTGACGTATCAATGGCAAGAGATGCCCGCGCGCGGCATCACACTGACGATGAGCGATGTGCGATTCGCGCGGTTCATCGGCACGGAGATTTTCCCGGGCGGCCAATTGCCGGCACAGGAAGATATTTTCAGGTTTGCCCAGGCCTCCGGGTTCTCGGTCGAAAAGGTGCAATTGCTGCGCGAGCATTACGCGCGGACGCTGAACATGTGGGCGGCCAATCTGGAGGCCAACAGGGAGCGAGCGATCGCCATCCAGTCCCAAGAGGTCTACGACCGCTATATGCACTATCTGACGGGATGCGAGAACTTCTTCCGCAAGGGCATCAGCAATGTCGGGCAATTCACTCTGGTGAAGTAGCCCGGGGTAATTGCGGCGCCTCAAGCACGGAGCACAGCGCCGACCGCGAGGCCCACGACCAGTAATGCGCCCGCCTGCCGCACGTGCACCCAGGCCAGTGCGGCGTACCACAGCGGCCACACCGGGAACTTCGGTGGCGGCTCGGCGGGCCTGGGCCGGCGGAAGTACGGCCAGACCTTCGCCAGCCGCGGCAGCGCCAACGCGACCACCAGCGCGGGCCACGGCAATGCCCCGGCCGCGACGGCGACCGCGACCAGCACATAGAAGCCGACCATCATGCCCAGCGTCACAACGCGGGCGCGCGTCTCGCCCAGCAGGACCGGCAGCGTCCGGATCCCGAGCGGCTCGTCGTAGGGGATCTTGTCGATGTGCTTGCCCATCAACACCGTCGTGCACAACAAGCCGTAGGGCAGCGACGCCAGCACAACGTCCCAGCCGACCGCCCCGACTGCCGAGTAGTACGTTCCGCACACCATCAGCGGACCCCACACGACGAAAACGTCGGGTTCGCCCAGACCGCGCTTCTTCAGGCGCAGCGGTGGGGCTGTGTAAGCAACGCTCAGTGCGAACCCGCTGAGCGCAAAGGCGATCACGGGCCAGCCGCGGGCCCACGTCAGCGTGACCAGAATCCCGAGGTCGGCGGCGTTCACCAGCAGAATGGCCAGTCCCAGCGTGCGGCGACTGACCAGCCCGGACAGCACCGGGTGCGGGGCGTAGAGCGCGCGGGGGTAGTTGGCGCTGTCGGTGCCGACCTGGGTGTCGTAGAGGTCGTTCATCAGGTTATTGGCGGTGTGCGCCAGGGTGATGCCCAACATGGCCAACACCAGCCACCGCCAGTCCAGGCCAGGCTTGCCGGCCGCCAGCAGCGCCGCCACCAGGCCCGAAACCAGGGTCATCGGCAGCACTGCCGCGCGGGTGACGACCAGCCACCGCGTGACCGCGTCGATCGGTCCATCCGGTGGCGGGTTGGTGGTGCGAAGCGCGTACGCCCACGACCTCAGCCGTGAGCCCACCCTCACCTCGGGCATTCCTAAAGCCTAGACGGCCTCAACGCGGCTGGGGAGGAACGATCGGCGACGGATGCGGCCCGGCGCGGAACTTCTCCAGAGATCCGCCGACCTCGACGATCCCGCACAGCGCGTTCCAGCTGAGCATGGTCAGGTAGTCGATCAGCTCATCGCGGCTCGTCCGGGGGTCCGACATCCACGAGTGGGTGGCCAGCTGCACGCCGCCGACGATCAGGTAGGCCCACGGCTCCGCGCCGCCGGTGTCCATCCCGGCCTGCTGCATGCGCCGCCGCATCAGGACCGCGAGCATGCGGGCAATGATTCGTTCGGAGTCGGCGATCACCTTGCTGTGGCTGGCCGAGCTGTTCGCCATCACGAACCGGTACGGCTCGGGCTCGTCCGCCACGGTGTCGACGTAGACCCGGATGACCTCGCGAGTCAGATCGAAGCCGTCCAAGTTGGACGACAGCGCCGCCGCCATGTTGGGAATCAGCGTCGTCTGCGTGAAGCGCATCATGACCGCCGTCGTCAGGTCGTTCTTGTCGACGAAGTAGCGGTAGAGCACGGTCTTGGAGACGCCGATCTCCGCCGCGATCTCGTCCATGCTCAGGGGGCGGCCGAGCCGGCGAATCGCGTCAATTGTGCCGTCTACCAGCTCATTACGGCGCTCCACCTTGTGTTGGTGCCAGCGCCGCTTGCGACCATCCATCTTGACGGTTCCAGCCGGGAGTTGCTCTGCCAATGTCGCCGATTCCCATTCCCTAGACGACCTCGATAATACGGCCTGCTGGGGTCCGTTTGGTGGATGGCCGACACGGCAGAACAGCCGTCTGGACAGTGCAGTCACACTAATCGCCCGCGGCGATAGATGATGGTGTGGTGGCACACAGAGCCGATGCGCCAGGCTCACCGACGCGGGGGCCGGACTTGATCACGTCGCCAACCCCGGCGCAGCGGCCTCGCGCGTCCCTCGCGGAGTCGTTCGCCGGGGCCGATCCGGCGGCCGACGCCGAACGGCGAGTGGCGCTGCGCCGGATGAAAATCGTGGCCCTGAGTTTCTTGATCGGTGCCACCGGCGTGTTCCTCGCGTGCCGGTGGGCGCAGGCCCACACCAGCGCGGGCGCGTGGGTCGGCTACGTCGGTGCGGCCGCGGAGGCCGGCATGGTCGGCGCCCTGGCGGACTGGTTCGCGGTCACCGCGTTGTTCAAGCACCCGCTGGGCATACCCATCCCGCACACGGCGATCATCAAGCGCAAAAAGGACCAGCTCGGGGAGGGCCTGGGCACCTTCGTGCGCGAGAACTTCCTGTCGGCGCCCGTGGTGGAGACCAAGCTGCGGGACGCGCAGGTGCCCAGCCGCCTCGGTAAGTGGCTGTCGGAGCCTTCGCACGCCCAGCGGGTGGCGGGCGAGACGGCGACGATACTTCGGGTGTTGGTGGAGCTGTTGCGCGACGAGGACGTCCAGCAGGTGATCGACCGGATGATCGTGCGCCGCATCGCCGAACCGCAGTGGGGTCCACCGGTAGGCCGGGTACTGGCTACCTTGCTGGCCGAGAACCGGCAGGAAGCCCTGATCCAGCTGCTCGCCGACCGGGCATTTCATTGGTCGCTGAATGCGGGCGAGATCATCCAGCGGGTGGTCGAACGCGACTCGCCGAGCTGGTCGCCCCGATTCATCGACCATCTCGTCGGCGACCGCATCCACCGCGAGTTGATGGACTTCACCGATAAGGTGCGCCGCAATCCCGACCACGAATTGCGGCGTTCGGCGACCCGCTTCCTCTTCGAATTCGCCGACGACCTGCAGCACGACCCGGATACCATCGCGCGCGCCGAAGCGATCAAAGAGCAGCTGATGGCCCGCGACGAGATCGCCAACGCTGCAGCCACGGCATGGAAGACGCTGAAACGGCTGGTGCTCGAGGGTGTCGATGATCCGTCCAGCAGCTTGCGGACCCGCATTGCGGACACGGTGGTGCGTGTTGGAGAATCACTGCGGGACGACGCCGACCTGCGCGACAAGGTCGACAACTGGATAGTTCGGGCGGCCCAGCACCTGGTTTCGCAGTATGGGGTGGAGATCACAGCGATCATCACCGAGACGATCGAGCGCTGGGACGCCGAGGAGGCCAGTCGGCGGATCGAACTGCACGTCGGCCGCGACCTGCAGTTCATTCGGATCAACGGAACCGTGGTCGGCTCCCTGGCCGGGCTGGTGATCTACACCGTCGCGCAGCTGTTCTTCTAGGAGTGCTAACAAGCGCTTGCAAAAGCAAGCACTTGTCCGTAGCCTGGTGGCGTCAAGATCAAAAAGATCAAACCGTCAGACCCAGGAGTACCCAATGGCGCCCGAGGAGAAGCTCTCCGCCAAGGTGTCGACCGCGGCCTCCGAGGTGGCTTCCGACATCGGCAGCTTCATCCGAGACCTGCGGGAGAACGCGCAGGTCTCGGTGAGACAACTTGCCGAACGCTCCGGCGTCAGTAACCCTTACCTCAGCCAGGTGGAGCGGGGTCTGCGCAAACCGTCCGCCGACGTCCTGAACCAAATCGCGAAAGCGCTGCGGATTTCCGCCGAGGTGCTCTATGTGCGGGCCGGGATCCTGGAGCCCAGCGAGACCAGCCAGGTCCGTGACGCCATCGTCACCGACACCGCGATCACCGAGCGTCAAAAGCAAATTCTGCTCGACATCTACGCGTCATTCGCCCAACAAAATGAATCAAATGAATCAATCCAAGAGGAGTGTCCAACGCACCACAGCGACTGATTTGGGCTGCATCCAATCGCGCCCATGACGTTGGTGAGGTATAGACGACGGGCCGTTCGGTTACCCCAGAAGCGAGGATCCACCGCTCCCAGGCGAGTTGTTGGCTGAGCTGACCCGATCTGGCGGCCGGCAGATACCAGTCCCAACAGATGACTTCACACGCGACCCGACCACCAGGAGGTTCCCCGCTCAACTTCCACTACCTAAGCAACACCGATAGCGAAGAAATAAATGAAAGGAAAAACAATGGCTGAAAACTCGAACATCGACGACCTGCGGGCTCCCTTGCTCGCCGCGCTCGGCGCGGCCGACTTGGCCCTGGCCACCGTCAACGACTTGATCACCAACTTGCGTGACCGTGCCGAGGAGACCCGCACCGAGACCCGCACCCGGGTCGAGGAGAGGCGTGCCCGCCTGGCCAAGCTGCAGGAGGACCTGCCCGAGCAGCTCACCGAGCTGCGCGAGCGGTTCACCGCCGACGAGCTGCGCAAGGCCGCCGAGGGCTATGTCGAGGCGGCGACCAGCCGGTACAACGAGCTGGTCGAGCGCGGCGAGGCTGCCCTGGAGCGGCTGCGCAGCCAGTCGGGCTTTGACGACGCGTCGGCTCGGGGCCGGGCCTCCGTGGACCAGGCTGTCGAGTTGACCCAGGAGGCGCTGGGCACCGTCGCATCGCAGACCCGCGCGGTCGGTGAGCGGGCGGCCAAGCTGGTTGGCATCGAGCTGCCGGCCAAGAAGGCTTCCGCGAAGAAGGCTCCGGCCAAGAAGGCGCCCGCGAAGAAGGCTCCGGCCAAGAAGGCTGCGGCCAAGAAGTCGACCGCCAAGAAGGTCACCCAGAAGTAGTCAGGCTCCGCGTTGCCCCACCGGGGCAACGCGGACAAGCAGCACACTCGACTCCGAGTTGCCCCCGGGCAACT
>Ga0335072_10008302_pt1 | contig 15068 bp, 19 predicted proteins | sample Lox_Sample_21_FD_206725 | JGI IMG/M metagenome (GOLD analysis project Ga0335072, IMG submission 206725) | Soil microbial communities from Loxahatchee National Wildlife Refuge, Florida, United States - Lox_Sample_2.1 | ecosystem: Environmental > Terrestrial > Soil > Wetlands | place: USA... | reverse complement strand
AGGTCAGCGCGGGCCTTCGCGATGCCAGCGTCGCTGATCTCCGGCCGGGCGATCGTCTCGTTCAGCGACTCCAGCTGCGCCTGCAGCCGCAGCAGCTTCGCTTCCGCCGCGTCGTCGTCGACGTTCACTTCCATGGCCATGTCGGCCTGCTCGCGCAGCGCCCCCAGCCGCACCTGCAGCGCGGTGATCCGCTCGTCCGCCGGGGCGTCCTCAACCTCCGGCACGACCGGCGGCAGCCCCTTCCCGACGTCCGCCAGCTCATCGCGGATGACCTTCAGCTTCGCCCGCGCCGCGGCCTCGTCGATCCTGACCTTCAGCTCGGGGTGCTTCTCCGCCAGCTCGTCGGCCGCGGCCTTGATCCGCTCGATCTTCTCCTCAGTGTCGCCATCGTCGGCGGACACCTGGAGGACGACGCGGCGGACCTGCGTGCTAGCCAAGTCGCACCCTCCTTGTCTCCAGTGGCGTCCACGTCGAGTCGGCGTCGTCGATCAGTGCCGCGTAGTCCCACATCACCTGCAGCTCGTCCTGCTGCGCCGGCGTCATCTTGTACAGGTAGGCCAGGATGCTGATGTGCTCGCGGCGGAGCTGCGGCAGCGGGCTGGTCAGTACCCGGTGGGCGGTGGCAGTGGCTGCGGCGCGATCGGCTGCGGCTGCGGCGTCATAGCCGTCGGGGACGACGACGCCGGAGACGGCTGATCCCCGGCCGGCGCCGGGATAGTAGGGACCGCCGGTGCGGGCTCAGGCTCCGGTTCAGCCGCTGCCTCTGCCTTTTCGGCCTTCTTGGCGTCGGCGAGCGCGGCAGCCCAGTCGATCGCGTCGGGCAGGTCGACGTCGGCCAGCCTGAGCCTGGTGTCGCCGTTCTGGACGAGCATCTGCCAGTAGGCCACGGCCAGCGACCGGAAGTCCGTCGTCCGCAGCCCGTTGATGTAGTCCATGAGCGTCAGCCCGTGGACCTTGTGGATCTCCACGCCCTGCTTCAGCGAGATGACATTCTCGTCGAGCTGGTAGGTGCGGCCCTCCCAGTTGACCTTCATTCCGGCTTGAACCCCGCTTCCTCGAGCAATCGGTCGAACTTGCGTGCGTACCGGTCCATGGCGCCCGTCGCCTTCGCGTCCGCTGCGGGGGCGAGGAACGGCCGGTGCTTGTTCGTCACCCATGGCTTGTGGCCGAACGTCGGGTGCCGCACGTTGTCCACCTCATTGGGATAGGCCGCGGGCGCGTCCGTCCAGATCGTGGCCTTCTTCCCGTCCGACTCCACCGAGATCGATCCGGGGATGCTGCTCGACCACTCGCCAGCCCGCTCCCGGGCGTCATCCGCGATCAGGTCAGCCGCCGCCCCCAGGTCGTCGCCGTCAGCCAGGATCGCCCCGTACGAGCCGCGCGGAAGCCGCGGGCGTGACGGCCCGCGGCGGCGGCGCCTGCGGTGAACGGCCACTAGCTTGCGTCCAGCGTCACGTAGGTCACCTGGACGGGGTTGTTCGTCCCGTCGTCCAGGCCGGTCCACGTGATCGCCTGCTTGACGATCCCCGGCCCGGAGATGGGCAGTGGCGCGGTCTCGATCCGGATGTTCGGGATCAGCACGGAGAACGTCGCGATATCCGAGCCGGTGCCAATCCCCACCGTCTCGAACTGGTACTCGATCGCCGTCGCCGTGTCCGCCTGGAACGCCGCGTAGTAGGTCTCCGTGGACACGAACTCGACCGTCGTCGCCCCGGTCACCGCGGTCACGTCATTCTGGTAAGGCTCGTTCCGGTACGGCGCCACGTCCGGCGAGTAGCGCGTGAGGTCCAGCGGCCTGTTGTACTTGACCGACATCGGCCCTGAGATGTTGCCCGCCAGCGTCGGGCTGGCCAGCGTCGTCACGCCCGACGTGGTCGACGGGGTCCCGCCGACGTACATGGTGGCGCCCACCCAGCGGAACACGTTCCCCGCCGGGGCGGTGTAGCTGGCCAGCGACGGCACCGACCCGTTCAGCGGGTCCACGTGAGAGAACGCGAGCTCGTTGCGGCCCTCGATCGTCAGCGCCAGCTTCACGATGTCCGACAGCGCCGCCGACAGCTCCCACGCCTGCACCTTGCACCCGGTGTAGGTCATCGGCACCACCGTGCCGTCAACCCCCGGAACGCCCTTCTGCAGGCTGAAGCTGTGCCCGTCGATGAACCCCGGCGCGTGCACGGCCTTGTACGCCCCGGTGCTGCCATCCTCCGTCAGCGTCGCAGGCGACTGGCCGAACGACCCGAGCATCCGGTACAGCCACTGCTGCATGCCCCGCTCGGGCAGGTCAAGGTTGAACGCCCCGGTAACGGAGTACTCCAGCGCCCCGACACGGCGCGCCGCCTTGTCGAACTGCGCCCCCGCGAAGATCCCCTTGGACTGCTTGGGGGTCTTCTTCAGCCCCAGGCTGTCCGTGCTGCCGGCGTAGTACTTCGCCGCCGTCAGGGCGGGCGCGACACCGTACGTTGCCTCGTCGTACGCCGCCCACTGGGCGAACAGGCCAGTGTTGCCCATCTACATGCCCTCCTTGATCACTGGCGGGACCGGTGCCCCCACCGCCGCAGGCGACGGCACCGGAGACTTGACCGCCGCAGCCGGCAGGATCCGCCAGTGCTCCGGGTCCACCGCCGCGTCATCCGGCAGCCCGTCGACGACCTCGCCAACCGCCGCGTTGCCGAACGCCCTGATGCACTCCACCCGCACCATTACCTCCTACGTCGCCGTCAGAAGCCGCGTCTGGTAGGCGACGCGGAACGAGCACGAGCACCCCGCGCCATCACTGGCCTGCCGCTGCGACCACGTGAACGGGCCATCCACGGCCGACTGCCACACCAGGCCGCCCATCGTCATGTCACCCGGCCCGCCATCGCGCGGCAGGCCCCGCAGCAGCACCTCAACCCCCGCCACGATCGCCGCGCACTGGGCACGCACCACCCCCATGCCAGTGCCCCCCGACCAGGCGTCAGCGGTCAGCCACACCTCACCCGACTCCTGCCGCGTCCGCCCGTGATCCAGCACCGGCCAGACCTGCGTCGCCCCCGCAGCCGACACGTCGGACTCCTGCGGGTCACTGCACCCCACCCACAAGTGCAGCGGGGCGGCCAGCTCATCACCCGTCACCGACGGCCCGTCGATCACCTGCACCGGCGCAGTAGGCGAGCTGCCCAGCAGCGGCGACGCCCCGGCCGCGGCGACGAGCCACGCGATCACCTGCGGCACCGCCGACGTCATCGTCACCTGGGGAGTCGTCACGCGAACGCCGCCTTAGACCCGGTCACCGTGCCGAATAGCTGCAGGGCGCGGTTCGGGATCGCGAACCCGAACCCGGGCACGACCGTGGTGTCCTGCCCCGGCGCCAGCACGGCCGACGAGCCGAGGCCGCCGCGCTTCACCTGCCACAGGTGCTCGAGGATGATCTTCGCGCCCTCGTAGATGGCCGGGTCGATCACCTTGCGGCCCGCCCAGTAGACCGCCTTGTACTGGGCCAGGTAGTCGGCCGTGTAGAAGAACGGGAACCCGGCCGCGTGCCGGACGATGCCCGTCTCCGGGTCGACAAGCAGCTGGTCGAGGTCGTACATGAAGCCGTAGCTGAGCAATGGCGTGATGCTGACCAGGCCGTTGGTGGTCGACCCGTCCCGCTGGTAGGTGGCGTCGATCGTCGTCCCGAGGTCGGTCCGCACGGGCGTGTGCGACAGCAGCAGCGCCCGCCCGGACGCCCGCACCACCTCGGTCCGCTGCCGGGTCACGACAGCGCCGCAGAAGTGCTCAGCCACCTGCGTCGCCGCCGCGTTGTACCCGTGCAGAATCTGGTCATCGCTCGTCGTCCCGGTTAGCCGCAGGATCTCCTTGGCCTCCAGCAGCGACACGATCGTCGGGTCGGCCGCCGCCTGGACCTCGAACGAGTCGGCATAGGCACCCGGGTAGGTGCTGTCGGTCGACTGCCAGAGGATGACGTGATGGCCCGGCTCCGTGCTGGTGAACTGGGCCGTGTACGAGCCCTGGCCAACCCGGGTGACCGCCGGGGTCGCCGTCGTCCTGTCCGGCAGCGTGACCGTGACCGACACCGACGACAGCGACGCCGCGTCCTGCGGGTTGTTGTCGACGTCGGTGTTGACCCAGGCGAGGGGCACGACCGCGCCCGCGTACCAGGGGCTAACAGAGGGCACCGCTCACCTCCTCGCCGGGTTGCTCGTCTTGAGTGGTCAGGCCTGCGGCGGCTGTTCGGCCGGCTGCTGCTGGGCGGCGAGCGCCTCAGCCGCGGCCTTCGCCTTCGCCGTCCCCAGTGCCGCGTCAACGGCCGTGAGGAACGACCCGAACGCCGCCAGCAGCTCCGGGAACTCCGGCACGTGCACCGCGGACGCCGCAGCCAGCACCACCGGGTTCGACTCAGCATCCGCTGCCACCTTCGCGACCTCCGGCAGGTGCTCGGCGATCTCCTGCTCAGCACTGGCGACGAACGCCTTCAGGTGCTGCTCGATCCCTGCGACCGCTTCCACAACGCTCACTTCTTGCTCCTGACTGGCCGCGGCGCGGCCGTTGTCTCGGTTGCCGGGTTAGCGGCACTCCCCCGGCTGTAGGCGGCGATCTGCGAGCGGAGCCGCGCGGCATACTGCACGGCCCCGTTCGCCTCCGCATGCGCCAGCTCCCGCTCCAGGCCGGCCAGCACGTCCGCGCGGGTCATGGTCAGGTCCGCGACAGGACCACGTACGGAGTGCCGGCGCCGACCAGCGCGGTCAGCCCGGACAGGGTGGCCGGCGCGGTCGCCGTCGCCGCCAGGGACCCCGACATCGCCAGCGGCACCTGCCCGGACAGCGAGCCGCCGCCAGTCGAGCTGCCCCCGAGCATCCCGTCGACGACCGCCCCGGTCGCGCCCGAGTTGTAGAGCGCGACGCCCCACACCGCCGGCCCGGACGGGATGAGCGCCCCGGATGACGGGCCCTGCGGGATGCCCTGCGTGGCGATGTTCCCGACCACCGAGGCGAGCGCCAGCTTGTTCACCCCGGCCGCGAAGCCGCCCGTCACGTCGGCTGACTGCGCGAGCAGCGCGGCCGACGCCGACATGCCGTTGTAGATGGCGACCCAGCTGTGCGTCGGCGTCGCCGTCGCGGTCTTGCACAGGAACGACACGAAGTCGAACACGTCGCCGACCTGAACCGGGACCGCGTAGACGAACAGGCTCGCCTGCGTGAGCGAGATGCCCGTTGACCCGGTCGTGATGTCGCGGCGGCTGATCGTGCGCCGCCATGGCGATGACGGGCTGCCGTCCAGCAGCCACTCTTCCTCGTAGGCCGGGTACTTCCCGCCGCCCAGGTCCATCAGAAGCCCACCAATCCGCCGCCGGTGCCGGTGCTGAGCGCCGCACCCGCGGTCGTGCCGCTGTTGACGTTGCCGTAGGAGATCGCCTGGCCGGCGTTCTGGTACCGGTTCGGGATGAACGCCAGGTAGCTGTACAGCTGGAAGCGGACCTGCAGCGTGTCCGACAAGACCTCCTGCAGGACGCGGGTGCGGACCTCGCCCTCGAACAGCAGCATGTCGTCGAACACGCCGCCAATCAGCGGCGTGAACGTGTTCCCGCTGCCGGTCCCGTCAGTTGGCGACGTGTGGCCGGACGACAGGGTCGACATGCTCGGGTTCGTGGTCGCCCCGCCGAACGTCAGCGGGATGTTGTTGTCCACGTGCCAGCCGCGGCCCAGGATCGAGCCGACCGGCCCCTCATCCGGCGAGCCCGGATCGAAGTCCCCGCCAGCCGCGGCGTTCCACGGGCCCAGGTTCGACGGCGGCACCAGCGGCCGCTTGTTCCCGTCCGTCGTGGTCGCGAACGAGTTCCACACCGCCTCGTTGGTCACGACGTCGGTCATCCGCATGAACCGGTTCCGGCCAATCTGGCTGGCCAGCTTCCCGACGCAGGAGTAGAAGTCGGCGCGCGTCGAGCTGCCCGTCCACTGGTTGCTAGTGTCGGTGGCCGTGTTGACGATGATCCCCGGCGTCGACCCGCCGGTGATCGTGCCCTGCGGGTACAGGCCCGTGATCTGCCCGTTCGTGCCGGACCCCAGCATCACCTGGCCGTTGACCTGCATCGCCTGGTCCGCCGTCAGGTCCTTGAAGAACAGCTGGTCCATCGGGATGGGAGACAGGTCGAGCTCCTGCATCGACGCGTCCTCCTGCCCGGCGACCGTCTTGACCAGGGCATTCACGTAGTTGTCCGCGATGTCCCGCGAGCCGACCGGCGTGCCGTCGGACGCCTGCGCCCCGGTCGCGGTGCCGGTCGTGATGATCGGGATGTTGATCGAGTTCGTCCCGCTGGGCAGCGGCATCGAGTGCATCAGGTTCGCCAGCACCCGGCCCGCCCGCAGGTACTCGGTGTACTCATCGATCAGCCAGGTCGGCGGGATGAAGTAGCCGCCGTCACCCGGGGTCTGGGACGTCGCCCGGCGCTCGAACACGGGCATCCCGAGACCGAGCCACCGGTCGATCATCCGCTCCTCGCGTCGCCGGATCCGGGACGGCAGCGCCGACAGCCGCTCCTGGGTGTGCTGCTCGAGCTGGGCTGTCGCCTGCCGCTCGCGCCGCTGACGGCGGGCGGGCAGCTCGACCGCGAGCTCGGCACGGTGACGCCCGAGCCGCTGCTCTGCCGCGCCCAGGCCGCCGTCGCCGTCGGCCTTCGCGAACTTCACGCGCGCCAGGTCAGCGAAGTAGGAGTGGGGGCTGTACCGGCTGTAGGTCTGCGGCTCGCTGGTCACCGTGACGCTGCCGCCGGTGCCGACGGTGGTGGTGGTGCCGTCGGCCCGGGCGGCAGCGGCGCGCTTCTCGCGCTCCTGCTCAGCCTTCAGGTCATCGACGCGCTCGCCCAGGCCGCGGATCTCCTTCCGCGCGTCCTGGTAGTTCTTCTCCTCGTCCGCGGTAAGGTCGCGGCCGTTGCCGTTGTTGGCCGCCGCGGCTGCCGCCAGCAGTTCCTTGTTTGACTTGACCAGCGCGCCGCGCCGCGCCTCAAGCTGGCCGATCAGGTCGTGATTCTCATCGCCGCCTGCGATGAGGCGGATCGGGGTGCCGTTGCGCCGGTAGCCGATGATCGACCCCGGGAACGGCGCGCGTGCGTCACGCACGATGCCTCCACTGAGATGGGACGGGTCACCATCTGCGTGGAAGCTGCCGCGCGACCGCTGGCCACTGTGGGCGGGCGGCCGGGCGGGGACTGCCCGGCAAACGTCGATGCCAGTATGCGCGATCGGAAGCCGGCTAGGCAACTAGGCGCGGAAAAGGCTCAGCCCCCGCGGCCGCGGGGGCTGAATAGTCCGGGGTGCCCTTGCTGGAAACGGGCGCGGCTCCCTGGGACAGCTGCTGTTGCCGCTCGACCCCAGAACGGTCCCAGCCTACAGCCGGGCCAGCCCCTCCATCTCCATCTCCCGCATGCGCAGCTCCAGCCGCCGCGACGGCGACAGTTGCTGCTCATCACCCGGGATGCCCGTCGAGTCATCCACCGTCACCACCGCGCCCGTCCCGTTGCAGCCAGGGCACACCTGGCCGTTCGCGCCCGTGACCGGGTGCTTCAGGCGCCCGTTGCTGACGCCGTTGCTGGCGCACGTCTTGCACGGCTGCGTGTGGCCCGCGGCATCGACGTCATAGTCAGGGGCGCTCGCGACGTCGACGTCCTCCGACGCCGACGCGCGCAGCTCGAGCGGCCGGCCGTCCGCATTGCCCTCACCGCCGAATCCCGGCAGCGTCGTCACGTCGACGCCCAGCTCCTTCGCCCGGCGCCGGATCAGCGCCTGCGCGGCCTTCCAGTCCCCGTGATGACTGGCCGCGAGGATCGCCGCCGCCTTCAGCTGGGCGACGTTGTTGACCGGGTACGAGCCGTCCGGCAGCGAGTTCCCCGCGGCCTTCGCCTGATCCCGGTCCGCCTGCGTGACCGCCAGCAGCTCGACCGGCCGCCCGTCCCCCCGGTAGGCGCTGTGCCCCGGGTCCATGACCAGGTTATGCCCGCACTGGCCGCAGAACTTCGCGTCCGAGCTGTTCGGCTGCCCGCAGCTCGAGCACTTCTGCGTCATGTCCTCAACGCCGCCCATGTTGCTGAACGCCGACTTCGGCTGCATCGAGTGGCCGCACTGGTCGCAGAACTGCGACGCGTCATCGTTCACGCTGTGGCAGACCGGGCACTCGTTATCCTCGCCCTTGTGCGCCACGTACGGTGCCGACGGGGTGCGCCGCTCGCGTCCCAGCAGCGCCGGCGCGCCGATCGCGGCGGGCCGGCGGTAGGCGAGCTGCTCGCCAGCCACGGCAAGCATCCGGCTGCCCGCCGTCGCCGGGTTCGCCCCGTGCGTCACCGCGCACACATCACCGCGATGCAGGTCCATCTCCAGGATCGTCCGGTGCTCGTACCCCTGGTCCCATGCCTGCCGCGTGCACACAAACGCCAGGCTCATCTCGTCGATGTCGCCGCGCTGCTGCGCGCTGTACAGCGCCCGGACTTCCTCCCGGGCGCCATCCATGTCCGGCACCCAGGTCAGCACGCCATGGCTGTCCTGGCTTAGCTGCATCGTCCCGGACTTGGTCCTGGCCAGCGGAATGCCCGCGCTATTGTGCCCGATCAAAAATGGCACGTCGAGCGCCGGGTTGTTCAGCGTCCGCGTCGCCGAGCCCGGCGCCACGTGCTCGGTGAAGTGCTCGCCGTCCTGGTCCCACATGTCGAACGGCGCATCGAAGACGGTCGCGTACCCCTCCCACGAGTACGCCGTCCCGCCGGAGCCGTTCGGCTTGCCGCGCATCTCGACATTCCCCCGCGCGAACTGGAGTCCCAGCCGCTCCGGCACCCCGCGCATCGCCATCCGCGCCGCGCGCCGCATCTCGAACCTGTCCATCCCGGCCTCCTTAGAGCGTCATCCGCGGCGGCTTGAGCGGCGGCAGCGCGTCCATCGGCGGGATCGCTGCGATCTCCGCCTTCTGCTCATCGGTCAGCGGCGGCAGGTCCTCGCCCGCCCGCACCTCGCTCGGGGCCATCAGCCGGCTCGTCGCCTGCGTGTAGTTCACGACCCACCGCGTCAGGATGTCCGTCCGCAGCAGCGGCGACAAGTCGAACTTCACATACTGGCCGGGCGGCAGCAGGTTCCCGAGCTTCCGCTCCCACCACGTGATCCACCGCTGCATGCAGTACGTCAGGAAATCGAGGCCCCGCTGCTCGACGTTCGCGTACGTGATCGAGCTGCCCGTGATCGCCACCGCCACGATGTCCGGCGGCACGCGGTGAAACCGGCACACCATCAGGTCACTCTGGCTCAGCGTCCCCAGGAACTGGCTGTCCGTCGGCGACACCTGCACCTGCTCGTACTTCCACCCGCCTGTCAGGACCGCGGGCTCACGGCTGTTGTGGACGGCCGCCATGAACTTCTGCTTGATCGCCGTGGCGTCCTTCTGGCTCATCTGCGCCGTCGAGTCATTCAGCAGCAGGGCGCTAGGATGAGCGCCTTCCTCGAAGAACCCGTTGATGAACTGCTCGGCATTCAGCCCCATCTGGATAGCCCGCCGCGCGAAGTCCATGATGCTCGCGCCGCGGATGTCGCCCGGCCCGCGGAAGACCGCGCGATGCCAGACGCTTCCCGGCGCCTGGTCCTGGCCGCGGATCTTGTACCCGATCGTCCCGTCGGGCTTCTGCCGCACAGCCACCTGGCCAGGATCCGCCAGCTCGATCTGCGCCGGGTAGCCCATCGGGTCCGCGGCGACCTTCTGCCCGATCACGTCGCCGCGGAACAGGCTCATCGTCCCCGCGTACAGCCAGTCCCCGATGTCGTAGGACGCGGCGGGCTCGTTCAGGACCTGCGGCTGCCGCCGGAGCTTCACGCCCGGCTCCTCCGTCTGCCCGGTGCCCCCCTGGCCCGGGTTCGGCGTCGGGACACCGGACAGCGGCAGCTCGAACGCCCACGGCTGCAGCATGCTCATCATCGAGCTGATCAGGTCCTGGCACGCCCACACGGCGGAGTGCCGCATGTTCGCCGCGGGCGCGCCCGGGCGCCCGTAGATGTCCTGGACGGCCTGGATGGTCGCGCCGATCGGCGGCTCGATGAAGGCCAGCTGCGCGATCCGCTGCTCTGGCGCCCGTCGCTGCGCCGCTCGCTCGCGAGTGCCGCCGAAGACGCCCACTAAAGCCGCCGGTCCAGCGCCAGCAGGAACGGCGACGCCGCCAGCGCCGCGACACCGAGGGCGGGCACCTGGTGCCAGACCGAGTGCACGATGACCGCCGCGCCGTACACCGTCCCGGCCGCGCCGCAGACGCCTGGCAGCGACGTCGACCACCCAACCACCCGGCCCGCCGGAGTAGCCAGCGCATCCGCCACCGAGACGAGCCACGACCGTGACCGAGAACGGCCCGGAGCGCAGTCAGGGCACTCAACCCCGTTGATCTCCCGGCCACCACGACACGACGGGCACTGCGCCGGCACCAGCGGATGGCGCTTGCGCCGCCCCAGCGTGATCGCCGCCATCACCACCGCCTTTGCAGGACATCTACAAGAAACAGGATGCCATACCCGCTGAACTCACGGAATCTCTGTAGGATTCCACCTCACCAGACGGTGTTGACCCAGTTCACCGGTTCCTCCAGCCGTGCCAGCGCATCGACCCCCATCGCCAGCGTGATCGCCGCGTCGATATGGATCCGCGACTTGCCCTTGGACAGCGTGAAGCCCCGCTCCTGCTCCCGCTTCACCGCCGCGTTCACCTGCCGCACGTCATCCGGGTTGCCATCGTGGACGATCTGGCCCCCGACGATCATGTCGAACGCCATCCCGACCGCAGGCGCCATGATCTGCGGCGACTGGTTGAACTCAATGACCAGGAAGCCCTCTTCCTCGAGCATCCTGGCAGGCAGCTCAAAGAACCTCGGGTCATAGACCAGGCCGCGGAACCGCAGGCCCAGCGCGGTCGCCCGGGCACGAATGTAGTCCCACACCTCGAGGTGGTCGATCTTGCCGTCAGCCGGGTACCACGTCCGGTTCACCGTCGCGACCCGGCCGTCGTCGAGCTGGGTCAGCTCGCGGACCGACACCGAGTCCCGCTTCAGCGCCATGTCGACGGCCAGGATCGTCGGCTCGTGGCCGCCGATCTCCCACGTGCCCTGGCACTTCTCGTACGCGCCCGGATGATCCTTCAGCCACGAGTCCTCGCTGACCGCCACCCACTTATTGCCGTAGTACCTGATCCACTCGTGATGCTGGACCTCAGGCTTGTCCCACTCCCGCACCCTGGCCTCAACATCCCACAGGACGCCCGCGGCGCCCGAGGCGGCGCTCACCGCCCGGCGGCGGACCCCGGGATCCGAGTAGTCGCCATCCTCGCCCTCCTGCCAGTCGAACAGCAGCCGCGGCGCGATCGACGGGTCACGCTCAGCACGCTTGCCATGCAGGTACATCGAACCCAGCAGCGAGTGGTTGACGTCGAATCCGGCCGTCGTGATGTTCAGGTTCCGGCCAGGCCCCCGCGTCACCTCGCTGCCGTCAGGCAGCCGGCAGATCATCCGCCGCTTCTTCGTCGACTTGCCGATCACCATGTGCACCCGGGCCTTCGTCGACCCCGTCTCGCCCCACTCGTGCAGCTCGTCGCAGACGAACAGGCTGGGCAGGCCGCCCTCGTTCGTCCCGGCCACCGCGGCGACGCGCTTCATCATCCCCGGCTGCCCGTCGGCCCGGCGGATCTCCGTGTCATACACCTCCGCGAACCCGCACAGGGGCGCCTCCTTGACTGCCTGGTCACGGCCGCCCAGCATCACGCCCGCGATCGAGAACAGCAGGTCGGCCTGCTCGAACGACGCCGCGGCGTTGATGATGTTCGGGCTGACGGGCGCGATCTGCGGCGGCCCGAACAGCTCCAGGCACTCCAGGCCGGCCACGAACGTCGTCTTCCCGTCGCCCGTCGCCGCACCCCGCAGCGCCTGGTCATACCGCCAGTACCCGCAGCCGGGGCAGAACTCGTACCAGCGCCACACGAACCGCTTCTGGTCCTTCCGCAGCCGCAGCGGCTTGCCGAACCAGTCACCCTCAGCGCAGATCAGCAGCGACTCCATCCACCGCACCGCCGCACGACCCTCCGACGGCCACCGCTCCCCCGGCGCAGGCGCCCAGCCGCAGTCGATGCAGCCGGGCTCAGCGAGGATCATCGTCATCCTCGCCAGCTCCATCCGCCGGGCCCGCGACCCGCGCGTTCAGGTCATCCAGCGACAGCTGCGCCGCCGTGAACGACAGCCCCAGCCGGGCACGGTGCAGCGCGCCCACCCCGATCTGCGCCTCGCAGGCCTGCGCCACCGCGATGGCCTTCGCCGCGATCCCGTAATGCGGGCTCTCGACGGCCTGCCCCATGCTGCCCTTCGCGATCGGGTCGGCGTCGCCCAGCTCGAGGTGCTGCGCCGCGCGATCGATCGCGTCCGCCCACCGCAGCAGCACCACCCGGTCGGCGACCGACAGCAGCTGCGACACCGGGTCATCCCACAGCGCCGCCCAGGCCTTGCGTGTCTCCGGCCGCCACGGCCGCGCGACGAGCTCACCCGACTCCCGGTCCTTGACTGGCGCGCGCTTGGGCAGCCCGAACTTCGCCAGCGGCTCGGCCGCCGCGATCTCAGTCCGCCGGCCGTTGCGCCGGTCGACCGCAGTGCCCGCGGGCTTCGCAGTGCGCGGCATGAGCGATGGTCACCTTCCCTTCGCTTGAATCGTTCAAAAAACGAGTTCGGGTGTTAACACGCGAAAACATCGTGGCTGGCGCGGGTCATGGGGGCAGGGTGGGCTAAAGATTCGAACCTCATCGAACTATGCTGCCAGTCGGCCAGTCTCGGCGTACAGGCCGTAGCGCTGGGCTAGCAGGTGTGCGCCTGCGATGGTGTATCCGATGGCTTGCGCTATCTCGGCCCATGATGCTCCTTGCTTGCGCATGCTGATTGCCTGTGCCGCGAGGGTTGCCATGCATGTGGTGCAGCGTTGCTGGCGCTGGCTTCGCTGCTCGAATTGCGTGCCGCATTGGCATGCTGCGATCGGCCAGCCCTTGAGTGGCGGCTTCGGTGCTGACACCTTGGGTGGCGTGATCGCGATGCCGGGGACCTGGGCCCATAGCGTGACGGGTCCGGTGTAGTCGCTGCCATCCTTAGGGCGCGCGAGGTTGCAGGTCCGGCAGATGATGCGGACGTTGCCGTGGGCGTGAGTTCCGCCGATGGCGATCGGGATGATGTGGTCGAGGTGCTTGCTGTTGGGATGGCCTGGCTTGCTGGTCATGTAGGTACGGCAGATGCGGCACTTGCGGGCTCGCCTGCGCATGTCGGCTTCTTGCTGCGGCGTGATGTCGCTGTCCATCGTGACCGAGCGGCGCTTGCTGCGCTTCCAGCGGTGGTAGTCGTCGCTGCGGTTGGCGCGGCGGCGACTGCATTGCTGGCTGCAGGTCAGCGTGTTGGGGTGGCGTGCCATGAATGGCTTCGTGCAGATGATGCACGCGCGTGGCCAGACTAGGCACATTCCGGCTGTCATTGCTTCCCCTGGCTGGTTGCGCGGTTGCATGCGGCGTGCGCTAGCCCGAGCCAGCCGGCGCGGTCCTGGTTGTGGGCGAGGTCGAGCGCTGCGCTGGTCCACATGGGCTGACCGCAGATGGCGCACGGGTCGCCTGCCTGCCACTTGCCGAGCAGTTCGGCGCGCTTCCGCTGGTGTGCTGAGTCGTAGCCGCGGCCCGCGGTCGGCTGGCGCTGGTTGCGGCGGCTGGTCGCTGCGGCCTGGCAGGCGGGGCAGCGCAGGGTGCCGGTTGCGTCCGCGTCGAACAGCACTCGGCACCCTTGCTCGATACACCACCTTTTCGGGATGGCTCAGCTCTCCGGCAGTTCGGTGCGGATGACGGGTGCTTCGCCGGGCTCGCAGACGGCGAGTTCGGCGATGCTGTCGACGAGGACGATCTTGACGTCGGGCATCGCCGCATTGAGTCGCCTGGTGACCGCGTCGGCCTCGGCCATGGTGATCATGCAGTGGTATCCGATGACGAGCGTGCCGCCTGGCTTGGTGATGGCGGCGTTGTCGAATCTGGCGGCGAGTAGCTCGTTCTGCCGCTTGTGCCATTGCTCGTGCATCTCGCGGTTGCCGGTGCTGGGTGCGATGCCGCTGTTCACGCTGGTGACGGCTCCGCAGGTGTCGCAGGTGGTGAATTCCACCTGCACTTGCATTAGTCGTCCTCCAGTTCTGCGATGACGTGAGCGAACTCGGCGTCGAGGTCGATGCCGGCCTCTTGCGCCCAGGCGCGGATCTCGCCAGTGTGCGCGGCGAACTCGCGGAGGATGGTGCCTGTCAGGTTGTGCAAGTTGTCGCGCTGGTCGCGGTAGGCATCGGACTGAGTGGCGATGGCGGCGTTGCGCTCGCGGCAGGTGGCGAGCTGCTCGCGGGCCTCGTCGCGCTCGCGCCGGTACCGCAGCATCGTGTCCTCACGGTCATTGGACGGGGTGCGGCTGAGCCGGTCGATCCCGGCGTCAGCCCGGTACCGGTTCAGCACCGTCAGGCTGACCCGCGCGGACCATCCCGACTGCGCCGACGGCCCGAACTCCTCGCACAGCTCCGCCAGCCGGGCACGGACCTTCCCGGTCTCAGCCATGGCGGCGGCGAGCTCGGGGGCAGCTGGCAGGACGCGGACTACCGGGTGGGCTGGCTGGCCCATGGCGGCCTCGGGGTGCAGGTCACTCACTGGTCGCCGCCTCACCGGGCGTCTGCGCGAACGGGGTGCGGCCAAGCACGCCGACAAGCCAGCCGGCGACGTGCTCGTACATGCCCTCACAGACGATGTGCTGGCGCCATCCCTCATCGCAGGTGATCGTGAACCGCGGTGTCGCGCCCGGCTTGTCGACGAACTTGCGGTAGACGGGGTGCTCAGGCGATGGGCCAGCGGGAACCTCGGCCAGCTCAGCGTCACGCGCCTCGGTGAGCTCGCGCCGCACGTCGTCCTGCGACCGGTCGCCTGCGTCGAGCAGCTCGCGGGCCATCGGGTCGGGGTCGGGCTTGCCGGCGAGCCATCCCTGCCACGTCACGGTGCCGTCGTCCTCGGCCACCGTCACGTGCTCGTCGTGGCTGATGTCG
>Ga0335072_10008301_pt1 | contig 15069 bp, 10 predicted proteins | sample Lox_Sample_21_FD_206725 | JGI IMG/M metagenome (GOLD analysis project Ga0335072, IMG submission 206725) | Soil microbial communities from Loxahatchee National Wildlife Refuge, Florida, United States - Lox_Sample_2.1 | ecosystem: Environmental > Terrestrial > Soil > Wetlands | place: USA... | reverse complement strand
TCGTTGATCGCCTCATTCAGTTCGAGAATGTATCTCAACGTCCTTGATGGAGACGGCGTAAGCGAAGACGGATTGGATGGCTCGTCCGCTCCCTCATTCTTCTTATCCGGGCTTTCCGGACTTGCAACTTCTAATACTCCGGAACGATCTATCGGTGGGCTTACGGAACTTGCGTCGGTTGCTTGTTCCGACAAGACCTCGGGTTGGTCTGCGAGCTGTGGCTCGGTGGCTTCGATGGACGAGAGTGAGCTCGATGTCTGGTGGCTTTTGGCACTCTTCGTAGAGCGGCCTGATAGCGATTTTAGGGCAGCAAACGCTTTCTTCTTGAGTCCTTGCTTCTTGTTTTCCATTTCGTAACAGGAGTGAAGAGTCTGTGATCGCGGTAGGGGAGTGTAGAAAGAGGTGCAAGGGTTGCGCAGCCACGAAATTGGGGTGAACCTCCCGTTAATTGCTTTAATTTTTACGAGAGAATTCGACTTTCACAAGGAAAAAGCGACAATCCGCAGCGGAGCCTGGCTGGTCCACTTTCCAATCACGCAACCCCTTGCAACACATGGTTAGCAAGGTTCTGGTATTGGTAAACTTAAAACCCCAGAGCGATTTCTGGCAGCATAGAGCCTCACGTTCCCTTCGTCAACAAAAAGTCAAAGTTCTGGAAGTGCCCTGGAAGTGCCCTGGAGGGACTTTTCCAGGCTTCCAGGCGGCCAGAGCCTCCAGCTATCCCCCCCACTATTCCAGTCTGGAACAGTGTCTGCCAGACTGAACTTTGGTGGCCAGCGCTGGGCCAGCATTGATCCAAACTACGTCATACTGGTAAATTATATTCCACCTGGTTGCACTTGGTGATACCTGGTGACACATGGTAACTTCTGAATCTAAATCACGATTGTTGATTTGAAATGAACTTGAAGTTTGACTCTAATTTGATTGACTACAAAGTTATCTTAGAAGTCAAGCACGAACTAGAACAGGCCTCCAGTAACTTTGACTTTTTGTTGACGTTGGATAAGGCGTACGCACCATCGTGCATTGCGATGGACACCTCGGTCAAGATCGTCTAGTTAGATAGTTAGGAGAGATCGTCGATCACAAACTACGATCAAAATTGCTCAGTATCCCCGTGAATATCGACTATCTCAAACCAAAATTTAGATTTTTAGAATCAGCACTAAAAATGCGAGCCGGAGGTAGGTAACCGCAATAATGCAAACAGATCATAGCCCGCGATCAAGCCAAGATCGCCGCGCGCATATAGGACAGTATAAATATGCTTGATGGATCTTGTTTCTCAATATATGAATTCTATACACAATATCCACTACTTTCGTACGCGATCTCCATCCTGACTGGTTATCTTCCAATACTTTTTACTCACCCCTTTGGTTTACTACATAGTCGGTCTCCGTACACGCCTCCCCTTCGCTAGAACCCTTCCTACAAATCCGTCATAGCCTGCTCCGTCCACTGTACCTCTCCTCCGAAAGACCACATTCTTCATGTGTAACAACAAATAAACAATAACCGCTTTAGCAAAGGTGTCGTCTTGCTCCATCACAGTGACGTTTCTTACTGTCATCTCCGCAAACGTTATCGACATGTCCAACTTGCCAGTATCGAGTGCCATGCGTAACGCAATCAACCCGTACTTGAGTATATTTACGACTAAACCGGCTGTATTCACGATCTCCATTGTTCGTACTCGCCGTTCTACAGTGCTGGCCACCTCAACTAGGTCTCCGCTGTTACCCGTCTTTGAGTATCGATGCAAGAGCAAAGTTTCAAGCTGCTCCAATCGCCTGTCGTTTGATTCTAGCATAAGGCTCTTTCGCAGATATGCAATCGATTTATTTGTAGCCTGTAATTCGTGACACGGGTAAAACATCTCAGCGATGACTGGAGTTAGTATATCCCGAATGATCTCCGGTATCGCATAGAATGGGAACCAATTAATTCCGTTTCTGCTGAGTTCAGCGTCGTCGTCGTGATAGTCAAGAGCCGTCGCCAAGTTTTCTAACCATGCTGGTAGGTCGGCATGCCGGAGGGGAGCTCGTTGCACCGCAGCCGTCAACGCAGTTACGGCCTCCGACCTACATTCTGCCAAGCTCCAGTCTACAAGAACGACTCCGAGATTTCCAGCATACACGTGAAAGTATACATTGTCCTTTCCAGCCAGTCGAGCGGCTTCGCGAAAATAGTGGATGATTTCGAGACGGTTTTCCTCTGGACCTCCGTAAAGTTCGCTGGCTAGGTTGCTCAAGTAGACCGGTTTGTCAGGCTTGTCATCAGTGCAGTATTGGACAGCTTTGCGGAAACACTCTATTGCTTCCTCATGATCAGTTTGCGACCGCCCCCATGTCAACAAGGCTTCTCCAAGTTCATTGAAGTGACCTGCAGGAACGTCACCGTTTACTTTTTTTGCATCGATCCCGTCACGGTATGCGGCAATGGCCCGCTGGCCGTTCTGTCCCCCACCCTTGGCGTTCAGAGCTCGCGCCAATGAAATATGCACTGAGTACCTCAATGTCGATGTCTCAGGGGATGTATCCAAAATCGCTTCAAAATTCGAGATGGCCTTATCGAGATCGTTTGTCGATTTTTCCCGTCGTCGCAGGGCTTCAGCATACCATGCTCTTTCATCGAAATCCCGCTCCGTGTTCGGCGGGGAGTTCTCCACGTCCATTGTTTCATATCTCTCAATGCACTCATCGAGGTCAACAGCATTGGCCCGCTCTAACAACGCCGATGCCAGATGTTTAAACGTATGTCCTCTGAACCCTTTCTTCTGCGAGACGACGAAAGCCAGACGACGAAGCTCAATTACTTCATCCAGGTTTTGGTCTAACTCAAGGAGATTTGCAAGTTGGGCTGCGCAGCTTTGCAGTTCCCAGTCCTGCGGGAATTCTATTTCGACCGCTTTCCGATACAATTTGATCGCTTCTGCTCGGTCATCAGGTCCGTTGTTTCTCACGGTCAGAGCATAAGCAAGATTTCTTATCATGCTTCTGTCTCTGCTTTTATCGATGGCAAGGGCTTCCTGATAACATGTAATCGCCTCGTCAATATCTTGACCATGTTTTCGTTCAAGCAGCGCGTGTCCAAGGCAAGATGTGGCATTTCGTAAGGTCGATTGGTAGTATTTCCCCGTTGATACGGCTTTTCGGTAACAAAATATGGCTTGATTCAGGTCGCGGTTATCTAGCTGCGTGCCTACAGAGGAGTCTAGAGATTGTTGCCGTTCGTCATCAGATTTCTTTGATTCCCTGTAGCAGGCAAGTAGTCCATCGCCTAGAGATATCCACATATGTGGATTAGTTTCTCCTGAATACAGTAGAGCAGTGTTACTAGTGCGTATCATATGTTTGATCTCACTGCAGAGTGTCGCTTTTCTAGCCGTGATCCAAGTAACCACCTCGGGGGTCAAACGCCACTCAGGGAAGCTCAATGCTTGTGTCATGAGGCCAAGAATTAGAAATATCAGCATATCTATCCCTGATTCGTAGCATGTATCTTGCGCTGAATTCGTATCCTGTCCATTCTTTGTATCCAGAATTTCGTATTCGGTTACTGCTCGGCAGGCCTTAACAGATGCACGCAAGGCAGTTCGACACAGGTCGACGGCATTTTCCCAGTCCTTCCGAACACTCTGTGAGTCCGTTGAAAGGCTGGCTCTGGTCAATAAACAATGTGCTTGGAAAGCGACGAAGTCTGCGTACGGCGGAGTGTCGTCATTTAAGGTTTGGACAGCTTTTTCGGCATATTCGATAGCCTGATTTGCGTCTCCAAGAGAGTTAGTTCGTGTTGAACGTGAAGATAGGCAATCGGCCAGCCGTTGAAAAGTGCAAGCGTCCTCTCTGATATTCGGCGATCCCAGTGCATGGACTAGACAGTTCTCCGCCAATAACAGTGCATTCGGATTCTCGCTTCCATGATACATATATACAATCGCCTGATTCCCGAACCACCTATATCTGTCTTGTTTATAGGCGGACGGCACAAGGGCCGTCAATTTCTCCACACGTGTTGCTACATCAGAAATTTGGGTAGTGATTCCGTCAAACATCAATTCTTCCGCGGCTTCAAAGCAACACATTGACGCAGACCAGAAATAGGGATCAATCGTAGCCCACGCTCCAGCCGTCGCTCTAATGCAGCACAGCTGAAATCGATTTCCGATTGGCACCCTTTGGTCCTGAGCAGAAAAAAGGAATCCTACAGGAGACTCCGCGGTATCGATTTTCTCCAACCAACGAATGGCTCGCGTCAGGGATGATGGAACTGACCGAGTTATCTGAGAAGATAAAGGGTTTTCGACGCTGTTTTGGGCAAATGCCATGACGTTGATAATCCAGTCCCTCAACCGTTGCTGGTTAAAAAATTCAGAGAGTGCCGTCAATAGTTCGTCGCCTCTGGGAGACTCGGACAGATGCGTAGACCAGAACAATGAGGCATATTCAAATAATGGAAACGTTTTACGAGCGGTCAGAATTGTTTCGGGGGTGAGGCAAATGAAGTTTTGCATCTCAATTCGTAGCTTGGCCAAGTATTCGAGGCTCGTGATAGCCAACTTCGTCTCTGACTCGATAGCCTCGATGCGAAACTGGGTAGCGGTCCCTGTCGGACCAGTTGTGTCCGAGCTCTTCAAAAATTGCTTGAAGCTGTCGTGGACGATTATGACAGTCGATTGCTCAGGGGATCCGCCGTGGACAATTTGAAGCAGGGCTCCACATTTAGAAAGTAACGTCCGGAGGTCGGAAATGTCTTTCAGCGGACTCTGGTCGTAAATCCCGTCGGAATACAAAGTTGCAGCAGCGATTTCCAGGAGCGTGAGCTCACGCCGTCCCACAAGTACCCACCGCAGGATTTCTTTCAGCCAGGATCGTTGGAGTTTACTGAAGTCTCTGGCAAACCGCTCAAGAACTTGCTGATAAACCTCGGCGATCGTCTTAGGAGGACTCGCCAAAATAGCTTGGAAGTCGGTGTGGCGGACTCCTTCTAAATCGGTCAGCAGCGCTGACGCCCACTGAAACATTCCTTGGTGACCATCGCGGAAGAAAGCAATTGGATCAATTTCTGCGTCCTGGAATCTGCTCCGGAGAGTGTCACTAAGCCTGGCTGTGACAAATGACTCTACATTCTCGGTGATATATTCGCTCTTGAGTGGAAGAAATAACACATCCCTAAAAGCCTCATGATTGAAAGATTGAGATGTTAAAATTACACGGACCGGAGGGATCTGCAGAAATGAAGTGAGCGTTTGCAATAGTTTGAGGAAGGTGAGCACCGGATCTCTGGATGATATCGGCAGCTCATTCAGGCCGTCCAGTATTATAAAGAGAGGCTCCCGCGTGGTCGATCCACAAACTTCCAAAGTTGGAAGGAACAATTTATCGAAAAACTCATCGGCATCCGCCGAAAGGTCATCGATGCATGTTTCCGATTCCCAAATTGCTTGTGCTTTCTGAAGCGCAGCTCTTGATCGAGAGCAAATCTGCTCAATAATAGTCCGTATAATTTGATGGTGCTTGCAGAGATACTCCTGGTCCTTGCAGAAAAAGTACGTTACAATCGCCGCAGGAAATTTTGATTGGAGTGCCTTACTCAAATACGCTGCAATTACCGATTTCCCGAAGCCTGTAGTAGCTGAGAGCCAAAGTGTATTGTTATGCACGTTACAGTCCGAAAGCCATTCCTGAACCTCCGGAATATCGAACACCCAAGAAGGAGAGCTGCGGACTTGGCATCTCCACAGCCGATTCCTCACCTCCGCGTTTTTCTCGGCTGACGCAATGAGCCACGTCTTAAATTCAGACTGTCGCGATCCTACAAAACATAAGAGAAGGACAAATAATCGTGCTTACTCATCATATTATCTTCCACCCTCCGCGAAATTTCCAAGATTTCTGTGTTTTGTGATTCAATTTTTTCTGCTCGTTCCAACGTTTCGTTGCTGATAACAACGTGGCGCGCTGACATGTATTCGTTGTATGCCTTAACTGCAGCATCAACATCGCCACGCTTCTCATTCAACTCGTGCGAATCCCGTAAAAGGAAAAGTTTATCTAGAAAACAGTCAGGGAGGTCATGAATTGGGGATTACTTAGGCCGCTGCGTCCTATAACTATTATGGTAGTGCCCAAATAATTGCAGATGGTCGCACAAACTCTAAGTGCCATGTTACTAGAATTCGAGTCGGCCGGAATTTTCTGAAGCTGATAAAGACACTTCATGATGTCGGAGAAGTCTCCAATCTCCCGATCAATTTTCGTTGACATGTTACTTATTTCGGTAGCGGCCTATGCAAATATCAGCCATGCATCGTCTCTGAATAGTTACTTGAGCCAGAGTTAATAGCCCAGTGAACACCAAGCTATAGAATCCGGGAAGAGGGCTCTATGATCAGTGGGAGAAGAATGACAAAATTACTAGAGAAATAGCTTGTTGGCCGACCAACAGAACAAAACGCAGATAAGGAATCAATCCCACCACCCAAGCTTTGACTTTTGTCTGGAGCTCGGACGGACTTGCTCGAGTCTGGTAGTTCTTACGGCTCTGTATAAGATTCTTAAGAAAGCTCCCGATCTTATCGACGGTCATGGCCAACGAGTCGGTCTCCTCAAACTCTGGAGCAACGACCCCGGCAAGGGATCGTCGATCATCGTTTGATAAGTGCAGCGCGGTCATCAACCTGTTGGCCGCGTCGGTGTATTGCGCTGACTCGCTCAACTCCATTTTGATTGGTGAAGATGATTTGAACAGGGAGCTTTGTACGTGGTGATGCTGTTGCGGAGTGATATCAAGCGGGAGGTCTGAGGTGTGGAGTATTATCCTTATATTCATCAGTATGACTAAACCCCACGTGGCCCGAAGCGCGAGGTTCCATTGGCCGTATGGATGGACCTCGATTTAAAGTTTAGATAGAATTGAGTTTGCCCCCACGAAAATTTAGTCCCATCCGAAAATTGAATTTCCCACATTCGGAATTGGGCTTGCGACTCACCTAACCCACCAACGCTTAACATGGTCCTGTGATTGGTGAACTTTAAAACCATGGAGCTGACGACGCCGATCTGCCATTTTATAACAGCTGGGAAGTCTTAATACAAAACTTCGAGACCTTGAATCTTGATGACCCAATCTTCGGCTAGACTACCTCGGCTAAACTCCAGCTAAACTTGCGCATGCGCGCATTACACCGACGCATATTGGGTGATCTGATCGATCGCACCCCTATCGGGCAAGCGAGAACCTAACTGGCGCCAGGTCGTGCTTGCTCGGCTGCCATCACTGGTGCAAGTCCCACGCAAATGGTGGTTCCTCGCACCACACATTTGGAACAACAGGAACCAAATTTGTTAAATCCAAGGACTTGTAGGGTGCAAACCCGGGATTGAATCATAAGTACTGGCTGTAAAGGGAGAATGGGAAGGGTGGATCCTAGATTGTTTCGCACGACCGTGATTGTCCATGGCTGTTGGCTGGTTAGATGCCTCCAAGGATTTGCTTTACATTTCACATGTTTCATACTGGTCAGGGGTAATGGCTAGAAAGACTTTTAAAGTTTGAGGAATCGTCTTTCTACGGTATGTAGACAAACGGCAATGACACTACACATTTGAACGACAGTGAACGAACGTGTGAAACAGCGGAGCAACGGAACACATCTTCTGACCCATAGACCAATGGATTAACCTAGTTCATAATCGACCGCCAAGCAACAACTAGATTGGATCCCAAAGCTTTTTCAGTCCAAGAGATGATGACATACAAATACAGCCAAGACTTTTTGAATTCGAGTAATCTATTGGATGGACGCTGCTGGCAGGACGCGTTTGGCAGAGATCTCGTTCCGTGGACCGCCTTTGTCACATGAGTTGTTTAACGGAGTTGGGTTTGAGGCGTGGCGGCGATGGACGCTTTGGCAGAAATTGGCGAGATCATAATGATCAGGTGGGCGGCTCTATGTATTTAGATCGTTGATCTCCTTTTCTCTTGCTGCTGGAGGAGGGGTTGGGGTTCTCCCTGGAGTTCAATTTTGTTTAGCTTTCTCAGTGAATGGCAATTCAACCAGAGCAGCGGAAAAATGGAGGAGAGAATTGAAGAGCACGTCAAACGTAGTATACCCTCCAAATTTAGACTCCATCTGTCCAGTGGTTGCCGCATACCTATAGACAACCATTAATCCGTAGCCGGATGGCACATATTGAACAGGAGCAATAACAATACCAATACTCTACTATAAAAGTCGACCGGCAGCTCAAGGGCGATACATTGCGCTCTACGGTAGGACACAGTTCAAACTCCTGATACCAGCTAGAATTCTAACTCTGGTGGGCATCTTGCCCAAGAAAACTCGGTTTCAATAAACGTTTTCAAGTCCTTAATTTCTTTCAGCTGGTATTCCAGAAATTGCTGAATTTCGCGATGTTTCTCCCGAAATGAATGGGTACAAGCCATCGAACAAGATAGATCACTCCATGCCTCACAGCTCACTGTCAATTGGCCACCGCGTTCCTTATCCCCATGTTCTGAGAGACACTGTCCACAACCCATGCGTTCAAACCGATCGCGGGCCTTAGTCAGGAGATATGCGACGGCAAAGCATCTGGAAAATGTGGCAGTTGTCTGCTCTAACTGTTCTCCAGGAAGGAGAGGAGATTCGTCTTGCAGGTCGACTAGTGAGAGACGGCTAATACGATCATATATTATCCCGAACATGACCTCATGAAGTCGATACCGCAGTTTCTCAATATCCTTGATGTGATTAGTGGTGTCGAGGCTTTCTAGCGCCGCAGAATACCATGCCATGATCGCTTTCTCGTCGATGGTAGAGAGTGTCGCACTAACTACTTCCGAAACTGAGCTGATATATTGATCATCAGCGTCATTCTTCATTTCTTGAGAACGAAGAGCCCGACATTCACCAAGCCACGCGACTCGCTGCCACGAGCCCACAAGAGTTTTCATCCATGAATCTCGTGAACGGTCGTCATGTGTAAGCAACTCTCTGTATGAAGCGCATTCTTGAAAACTTTGATTACCGAATATGCGCCGAGTGGCACGTATGAACCGTAAACAGGTTTCTCGAGGGAGAACAACCATTATTTCATCTCTCATCATCGTCCAGAAGGGGGCGAACATATACGCGCGGACATCCTCCTTAGCCTTAGCGTAAAGGTGTTCCATCAAAGCCACCGCCCCATCAATCTGAGGGAGGTATTCACCCCCTTGCCAACGTACGAGTTTAACGAGCAATACCGCGGTAAAAAGATCGCCTTCGTTGAGTGCTGTGGGATTCTGTAGTCTGCGAGATAGGGCATTGCAAGCCAATTGCGTATACTCAAGCTCTCGGATGTACTCTTTTTTCGGTAAGCGCGAGCAAGTAAACGCACAAATGGCATGACGAAGGGCTGGATGGGATATCGAAGGTCCGTAACCGAGAGAGAGTTTTTGAAAGAACATAAACATGGGTTGGAAGCTATGATCCGGATCGGAGGCAAGGAGTTTGGAACCCTGTAACACCCAAGCATCGCGTTCTGTGAGGTCAGAATCGTAGACCGTGAGTGCCCTGGACGGGGTATCGAGTGCCTTGCTTGTCACAGCGGTGCATTCGTTTTGTTGCCGTTGCACTTTCGGCCCCAGTATTTTGACACACGGGTCGAGAATGTTATGCGAACGACAGAACTCGCATTGCTCGTCCTCTGACCCAAAAAGACACTACAGCATCAATATGGCTCTGGGGAAAAGATGTACCTCACGATGTCGTTTGCGACACTGAACACATCTCCGCTTTCCTGTCCTTCCAGTTTTGTTATTGCCCACCAGAACGGGTCTCCTATTGACCCGCTTTCTATAGTCAGCTTAGTGTGCAGATGAAGCACCGTTTAATTCGAACCTCGTTCGGTATCTCGGGATGCACAGGCAAGCCAGACACAGTGGTTGGCAGGTTGGCAGATAAATCGGAACGGGACAACCATGGAATATCAGTGTCTCCAAGGGGAAGACCCGCGGATTTGCTTGATCCAGGCCATTAGTTGAATTATACAAGGGGCAAACCAATATACGATTCGTGATAATTCGAGATATCCTCAAGGAGAGAGCCGGAGCAAGGCATGTCTTCCATCGAAACTGGGATTTGCAGTCAATAAGTCTGTAAGGACCAATTCTTTGATAGTACGCAACGCCTCGGGGTGCGATTTTTCCTTGGGCTGCACAGCCTCAAAAATACGGTCCCATGACCACCGTTCCGAAAGAATTTGGCTTGCACCTCCCCGAAAACAGTCATGACTAAAAAGTTTATTTTCTAAGCTGTACGAGAATTAGGCTTTCTCCCACAAGACAAAACAGTCCGCAGCGGAGCCTAGCTGGTCCTCTTTCCAATCATACAACACCTTGCTGCACGTGGGTATAGCATGATTCCGGATTGGTGAACTTTAAAACCAACGCTGAGATTTCAGGGAGCACAGAAGACAGATGGACTAGCCCGCTTCATTTTTTCGTCGTAGCCAGCCAGCTTCCGCGACTCGACTGTGATGGAAATTCATGAATCCCTCCACGAGCACCAACGCGATTGATACAAAAAGTAATTTATTGAAATCAGCGTGGAAACTTGCTGAGAAACACCTTAAACTCTAATCAAAATCCTGTTGGGATTATTCAGCGCTGCAATCTCATGTATATAAAGACCTGTGTAGCCACATCTCATATATACAATTAACTCGCTCACACTCACACATATTTCTACAAATCCTATCCCCAATTCTCACTAACTCTGACGGCACAAATAGGGGAATATATAGATAGAGTGTAATTACAGGTGTAATATAGGGTACGATGTGTTAATGGGATTACACATATAAGTTTCCGCCTGACGGCCAAAACCTCCGCGACGAAAAGTCAAAATACTTACTGTATCCTGATTTGACACGCCGAAAAATGCCGTTACTGAAGACGATAGTAATGAACGAATGATGACAACGATTATGGTTCGTATCCATTGGCTAGCACAGAACCAGTCGATTTCCTGTGAGGTCCGATAGATATGTATGTCGCAATAAAAGGAAAATTGAAAAAAGGAAACTTGAACAAAATCACTGCAGAAAAACCGTCGCTTACTTGCCATCCTTAAAATACTGATTTGATTTGATTTGATTTTGAACAGGTGATATCGTACCCCGAGACGGATTCATCCCTCACGGTCCAAGACTCGAAAACCTAATGACGGTGGTCGGTGGCCAGAGGACAAGACCAGATAGACTAAAATATACCATTGAGTATTGCAGCCGCACCGGCCTGTTGTGACCGACTTATCATCACCTGCGTTGCAAGTATCGCGGAGCCCACATCTAGCATGGCTACATTGTTTGCGTTCTGAATCTGGTTATAATAAACCTGCTGGGCAGCGGCGTTCATTTGTGCTTGAGCATAGTTTGCGTTCGGAATCATTGGTGGTGCGTTTGGATAGACTTGTCCTGGGTATGCGTACTGGTTGGGGTTCATCGGCAATTGAGCATTTGGGTCCAGTTGGCCATGAGAACGTGAGCGCATTCGGCCTCTGGTCATTGGTGGTGGGCCGAAGTTCAGGTACTGCTGTTGTTCAATGGCATTCTGTTTCTCTTGAGCTGCAATCATTTGTTCCATGTGCAATTGATGTTGTGTGGCAATTATGCACTGCAAGTTGTTTGTGGATTTAGTTATACGGTAATGAGTTCTGAATGCCTTTTCCGACTCAGTGAGTAGCGCAATATGAGAATCAAAGTTGCTGGGGTCGATAGGAAGCGATATAAGGGGCTCTTGATTGATGATAATATAGCATCAAGATCTTTTATCGAAGCTGTCATTTCAAAGCGGGTGCTCAAACAATCAACGAGTTCCGTGCGTAAAAAGCGAGAAATGTTCCATATATCCTCTGGCGATCAGAAGTCTTGGGGTTCTTCGGGCATATTCGTCAAGGCTTTTTCGTTCGCTTCAATGGCGCAGTCGAGAGCATGAGGGTCCCCTGTCCGTTGGAAGAGATTTTCCCATCCCAAAGCTGCACCGGTCAATACCTTTAATTGTTGCGAAGACTCATGAAACGTTTTCAGGAGTTCATCCAGGTTTTCGGGTGACTCTAACCCGCGCTTAAATATCGGATGGTTTTCCCATGGTAGACTCATTCGGGATTTCGAGCTCGTAAATATTGGATCCGTTTCCCATGGTACATTCATTCGGGATTTGGATGAGAGTCGAGAAGAAGGAAAGTATTTGGCAATTCAGCTTTTGGTGGTAAATGAGAATGAAGGAGATTGATATGATTGAAAGGTGCAGGTCGGCCGAAAGGGTGAGGAGAAGTTCGGCCACGTCCTTTTTTCTCTGTTTTTTATAACAGAATTCAGGCTTAGGATTGTCAGGAGAATTGGGGCTGTGCCATGCATGCACCGCCCCGGAAATACCGGAAATACGGTCTGATGACCAAAAAAGTTTATTTCCTCAGCCGCAGCATCTATGATGACACTGGACAGTATTATTTTTAACACAGGGTGTTACAGGAATTATATGTATAGGATTAGGGGAATGCAGCGAGTTCCCAAAGACCATATGAATAGGCGCGCCCTAATCCACCCCACGACAACACTACTGATATTATACGCTAAGCTCCAATTATCACCTTCTCCTTCCAAATTCGGCTACTCCGATTGAAATTTAATATCCACGTATTGTAGCCCATATACACTCGAATGTCGTCCAATAACAATTTGACCACTTTTTGCTTTGCAAGATAACTATTATGCTTCCAGCTACCGATTGGCTCCTTGGAGTACCCATTCAACGTGTCCATGATTATCAGTCTGGACCACATCTTCATGGGCGGGCTCTGTCCAGCGCCCCGTACGTAGATACCCATGCCCTCGTTGAACAGGAAGCTCCGTCCCAATTCTTCTTTCATAGTTGCCTTTACATATTTGTCCCACGTCGTGTTTTTGTCAATCTTCTCGCAAATATCGTTGTAAAAAGATTGATCTTTTCCGCCTCCGGCCAAGGCTCGTCTTACAATTCGTGTGGCCTGTTTCAACCATTCGTATGAAATGAGAATGGGACGCCGGCGATGACCGCAATTGAGATCATCAATGCACTGCAATAGTTTCGAGATGCGGTTTGACAGTTGTGCAGTGCTTTGGGGAAGAAAGTACTTGGGGTCAGAAATCCCCTTTTCAAGCGCGTTGAGATACAACGCCATGTTTGTGTTGGGCTCCATATTATCGCCGATACCGTCGAAAGGACGCCTCGTGCTATTGAGCTGTTTTTGGGTCCCAGGCTTGAATTGTGCGTGCAATGATCCTCCGGTCAACTCCCATGTCAATGTCCCGAATGGAAAGTCCACATGCCTTGAGTTTTCGGCGGTCTCAAGCAATGTATTATCACCCCCGACATACCGCTCGCGTTGCCGATAGAGATTGACGACATGGCCAAAAACTGCACCATCGATCTCCATATTGAAACTGTCTCCGTCAGGGTTCGGCATCCAACCTACTAAACCTATGCCAGGCCGAATTGCGAGTGCGTGGAGGAAGTATGCCCAACCGCCTTTCGCTGGCGCATCACCCGTTGGATCTAGCACTCCATCATGTTGAAGCAAATGGGCCAAAAAATCTTGCTCACGCAATACAGGCGTTAGGTATTCGTTATCCCCTTCGCGCGCTTCTTTCTGCCAACCGCCGATAATGCGTTTCCTTGCGGCCCGCTTTCGGTAGGTGTTGTGGAGGTAGACCAACGGTTCTCTCGCCGCTTTGTAGACCGTGTCAGCAAGTCCGAATGTTTGAGTTATATCGTTCTCAATTTGTGACACTGCGGAGCCGGGCAATGGTGGCTGCGTATTGTCCGACATGTCGTGTATAGTCCAGGAACTTGACGGTGTGGTCGAAAGGTATGAATTCGGTTAGCACCGCCACGGAAATATGGTCTCATGACCAAAATTTTTATTTTTCAAAGCTGCAGAATTGGGTTGGCGCCCCACGGAAATACACCAAAAAGTTTAATTTTCCGAAACCGCAGAAAGAATTGGGTTTGCACCCCCACGAAAATTCAGTTCCGTCCGAAAACCGAATTTGCCGCATTCGGAATTGAATTGGGCCTTCACCAAGGAACCCCGACAGTCCACCAGCAACCAATTAGCACATTGTGCAACCACACACGAGAAAAAGTTTATAATTATTCTGCACTTCTCCAGACAGTCAGGTGGGATCAGGCCCCAACTTAATTGTATTCGCAAATTTATTGTCAAACAAATTGCACGTGGAAATGCCACTATCGTGCGTCCGCTGGATCGGAGCCCCCGGTCCAGGCAGGATAAATATAGAGGGTGTACGCAGCTTATAACTTTTATGGGAAGGAATTATAAGCTGCAGCACCGTACGTGCAGGTGCAAGTACAAATAATTACAGTCTGAAATTACAGGTAGTATATATAGTAGGACGGTGATCTATGAGAACTACGCGAGGTGTTTGTGGTTGATAGGTCATAATACCCACAGACTTTCTCCGTCTGCCTGATTGCTTGTATTTCAATCCCTCTTAAACTAAAGAAAAGGAGGGTCCATAAATAATCTTCTTCCAACAAAACCGTCCGAGTCTCTGCTACAATATCGCACTAGAGTCAGCCAACTCTCAGGTTTCCACTTCATACCACTCGCCAATTTGATCACCGACAACGCTGCATCCAAGCTCCGGCTTCCCCAAAAGTATACAAGAGCTGTTTGCAACTCAGGTTGACCCCTCTTTTCAAGTTCATCAAATATCCACGAACATCCTTGGCGAAATTAGCAACAGTTCATTCTGACTGGAATTGTACCTTCTGGGGTTCGTTCTCGACTGCAAACGATACCTACTAGCCCTAGATCGAGAACAAAGGCCCAAGTGATAAGCTCGAAAGCTTCCCCCGTATTCCGCAGCTGATGAGATGAGCCCCACAAAAGTAGTTGTTGTTGGGCGATTTTCTGTGCCTCTGGTGAATGAAATCCTTCCAGAATGGAAGGAGAGCTGAGCACAGTGATCAATAGTTCGATAGACAACTTCTGAAGTTGTAAATAAGTTTTGA
>Ga0335072_10008300_pt1 | contig 15070 bp, 13 predicted proteins | sample Lox_Sample_21_FD_206725 | JGI IMG/M metagenome (GOLD analysis project Ga0335072, IMG submission 206725) | Soil microbial communities from Loxahatchee National Wildlife Refuge, Florida, United States - Lox_Sample_2.1 | ecosystem: Environmental > Terrestrial > Soil > Wetlands | place: USA... | reverse complement strand
GGTGGGTCAGTATTTTGGAGATGGTCCCTCATCTGCCGTTCTTGGGCCGAAGCAGGAAGCCTCACTCATCTGGCGTTTCTCGAAATGCACCGCCGAAAGGGACCGCCCAGGCCCACTTTCGAGAATCCCGTTTTCACCAAAATGGTCCGCCTCCACTCATCGGCAAAATGGCGCGGACTGAGCGCTAAGGAATCTCGCCTCTCAAGCCTGTCAGAACGTCGTGCCGTACGACGCGGCCGATCTCGAACTCAGGAAACTCCATACTCGTGAATGCTCGATAAGCCCATCCTTGCGGCGACTGCTCCATCCACGCCGCCGCCGAAAAAGGCTCCTCGGTCAAGCGGCGGTTTTTCCCCTGCAGGTGTATCGATCAAACTGTCCGTATCACCGGCAGAGACATCCCCTTCAGCCAATGGAAAAAGTGCTCCCTGGACGCGTGTTTTATCATGGAGTCATGTGCCGCTTCGGCGCGATTTTCCTGGTGACGGTCTCTTTCCTGGCGGCGCAAACCGTGGCGCCCGATCTGTTGGCCGGCCTGAAGTGGCGCAGCATCGGACCCGCTGCCACCGGCGGGCGGATTGCCGACCTGGCGATCGCCGAAACTCCCGGCCAGCCCACCACCATTTATGTAGCCACGGCAACCGGCGGCGTCTTCAAAAGCGTGAACGACGGCGTATCCTTCGCTCCTGTTTTCGACCACGCCGGCGGCATGATGTCGACCGGCGCCGTCGCCGTGGCGCCATCCGACCCCAGGGTAGTGTGGGTCGGGACGGGCGAGGCGGATAACCGACAAAGCTCGTCGTGGGGCGATGGCGTCTACAAATCGATGAATGGCGGCCTCACCTGGACTAAGATGGGGCTCGCCGAGACGCACCATATCGGCAAGATCGTGATCGACCCGACGGATCCGAACGTGGTCTGGATCGCGGCCGTCGGTCATCTCTGGGGATCGAACCCGGAACGCGGAGTATATAAAACCACCGACGGCGGCGGCACCTGGAAGAAGGTGCTCTTCCGCGACGAGAACACGGGCGCCATCGACCTGGCGATGGACCCGCACGACCATAACGTGGTCTTCGCCGCCATGTACCAGCGGCAGCGGAAAGGTTGGGGCTTCAATGGCGGCGGACCGGGAAGCGGAATCTATCGCACTACCGATGGCGGCGCCACGTGGACCGAACTGACCAGTGGATTGCCGGGCGGCGAAAAGGGGCGAATCGGCATCGCCCTTTCTGCGCGCGACAGCCGCACGGTCTATGCCGTAGTGGAAGCCGACCCTCCCGGCACGGGCGGCGTTTTTCGCAGCCTAAACCGGGGCGATAACTGGGAACACTTAACCAGTTTGAACCCCCGGCCGATGTACTACAGCCGCATCTATCTCGATCCCAAGGACGGCAATCGCGTCTACCTGATGGGCTCCAACCGCGGGCTCTGGGCGTCGGACGACGGCGGGCACAGCTTTCGCGACGTATTCAGCGGCGTCCATGGCGAGGACCACGTGTTGTGGATCGACCCCGAGAATAGCAACCGCCTGATTGCCGGCGGCGATGGCGGCGTGTCCATCTCTTACGACCGCGGACTCTCCTGGCTATTTCGCGGGAATATGCCCATCGGACAGTTTTATAACATCGCGGTAAACCATGGCGACCCGTACCTGATTTGCGGGGGCTTGCAGGATAACGGCAACTGGTGCACTCCCAGCGCGTCCAAAATGGACTACGGCATCTCCTTCCGCGACGCTTTCAACATCGGCGGCGGGGATGGCATGCAGACTGTCTTCGAAGACGACCACACCGTACTGGTGAGTTCGCAGAACGGGTCCACCGCCCGCCTGGACCTGAACAACATGGAGCGCCAGATGATCGGCACGGTGAAGCCGCCGGACCGCTCCCAGGCGCCCTATCGGTGGTATTGGACCGCCCCGCTGATCGCCTCCGCATTCCACGCCAGCACCATTTACACGGGCGCAAATGTACTGCTCCGCTCGGACGATCGCGGCGTGAGCTGGCGCGCCATCAGTCCCGACCTCACGGCGGATATCGACCGCGAAGGACTTCAAATGATGGGCCGGACTGTGCCCATACGAGCGCTATCCCGGCATGACGGCCAGGCGAATTTCTCCGCCCTCACCGCCATTGCCGAATCGCCCCTCGACGGCAACGTGCTCTACACCGGCGCGGACGACGGGACCATCGAAGCAACCCGCGATGGCGGAAAGACATGGGTCAATCTCAGCAGAAACCTCCCCGATCTTCCGGCAGGCTTGAACATTAGCGGGATAGAGCCATCTAAGTACTCACCCGGTCGAGTCTATGTCACGGTGGACGGCCACTTCAACGACGACTATCATGCCTATGTGTTTGTAAGTGAGGACTACGGAACTCACTGGCGGCGGATCACCGAAGGATTGCCGGATGCTTCCGTCCATCGCCTGCGCGAAAATCCGTCGAACCCCGACGTCCTGGCAGCCGGTCTTGAGACGGGCATCTTCGCCTCGTTCGACCGCGGAGAACACTGGGTGAATCTTAACGGCAACATGCCGCCCGTCCCAGTGTACGACCTGGCGTATCAGGATCGCGACAACGCACTGGTCTTGGGCACGCACGGCCGCGGAATCTGGATTTTGGACCATGCCGGACCGCTGGCCGAGATCGCTCCGGCGGTCACCGCCGACCGGGGCTATCTGTTTCCCATTCCGCCGTCACACTACCGCAAGATCTATGCCGGCCAATATTGGTTCGGCGCGGGCGAGTTCTTTGCGCCGAATCCGCCCCTCGGCGCGGAAATTACGTACTTTCTACCGGCGCGCGCCAATGAGGTCGATGTGGCCATCGCCGATTCCGCCGGAAAAACCGTGCGCACCTTGCGGGGGACCTCGCAGCCGGGTGTCAATCGCGTTTGCTGGGATCTTCGCCGCGCCGGTCCGCTGGATAACGGACCGCTGCCCGGCAATTGCGGCGTGGGTACCGGACGGATGGGCCCGCTGGTGCTGCCCGGGAATTATAAAGTCACTATCACCGTCAACGCCGCGGCGGCGCTGTCCGGCACGGCAACCGTTTTGCCCGACCCCGCCTTTCCGATGTCCGACGCCGACCGCAGAACTCGCGATGCGGCGGTGATGAGCGCCTACTCGCTGCAGCAGCAATTGGCGTCGGCCCGGACGGCATACGAGAAGCTGTCCGGACAGATCGCCGGAGCCAGGTCGAACGGGCCGGAAAGGCCGAGTCTGCAGGCGGGGCAGTTGATCGAGGAGATTTCGCACTGCCTGACCGATGCCTACAACGTGGAATCAGCGATCGACGGTTATCAGGGGTTGCCGACCGCCGCGCAGTTGACCGATCTCGATCGTGTTTGGACGGAGGGCATTGCGGCGGTGGCGGGACTGAATCGCGTAATCGAAGACACCGGGTTAGGCACCGTACCGGTTCCGGCGCGCTGAGATGCCTGGCGACGAGCGGATCGTCCTTTTTGACGGCGTCTGCAATCTTTGCAACGGACTGGTGCAATTCGTCCTGAAGCGCGACGCAAGGCGGCGATTCCGCTTCGCATCCTTACAATCGGAAGCCGCCCGGCGAGCGCTCCAAGGCGAGCCCCCCGCGGAGACCATCGTCCTGATCGAGCGCGGAAAGACGCATCTCAAGTCGGCAGCCGCATTGCGAATCGCTCGTGGATTGCGCTTTCCGTGGCCTCTTCTGTATGGCCTCGTAGTGGTCCCCCGGCCGCTGCGGGATATGATTTACGACTGGGTGGCGCGCCACCGCTATGCCTGGTTCGGCAAACGCGAATCGTGCATGCTCCCATCCCCTCAAATGCGGGGACGCTTTTTGGATTAAAAAGGTCCGAAATGCGTGTTAGGCTATAAGCATATGACAGCGTCGCACTTTGGGAATCCTCGCCATGCGCCCCGCGATTACGCCCGGACGCCCGTAAACATCTACTGGGAAATGACGCAAGCCTGCCCGCTGGCGTGCCGGCACTGTCGCGCGTCGGCAGTACCCGAACCGCACCCCGACGAACTGACCACCGCGGAGGGCATCGAGTTTCTGCATCAGATTCCCGGCTTTGGCGACCCCATGCCGCAGTTGATTCTCACCGGCGGCGATCCGTTGGCCCGCAAAGATCTCTACCAGATGATCGATGAGGCGCACCGTCTCGGCATCGGCGTTTCGATCACGCCCGCGGCGAGCGAAGCGCTCACGCGCGATGTCCTGGTGAAATTGAAGGAGCACAACGTGGAGGGATTGGGCTTAAGTCTCGACGGCTCGACTCCCGAGCGGCACGATACCATCCGCGGAATTGCCGGCACGTTCGAACGCACTTTGCGCGCTATGCGCTGGGCGCAGGAATTGGGGATGCCGCTGCAAGTAAATACCCTGGTGGCGGCGGAGACCGCGGACGATATTCCGGCCGTCTACGAATTGCTCAAATCCTACGGTGTTACTCGCTGGAGCCTGTTCTTCCTGATTTCGGTGGGCCGCGGAAAAGTATTGCAGCCGCTCTCGCCCGAGGATGGCGAAAAGCTGATGGCGTGGATCCATCGCACGTCCCTCTCGGCTCCCTTCATCGTGGCCACCACCGAAGCACCCTCTTACCGGCGCGTGGCCCTCGAAATCATGCGCGCCGACGGCATGACAGGGGAGCAAATCAAAAAGACCGGAGTATACCGCGGATTCGGAATTCGAGATGGCAACGGCATCATGTTCGTATCGCACACCGGCGACATCTGCCCCGCCGGATTCCTGCCGCTGGTGGTGGGAAATGTCCGCAACGAGCAGGTTTCCGAGGTGTACCGCGACGCCCGCGTATTCCAATCGCTCCACGATCCCAGTCAGTTCGAGGGGCGCTGCGGCTTCTGTGAGTACAGCGCTTTATGCGGAGGTTCGCGCGCGCGCGCCTATGGAGCCACCGGCAATCCCCTGGCGTCCGATCCGTTCTGCACCTATCAGCCTGTCCCCCGGACGCACTGATCCTGGCGCGTGATTCGCGCCCGGATAACTGAGGAAAGGCGCGATAGTCCGCCACCGCACACTGACGCGGCATCCTGCCTTGCCTTGTGACGAAACACTCACTTATAATCCATTCGAGACCCATTCCCGGCTCGATCGTAGCGATTGCTGTCTTCGCGCTCTTCCGCCCATGCGACATCCCATCGTCATCGCCGCAATTCTCGCCGGCATCGCGCCGATGGCCCAAACGCAGTCGGGCGCCAAAGTCACCATTCCGCCCCATTCCCAGCAGTCCGCGGAGTTTCCGTTCGCCAACATCTGCCCCACCGCGGAAACGTTCAAGGTTAGCGCTGAGCCAGCGGCGGACTGGCTCCGCTTCGAGCCGTCTACCATCGACGTCCAGCCGGGCACGTCGTTCGTGGTTCGGTTGACGGCGAATTCCGGCAATCACGCTGCCGGCACGTACCGCTCCGGCTTGCGAATCATCTGCGCGAGTTGCGCCGCCAGCAATCCGCCCTGCTTCGAGAGCGTCACTGACTTGCCCGTCCAGTTGACCGTCGCCAACGTGTCGTTTCCCGGCTCATTCGAGCCGCTGGCCGGGGCAGCCAATCCGGGCGCAGTCACCCAACATTCCGCCATTTCTCAGCCCGCGCCTTACATCCCGCCGGAAGCGCCGCGGACTTCCCGAAACGTTTGGTTTGCGGTGGTCGCCGGGGGATTGCTCCTGATTGGCGCCGTCGTGCTGATTCTGGCAGTTTATGCCCTGAGATCCGACCGCAAGTTCCGGCCGGCCACGGGCGAATTGAGCGCCGAAAGCGAGCGTCATCAGGTCAGACGATAAGCGTCGCGCCGCCGTGCGTTATACTTGGCCGGAGCGATTGATCGTATGCGTTCCTGCTTTTTTTCGATATGCCTGCTGGCGTCGGCCAACGCCTTCGGGGTGCCCTTCAAGATTGCAACCGTGGATGAGATCGCCGCTAGGGCGCTGGCCGGAAGCGGCACCCCGGGCGTCTCCATCGCCGTGGTCGAATCCGGCAAAATTGCGCTCGAAAAAGCATACGGTTTTGCTCGTCTCGCACCGGCGATCGATGCCCGGCCGGACATGCGCTTCTCGATAGGTTCGGTAAGCAAACAGATGCTCGCCGGAACCACTATGCTATTGGTGCAGGAAGGCAAGTTATCGCTCGACGACCGCGTTTCCAAGTACCTTCCGGATTTGACCCGTGCTTCCGAAGTAACCATCCGGGAATTGCTCACCCACACCTCCGGCTACCGGGATTATTACCCGCAGGACTATGTGGCGCCATTCATGTTACAGCCCGTAACCGCCGCCGCAATCCTGGACAAGTGGGCCCGCAAGCCGCTCGATTTCGATCCCGGCACGCGCTGGCAGTACAGCAACACCAACTACGTCATCGCTGGCCGTATCATCGAACGCGTAACCGGCGAACCATTTTTTCAGTTCCTTTCCGAGCGCATTCTGAAACCGCTGGGCATGACCAGCGCCATCAACCTGGCGGAACAAACCCTGGGACCGCACGACGCCGCCGGATACACACGCTTCGCCCTCGCTCCGCCCCGTCCGGCAACTCCCGAAGGCCGCGGGTGGCTGTTCGCCGCCGGTGAACTCGCCATGACGGCGCACGATCTGGCGCTCTGGGACATCTCGCTGATGGAGCATACGCTGTTGACGCCGGCATCGATCAACGAAATGACCACGCCAGCCCGCCTGCGCAACGGCACGCCCACGGATTACGCGCTCGGTATCGGCGTGACCGATGCCGGGGGGCATCCTCAATGGCAGCACGGCGGAGCAGTTTCGGGATTCGTCAGCTTGAATACGGTCTGGCCGGACCAGAAAGCCGCGGTGGTGGTGTTCGCCAATGAAGACGGATCGAGCGCCACCGGACAGATCGCGCGCGAGGTCGCGCCGCTGCTACTCGCCGGGGCGGACGACCCCGGCGCCGCGCCGGCCCTGGCCCAGGCGCGCCGGATTTTCGATGGGCTCCTCGCAGGCAAGATCGATCGCAGCCTGCTGACCGCCGACGCCGATTGGTATTTCACGCCGCGGGTGCTCGCCGATGCCGCGGCAAGCCTGAAAGCGCAGGGCCCGCTGGTTTCGCTGAAGCAGACCTCGGTGGAATTGCGCGGCGGTATGACCTACCGGCATTTCAGCGTCAACTTTAAGGACAAAGCGCTCCATCTGAGTACCCTGACGATGCCCGACGGGAAACTGGAGCAGTACCTGATTCAGTAGCGTTACTTTGAGCTCAACCCGAACCGGTTCCCGTCGGGATCTGCGAACGCCGCCGCGGTGCCCCAGTCTTCCCGTTTCGGCTCCATCACGAAATGCACGCCTCGGGCCTTCAATTCCCGTGCGGTGGCTTCCACATCGTCGGTCCAGAAGGTAAGATCGCTGTTGTCACCGGGTTTTCGGGCATCGCCGAAGCGGAACAAGACAATCCGGGTGTCAGCGCCGGGAATGCGCAGTTCGATCCAGCGCTGTCCGGCATCGTATGGCTGGTCCGTCACCACGCGAAATCCGAGCGTTTCGGTGTAGAACGCCAGAGCGCGGTCCTGGTTGGTGACCGGAACGGTGACGAACTTGACGCCCCGTATCACGACAGCGACCCCGTCGGCGCGGCGGTTCGTTGGAATCGCAACTGCGCCGTCAATCCCGCGAGATACCCCGCGGCGATCCGGATGGCGAAGGAAACAATGTACATGAACCGGTCTTCGGGCCGCGCGCTGACGATCATTCCGACCGTCAGAATCGTGGCCGCCACCCCCACCAGAGTGCCGTTCAGCAGGAATTTAGCCGTCAGCCCGCGCGTCACCCAGAGAGCGCCCAGGAAGACCGCCAACCCGCTCGCCGCGGGAGCCACATAATATCCCGCACGCTGTCCGAACTCCTGCAGGCCGGCAGCCGTACTTTTATGAGACGCCAGGGCGTAGACGCCGGTGACCGCCATAAGGACCGCAATCACCGCCAACTCGGACAGCGCCGCGGCAACCAGCACGCGGCCCCAACGGATTGCAGATTTCATCGCAAACTCCCTGGCACCAATTCTGCGGCGTCAGGCTCCCGAAAGCAAGCATCTATGGTAAATATGACTATAGTTTTATGTACCATATCGAATTCGACGAGTACGTGGTCGATGTGCTCCTGCCCGATCTCACCGGGCACGACCGCTCTCCCGCCGCGTTTCTGGTGTACGTCGTGCTGTGGGCGCGGCTGTACCGCGCGGAACAACGGACTACGTCCATCAGCCTGCAACAGCTGGCCGATCTTTCGGGCTTGTCGAAATCAGCCGTCCAGCGCGCGCTCGCGGTGCTCAAGCGCCGGGCGCTGATCAAGGTGACCAAAGCCTCGCCGACGGCGCTACCGGAGTACGAGTTGGTCCGTCACTGGGTAAGGCGCCGGGCGGTGAAGTGATCGCTTCTACACCGCGTGCCGCCGGGTTCTTCCCAGCAACTCTTCCGCCCGTTTCAAGGCCTTCTGTTCGGCCTCCTCGCGCGATGCCCCCGTGGTGCGGCACAGCGTGGCGCCGGGCGATACGTTATCGGCCTTGGCGTGCCACTCGGTCTCCAGGCGGTAGCTGGTGAGATTCACTTTCCAGCCATCCAAGTCCAGCGTACGCTCGTGGTATTCCTCGATCTTCATGCCGCCGCGCCCTTTGCTACGGGAGCTGCCACCAGATTCCCCCATTCGGTCCAGGAACCGTCGTAATTCGTCACGTTGTCAAACCCGAGAAGGTACTTTAGAACAAACCAGGTGTGGCTGGAGCGCTCGCCGATGCGGCAATACGCAATCACCGGCTTGGCGCCGTCGACCCCCTCGTGGCCGTAAAGTGCCCGAAGTTCGTCCGCCGTTTTGAATGTCCCATCGTCATTGCACGCCTTCCCCCACGGAATGCTCCGCGCGCCGGGAATGTGGCCGCCCCGCTGGCAGGTTTCCGGCAGACCGGGCGGCGCGAGGATTTCGCCCGTGAATTCCTGCGGGCTGCGCACGTCCACCAGAGCCGCGGAATGCTCCGCGGACGCCTTCTGCACCGCGGGCAGGAACGCACGCAAGGCAAAATCCGCCGGCTTCGCATGATATGCCGTGGGCGTCACATGAGGCAGTTCGGTAGCGACGTCCCGGCCTTCCGCCAGCCACTTCTTGCGCCCTCCGTTCATCAGGCGGACATCTTTGTGCCCGTAAATTTTGGCCTGCCAGAAAGCCCAGGCGGCGAACCAGTTGTTGTTGTCGCCGTAAATCACCAGTGTGGTCTCGGGCGTGACGCCTGATCCAGCCATCAGCGCCTCGAACTGCTCTTGCGAGAGAATGTCGCGGCGGACGGTATCGCAAAGCTGTGTGTTCCACGCCCACGCAATCGCTCCCGGCACGTGCGCCTCATTGTAGGCTTTCGTATCGACGTCAACTTCCACTACGCGAACGTTGGGATCCTTGCCGTGCTGACTAACCCAATCGGTAGACACCAGTGCTTCCGGATGCGCGTACTCGGCCATTCATTCCTCCAGAATTCAATTCTCCCAAATTATAGCGGGATTGTGTAGTTGGCGCCGAGCAGTACTATAGAAGTGTTATGTTTACGCGCGCACTGTGCGTTTTGTACGCCGGAGTTCTCCTGGCGCAGCCGGCAGCCGATCCCAAGGACACCGCCCGAAAAACCCTGGACTTGCTTCTGGCCCACAAATACTCCGACATCGCTCCCCTGATCTCAGCCACCTCCAAATCCGCCAATACGGATGCAGAGTTGGCGAAGAAAGTCTCCGATGCGTGGGGGGCGGTGCAGTCGATCGGGACGCCGGCGGAACGCGCCATCGGTACGGCGAAGATCATCACGATCCCGGTAAAGTTCGCCAACGCCAACGTGAGCTACGAGATCTCCATCAATGGCGAAGGACAGGTGGGGTTGATTATCCCGCGGGTCGATCCGTGGAAGCATCCTTCGTACAGCAACCCGGCTTCCTTCAAAGAGCGCGAGGTCACCATCGGCAGCCAATATAAGCTCGGGGGCACGCTGACGGTGCCGAATGGAGCCGGGCCATTCCCGGCCGTGCTGCTGGTTCACGACAGCGGACCGGCCGACCGCGACGAACAAAATGAGATGGTAAAAGCGTTCAAGGACCTGGCGGAGGGGCTGGCATCCAAAGGTGTGATGGTTCTGCGTTACGACAAGCGGACCAGAATCTACCCTTCGGTCATGCAGCAGGATGATTACAGCGCGGAGACGGAAATCATCGACGATGCGGTGCTGGCAGCCGCGGTCTTGCGGGCGCAGCCGGAAGTGAAACCGGGAAAAGTCTATGCATTGGGCCTCGGTTTGGGCGGATACCTGATGCCGCGGATCGCCGAAGCCGACGGAAAACTGGCGGGCATGATCATCCTCAATGGCAACGAGCGCCCGCTTGAAGATGTGGCCATCGACGAAGCGCAGTACATGTTCGACGGGGTCCAAAAAGATCTCACGCCACCGCAACTGGAGCAATGGAAGCGGCAATTAGCCGTCATCCACGAGCAGGCCGAGAAAATCAAGAAGCTGACGGCCGGCGACGTGGACACCTCGCCCCTGTTGGGAATGCGCGGCGCGTACCTGATCGACCTCAAGGCGTACGATCCCACAGGGCAAGCCAAGCTCCTGAAGATTCCGATGCTCATTCTGCAGGGTGAGCGGGATTATCACGTCAACATGAAAGATTTCGCTGCATGGAAGGCGGGACTGGCGGGAGCGCCAAACGTGACTGCGAAAAGCTATCCCGCGCTCGACCACCTCATGATTGAGGGAACGGGCCGGAGTTCGTCGGCCGATACCCGCAAGCCCAACCAGCACGTGGCCGAAGTGGTGATTGACGACGTGGCGAAGTGGGTGAGCCAGTAGCTGCCTCGGCAGGGCAGGCGATCCTGGCTGCCGGCCACGATGGGAGCCCTACCACTCTATCGGCTTTCCCGGTTCGAGCGCCCAGACTTCCGTAGTAGTACCCGAAATCAATTTTTGCAGCTCTTCCGGCCGGCCGGTCAGCGGGGGGAATGTGCCGAAATGCATCGGGACCACTTTCTTCGCTTTGAGCATTCCGCACGCCGCGGCAGCTTCGCGCGGGCTCATGGTGTAGAGATCGCCGATCGGCAAAAACGCCAACTGCGGGTGGTAGAGCTGTTCGATAAGCTGCATGTCGGTGAAGACGTTGGTATCGCCGGCGAAATAGAGCGTGCGGCCGTCCGGCAGGTGCAGGACGTACCCCGCCGCCTCGCCGCCGTAAATGATCTTGCCGTCATCGAGGATGCCGCAACTGTGGACTGCGTGGGTCATGGTGAACGTGACTTCACCCACCTTTTGCGATCCGCCCTTGTTCATGGCGCGGGTATTCTTCACACCTTTCGATTCCAGCCACGCGCACGTCTCGAAAATGGCGACCACTTCGGGCGAGAAGCGTCGGGCCAGGGTGGGCGTGTCGTGAATATGATCGAAATGGCCGTGAGAGATACAGATGGTGTCCACGCGGTCGATGGTGTGCCCCTTGGGGTAAGCGGGGTTGCCGTCAATCCAGGGGTCCATCAGAATAACGTGGCCTGATGGGAGCCGGAATTGGAAGGAGCCATGTCCGAGCCAGGTGATCTGCATACTGGAATTCTAGCGCGTCAGCGATCAGCCGCGGCCGCAAGGGCGCGGTCCCTTTCGCGTTAGGCTTCCCGCCTCGGAAATCCGGTCGATTCTTATTCCGTCCGCAGGGCCTGAATCACGTCCACGCGTGCGGCTCGTGCCGCCGGCACAACCGACGCAATCACGGCAGCCAACAGCAGTACGAGCGCCGAGCCTGCGACCGGCAGGACGCCGGGCATTTTCACCTCTCCCAGAAAGCTAGTCGCCAGTTGCGCCAGCCAATACCCGCAGGCAAACCCGGCAGCCAGTCCACCGGCAGCGATCGCCGCGCCTTCTCCCATCACCCGCAGGAGCAGATTCCGCGGCTGCGAACCGACTGCCAGCCGAATGCCGAACTCGCGCGTCCGTCCGCTTACCGAAAACGCCAGCACGCCGGCAATTCCCACCACCGCTATGAGGAGCGCGACTCCTCCAAAGACACTCGATACCACCACGTTGAGACGATCATCCGACAGCACCTTCGTGCGAACTTCGGCGAGCGTCTGGGCATTTTCCACCGGCTGTTCGGCCGACAGCTTCCGCACCAGCTGTGTGATCGGCGTCACCAGGGCAGCCGGGTTGGAACCTACGTGAACGAAAAGCTCGCCGCCTCCTAGCACAGTTTCCTGGTCGTAAGGACGGTAAATGGTCATCGCCGGTTTAGGGAGCACGTTCACGTCATCGAGGTCCGCCACCACGCCAACGATTCGCAAGGGTTGCGTGCTCAGCATCGGGACGGCTTTAAGAATCGGGTCGGTCCACTGCACCGAATGGCCCAGCGCATCGCCGGATGGAAACTCTTTGCGAGCCAGGCTCTCGCTCACTACGGCCACACTCTGGCTTCCGCCGCGGTCGGCATCGGTGAAGTCGCGCCCTTCCAGCATCGGCAGCCCAACTGTGGCGAAGAAGCCGGGCGCAATCACGCGAACCCTGGCGCGAGACTTCTCGTCGTCCGGCCCGGCCGCGCGACCGTCGGGAGCGAATTGGAAATCGAAATTGGCGCCATCGCGCCAGGGAACGGTCGAGCCGATGCTGACATTTTGCACGCCCGGCAGCTCCCGAATCTGGCGCGTGATCTCCTTGTAAAAATCCACGATCTGTTGCGGGGTTCTACCGCCGGTGTGCATCACGGGGACATCGACGCTGAGCACGTTGTGGGTGTCCAGCCCGGCGCGCGCCGCTTCCAGCGAAAGCAGCGTGTTGACAGTTGCGCCCGCTGCCGCCACCAGCACAAACGATGCGGCCACCTGCACCAGCGCGAAAATCCGCAGCTTGCGATTGGCGGCGCCGGTGAACCGCACGCTGGCAGATGCCAGGCCCGGACCCATACTCGGCCCCGACGAAGGCAATCGTGGTACGAATGCCAGCAATACGGCTGCCGCGATGGCCAGTCCCACCCCTACCCAAAGCATGCTCGCGTCAACCGTAAGGTCCAGGGCTCGAATCGAATAACGCGAAATGTATCGTGAAAGCACCGACAGCAACGGGTCGGCGATCAACAACCCCAGAACCGCTCCGCCGGTACACAACAGCAGGCTCTCCGTCAGAAGGATCCGGCGCAGCGCTCCGGCACTCGCGCCCATCGCCACCCGGATGCTCAATTCGCGGTCCCGGCGGATGGTGCGAGCCAGAAGCAGATTCGCCACATTGGCGCAGGCGATCACGAAAACCAGCACGGACCCTATGGTCAGAACCAGCAGGATGGTACGCGCTCCGTGCGTGAGCTCGTCGCGCAGCCGGTCGGCGTGGATCTCATAATCGTCCTTGGCCGGATAGTCGGGCCCGGGATGCTCCTTCTTCATGGCTCCGTAGACCGTCCGCAGTTCCGCGCGCGCCTGTTCCAGGGTGACGCCCGGCGCGAGCCTGCCGAACAGTTCGGTCATGCGATGTAGCCGGCTGGTAACCATGGTGGCCGAGAGATGGTGCGCGCTGGTCACAACGTTGGAGATGACTTCCGTATCCTGAGGATAGGGAATGCTGGGTTCCAGCACGCCGACGATGGTGGCCGGCCGGGCATCGATGAACGAGTTCAGCCGGATCGTCCTGCCAATCACAGCAGGATCGCGTTTGAGATCGGTGGACCAGAATCTGTAGGTCAATACCGCCACGCCAGGGGCGTTGGGCCCGTCATCATGTGCATCGAGCAGCCGCCCCAGCACCGGGCGCAGGCCCATAACCTGAAAATATGAACCACCTACCACCCCCGCGCGCACCGTACGAGGCTCGCCCAGCCCCAGCAAAGTAAACCCGATTTCGGAGAAATCCCCAAACGCGCTCATGGTTTTCACGCGTGAGCTCAGATCCGCGATCTCGGGCATTGAGAAGGTGACGTCTCGGTCGTTGGTTTTGCTCTGCCGGATGTAAATCAGGTGATCTTCGTCCCGGTTCACTAATGGGCGCAGCAGGACGTCGCGCAGCAGGCTGAACATCGCGGCGTTGGCGCCGATTCCCAGCGCCAGGGTCAACACCACCGTGGCCGTGAAACCCTTCACACGGAGGAGCGCTCGGACGCCAAGCTTCACTTCGCGCAGGAACGACGCGATATGATCCGTCATGCTGGTGACTCCTGTCTGCCGTTCCGGATGATCGGGCAAGCCTGCCTCCCCTCTCATCTTACTGACAATGAACGGCACTGACCTGCCCGCAGGGTTTCCGAGTGTCCGTTTTCGGAATTCCACCGTTCACGACGGGACAACCGGCCGACACCGGGAGGAAGGGGGCCTGATGAACCGCGACCGCGAGGCTGCCGCCAGGATTAGCTGCCCAACCCCGGTTCTTCACGCCAGTTTGTACGGCCGCCCGCGGTACATGCCGATGCGTTCGATGCTCCGCACGCGGATCAACTGCACGCTGACGTTGTCGCCGCCGTCGCTGGCGTTGGCGGCGTCGATCAATTCCCGGGCAGCAGCTTCCAGATCCCTATTCCGCGTCACGATTTCCGCGATGGCAGCCGCGGAGATCGCGCCGTGCAATCCATCCGAACACTGCAGCAGAATATCGTCCGCGAGCACCATGTGCTCGGCGGTGTCGGCGCCCACGAACATGGCGCCGCCCAGCGAGCGGGTGAGCACGTGACGCGTTTCGGCCTCGGCCGCGTCGCGCCCGGAAATCAACCCCAGCCGTTCCTGTTCGCTCACCAGGGTGTGATCGCGGGTGAGCGACCGCGCGCGGCCGCCGCGAATCAGGTAGCAGCGGGAATCGCCGACGTGCGATACCACCGCGCGATCATGGCGTAGCGCGCATGCCACCACCGTGGTCGCCATCTGGGCGCCGCGCGGCTTGCCCGCCAACCCGCATTCGAACACCTTCTCGTTGGCGCTCTGCACCAGCCGCGGCATGAGCGAGCGCAAGGGCTGATCGCGCCCGGCGCGGCGAAACTCCGCCAGCAGCGTTTCCACCGCGGTGCGCGAGGCGATCTCGCCCTTCTCCTGCCCGCCGACCCCGTCGGCGAGGACGAACAGCCAGCCGTGGGGCTGCTCC